>Ga0134126_10009708_pt1 | contig 12128 bp, 13 predicted proteins | sample KB31752_FD_96881 | JGI IMG/M metagenome (GOLD analysis project Ga0134126, IMG submission 96881) | Terrestrial soil microbial communities with excess Nitrogen fertilizer from Kellogg Biological Station, Michigan, USA - KB3-175-2 | ecosystem: Environmental > Terrestrial > Soil > Unclassified ...
CCCATTCGCGGCGAGGCGCACGGAGAAGTCGCCTGCATTCACGGCCCGCAAACCCGCGAGCAGTCGGTGCAACGAGCGCTCACGCGACACTCGTCGATCTTTCCCCGCGGCCGCTTCGCGCCCGACGGGTACTTCGACGTCCGCCTGCGCAGACGCCCGCCGCCGCGCCGGCTTCCGTGCCGAACGACTGCCGTTGCCACCGTCGCTGCTGCCATTGCCGCTCGCGCCGTTCGCGCGCTTGCGCGTCGGACGCACTTCTTCACTGATGAGTTCGGGAGTTTCGCCGACGCCCACGGTCAGCTCCTGACGAGAGAGGGTATGAGATCGAAAGCCGCCGCGCCCGCGGCGGTGAGTCGAGGTGCGGAGATATGCCGAAGCGCTCGGTGCGCCGATCTGCGCCGGGCGAGACGAGTCGAGCTCGCAACTGCCACCGTACTTCAAGACTGGTGCCGGACTCTGCCGGTCCCGCGCGCACTCCTTCGCCCTCCACCCCGTGGTGCGCCGCCGCAGGCCGTGCCGATCGGGCACAGATCTGCAAGAACCGGACACAGGAAATGCGGCTCGGGATCGGCCCCGCGGTTAATCTGCGTCGGCGAGCAATCGCACGGGGATGCCGCCATTGACCGTGCGGAAGCGCTCTTGCATTGCGGGCTCGGTGTGCCCGGCCAGCCGCACGTCGGCGGCAAGCATCGCAAGCCTCCACGCCGGGCGCTTCGCACGCCGGATGTTGCCAATTTGTGAATAGAGGTTTCTCAAGCGCTCAGTCTCCCCAACCCGGATCCCGTACGGCGGATTGATCGCGATCAGCCCGGACCCGGCATTCGGGAGAAGTGCCGACAGCGGCTGCACCGCGATCTCGAGATCGTCGGCCACGCCGGCGCGCTCGGCATTGGCCCGAGTTGCCGCGATCGCACCATCGTCGCGGTCGTATGCCTCGATCGACACCGCCGAGCGCGCCAACTCGCCAGCGCGCGCCTCGGAAACCAATTCGACCCACCGGCCGATGTCGTGTTCCGGCCACGACAGGAACGCGAATGGCCGATCGCGGCCGGGGGCGATGCGCCGTGCCAACCGAGCCGCCTCGATCGCTATGGTCCCCGAGCCGCACATCGGATCCACAAGCGGACTGTCGCCGGTCCAACGCGCGCCGGCGAGCACCGCGGCGGCCAGCGTCTCGCGCAGCGGCGCCTTTGCCAGTTGCTGCCGATACCCGCGTAGATACAGCAAGGCCCCGGAGGTATCCGCGCTCACTGTGCAACGGTCGTGGTCGAGCCGGACGAGGAACAGCTGCCGGCGTTCATCGCGTTCGTCAGCACTGAAGACCGCCGTCTCCGCGCTGTGATCCGCATCGTCATTGCGCCGCCTCTGCGCGCGTTGCACGCTGGAGACGACGCGCTGCACCGATTCGGCGAAGCGCTGCGCCACAGCGTCGCTGTGGTATAGCCGCGACTTGCGGCATGTGACGCGAAACTCCACGACGGTTTGCGGCGCGACGTATCGGGTCCAGGCGATCCGTCTCGCATGTCGCTCCAGCTCGAAGAACGACGTGGCGCGAAACTGCGCGAGTCGCACAACCACGCGACTGGCGATTCGCGACCACAGGTTCGCTCGGGCCACGCTCTCGAGCGTGCCGCGCCATGATACTCCACCGAGCTGAGCCGCCGGCGCCGTTCCGAGCGCCCGGAGCTCGGCTGCACACAACGGCTCGAGTCCGGGTGCCGTGACGGCGAACGCGTCAACTAGGTCGGCGGCCGCAACGCCTCTCGCGGGTCTCACGCGGCCAAGGGCGCGCTGGAACGCGGCCGCCCTGTGCTCACGCTGGTTGGCCGCCGAACCAAACCCCGATGGAGGAGCGGGGCGACGACCACGGCGACGTAGACGAGCGGAAGGAACGTGGCCTTCATGACGGCCCACAATAGTGAATGGTCACCGCCGTGAGATCGACGAGTTGATGCAACAGGGTCCGCCGCTTCCGAGCCGACGCACCAAACCTTTCGTCGACGTGATTGCCAATGCCAACGGCAGCAGCCATATCGTCGTTCCAACCAGGATAGAGTTGTGCTTTGCGATCTCGTGACCATGGCGTCGCAGGTCGAAGGCCCAGTCAACCGCTGCCCACATGCTCAAGTGTACGCAGGCGTATGCAAACGTGAGCAAACTCAGTATGCGACGACAGTTCACGATCCAGTTCCAGCCAAAGATGCGGCGGATCAGGGTAATCGCGAGGGTGATCGCCAGGAAGCGCAGCGTCCACAAGCCGGTCTCGATATCCGCTTCGCGGATCGGATTCGAGCCGAGACCATTGTGATAAACCGCCAGCCAATCCCCGCGATAGGCAGGAGCGCTCGGACGGCCTTGGTCGTGATCTGGTGACAGGTTCAAACTGGCAGAGCGTTCTGTCGTCCTGAATGATCTCGCGCGACTGCGTTTGTCACATTGACACGTTTCGCGGGCACGCGCGCTGCTTTCCACGGCACTGCGCCGCGAGGGGCGGCGCCACGCACTCTTGAACCGCCGGTAGTGGCGGCGAGCCCATAGGAGGAAGCCATGATCAGCACCCGCAGCCTCAATTCAACGGTCGATCGCATGCTGAGCCTGAACCGCGCCTTCGACCAGGCTTTTGCCACAACACAAGGTCAGCCGCGCATCTGGATCCCGGCCATCGACGTGGTCGAGAAGAAGGACGCGTATTTGATGTACGCCGAGCTGCCCGGCGTCGACTCGACGCAGGTCGACATCAGCTTCGAGCAAAACGTGCTGACGATCCGCGGCAGGAAAGCCTCGTCGATCGACACGGGTACGGATGGCGAGGTCCGTGTGTACGCCGCCGAGCGCGCTAGCGGCAGCTTCGAGCGATCGATTCGTTTGCCCGAGTTCGTCGACGGCGAGCGCATCAGCGCCGAGTTCACCAACGGGGTCTTGACGGTGACGGTACCGAAGGCACAGGCGGCCCAGCCGCGCCGCATCGAGATCAAGACCGACGCCGTTCGACCGGCCGAGATTTCGAGCGAGAACAGCCAGAACTGAGCTCCGCATGGCGGCGTGCCGAACGCAGGCACGCCGCCGGCAAGCTCACCCGTGTCGACGAGGCCAACGCGTGCGGTCCGGTTCGTGCCAGATCTGCGCTCGATGCCTTCGACACTCCGGACCAAAGCGCGCCGCATTCTCGTCACGCGGTTCGGCCATCGCGATTTTCAGACGGGACAGTGGGATCCCATCCGCGCTGTGCTGGAGGGACGCGATGCGCTCGTCGTCATGCCGACCGGCAGCGGCAAATCGCTCGTCTACCAGCTCCCGGCGCTGATGCTGCCCGGACTCACCGTCGTCGTGAGCCCGCTGATCTCGTTGATGAAGGATCAGCAGGACAAGCTCGCGGCGCACGGCGTGGACGCGTTGGCGATGCATTCACACCTGACCGACTCGCAGGCCCGCGAACTGGCGCAACGCGTTGGCGAGGGCGGGGGCGAGATCCTGTATCTCACGCCGGAGCGCTTCAAGGATCGAGAGTTCTTCGAACGACTCCTGACACGTACCGTCAGCTTGTTCGTAATCGACGAGGCCCATTGCGTCAGCCAATGGGGCCACGACTTCCGTCCCGACTATCTCACGCTCGGCTCTGTTGTCCGCCGGCTGGGCCGGCCGCCGATCATGGCACTCACCGCGACCGCCACCGGCGAAGTCCGCGACGACATCGCGCGTCAGCTCGGAATGCGCGAACCGCACGTGACAGTTACGGGTTTCGCGCGACCCAACCTGCGCTTCGAGGTACGCCGCACCGTGAATGCGGCGACGAAGGACGCGGCGCTCGAGCAATTGCTGCGCGAGAGTCCAGGCGTTGGTGTCGTGTACGTCGCCACCGTGCGGGAAGCCGAGCGGCTTTACGAGCGGTTCTCGGCGCATTTTCCGCTCGGCATGTACCACGGGAAAATGGCCGCGGCGGATCGCAAGGACGCGCAGAATCGGTTTATGGCAGACAAATTCAAGGCGATCGTCGCCACCAACGCGTTCGGGCTTGGAATCGACAAGGCGGACATCCGCTTCGTCATTCATTATCACTTTCCCGGCTCCGTCGAGTCGTACTACCAGGAAGCCGGACGCTCCGGACGGGACGGCCTGCCGGCGACTTGCACGCTCTTCTATCGTGTCGAGGACAGTCGTGTGCAGTCGTATTTTCTCGGGGGCAAGTATCCCGATGTGGAGGAAGCGGCGCGCGTCGCTATCGTGCTGGAGCAGGTCCCACTCGGCGAGACCGTGCTCCTCGACGAGCTGTCAGACAAGTCAGGCGTCGCTCGTCGGAAGACCCGAATCGTGCTGGTCCTCCTCAAGCGGCATGGCCTGGTTCGCGAGTATCGCGGCGGCAGTTGGGAGCGGCTGCAGAGTCGATTGACCTCCGTCGATCTCAGCGCCGATCTGACCGACTACGAGCAGCGCCGCCTGCAGGATCGTGCCAAGCTCCAGGCGATGATCAACTACTGCCAGAGTGCGCAATGCCGGACGCGCTTCATCCTCGACTACTTCGGCGAGGACGTCGAGGTGGACTGGCAATGCGGGAACTGTGATGCCTGCGACGGCAATCTCGTGGTGACGCGCCGTCGCGGGGGAGCGGCCGCCGAGGCAGCGGCGGTGTAGCGCCGTTTCGATTACATTGGCGTCCCATGCGGACGCCACTGCTCGCCACTGCGACGTTCCCCGAGGCTGTGCGTCGGGTCTTCTACGACAACTCGCTTCAGGCTTGGCTCACCGCGGCGCTCACCGCCGCAGTGCTGTTCTTCATCTTCGCGCTGTCGCGCCGTCTGCTGTTGGCGCGACTCGCCGAACTCACCGCACGCACCGACCGGCGGATCGACGAGATCGTGACCGCGATCATTCGGGCCACGCGGATCTGGGCCTTGCTCGTCATCTCGATTCTGATTGGCGCCGACTCGCTCACGCTTCCCCCGAAAGGCGATCGGGTCCTCGGCAATCTCGCAGTGTTGGTGCTGCTCTGGCAGACGGCACTCTGGGGGGGGGCCGCCATCGTCACCTGGGCCAAACACCGCCTGCAGCGACAGACGACCGATACCGCGGATCACGCGAGCGTCGCGATGATCAAGGCGATGTCGGTCGGCGCGCACGTGATCATCTGGGTTCTCGTCGTGATCACCGCGCTCGAGTACGTCTTCGACGTTCACATCACCGCTGTCGTGATGAGCCTCGGAGTCGGCGGCATCGCGCTGGCGCTCGCGGTGCAGAACATCCTTGGCGACATCCTGGCCGCCCTTGCAATCGTATTCGACAAACCCTTCGACGTTGGCGATTCGATTGGGGTCGACACGATCAGCGGCACCGTCGAGCACATTGGCCTCAAGACGACACGCATCCGCGCCACCAGCGGCGAACAGGTCATCATCGGCAACGCTGATCTGCTGAAGAGCCGGCTGCGGAACTATCGCCGGATGACACAGCGGCGGGTTGCATTCAATCTCGATGTCACGTACGACACGACGCCCGAGACACTGAGCAAGCTTCCTGCAGCCGTGGAACAGATCATTTCCGCGCAGTCGCCGGTGCGCTTCGATCGATGCCACGTCGCGAGCTTTGGCGATTCTGCGATCCGGTTGGAAACGGTGTACTACGTGCTCGATCCCGATTACAAGCGGTACATGGATATCCAGCAGGCGATCAACCTCGACGTGCTGCGTCGCTTTACCGCCGAACAGGTGAAGTTCGCATTCCCTAGCCATTCGGTGTACGTGGAGAAGAACGCGGGCTGAGGACCGCCGGAATGGTAGAGCGCACCGTCGCAGCAGTCGGACCGGTATGATGTCGTGGCTGTTCGGTCATCGCCGACCTCAGAGCAAACTTCTGATCCACCCGCCATCGACGGCAATGGACTGTCCGGTGATGTAGCTGGCCTGCTCGGAGGCGAGAAACGCGGCGAGCGCGGCAAGCTCCTTCGGCTCCCCAAGGCGGCGCATCGGGATCTCGGCTTCGAACCGCGCAAGGACGTCGCGGCGCGACGACCCTTCCTTGCGCGCGTTCGCGTCGGCGAGCTCCTCGACACGCTCGGTGCGAGTATAGCCGGGTAGGATGTTGTTGACCGTGACGCCGTCAGTCGCGACTTCGTTGGCCAACGTGCGCGCGAAGCCCGTGACCGCTGAACGCACGCTGTTGGACAGAATGAGATTGTCGACCGGTTGCTTCACGGCAATTGAGGTGACATTGATGATTCGGCCCCACTGCCGCTGCCGCATGCCGGGCAGCACTGCACGCGTCAGCTCGATGGCACTCCGGAGCGTCAGGTTGACGGCGCGCTCCCATGCCTCCCACTCGTGTGTCTCGAACGGGCCCGCTGGCGGCCCGCCAGCGTTCGTCACCAGAATGTCGACCTGTCCAAAACGCGACATCGCTTCAGTCGTGACGAGCTCGACGTGCTCGCGTTTCGCAAGGTCAGCCACCACGGTGTGCACTTCGACGCCAGTGCAGCTCGCGATTACCGTGCGGGCGCTGTCGAGCGTATCCGCGCCGCGCGCACACAGGATCAGCTTTGCACCTTCCGTGGCCAACTGCATCGCGATCGCGCGTCCGAGGCCGCGACTCGCGGCGGCGACGAGCGCGACCTTTCCGCGAATTCCGAGATCCATCCGCTATTTCCGGAGATACGCGTCGGTCTTGTTCAACCAGTCCTGGCGGGGAGGATCGAAAATATCGACGTCGAGCGTATCTTCGAGCGCCTCGGCCTTGTGAGGCACATTCGATGGGATGTGCAGCACCTCGCCTGCGCGCACGAGCACCTCTTGGGATTCGTCCGAGCCGATCCAGAACTTGAGCACGCCGTTGAGAATGTACGTGATCTGCTCATTCTCGTGCGAGTGCTTCGGTACGATGCAGCCTTTCTTCAGGTAGACATGGGCGAGCATTATGCGATCGCCCGTGATCAGACGACGATCGAGCTGCGGGGAGACGGTCTCGCGCGGGAGCTGATCCCACGAGTACCACGTGACCGAGCGGGTGGAAGATGCAGGCGGTGTCATGGCGCAAGCGTGGAGACGAAAGGTGGGCGCCCCAACGCATCGCAGCGTGCGACGCGCGTGGTCGGCCGCGTATCCTACCTGATTCCGCAGTCGCGAAGCAAGCGCGCCAGTTCGTCGAAGTCGACGGGCAGCTCGAACGACGCGACGTTGAACTCGCGTGCGATCGGCTCCAGCGCCCGGTGCGAGCGTGTTGAGCTGAACACGCTGATCCGCGCACCCACCATCATCGCCGGTCCGAACACCGCCTCTGTACACGCCTCCACGTGATCGCAATCGATCATCACGAGGCGCGGACGCAGACGCAGCAGCGCGTCCCGCGGGCTCTCCTGCTCGCGCGGGAATACCGGCGTCGCACCCGCAAACTCGACGCCGGCCCCCAATAAGGCGCCAGCCAGCGGATCCGTAGCGAAGATGAGAACGACCGAGCCTGTCATCGGTTGGTGAGTGCCGACCGTCAAAACTCACGCCGACGTGCCCTTGACGGGAGCGGCCTTTCGGTAAACATTCGTCGCCGCACGGATTCCGTCATCCGATCGTTCGGACGACGACCGTACGTCTTCTCTCCCAGCTCGCGCGCGATGTTCGCATGATGATGGCGCAGGATTCGAGACCGGGCCCACGGGCCTTGTCTCAGGAAACGATCGACGCCGTACGGATCGCACTCGCGGATTACATTGGCGCGGCCGGGCAAGGCGATTCGCTTCGAGTGGCGCTTCACCGGATGGCAGCTGAGGCGCACGAGCGTGCCATTCTCGCCGAACAGCTGCTCGTCATCCTCAAAGACATCTGGTATTCGGTGCCCGTCGTTCGCGATATGCAGAGCTCGGAAGACCACGTGCGCTTGCTGCAGCGCGTCGTCACGATGTGCATTCGCGAGTACTATCGCGACTCATGACGCGAGCGTCGCGTTCAGCGTGAGCTGAACGTTGCCTTTCAAGGCCTTCGACACCGGGCATCCTTCCTTCGTCGAGGCCGCAATGCGCTGAAATGTCGCGTCGTCCACTTTCGGCACTCGCGCACGGACCTCGAGCTGCATCGTCGTGATCGCGAAACCATCGCCCGATTTCTCAACCGTGCATTTCGCCGTGGTGTCCACGCTGGTCGCCGGGGTGCCGTTTTGCTCGAGGCCGGCACTCAGCGCCATGCTGAAACACGCCGCTTCCGCCGCCGCGAGCAGTTCTTCGGGGTTCGATCCGGCGCCCGATTCGAAGCGCGAGCTGAAATTGAATTGTCCGCCGATTCCGGTGTTGCCGCGAAACGTTCCACGGCCGTTCTTCAGTCCACCTTCCCAAGTTGCGCTCGCGCTGCGTGTCGGCATCTGATGTCTCCTCGTATGAGTTCCCGCCCGAAGCGCCGGAACGGTATCGCGCACCGGCAGCATGGTAGCGGCTTGACGCTGCGAACCAGCGTCGATTGAATCCGGTGTAATGCACGGGTCGGTGCATTCGGAACGGCTTCGGCTACGCATCACCCGCGCCGGTCGCATCGACCGCAGTGCAACGCAAGAGAAGATGGAGCCACCCGTGCGCTACTCCAAATGGGCCGATGACCGAAGCAGAGCTCGATGAGTGGCTGTCGACACCTCGCGCAGAAACTGTCGCCGCGCTCGGCCAGTGCGACGGCGATCTCATCGTACTCGGGGCCGGCGGTAAGATGGGACCAACGCTGGCGCGCATGGCCGCTCGCGCCGCGCCCGACCGGCGTGTCCTCGCGGTATCGCGATGGTCATCGAGCGCCGCTGAGCGAGCACTGCGCGTCGCTGGTGTCGAAACGGTCCGGTGTGATCTGCTCGATCCACGCGCCGTTGCGCGACTTCCGGATGCGCCCAACGTCATTTTCATGGCCGGCCAGAAGTTCGGAACAACCGGAGCGCCGGCGCTCACGTGGGGCATGAACGTGATCGTCCCCGCGCACTGCACCGAGCGATATCGAGAGTCGCGCATCGTCGCATTCTCGACAGGGAATGTCTACGCACTGACAGCCGTCGGCTCTCCAGGGTCTCGTGAGGACGACCGACCAGCGCCCGTCGGAGAGTACGCAGCGTCGTGTCTCGGTCGCGAACGCGTGTTCGAACTGTACGCCGCGCGACATGAGACTCGCGTGGCCATCGTGCGACTGAATTACGCAATCGATTTGCGCTACGGCGTGCTCGTCGATATCGCGCTGCGCGTCAGCCGCGCCGAATCCGTCCCGCTCGAGATGGGCTACGTGAACGTCATCTGGCAGGGTGACGCGAATCGGATCGCGCTCGAGTGTCTCCCGTACGCGGCGGTTCCCCCCTTCATCGTCAATGTCACTGGCGCCGAGGCGTTGTCGGTACGGTCGCTCGCCGAATGGTTCGGCAGGCGCTTTGGTCGCTCACCACAATTCATTGGCGTCGAGGGAGACGACGCGCTGCTCAGTGACACCAGCCGAATGCGCGCGACGTTCGCCGCTCCCGGAACGCCGGTCGAACAAATGCTCGAGCGCGTTGCTGATTGGATCGAGCACGGGGGTCCCCTCCTTGGCAAGCCAACCCGATTCGAGACGCGAGACGGCCAGTTCTGAGACGTCAGCGCCGTGGCTCGCCTGCCGGCACGACGTTCGTCATTGTTGTGTCGCGGGCCGCGGCCTGCACGAGCAGCGCAGGGGTCACTCGACGTAACGTTTGAGATTGCTCATCGTAGAGATACGGCACCCGGCGTGGCGCGCGCGCGATGAGTGCCGTATCTCTGATACCGAGGTCATGGACGAACCACGTGCGCGCGTCGTTTAGATCAGCAGCGTTGGCAATCAAGCTGACGTTGAACGAGTGCCATGGTGCGTACCGGATGAACACCATCGTATGCGCTTCCCGAAGCTTTGACGTCGCATCCACGAAGTTCGCCTGGAACGCTCGGCGACCGCGCTGGATGCGCGCCATCCGCACCACGTCGGCGCGCGCCGGGATCAGCAGCAGCAGCGCAAATGTCAGGGCGGCGAGTGCGAGTTGCGGAGTGACTACATCCAGCTGGGTTCGGGGTGCCGCTTCGCCCCTTCCCGTTACCGCTCGCCAGACGACCCAGATTCCGCAGGCGGTAAGAAAAGGTAAGAGTGGAAGGATCTCCAGATAGTACAAATCCCACCCGGCCGGATGTGCAAACGCCAGGTAGGAGAGTGTGAGCAGGAGGCTCGAGGCGACCGCGAACCACCCGGCGATAGGAAGGCCGATCAACCCTAGGACGGCGAACACGGCAAGGGGCAGGCGGGCGCCACGGAACGCATCCATGAACATCACGCTCCAACGTTCATAGAAGATCACCGGCAAGCGCTTGACTGTGTGCGCTGCGTGCACAGGGCCAAATCCCTTGACGAAGTTCGGCATCGGTTGCGGCAGCGCACGCTCCGGCGGCGTCGTATCCATGCCGAAGCCCATCGCGTCGAACGGAAAGTAGAGCTTCGAATACAGGCTGTACGGCGTCTCGCGCCAGGTACCAATCGTCCGAACGCTCCACAACGGCAGCAACGCGAGGATTGCAACACCGAGCAGCGCAGGACGCACCAGCGTGCGCCAGCTGCGTGTCCGCGCGATTTGCCACAGAACGACGATCGCGATCGGACTAGCGAAGGCCACCGCCGTGAGCGGCCGCGTGATCGCCATCCATCCGATGCAAGCCGCCAAGCCCAGTAGCCAACGCTCGCGCCCGGAGGAGCGCCACTCGAGCAGCGCCAGCCAGCCCGCAAGCCAGAGGACGCTCGTGCTGTTTTCCGAGAAATAGCTCGGCCGGAATAAGAGATTCGAGTGCATCGGCAGCCAGAGCAGGATCGTCAGCAACGCGATCCAGCCGTTCGTCACGCGCCGGACAAGCACGAATAGAAGTGCGCCCGCGAAGCCATTCAGCAGGAGTGGAACGAGCCCCGGCAGACCGGCCCAGACCCCCGGCACAAGCAGGATTCCGTGCCCCGGCGGATACTTCGAGGCGAAGGTGGGCGCGACGAACACGTGAAACTGCTCGAAGAACACCGGCAGGGGCGGAGACGGCATCGCCCAGTGTCCGCGCGCGAACGTCTGCGCTTGCAACAGATAGGACGCCTCGTCGTGCACGACAGGAACCGCGTTCAGCGAGCCCCAGAGGTACCAGATTACCAGCATCGTTGCGACGCCGATTGCCACTGCAGCGTAAGGCGAGTCTATGACGCGCTGCGCGCCAACGAAGCGCTCCCTGCCGAGACGCAATCCCAGCAGCCCGGTGAGTACCACGAGGAGCAGAGGCAGCAGCCAGAAAACCGCGGCGATGAGCATGTCGGTAGGGTTCAGCTCGGCTTGCGACAGAGGATGCAGTACTGACCGCCGAGCGGCAACGACGCGATCGTTGGCTCGATCCAGCGCAGCCACCGCAGCGGGGATGGAAAGACGAACAAGAAATCAGTGCGGAGCACCCGGAAGCCGGCCTGCACGAGCAGCGACCGCGATTGCGGTGGTGTCAACGTGATGGCGTCCCGATCGAACGCGATTCGCCGCATGACGATCCGTGTCCCGGGGTTCCACGGGTTGTTCTCCCAGAAAGCGAACAGCCCTCCACCGCGCAATGATCGATAGACGTATGCGGCGGACGCGAGGCGCTCGTCAGGCGGAATGTGGTGAAACACCCCATTGCAGAATGCGAGATCTACGGAGCGATCTGGAATGCCGTCGTCAATAAGTCCAAAGGACGCGCGCGGGCCAGCAAACTGTTGACGCGCGATACGGATGGATTCCGCTGAGACATCCACACCGATGAGACGCTCAGCTCGGGTCGCCTCGAGCAGGTACGTCGTTGCGGTGCCTGTGCCGCAGCCAAAATCGAGGATCGTGCGTGTCCGATGACCAGCCTGGTCGAGGCGGCGCGCCACCCATCGCGCTCGCGAACCCGCGTAGTACGACATGTCTTCGCCGGTGAGCGAGAGCCCGGCTTCGAGCTGATTCGCGTAGTCCGCAGCAACTGCGTCGAATTCCTGTTCGGCCGCCGGCGCCGATGCGCGATCCTGGCTCACCGAGTGCTCGCGATGTCGTCATGTCTGAGACTGCTCACCGGCGCTTCATCCCGAGCACGCTGAGAAAGAAGCTCGACAACACCGTCTGGAACCCGAGCGTCGTGAGCGTCACACCGGGAATGA
>Ga0134126_10009709_pt1 | contig 12127 bp, 12 predicted proteins | sample KB31752_FD_96881 | JGI IMG/M metagenome (GOLD analysis project Ga0134126, IMG submission 96881) | Terrestrial soil microbial communities with excess Nitrogen fertilizer from Kellogg Biological Station, Michigan, USA - KB3-175-2 | ecosystem: Environmental > Terrestrial > Soil > Unclassified ...
ATCGCCACCGCCAGCACGCCGAAGGTCAGGATCGCGCCCGTGGCGTCGTTGAAGGCCGATTCGCTCATTACGGTTTGCGCGACACGGTCGCGGATGGTGACCTGGCGGAAAATCGGCACCAGCGTCGCTGGGTCGGTCGAAGCGATCGACGCGGCGAGCAGCAGCGCCACAATCGATGGGACACCGAGGATCAAATAGGCGGCAACCGCGGTCACCGCCGCAGTGATCAGCACGCCGATCGTGGCGAGCACGACGATGGTGATCCAGACCTGTTTCAGGACCTCCAAGCGCAGCGATGCGCCGCCGTCGAACAGGATGTAGCTGGCGCCGAATAGCAAAATGATCTGATTGAGCGCCGAGTCCGCCTTGACATCGACCAAGCCGAGCACCGCCGGGCCGATCAACATGCCGACGACGAGAAAAACCGCCACATCGGGAATTTTGATCTTCTGGGCCAGCAACCCGGTTAGCGTGCCGATGGCGAGAATGAGTCCACCGGACATCAAGGTGTGCTTGGCAAGTTCGACCGATGCCGGCGTTCCCAACGATGTCCTCCCCCTGCGCCGCGCCGTTTCCCGGGCAAAGGCACGGCGCCGCGGGAATGCTGCCGGACGGATTGTGAAATGGCAACGGAATAGCCAGTCCCGGCCCGATATCGTTCAGCCGCGCTGCGCCAGTGCCATTTCCATGAGCTCCAACGCATGCGGGAAGAGCTCGAGTGCGCGTGCCCTCGCCTCCTCGGGCGTGAACCAGCCGAGCGCCGTCGCGTCCTCGATGGGCGTGCCCTCGCCTGAGCGCCAGTCGAGCAGCACGGCGACGAGCGTGAAATGCGACTTGACCTCGCCGGCATCGTCCTTGCCGATGCGGTCGATGACACGGAGCGTGGCTACGGGATCGGCGATGATGCCGGTCTCCTCCTCGAGCTCGCGCCAGGCGCAGGCGTGGACGGTCTCACCGAGCTCCTGCATGCCGCCGGGAAAGCCCCAGCGGCCGATGCCGGGCGGGACCGAGCGCTGCGCCAACAGCACGCGACCGCCGCGCCGCACCACGGCGAGGCAGCCGACGATCGGGCGGTCGGGATAGAGCCGATCGCCTCGCGTCACGGCTCGATCGGCTGGGCGCGGCCCTCGACCACCCTGTAGAGCTGGCTGCCGAGCCGGCGGAACTCTTGTGACTTCTCCGCCATGCCCGATTGCGCGTAGTCGCGCACCTCCTGCGATATCTTCATCGAGCAGAATTTGGGGCCGCACATCGAGCAGAAATGCGCGAGCTTGGCGCCCTCGGCCGGCAAGGTCTGGTCGTGGAATTTCTCCGCCGTCTCGGGGTCGAGCGACAGGTTGAACTGGTCGCGCCAGCGGAACTCGAAGCGGGCGCGGGAGAGCGCGTCGTCACGCTCGCGCGCCGCCGGATGGCCCTTGGCGAGGTCGGCGGCGTGCGCCGCGATCTTATAGGTGATGACGCCCGTCTTCACGTCATCGCGGTCGGGCAGGCCCAGATGCTCCTTGGGCGTGACGTAGCACAGCATCGCCGTGCCGAACCAGCCGATCATCGCCGCGCCGATGCCGCTGGTGATGTGGTCGTAGCCGGGCGCGATGTCGGTCACCAGCGGCCCCAGCGTGTAGAACGGCGCCTCGTGGCACTCGGCAAGCTGCAGATCCATGTTCTCCTTGATCTTGTGCATCGGCACGTGGCCAGGGCCTTCGATCATCACCTGCACATCGTGCTTCCAGGCGATATGGGTGAGCTCGCCCAGCGTTTTCAGCTCGGCGAATTGCGCCTCGTCATTGGCGTCGGCGCCGGAGCCGGGCCGCAAGCCGTCGCCCAGCGAGAACGACACGTCATAGGCGCGCATGATCTCGCAAATTTCCTCGAAGCGCGTATAGAGGAAGCTCTCCTGATGATGCGCCAGGCACCATTTCGCCATGATCGAGCCGCCGCGCGAGACGATGCCGGTGACGCGCTTCGCCGTGAGCGGGATGAAGGGCAGGCGCACGCCGGCATGGATGGTGAAATAATCGATGCCCTGCTCGGCCTGCTCGACGAGCGTGTCGCGGAAGATCTCCCAGGTGAGCTCCTCGGCCTGGCCGCCGACCTTTTCCAGCGCCTGATAGATCGGCACCGTGCCGATGGGCACCGGCGCGTTGCGGATGATCCATTCGCGGATGGTGTGGATGTTCTTGCCGGTTGAGAGATCCATCACCGTGTCGGCACCCCAGCGGATCGCCCAGACCAGCTTGTCGACTTCCTCTGCGACCGACGATGTCACGATCGAGTTGCCGATATTGGCGTTGATCTTGACCAGGAAATTGCGGCCGATGATCATCGGCTCGCTTTCGGGATGGTTGATGTTGGCGGGAATGATGGCGCGGCCCCTCGCCACCTCGTCGCGCACGAATTCGGGCGTGACATGATCGGGGATGGCGGCGCCGAAGGATTCGCCGTCGCGCCGCGCTGCCTCGGCCAGCGTCACGCGGCCAAGGTTTTCGCGGATGGCGATGTACTCCATTTCTGGCGTGATGGCCCCCGCACGAGCATAGGCGAGCTGGGTCACGGCGTGGCCGCGCCGCGCTTTGAGCGGCCGGCGCGCGCCGCGATCGAACATTGGCACGCTCGACGCCTCGCCGGGTTTGAGGCCGTTATCCTCGGGGCGGGTGCTGCGGCCCGCCTGCTCTTCGACATCGCCGCGCGCGCCAATCCATTCGGCGCGGAGCGGCGCGAGGCCGGCACGGATGTCGGTGACGACCGCGGGATCGGTGTAGGGGCCGGAGGGATCATAGATGCGCGCCGCCGGCTCCTTGGCCGCGGGCGAGAGATCGATCTCGCGCATCGCCACGCGGAGCTCGGGATATTGTCTGCCAGGCACGTAGATCTTGCGCGAGGCCGGCAGCGCTCCCGTGGATACGCTGAAATCCTTGGTGATATCGCCTTCGGGCATGGTGATCTCCTTTTCCCGACTCGTCGGTGCAACAGGAGATCCGGTGCCTGCGGAGTTGAGGGGCCGCTCGCTTTGCCTAGTTTGCCGAGCCGCGCCGTTCCTGTCCCTACGCCGGTACGATCCGGATCAGGTTCAAAGGGTTCCCACGTCGAATGTCCAGTGGTGTCTCAGCCCCTTAGCGGGGCTCCCCTTGGAAACGGCTCAGTATCCCGAGAGACGCCGGCCCGCGTCAAGCGCCACCCCGGGGCGGCGTGGAGTCGCCGAGTCGGGTTGGACTGCGGCCGGGAAGCGGCGCAAGATCACGCCGCGTTGCTCACCATCAAGGGGGAAACCCATGAGCACATCGTCGCTGCCCGTCGCGCGGGCTCAGATATCGCCGGCAACTCTGGTACTTGCCTTCATCGCCGGCGCGCTGGCCGTGCCGGTCTTCCACCAGATACTGCTGCTCGTGCTCTATCTCGCCAAGGTCGTGCCGTTCGCGCCGTTCAGCTGGGCACCGACCAAGCCGCTCGGCGTCCCCGACGTCATCTCGATCTCGTTCTGGGGCGGGGTGTGGGGCATCGTCTTCGCCCTCACCGTGCGGCAATGGTTCCGAGGCGCAGCTTATTGGGCTGCCGCCGCGATCATCGGCGGCGTGGCGCTCACGCTCGTCTTCATGTTCGTGGTGTGGCCGCTCAAGATCGGCGGCCTGCCGCCCGACATGGTCGGGCTCTTCGTCATCGGCTTCGTGCTCAACGCCGCCTGGGGCATCGGCTGGGCCCTCTTCCTGCTGCTGTTTGAGCGGATGCGCGCATAGCAAGGGGTGTCATTGCGAGCGCAGCGAAGCAATCTCCCTCACGCATTGCAAGCGGCCGAGGGAGATTGCCGCGGCGCCGGGCGGGTCGCCCTGACAGCGACAGAGCGATTGCTACGCACCGCGCGGCTGCTCGAGCCGCACGGCGCGTGCGTCGTACTCGGCGGCCAGATCGAGTAGCATCTGACGCTCCTGATCGGGCACCTGCGCGGCGAGGCGTCGCACGCGCTGCGCCAAGTCGCGCCAGCCAGCAGCGGCCTCGTCCGGCCCATCGCGCCGCGTTGCCGCCTGCGCACGCACGCGGCGCTCGCTCGGCACTTCCATGCCCGAGCCCATGAGGTCGTCCTGGGCCGGATCGGAGTGCCACTTTATCGGGCGGAACTCCGCACGCGATGGGACCGCATTCACCAGAGAGGCCACAAACAGGAACGCCAGCACATAGCGGTTCCGCATCGCCCACTGTCCTCGCCAGCCGTTGCCCTGGCGGCTATTTTCTGCCGGTCGGCGACGGGATACAAGGACGCGATGCGCGGGCGCACTCGCCGTGCAGCCTCCCCCAAAGGGAGGCCGCCTACTCCTTCCGGACGTCGCCGCGATTGTCGACGCGCAGCGAGACCTGCTTGCCGCTTTCCATCGCATTTGCGGCCCAGCCGCCCTTGGCCTTATGCAGATCCTGCACGTTGGTGTAGCCGTCGAGCTGGATCTCCTTCATCGCCTGCGTCTTGCTGATGCCGGGGGTGGAAGAGCCTGAGCCTGCCGTGGTGCCACTGTGGCTGGTAGCCGCCACGGCCAGGGGAGCAGCCGCCACGACGAGCGCGGCCGCAATGCCGGATGTGATCGTTTTAATCATCTGTCATCTCTCGCTGCAAGAAGCGAGGATGCAGGGGACGGGCCGCTGCACACGCGGCCTGCACCTGCAGTGCCCCGCACTATGAAAAGCGTGCGCGCCCCAAGGGCCCGCCGCAAGTTAAAGCCTTGCAATGTGCGCCGATGCCTAGAGGAGCGACACCGCCTGCGCGCCATCCACCATGAGCACGAGCACCGCACCCCAGGCGAGGAACAGTGCAACTGCCGCTAAGATCAGGAACCGTTGCTCGACCATCGGATAATTCGTCGTTCATCACGCGCCATTCGCGACGCGCCTTTCACCCGAGTGAACGCGGCTCGCGCCAGCGTCTCAGATTAAACTTGTGACAGGTTCCCACCGCTGCCATCAATCCGGGTCCTTGCCGTGGTGCAGCATCTCAAGCCGCAGGGGCAGCGGCGTGCCGAGCCACAGCGGGAATCGCGCATGGTCCTCGTAGTCGTTGCCCGTGCTGGGATGGACGAGGATGCTCAAGCCGGCGCGGTTGAGCATCAGCCACGGCACCAAGCGCGCGAACTCCGTCGCCGCGAAGGCGACCTGGTACATCGATTGCGGATGCGGCCCGACCGGTTGGTCGTGCCAGCGGCCAAGCGTCACCGCGAAACGCTCGCCCATCGCCTGGCGCAGCCGCTCGGCTTGGGACCGCGTCGCCGCGTCGTAATAGACGTGCGCGTGATACCCCTCGATACCGGCGGTGTCGGCGACGGGATCGCTCATCGCTGTCTCCAGGCTTAGGCCTCGCCAGCATAGTTGGGAGTCGACGCGGGCCGCCATCCTTGCTGGAATGGCGCACCGTCAAATCCGAGGGGCCCACCGATGACCGATCTCTTCCGGCTGTCCGCAAGCGAGGCAGCGCAACGTATCGCTGCCGGCAAGCTCACGGCTGAGGCGCTGGCGCGCGCCTGCCTCGAGCGCATCGCCGCACGCGAGCACGAGGTCGGCGCCTGGGCGCATATCGATCGCGACCGCGTGCTGGCCGAGGCGCGGGCGCGCGATCAGGCGACGGTGCGCGGGCCGCTGCACGGCGTGCCCATCGGCGTCAAGGACATCATGGATACCGGCGACTTGCCGACGGGTTACGGCTCGCGGGCATATCACGACTTCCGGCCGCGCGCCGACGCCGCCTGCGTGGCGCTGGCGCGCGAGGCGGGCGCGGTGGTGCTGGGCAAGACCGTGACCACGGAATTCGCCGCCTTGAGCCCGGGCAAGACGCGCAACCCGCACAATACCGCGCACACGCCGGGTGGCTCGTCGAGCGGCTCGGCGGCGGCAGTCGCCGATTTCATGGTGCCGCTCGCCTTCGGCACTCAGACCGCAGGGTCGATCATTCGTCCGGCGTCGTTCTGCGGGGTCGTGGGCTACAAGCCGAGCTTCGGCCTTGTCGCCATTTCCGGCACCAAGGCGCTGGCGCCCAGCCTCGATACCGTCGGCGGCTTCGCGCGCAGCGTCGCCGACATCGCCCTCTTCATCGCTGCGCTCACCGGCAGGCCCGAGCTGGTGCCGACAGCGCCAGCAGCGCGGCCGCGGCTCGGCGTCTATCGCACGCAGCCGTGGGACCAGGCACAGCCGGCGACGATCGCCGCGCTCGACGAGGCGCGCGAGCGTTTGGCGCGCGCCGGTGCGCGGCTCGTTGAGCGGCCATCCTTCGCCGCATTCGACCGGCTGGTGGCGGCGCAGCTCGCCATCATGGGGCATGAGATGGCGCGCAACCTCGCCTGGGAGCGCAACAACCGCCCGAGCGAAGTGATGCCGCGCACCGCCGGCCTTTTCGTGGAAGGCATGGCGACGACACCCGCCGCCTATGACGAGGCGCGGGTGTACGCGGACGCGGCGCAGGCGAAAGTGGCCGAGTTCTTCGGTGATTTCGACGCGATGCTGGTGCCTGCCGCGCCGGGCGAGGCGCCGGCGGCGGCAACGACGGGCGATCCGGTGTTCAACCGGCCGTGGACCCTGCTCCGGCTGCCCTGCGTCACGCTGCCGGGCAAGCGCGGTCCCGCCGGACTGCCGGTCGGCGTGCAGCTCGTTGGGCCACCCCACAGCGACGCGGCGCTTCTTGCCGTTGCTCTCTTCGCTGAAGCGGCCCTCGGCCAGGCGTGAGCAGCGCTCCCGCCACGGCGGCGCGGCCATCGCTGGCTGGCGCCTATGTGCTGCTGGCGGCGCTGAGCCTGTTCTGGGGATTGAACTGGCCGGTCATGAAGGTGGTGCTGGGCGAGATTCCAGTGCTGCCGTTCCGCGCGCTCTGCCTCATCGCCTCCGGGCCCCTGCTGCTGGCGATCGCAGCGCTGCGCGGCGACGCGCTGGCGCTGAAGCGGCACGAGATCGTGCCGCTGCTGCTCGCGGCGCTGCTCAACGTGACGCTCTGGCACCTGTTCTCGGCCTATGGTGTTTCGTTAATGGCGGCGGGCCGCGCCAGCATCATCGCCTACACCATGCCGGCCTGGGCCATGCTGCTGGGCGCGCTTGTCCTCGGCGAGCCGTTCGGCGCGCGCGGCCTGGTCGCACTCGTCCTCGGCATGGGCGGCGTCGGCGCGCTGCTGTTGCCGGACCTGGCACGAATTGCCACAGCTCCCTTGGGCGCGATGGCGATGCTCGCAGCGGCGATCGGCTGGGCAGGCGGCACCGTGGTGATGAAACGCTTCCGCTGGAGCTGCTCGGTGGCGGCGCTGACCGGCTGGCAGACTACGTTGGGTGGCCTGCCCATCGTCGCCGCGGCGCTGGTGATCGGACCGTTTCCCGGGCTGGAGCACGCCGACGGCGCCGGCCTCGCGGCGCTCGCTTACGTCATCCTCATGGGCATGGTGTTCAGCCAATGGGCGTGGTTTTCGGTGCTCCGCCGGCTTCCGGTGACGGTCGCCTCGATCGGCTCGCTCGCCGTTCCCATGATCGGCGTGCTCTCCTCGGCCTTGCTGCTGCACGAGCCGGTCGGCCCGCCCGAGCTCGCCGCACTGCTGCTGGTGATCGCCGCACTCGTCACCCTGCTGCTACGTCCGGCGGCGGCGTCGCGGCTCTGACAACGAGGTTGCACCCGGCCGCGTGATCGGCGACTCTGCGGCGATGATGCGTTTGCGCCGCGCGGTTTTGTGGCCGCTATTGCTGTGCCTCACCCAGTGCAGCGGCTGGCTGTCGCCCTTCGAGACGGTGCCGCCGACGGGCGTTGCGGCGGACAGCGCGACAACGCGGGTCGCGGTCTGCTACAACGCCCTCACCGCCTCGCCCGAGCAGTTGCTCGGCATCGCCGCCGCAAGCTGCGGCCCGGGCACCACGCCGCAGCCGGCCGGGCGCGACTTCACCCTCGACTACTGCCCGGTGCTCATCCCGGCACGCTCTACTTATAGTTGCGTAACACCCTGACAACGACACGATTCCGGACGGCCCGCCGAACTGCTATGATGGCGGTAGACGCGCCGGCTGTCGCAACAGCCGGCGCCAGGGGGAGAATTCGCATGAGCCTCAATGAGACCGCCGCGCCGCGGCTCGCAATTCCCGCACTCGGCGGGCTTTACGACGCGCTGGCGCCGTACAGCTATCCGCTCATCCGCTTCGCCACCGGCGCCATCCTGGTGCCGCATGGTTACATGAAGCTGTTCCACGGCGGCGTCACCGGCTTGGCCGGCAACCTCGTCAAAATGGGCTTCCATCCCGGCATGATCTGGGCCTACTGGGTGGGGGGCCTCGAGTTTTTCGGCGCCATCATGCTGGCGATCGGCCTGCTCACCCGGCCGGTGGCGCTGATGCTGTTCGTCGAGATGGTGGTCATCGTCTTCGGCGTACACATGCCGCAAGGCTATTTCTGGACCAGCCGCGGCGTCGAGTATCCGCTGCTGCTGGGTATTCTCTGCCTCGCCATCTTCTTCCGCGGCGGCGATCGGCTGTCGGTCGACCGCGCGCTCGGGCGGGAGATCTGAGCCGGCGACAACCAAAGGTAAAGCGGTCTGAGTGAACGATCGGCGTCATTTCCCTGCGGCGTCGATCGATGACCGGGATGGACCGTCGGCAACCCGCAGAGGTCACGCTCGCCTGCCACAGTGGCGGGAATTTACGCTGGAATCCAGGCCTCCTGCTGTTCGATCGGCCGCGCTCACGCTGAGTCCGCGCGGGCGGCCGATTTAACCCTCTCTCAAGGAGGCTGCGCCCATCCTGCCGCGGCGGGTGCAGGATCGGAGCGGTCAGGTGTCCTCGAATGCGCGGGCGAGATGGCTCGCCATCCTCCTCATAGTCATTTTCGACGGCATCGGGCTGGCACGTGACGGTCTGCAGCTGGCGCCTATCGGCCTCGCCAGCGGCGCCGCCGCGCTCTTCGTGTTCGGCGCCCTCGCCGCCATCTACACCTATTGGCGGCCGGATGAGCGGATCGTCGACCTCGCGCAATGCGCGGCACAGCTCATCGCGCTCTTCGCCGCGACCGGCTGTTTCAGCTATGTGGTGACCGCCGCCAACTTACCGCTCGCCAATGACGCCGTCGCGGCCATGGATCGCGCGCTGGGATTCGATTGGCTGAGCTGGTTCGGCTGGGTCGAGCAGCATCCGACGCTGCGCCTGGCGCTGCAGCTCGCCTATCCCAGCGCCATCGCGCAGATGGTGCTGATCGCCTGCTATCTGAGTTTGACCGGCCAGCCTGCGCGCAGCCGCGAACTCGTCTGGACGATCATGCTGTCGCTGCTGATCATCGTGCCGCTGTCCGGCCTGCTGCCGGTCGAGAGCGCTTGGCTCTATTATAAGGTCGGAGCATCCTTCGACGCTGCCTCGGTCGCCGATTTCGACCGGCTGCGCGCCGGGCAATTGCATGATGTCGACCTCCGGCAATTGCAGGGCATCATCAGCTTCCCCTCGTTCCACACCTGCCTCGGTCTGCTCTTCCCCTATGTCGTGCGCAAACGCTGCTGGGTCCTGCTGCCGGTCGCGCTGCTCAACGCCGTGATGATCCTCGCGGTACCGACCGAAGGCGGCCATTTCCTCGTCGACGTGATCGCCGGCGCCAGCGTCGCCGCAGTGGCCGCCTGGCTCGCCGCCCGGATCGATGTGCTGCTTGACCGCCGTCAACCTGCCGCCGCCGCATCGCCGGCGGAGTAACCCGCGCGCTATCTCAATGCGCGGGCGCAGTGCGGATGTGGACCACCGCGTCGGGGCCGCTATAAGCGCGCCGCCAGCCCGGCAATCGATCGAGCGCCGCCACCGCGCCGTCCCACGGGTGCAGCAACGTCCAGGTGATGCCGTACTGATCGAGCGCCTCATCGAGGGCCGGCTCGGCGCCCTGCTCGATCGCGAGATCGCGACGCAGGAAGGCATCGCCGTACATCTCGATGCGACCGTCGATGAAGCTTGGCACGCCCTTGAAGATCAGATAGCCGCCGAAGCTCTCGCTGTTGAGCACCGGCCCCGACACGCCCAGCGCGGCCGCCGCGGCAAGCGCAGCGCCGGGGGTTTCCGGTCCGTCCGGCCGCACGATCGGGCGCAGCAGCGTCGCTACGCCGACGATGGCGACGAGCGCGATCGTCAGCACCGCGCCCGAGGCGCCGGCAGGCGATGCCAAGGCGGCGACGCGCTCGCTCAGCGCCGAGGACGGCATCGCGCGGATGCGCGCGGCGAGCTGCGGGCCGAGCGAGGCGGATAAGATCAGCGGCGCCATCAGCGCGACAAGATCGGCGTGCCGCACATGCGCAAGCGCAAGATGAATGAGCATCAGCAACAGCAGCAAACGCGGCATCTGCACGCGCAGCCCGGTGGCGAAGGCGACGAGCAGTAGCCCGAGCAGCCAGGGCTCGAGGGGAGAGAAGCTGTGGAAATCGGCGCTCTGCCATTCGCTGAAGCTCTGCTGCAGCGCCGGCATGTCGAGAAGCTGAAACGGCTGCAGCAGGCCGTGGAGCCCGTTGGGCGTCAAGAGCGCTGCTCCGGCGCTGAGCGCAAGGAAGCCGCCCCAGCGGGAGAGGCTATGCCAGCGTTGCTGCGGCGTGGCGGCTTCCCATGCCGCCTCGGCGGCGAGGAAGGCGGCCAGCGCCAGCCCCACCATGAAACCACCGTGCAGATTGGCCCATAGTGTCATCAGCGGCAGCGCCGTGAGCGCCGGTACGCGCCCGTCATCACGGGCGGCGATCAGCACGGCGCACCAGGCGACCATGACCGGCAGCGCCAGCGCATGCGGCCGCGCCAGGAGATGGGGCAGCAGGAGCGCGCCGCTCAGTCCGACGGCGATCAGCCCCGAGAATGGCTCCCAACGCCGCAGCAAGGCCCGTGTGAGCAATGCCAAGGCACCGGCAAAGCAGAGCGCGGTGAGCAGGACGAGGCCGGGCCAGCCGGCCAGGCCATAGGCGCCGGCCAGCACGATCTCGGCGAGCCATTCATGCGGAACCCATGGTGCGCCGGCCAGCGTGTGCGAGAACGGGTCGTGCGTCGGCAGGGCCCGATGGGTGATCATCCAGCGTCCGGCGGCGATGTGGAGATACGTATCGGGATCGTTGAGGACGGCGAGGTCGGCGGCGAGCGGCCGCAACAGCGCGGCCAGCGCCACGATGCACGGCCACGACAGCATCGGGCGCATCCGCACCCGGCGGGCGCCGGCCGCTTCGCTGTTGCCCTCCGTCTGCGCCGAGATCGCCATCACCTGCTCGCGGTTGCGGGTCGTCCGGCGTCGCCGCAGACCCGCCGGCATTGTCGCGGCGCTGTCTTTAAAAGCTGGTTTACACGCCGTTATCGGAAATAAAGCCTTCGGTAAACACGCGCCGGCATATTCGGCGTAGCGCCTGTTCCGAAGCTTCACCGGCCCGTAGTCATGACATGACCGCCGCGGACGCCACACTCGCCGCCAAACCGCATCGCCTGACCGAGGCGCGTGCCGTCATGGCGGCTTCCGCCATCCTGTCGCTGGTGCTGGCACTGCCAATCCTCGCGATGTCGGTGCCGTGGTTCTGCGACCTCTATTTTCACATGGCGCGGATGGTAGTGCTGGAAAATCCCCAGGCAGCCTATATCGGAGACTGGTACCGTGCCGACTGGCGATTGGTGCCGAATCTCGCCATGGATCTCATCGTGCCCGGCTTAGCCAAGGCGATCGGCACGGCCGCGGCAACGCGCGTCTTCGTCGCGCTCACGCTGGTATTGACCTTGGCCGGGAGCATGGCGCTGCATCATGCGCTCCACCACAAGCTCACCTGGTTCCCGCTGCTCGCGGGCCTGTTCATCTACAACTGGATCACCTTCCTCGGCTTCGCCAACGTCCTGTTCGGCAACGCGTTGATGCTGTGGGCGGCGGCGCTGTGGTTCTGGAGCCGCGAGCGCCCGCTCGCGTTCCGCATCACGCTTGGCGCGGCGTGCGCTCTCATCCTCTACGTCTGCCATCTCTTCGCGCTCGGCCTCTATGGCCTGGTCGTTGCCGGCGCCGAGTTCGCCTGCCTGCGGCCACGGACGCCGCTGCGCGCGCGCACGGTGGCCCGCAGCCTGGCTTTGACGGTCGCCCCGTTCGTCGTGCCATTCGTCTTGCTGCTGACCAGCCGCACCGTCGCGGCGTCGACACCCGGTATCCACTATGTGCTGGCGGCCA
>Ga0134126_10009710_pt1 | contig 12127 bp, 8 predicted proteins | sample KB31752_FD_96881 | JGI IMG/M metagenome (GOLD analysis project Ga0134126, IMG submission 96881) | Terrestrial soil microbial communities with excess Nitrogen fertilizer from Kellogg Biological Station, Michigan, USA - KB3-175-2 | ecosystem: Environmental > Terrestrial > Soil > Unclassified ...
CAGCGGCGAGCGCACTCGCGGCTGGCCGAGATGCCCGGGGTCGCGGCGATCCTGGGGATGGTCGGACTCTTCCGCGCGGACGGCCTCCCGCTGGGCGTGGCGGCCGGCGGGACGTCCGTTGGTGAGCTGCTCGGCGAGGCGGCGCGGCGCGCGGTGGACGAAGCGAACACCGCCGGCCTGGCGGACGGGGCGCAGCGAGCCGAAATGATCGCCGCGATCAAGACCGCCGCCGACGTGCTCGGCCCACTCGCGGAGCGCTGCGGGAGCAACCTGGACCAGTTCCTCGACGAGCTCGCGCTCGGGGCCGAGGTGGACACCTGGGATCCCCGCGCCGACCGGATCTCGCTGCTGACGCTGCACGCGGCCAAGGGCCTGGAGTTCCCGGTGGTGTTCATCGTCGGCTGCGACGACGGGCTGCTGCCGCTGCGCCCCTGGCGGGGTGCTGAGGTGGATTACGCGGAGGAGCGCCGCCTGCTGTTCGTCGGCGTGACCCGGGCCACCACCCGCCTCACGCTGTACACGGCGGCGAAGCGGACACTGCGCGGCGAGCTCACCGCGTGTTCGCCGTCCCCGTTCCTCGCCTCGGTCGACCAGGCCCTGCTCGACCGGCGCGGGGGCGAGGCGGCGGGGCGTGGTAAGCGCAAGGCGCGCGTCCAGCAGGCGACGTTGTTCTAGCCGCGCGGCACCGGGATGAGGGAAGCGGTCATGAGGTCTTCGACGAGCCGCTCCGCCCCACCGCCGGCGAACCGTCGTCCGACGGCCGTCAGCGGTCCCGCTACCGAGTCGAGTGCCTTTTGCCTGGTGAGTGCCTTTAGGTCGTGACGAAGTCCATGACCAAGCACTTTCGCGGTGGAGTCGACGGCTCGCTCACGCCCGATAATCAGTAGGTGCAGGCCCGGAAGGCTGAGCAGCGCGTCCTCAAGCTCGGCTAGGAAGTCCAGCCGGTAGCGCTGGCGCGATCCGCTGCCTCCCTGGAGCTCGTCGATCGGGTCAATCGCGGCGAGAATCGGTCCGTTGCCGGGTACGGCCCCGACGAAATCGTGGACAGAGAGCCCGGCGAGCTTAGTCGCTGGCTCACCCGCCGACCATGAGCGCAACAGGGCCAGCGTGTAGGGGTTGTGCCACGGCGGGGCGGCAGTAGGGAAACTAGCATCGAATGAAACCTGCCCCACGGGGAGTACATGCAGTTTCCGATCGGTCAGCCGCGGTAGTACGCCCGCGAAGAGCAGCGAAGTCTTGCCCGCCCGGCGGGGCCGATTAGGTAGGTAAGGCTAGTCGTCCGCCACCATTCAGCGAGCAAATCCGAGTCCTCGGCACGTCCGAAGAAGAATCCGCTGTCACCCGGTCCGAATGGCCGGGGACCAGGATACGGCCGGTCTGTGCCGCTCTTCAGGGCGTAGCCTTCGATCCGTTTGGGGACATGATCCCATCATGTGGTGGTATTGACAGCAATGCGGGCCGCTGGCGGGACACCAGAAATTCAACACTACCTCAGCGTGCGCAAAGCGCAATGACGGAAGTTGAGCGATCCTTTGCTGTACTGAAGATACCTGTCCGCCTTGTGGACATAGTTATTTCATCTTGTAAGATCGGATGCCTGGGCTGCCAAAAGTGCGGATTCACGCATACTATCGTGCTATGACGGACGCAGGTGATCTGGAATCCCCTGGCGCGGTCCCCAGAATCTGGGGTGAAATTCCGCCCCGAAACAAGAATTTCACAGGTCGAGAGGCTATTTTCAACCAGCTGCGCCGGAGCGCTGCCTATCGGGTCACCGCGGTGGTGCCACTCGAAGACCCGCTTCCGCAAGCGCTGCAAGGCCTCGGCGGCGTCGGCAAGACTGCGGTGGCCGTCGAATATGCCCATCGTTTCCGGTCCGAGTACGACGTCGTATGGTGGATTCCCGCAGATCAGTTGCCGCTCGTCCGGGCGTCACTGGCCGCGCTTGCCGGGCGCCTCGGGCTTGAGTCGGCGTCGTCCTCCGGTATCGAGGGTGCCGCTAGCGCCGCCCTCGGCGCACTCCGCCGCGGGCAGCCGTATACCCGCTGGCTGTTGATCTTCGACAACGCGGACCAGCCTGAAGACTTCCCCGACCTGATCCCGCAGGGGCCAGGCGACGTGCTTATCACCTCACGGAATCCGCGCTGGGGCTCACGGGCCGAGACGGTTCAGGTGAACGTCTTCAGCCGCCCCGAGAGCGTGGACTTCCTGCGCAAGCGATCACCCGACATCACCGACGATGAGGCCAATCAACTGGCCGAAAAGCTTGGTGACCTGCCACTCGCACTTGACCAGGCTGGCGCGATGCTGGCTGAGACGGGAATGCCTGTCGATGAGTACATCGGGCTCATCGAAGAGCAGATCGTGAAGATCATGGACGAGGGGAAGCCTGCGGAATACCAGACCTCGGTGACCGCGGCGTGGTCCGTCTCGGTAGCTAAGGTGCGCCAGCAGCTTCCGGAGGCCGAGAAGTTGCTGCGGTGCTGTGCGTTCTTCGGCCCTGAGCCAATTCCCCGCGACGTGTTCCGCCGGGGAACGCAGGTGACTCAGCGGGGCGAATACCGGTGTCTCGCCGACCGAGGTGCTAATCGCGTGGTACCAGATAGCATGGGCGCTTCGCATGCAAGGTGATTACAGCGCCGCGCGTGACGTGGGCGAAGATGCCCTGGACTACGGGCGGGAACGCCTCGGTGCGGATCATCCGGCCACGATCCGAACAGCCACCGCGCTCTCGATCGCCCTGCGGCGTCTTGCCTCTGGTCGTGCGGACGGTCTGCAGATAGCGGAAGAGACCCATGAAGTGGCGCGTAAGCGTCACGGCGAGGTTCACCCGGACACCTTGGCGGCCGCGATGAACCGGATCAACTCGCTGCGGACGAACGGGGTGATCGCTCCCGCACTGGAGCTTGCCGACGTAACCGCTAACGCCTACCCGGACGTGTACGGCAACGATCATCCGTACTACTACGGCTGCCTCGGAAACCTTGCGCTAATGCGACGGGTGGTCGGCGAGAAGGACGAGGCACTGCGGATGAATAAGCGAGCCTTCGAAGGGCTCACCAGGCGACTCGGTCCGGACCATGACTACACCCTGCAGGTGGCCGTCAACCTCGCCAGCGACCGGGCGCTCCTCGGTGACATCGAGGCCGCCTGCAGGCGCGGGCAGGACACCAGGGAGCGGTTGCTCCGGGTTTCCGGTCTGCGGGATCCGAGTGCTTCTGTTGCTGAGCGGGATGATGGCTATCCCAGCGTTCTATCTAAAGGTGCCGGACGTCGTCTTGCGCCCGGTGCCTGGGCTGTTGCCGGAGCCGCTCGTGAAGTCGCTCGTTCAGCGTAAGTTTGAGTGGAGCAAGCGGAATCGTCACCGCGAACGGTCTTTGCACGTGGATGTCCGGTTTTCCCTGGCGCTAGAGCTGTCATTTCGCGAGCTCGGCGAGGGCGACGGTCGTTGAAGCTCATGCGTCGCTCACGGAGCGCGACGCTGTGGTCCTGCCGGGAGTGGCGATATAAGCCGTGTATAAGCCGTGCGAATACTACGATTCCCGCGGTCGCCGCGACGGCGAACAGGATGATCGTCGCGCAGAGCGCGATATAGAGCAGTCGCTGCCGGAAGATTACTATGGCGGCGATTGCGAGAAGGGCAATAAGCTTAGCGGTGCCTGCGGTGTGTGGAGTAAGTGCTTGAGCGGCGAGCGTGGTGTGCATGATGGTCCTGTCGAGATGTTGCTTTTTGTTGCGTCCGAAGAACGGCGCGCTCAGGTTCTGCTCTACAGGATGACTTCGCCAGCGTTGGAAGCGGTGCTCCGCAAGCTATCCTTGACTTTGGTGGACGCCTTCGCATGACCTGCAATAGGCGGTCTGTGTCCGTGTACGCCCCAGGCAGTCACGCGTGTGTCCACTCGGTATCCACGGCGTGACGAACTTGGACATAATCGGTCCAGGGAGGTTGACGCAGGGTTGGTAGCCATCAAGCGCGATGAGACGCCGCCGGGTCCGATAACGGAACTCTTCGACCGGCTCGACGACTTGCACTCGCAGGCGGGCCGGCCTTCGATGCGGATGATCGCGGTCCGGGCCGGAAGAGGCAACGTCAGTTCTTCAACCGTGCACACCATGTTCCGTAGCGCGCGGGTGCCGCGGTGGACTTTCCTGGAGCACGTGATAACGGCGCTAGGTGGTGCCGGAGTCCTCGACGAATTCCTCGTCCTCTGGCAGGCGGCCTGGCGCGCGGAAAACGAGGCCGATGACCCGGCTGACGTGAACCGCGCCCCGGGGCGGACTACGAGGCCGACCTCGTGGTCACCCCAGGTCGCTGCCCCGGGCAGCACCCGCGACTGGAAGGACCTTGCGCCGCGTCCCTCGATGAGGATCTGGTCAACTGAGATCCCGTCCCGCAATCGCTATTTCACCGGCCGCGAGGCTGAACTCGACGTCATGCGGGCCAACCTCAGTGACCTGGTCGGACCGCATGTCCAAGTCGTCGTCGGCATGGGCGGCGTCGGCAAGACGGAGCTCGCGACAGAGTACATACACCGGAATATCGGTAATTACGAAATCATCTGGTGGATCCGGGCCGAGCATCATGACCGTGTCCGGGAAGCCCTGGTAAAGCTCGCCCAGCGACTGGAACTCCGGCAGGGAACGGTCGACGGCGATCGCGACCGAGCGATCAAGGCGGTGCTTGACTGGCTGCAATCGGATGAACAGCCAAGGTGGCTCCTTGTCTTCGACAATGCCGCGAATCCGCTCGACCTGCAGCGGTACCTCCCCGTGGGACATCAGGGCGGCCACGTCATCATCACGTCGAGGCTGCTTAACTGGCCCAGCTACATAGCCGCAGGCGTTGAGATCGCGCCCTTCACCGAGGCCGAAGCGGTGGACTTCCTGCGGCACAGGGTTCCCCGTCTAGGCACCCACGCCGACGGGCGGCGGCTTGCCGCCGAGGAAGACGCGCGCCGGGTAAGCGAGGCGACGAGGCTTGCCGCCGAACTTGGCCACTTGCCGCTTGCCGTCGATCACGCCGCCGCCTACTTGTGTGAGACCGAGCTCAGCGTTGAGGAGTACCTCACCCGGTTCGCGCTGAACGCCCACCAGCTTCTCAGCGAGGAGCACGGTGACGGCGAGCTCCCGCCCCCCGTCTCGGGCACGTGGGCGACCTCGACCGCGCTGCTGACGGAGGATGCGGAGCACCTCTTCAACCTCTGCGCGTTCTTCTCACCGGAACCGATCTCCGCCGAACTGTTCCTGCAGAACAGGACTGGCCGGGAAAACCAGCCGGGCGTGCTTGGGTTCCTTTCCTCGTCAATGCGGTTCCGCGCCGCCTCCAGCCAGTTGCACAGGCTGTCCATGGCGAAGGTCGACGGTGCCAGGGACCTTATTCAGATGCACCGTGTCGTCCAGGCGGTCACGCGCGGTCGGCTTCGCCAGGATCGCCCAGACATGTACTACGCGTACCGCGCCGCCGTTGACATCCTGCTGGCCGAGTCAAATCCCGGTAACCCCGACCACAGTAACAACGACGCAGCCTACGACTTGTCACTTCAGCATCTGGAGTCGCCCGACCGCAGGTTCCTGAATACCGACAATGCCGCCCTGCGCCGCCTCTTTATCGACCAGGTGCGACGCCTGCGGCTGCGCGGCGCGCAGGTCGAGGCGCTGCGGTTCGGGCAAGACGCCTTGCGGATATGGGAAGAGCGCCTTGGTGAGGACCATCTTGACTTCCTGACCATGGCCGTCGAGGTATCCAGCGCCATGCACTTCGGCGGCTACGCGGCCGACGCGCATAAGCTGATAATGCGGATCAGGCCGCTGCTGCGACGGTACGCCGATGGCGAGGGCTTCAAGGTCCTCCTCTTCGCCGAAAGCTTCTACGGCGGCGACCTCCGCGCCCGCAGTCAGTTTCACGAGGCACTCGAACTGGACCTGGAGATACTTCCGAAGTTCGAGGCTGCTTTCGGGGTTGACCATGAGCGCACCCTGAACGTCAGGAACAATGTCGCTACCGACTACCGGCAGCTGGGGCGGTTCCAGGATGCGCTGGAGATCGATCAGCGCACCTACGATGACCGCCGCCGCATCCTCGGGCCGGACGACCTGTGGACGTTGTATTCCGCCGGGTCAATCGCGAGGGACCTGCGTGGCCTAGGCCGGTACCAGGAATCGCTGGATATATCGCGAAGGGTGACCAACTCTTTCGCGGCGAGCGGTGCCCGAGAGAACATGAACTGGCTCTACGCCCGCGAGGGGTTTGCGACGGCCTTGCGCAAGGCTGGCTATCACTGGGACGCTCGGCAGGAGAGCGAGCAGGTGCTCCAGGACTACCGGGATTACCTGGGCAACGATCACACGCACACGCTGCGGTCGGCCGCCGATTTGGTCAATACCAGGCGCGCTGTCGGTGACTTCGACGGCGCGGCGGAACTGGCGGTTGAAACGCGCGAGGCTTGCCATCGAGTCGGCCACTCCGAGGACCTGCTCTCCGCGGTGCTGGTGAGCTTCGCGTCGGTGCTCCGCGTCGGCGAGAGTCCAGAGGAAGCACTGATGCTCGATGAGCAAGCAAGAAGAATGCTCCTTCGGCTCTACGGTGACCAGCATCCGAGCACCCTCGCGGCAAGCATTAACTACGCCAGCGACCTGGAAGCCTGCGGCAGGCTCGGGGAGGCTGTCCAGCTCGGCCAGGAGATCCTCACCCGCTGCCGCAGCGTACTCGGTGATGATCATCCGGACACGCTCATGGCGGCGGCTAACCTCTCTATCGACGAGGCCAAGGCTGGTGACCGGGTCAAGGCGAAAGAGCGGCGCGCCGAGGTACTTCACCGGTACGCGGAGACTCTCACCGTGGAACACCCCGAGGCGCGCGCGGCGGCGCAGGGCCTGCGGCTAACCGCCGAGATCGAGGCGCTCGTCGACTGACACCATCAAGCCTCTCACGTCCAAGTAAACCCGGTCGCGGACGTGCGTGATGAGGCGCAGCAGGTCAGCGCAGTAGACGGATGGATTAAGGAACCCTTCGCCGTCCCGGTAGCGGTGCGGGTACTGTCCGCCGCCGCATATCTCGATGACCGGGCAGGCCCGGCACTGCGGGGACAAGGCAGCCACGCCGATCTGCCTGGCAACCGTGGTGGGATGGGTCAGAGCCTCATCCAGGCTGTTGGAGATGACGTGCAGGCCAGTATCGGCAGCACCCGGATACGCGGAACTGAGTGAATCGAGTTGCCTGATGGTGCCGTCCGTATCGATAACCACGAGGGCGCTTGGTAGGAGTCCCACGCCCTCGACCCCGCCGCTCTGGCCAAGCGCGAGTTGGATGATCTCGCTGAACAGGCGGATGCTGGTCTCCTGCCGCGGTGCCAAGTACCAGCGGTCGAACACGCTGATCAGCCAGTCGGCATAGCCACTACCGGGCGGCGGGCAACTCCAGTTCGCATGCGGCAGCAGGAGGTCAATGGCCGGGGGGTTAAATTTGAGCAGCGCCTCGTAGGTGGAGACCGGATCGTTGCTGACATCAACCGTGCAGAGCAGCCCGCTGTAGCACTCGCGGAATTCCGCGGAGTCGAGGAGGGACAGCCCATCCGCGACAGCGTCAAAGCTGCTCCTGCCGTTGGCGTAGCGGCGGTACCGTGCAGTGGCCTCGGCGTCGCCGTCCAGGCTGACCCCCACCCCGACCTGGTGTTCGCGCAGGACGCTGAGCATCGCGGGACTCAGCAGCGTCCCGTTGGTCTGCATGATCACGTTCACCCGCGCGGGTACCCGTTCGCGCAGCTCGGTAACTAGCCAGGAGAGCCAGTCCGCTCCGGCGAGCAGCGGTTCACCGCCATGCAAGATGACATCCACGCTCGCCAGGGCATGCCGCGAGGCATGGGCGGCGATGCGCTCTATTGCCGACTCTGCTACCTCCGCGCTCATCCGGTTGGGCAGCTGCCGCCACCCTTGGTCAGCCATTTCGTAGACGTAGCAGTACGAGCAGGACAAGTTGCAGCGGCTGTGGACTTTCAAGATGAATTGCCGGAACGGGACGGGCACGTGCCCGGACGTGCTGAGCGCGGCCACGTCCAGCGTGAGCAATGGCCAGGGGGCGGGATGCCTGTCTGGGATGGTCATGATAGCCAGGCCGCCAGGTCGAGGGGATCGCTCGGAACGTCTTGACTGGTTAGGTAACAGTGCACCTCGAACATGAGCGGCAGCCGGGTAGCGAACGCGGCCCGCAGCGGGGCGGAAGCCGTGCGGCTGGCCGCGAGGGCCAGGCCTACCCAGCTTTGCGGCATGGGATCAGCGGAGGTAAGGATCTCCTCGCGGTATGCCTCGAACGCCTTGGCCGCGCTCCCCTCGATCAGGAGCATGTCGGCCTGGCCGAGTGCGAGTGCACCCGTGGCGCGCAACTGCCGGAACCGCTTTGGCTGACACTGGCGCAGGCTCAGCATCTGGCTCCGCGTGGTGGAGTCGACCTGCCTGGTGTACGCCGCCACCTTGCCCGCTGTCAGGATCTCGCGGTCGGGCTGTCCGCCGTCGAGAAATGCCGCCGCCGCCCGTGCGATCCCGTCAGTATCGAGTTCGATATGCCTGACCTGCCAAGTTAGCCAGTGGTCAAGGGCAACCTCTTCGGCCAGCTCCTGTACGCCCGCTGGCACGGACCCTGACTCGAGCATCTGCCCCTGGCTCTTGAGCGCTTCCACGAACCGCGTGCCCTCGGAAGTGAGGCAACCATTCATTGCCAGGAGCGTGTCGGCAGTCGACTCGATCGTGCTGCGCCACCGTTCGAAAAGCACCTGCGCGCGGAACCGATCATCGGGATCGTCTTCCAGGCCGCGCTGGATGTCCCAGAAGCGCGCGACGGCCAGGTGCGCGTACATTCCCTGCAGCAGGCCGCTGGCCGGCCGCGGATCTGGCCGCCACGCAGCGTAACCGAGAGCCTGTCCGCCGCCTTGTGATATTAGGGGCACCACGTCCAGCAGCGCCGAGAGCTTCAGATGCTGGTACTCGTGGATGAGCATCTCAGCCAGGTCAACCGGGTCGGGCGACCACGACGTGGCAATGGCGCCGAATGCCGCGGGACTGGTCACGCTGACGAGGTCAACGTCGTCAGCCTCGGCGACCGGGACGATAACGGAGACGACATCCGCGAACGCGTCCAACTCCCATATCTTCTGCCGGGCGAGCACCGCCCAGGCCGCCCTAATGCCGTCCTGCCAGCGCCCGAGTTCCCCGGCCGTCAGGGCCGCTACCGGCGGGAAGGGGAACAGGCCGAAGTGCCTCTCGCTGGCCTCCACCAGTACCTCCCAGGCATGCCCGGCCGCCGTGGCCCGGATCAGCGGAGTACTGGCCCACCTCGCGCCCGTTGGCGTATTCGTCCTGTCGTCCGGCTCTCCCGGAACGGCCGGATGCAAGGAATCGCACCTGAGCGGCGGGAACTGCCCTACCGTGAGGTGCTCGCCGTTGCTGCTAAGCCGGACCGAGGAGGCCGCATTCTCCGCTGCCACCTCCGATCCGGCGGCTAGCAGTCGGCCGGCGGGCGCGATGTCCAGGCCGCCCAACCCCGGAAGCCGCAGTTCGCCGCCGTGCACGGGAATATCGAGTTCGAACCCGACACCCGCCCCCAGCGCGGCCGTTGCCGCCACCACGGCAAGGTAGCCGTAATCGGGTACCGTCCCCCGCTCGAGGCACGTGATGCAGTCGTGCAGCCAGGCGCCGACCTGCGGCAGGCTTATCAGTCTCGCGACCTCGTCTGGGTGCTCAGCCTGGACCTTAGCCAGAAGGTCTAGGCCTGACCGGAACGCGTCTATGTCAGGTGACCTCTCACCAGTTCTAGCGACGTCCTTACCCAGTTCCTGCAAGAGCCAGAGGTGCTTACTGTGCTGGGCCGCGCGGAGACGGTTGGTTACGCTGCGATCACCGTGGCCAACCGAGAGTTCCGCTAGGGCGCTAGCGGGGAGTTGGTGCGTACTGATCAAGGGACGCGTGCCCCAATCTCGGGGTGATCGTTGAAGGCAGGTAATTGTTGAAAGCGTTGTACTGAAGTCCGCCATCCCTCAGTCGTTCGCGATATAGCGCGAAGGAGTGTGCTAGTGCGGAATCACCCAGCTGGACAAGCTGGTTCAACGGAATTTCCCGCAAGTCAGGAATGACGCCGTCCACTATCTGCTGAGGCAAGCTCATCACACCTTTCCAGGCAATGCGGAACATTAAGAAGGATCAGCGCATGGGTGACCGCGCTCTCACGAGCATGCTACAGCCTCGAGCGCAACATCCGTTACGGCGACGCCGTGAGCCGTTACAACGACGTCATAACCCGGGTACGGTGCGGCCGGCGACGCCGTGACGACCTCGAGCCAAGATGTCACGAGGTTGCAATGAAAACCGTCTGAGCAGCGTCGAAAACCGTCTGAGCAGCGTCCAAAGACATCCGCGGACGATCCTGGACACCAGCGAAGGGCGTTATTTAGAATTTATGTACTGGTTATTATATCGATCTCTACTTGCGTGCTCTATAGGAGTAGAGCGGCAGTTCGCCCCTGCCTTCGGCGCTTCCCGTAAGCCGTCCGAGGGCAGAGGCGAACTTTTTGGTTAGCGTGCGGTTACTTCTCCTGGGTGAGGTTGTAGACCGTGACGCCGCCGACGGTCTGGGACTTGAAGTGGGCGGCCACCCAGGAGGTGATCGCCGAGGAGCCGGTGCCGCCGCCGAAGCTGTTGCCGTTCTCCCCGACGAAGTAGTGGATCTCGCCCTTGGCGACCATCGCCTCGAACTCGGCCAGAGTGGGCGAGGGGTCGGTGCCGTTGAAGCCGCCGATCGCCATCACCGCGTCGCCGCTGGTGGCGAGTTCGATCGGGGCGGCCGACTGCGAGCCCACGGTGGCCGCGATCCACTTGTACTGCGATGCGTCCTGCTCGAGCAGCTTGACCAGCGCGCTCCTGACCTGGGTGCCGCCGGACAGGCCGCCCATCGGGACGCCGCCGAAACCGCCCGCGCCGCGGGCGCCGCCGGTACTGGTCCCTGGCGTGCTGCCCTGGGGGCCGGCGCCGGCCGTGCCGGAAGGGCCGGCGGTCCCCCAGCCGACTGGATTACTGCCGCCGGGTCCGCCGGGGAAGCCGCCGATCTGGCTCCCGGTACCGGTTCCGGGGCCAGTGCCCGTCCGGCCCGTCACGCCGGGGAAGCCGCCGCCGGGGCCACCGCCGAATTCGCTGGCTACCGTCGGCCCGGCGCTCGGGATCGCGCCGGTGTGCGTGGTATTCGCGGTGTCGAGTGAATACGCGAGCGGGCCGCCGAGTCCGGCGACGAGCGCCAGCGCGAGCGGTAGGCAGGCGAGTGCGGAGGCACGCCGGGTGGCCGTGCGGCGGGCCAGGGCGGGGACGGCGAACACGGCCGCGGCGCCGAGTAGTCCGGCGACCAGCACGGTCCAACGCAGCCAGGGCAGCCATTCCGGCGTCCAGTTGAGCAGGACGTAGGCCCAGGCCCCGGTGCCGAGTATGCCGGCCGCCGCGACCGCCCGGCCGACGGCCGGCAGGTCGGACCGCAACAGCGAGATAACCCCGACGCCGACGAGCGCGCCGATGGGCGGCGCTAGCGCCACCATGTAGTACGGGTGAATAATGCCCTGCATGTAGCTGAAGACCAGGCCGGTCAACAGCAGCCAGCCGCCCCATAGCAGCGCGAAGGCGCGGACGCGCGACGTGCGCGCGGCTCGCCTGGATACCCACAGCAGCGCCGCGAGCGAGACGAGCGCCACCGGGATCAGCCAGGAGACCTGCCCGCCGAACTCTGACTGGAACAGCCGGAGCACCCCGGTGGACCCCCCGAAGCCGCCGCCGCCTCCACCGCCGCCGCCGCCGATCGACCCGGTCTCTGACCCGTCGAGCCGCCCGAGGCCGTTGTAGCCGAGGGCCAGCTGAAGGATGTCGTTGTTCGTCGACCCGCCGAAGTAGGGCCGGTCCGCGGCGGGAACCAGCTCGGCGACCGCGACCCACCCGCCGGCGCCCGCGATCACACCGCCGAGGCAGGCGAGCAGCTGCCAGAGACTGCGGCGCAGCCGGGCGGGCCCGGCCCACAGGTAGGCGAGGCCGAACCCGGGCACCACCAGGAACGCCTGCATCATCTTGGTGAGAAACGCGAAGCCGAGCAGCACGCCGGCGAGGA
>Ga0134126_10009713_pt1 | contig 12125 bp, 11 predicted proteins | sample KB31752_FD_96881 | JGI IMG/M metagenome (GOLD analysis project Ga0134126, IMG submission 96881) | Terrestrial soil microbial communities with excess Nitrogen fertilizer from Kellogg Biological Station, Michigan, USA - KB3-175-2 | ecosystem: Environmental > Terrestrial > Soil > Unclassified ...
CGCGCTGGACATGGAACTGCAGGACTTCCTGCCCCGGGCAGTGCTCGACTGGTATCGCTACGGTTGCTTGCCGGGACGGGATTGACGGGGCTTTGCCTGCGGTCCGCGCACGCGGAACGCCAGGCTGACGCGGGGTCCGACCGGCGTGCGCTGCTTCGGGATGGCGTGGTCGTAGTGCAACTGGGTTTCCCAGCTCATCAGCAACAGGCTGCCGGCGACCAGGTCCACCTGGAGCACGTGCCGCGGCGGTCGTTTCGCACGGATGGTCATGCGCCGCGTGGCGCCGAGCGAGAGCAGGGCAATCGGCTGGCCGCGGACCAGGTCGGAGAGCTTGTCGTTGTGTGGTGCGACACTGTCGTGCTGGTCGCGATAGAGGTTGAGGCCGATGCTGTCGAACGGCGCATCCACCGCCGCCACCACCGCGGCGAGCGCCTCGTGCAGGGCGGCCGGCAGGTCCTCGTCGTCGACTTTGAAGTGTGCGCGCAAACGCGGTACCTCGACCTCGCGCTCGTACATCTGCCGCGTGCCGGCGCGCCAGGGGACGCCAGCCTGCAGCTCGTCGAACCAGCGCCGTGCGATGACCTCGTCCACCAGGTCCGGAAACAGGGCGATGCGCCCGGTGGCGTCGTCCAGCAGCTCCTGGCGGTCAGTGCCGAACAGGCTCAGTTGGGCCATGGTTCATGAATCCAGCTCTTGCGCGGTGCTTTCAAGCTGCTTGCGCCGCGCGCGCCAGACTTCGGCGGTCTGCGGTTTGACGAACAGCGAGACGATTTCTGGGTGCGCCTCCTTCGCCTGCTTCTCGATGCGATTGACGCAGGCCTCGATTTGCGGCGTGGACAGCGCGTCCTCGAACTCCGCGCTCAGCGCAGCCACTACCTGGTTCGGTCCCATCTGTACCGTCAGTACGCCGTTGGCGCAGCGCACGCCGTCATCGCCGTTGGCAATCGCCAGGATGGCCTCGCTCACCGCCGGCTGGGCGGTCTCGCCAATCAGCAGTCCCTTGGTTTCCCGTGCGAGCAGCGTGGCGGACACGGCCAGGACCCCGGCGATGCCGATGGAAGCGACGCCATCCAGCACGGGCATTTCCAGCCACTGCGCGCCGACCAGGCCGGCCAACGCGAGCAGTAGGCCGAGCAGCGCCGCGCTGTCTTCCAGCAGGACGGTGAAGGTGCTGGGATCCTTGCTCAGGCGGAATGCCTGGAAGTAGCCCAGGCGACCCTTTCGTTTGCGGAATTCGCGCAACGCCACAGTCCAGGACACACCTTCGAAGACGAACGACACCAGCAACACCAGGTAGTTGACCAGGGGATGATCAATCGACTCGGGATGGCGCACATGCATCACCCCCTCGTATAGCGAGACCCCGGCGCCCATGGCCAGCACCAGCAAGGCAACGATGAAGCTCCAGAAGTACAGCTCGCGGCCATACCCGAACGGATGGGTGCGGTTGGGCGGCATGCCGGCGCGATGCAGGCCGTACAGGAGCAACAGTTCATTGACCGTGTCGACCAGCGAATGCACGCCTTCGCTGAGCATCGCGGAGCTGCCCGAGAATCCAGCAGCCACGAACTTGGCGATGGCGATCATCAGGTTGCCACCCAGCGCGGCATACACCACTTTGTGCGAACCGGACGCGGCCATGGCTCAGGTTTCCGTATACAGTTTTTGGCAACGCAGGCAGAAGAAGCTGCGGCGATGCGTCTTGCCCAGGTACGCACGCTGCAAGGGGATGCCGTGGCGCGGGCAGCGGCCTCGGTTGTGCACCAGCCAATGCCGGGCCAGCACGTGGGCCTTCTTCCAGACCAGGAACTCGAACGCGTAGGCGTGGGCCTGGGCCACCAGTTCGCGCAACTTGTACGCGGACAGCGCGCCAAGCGTGGACAGCGGATGGACGCGGATGCGGAACAGCACCTCATTCTTCATGATGTTGCCGACGCCGGCAAACACGCCCTGGTCGAGCAATGCGTCGCAGGCCAGGGTGTGCGGCATCGCTCGCAGCTTGGCCAGCGCGAGCCGGGGATTCCAGCGGTCGGACATGACGTCGGCGCGCCAGTCGTACAAGGTGTCGAGGTCGCCTTCCAGCAGGCGCACCGAACAGTTGTAGAAATTCAGTTCGCCGGCGTCGAAACCGAGGTGGAGCCGCGGCGCGATGTCCCGTCCCTCGCCAATGCGGTAGCTGCCGAACATCAGCAGGTGGACGCGCACGGTCAATGCGTCGGACAACTCGATCAGGAATTGCTTGCCGAAGCTGCGCAAGGCAAGCACGCGACGCCCGGGCAGCCGCTCCAGGTCGATTTTCGCGTTGCCGCTGGCATCCCTGATGAGCTGCCCGGCAAGTGCGGCGGCTTCCTCGCGCAAGATGACGATGGACGGGCCTTCGGGCATCGATGTGGTTCCAGGCGTGTCGCGGATGTCCACTTTGCGGCGCGGAACGGCCACGCGAGGTGAAGTACACCGCAGCGGCCGCCAGGGCCGCTGGCGGCGTAGCAGCAAATGAGTTCCCTGGTGAGCCCGGGCTCGAGCTGCGTCAAGAGTTCCGCGGCCCGGCCCTCGTCCAATGCGCGCAACACCAGTTCGCCTTGCTCCGGCTCGAGCTTGTCCACCACGGCGATGTCGCCAACGTCCTCATCGCGCAACACCGTGGCCAGCGCGGCGGAGTCGGGGTGTTCGTCCTCCAGGATTGCCGCGACGCGTTTTTCCAGCGGCTCGATAGCGTCATCGCTCATTGCCAGTCCTTTTCACATGGCAACAGGGCATGCATGCAAACTGCAGCGTCGGCGCGCCGCTGCGGCGACCGGGAGGCAGCATGCTGACGTCGCGGTGAAAAGCCCGTACATGCATGCCGGGGGCAGCGCGGTTGCGTCCTGGACACTGGCGCCGGTCACCCCGCATGGACGGAACGCACATCGCGGCTTAACACGGCAGGCGCCACGCTGTGGACCCACCGGCCCAGAGGAGCGCGCATGTCCAGCCACGATCGCAAGGATCCCGAGCTTCCCGGCCAGAAACACGGGCCGCCTGTCCCCGAAAGTCCGCAAACCCGCCAACAGCGCAAGGACAAGGCAAGCGACAACCAGGACGAAGCCCTGGAGGAGACGTTCCCGGCCAGCGACCCGGTTTCGCCTTTCATTCCGGCGAAGCCCCCCGAGCCCTGAACGGCAACGTGGGGATGCCGGGCGGCACTGTCCCAGCGCTCCCGACCGCAGAAAGTCCCTTGTGGATTGAGCCGCACTGCACCAGCCGCGCGGCGGTCGGGCGCTTCCTGGCCGTAGGGCGGATCAAGGCCGCAGGCCGGATCGGCCGGGGTGACATGGACCCGAACTCAGCCGGCACCTGCATAGGACGCAGACTCATTGTGGCGGTCAGTGCGGCAACCGATTGCGTAGCTTCAAGGCGTCAAATGGCGCCTTCACCTTGATGTCGTTGTCGAAGTAGCAATACACGTCACGCGACTTGCGATGCGGCGGCGCATCGGCGCTGACCCGGTCCTTGCCGTCGCCGGGCTGCCCGCCCCCCATCCAGGCGCGGATGCGGGCCGCCCAGTCATCCAGCGCCGCATCCGTGTAGCCGCTGGCGTAGAGCACCTTGTCGCCATGCAGCCGCATGTACACGAAGCCGCCGGTGACATCCTGCAGCCGTGGCCATTTGTTTGCCGCGTCCGAGATCACCAGCGCGGCGCGGTGCTTGCGCAGCAACGCAACGAAGGCCGGGTCCTTGAAGCTGTCGTGCCGGATCTCGATGGCGTGGCGCAGGCGATGGTTCCGGCGCGGCTCCAGGTCGTCGACATATTTTACGTGGGTGTCGTGCTGCCTGGCCATGGCCAGCGCGGCCGCGCCGTCCTTCGGCAGGGAGGCCAGGAACGCATCGAACAGGCCATGGTCGTATTTGAGGCTGGGCGGGAATTGCCACAGGATCGGACCCAGCTTCTCGCCCAGCGCCAGTACGCCGGAGGCGAAGAAGTTCGCCAACGGCTTCTCCACCTCGCGCAAGCGGCGCACGTGGGTGATGAAGCGCGGCGCCTTTACCGAGAAGACGAAGCCGCGTGGGGTATCGCGATACCAGTGGCGCCAACTGTCGGGACGCTGCAGCGAATAGAACGAGCCGTTGATCTCGATGCTGTTGAGCTGACGCGAGGCGTAATGCAGCTCCAGGCGCTGCGGCAGGTCTTCGGGGTAAAACTTGCCGCGCCATGGCGGATAGCGCCAGCCGGAGATGCCGATACGTAACTTGGCCATGGGAACCCCGTGCACCGCGGAGTGATGATGCTGGCGCACCGGCCGTCATCTGCCGATGAAAGCAGCTCGATATCCACGGGCCGTGTGGAATCGGCTGCCGGGCCCCGGCGGGCATCGCATGTCGAATTGACGCTTAATCTTCCGCTTTCGCTTCACTGGGATCGGCATGCTCGGCATGGGGTTCCGGCTCCGCATCGTCGCCGCGGGCGACGGCCAGGCCGTGCGTCAGTTCGGCACCCATCAAGACGATCGTCGAGGCGTAATAGACCCACACCAGCAGCACCACAAGGGTGCCCGCGGAGCCATAGGCCCCGCCGACGCTGGCGTGCTGGATGTATATGTCGATCGCGAACTTGCCGGCGACGAACAACACCGTGGTCAGCACTGCGCCGTGCCAGGCGTCCGACCAGGCGATGCGCGCATCCGGCAGCAGGCGGTACATGGCGCCGAACGCGGCAATGAACACGAGCAGGGAGATGACCTGCTCGGCGATGTTCCAGGCGAGGGAATCGACCGGCACGAAAATGCGGATCAGCGTGCTCACCACGAACGACACGATGAGCAGGAACAGGATGCCCACCAGCAAGCCGATGGCGCGCGCACGTGCCCACAGCCATGCAGTCACCGCCTTGCCGGGTTTTGCCCGCACGTCCCAGATGACGTTGAGTGCCCGCTGCAATTGGGCAAAGACCACGGATGCGCTGAACAGCGTGATCAGCACGCCAATGATGCCCGCCAGGTTGCCCAGTTTAGGCGTCGATTTCGCGTTCTGCACCACCAGGTCGATGGCGCCAGCGGCCTTTGCGCCGAGTATCCCCGCCAGACCATCAATCAGTTGCTGCTGCCATTCGGGGCGCAGCGCGGCGAGCAGCCACAGCAGCAGGACGATCAGCGGCGCAAAGGAAAGTGCGGAATAAAACGCGATTGCCGCCGCACGGGTCAGCAGCGCGTCGTTGCCCACGCCGCTGATGGACTTCCGCACGGCCACGACCAGCTGCGACAGTTGCATGGGGGCTCCCGTAGCGATGTGGGCATGAAAGCGCAAGGGCAGTGAACGCCACGTCGGGTTGTCCCCACTGGAAATCCTGGTCCGGGGCAGACTGATGTACTGGGAGGAGGCGAGGGTCGCTGCTCATCAGCAGGCCTCGCACGGGTCGACTGGATGGGTGTCGCAGCCCAGCGACTCAGCCAGGAATTCCATGGCGCGGGCATTGCGCTGGCTGGTGAGCGACGCGGATGCATCTGCGGGGACCCACACCGGGAACTGCCGGATATGCGCATCGAGCGCCGACGACAGCTTTTCCCGCCTCGGCCGCCAACTTTTCGCCGTCGGGGAAACCGAAGTCGCTGATCATGTCCACGATCAGCAGGGCGGCTTGGTGCAGCGGGTCAGGACGCTCGTTCATGGGAAACTCCGGCCATATCGGACGCGCGCAGCAAGTCAATGGATGGCGGATTTCAAAGCCTTCCAAGTCCCGGCAGCGGCGTCATTGGCGATGCATTGGTGGATAGCAGTGCACCATCGCGGGTGAAACACCCGTCGAGGCGATGGCAGGCACGCGCGCGTAGCCGGCCTCGCCGGCCCCGCAAGCTGGACCGCCACGTCCGTTACGGGCACCATGCGCATCCGCCCGGTCGGGCTCACGCCGCTCCATTGATGGGCGGCGACCCTGCCGAAGCGGGGGGATCATGCCAGAATGTGATGCGGCACACGAAACCAGCCGAGGTCGTCGCGGGTGCAGGATTCATGAATTGGGCAGGAATGATCCGTTGGCGGATCGCAGGGCTGCTGCTCGCGGTCGTCGTCATCGTGGGCCTGCCTTACCTGGTCGTCACCCTCAACGCGCGCGACACGCGCCATGCGAACGCCTGGGTCAGTCATTCGATGATGGTCAAATCGATGGCCAATCGTGCGGCCTATGTGGTGCATGACAGCGAGTCCGCGCTGTATCGCACGCTGGTGGGCGATGGCGACGCCCACACCCGCGAACGTATCGAGCGCTACATGCGCGAAGGTCTGGAGCTGACGACGCAGCTTGGTGCCATGACGCGCGACAACCCGGAGCAGCAGCTCCTCGTGGGCACGCTGGAAAAGAGCGTCAATGGCCGCGTCATCCTGCTGGGCCAGGCGGCGGCCCGCCTCAAGGCCGGCGACACGGCAGGCGCCCGCCGCTCGCTGCGGGATGCCGAGGACCTGTTTCCGATCGACGACACGATCAGCGCCATCGTGCGCAACGAGGATGCCTTGCTGGCCCGGCGCCAGGTGGCGGCCGAGCATTCGATCCTGGTTGGGCGCGTGGTGTCGGCGCTCACCGCCTTGGCCCAGTTGGTGCTGCTTGGGCTGATCATCATCATGACCGAGCGCCAGATCGGCCGGCGGCGGCGGGCCGAGAGTCGCGAAAGCCGGGCCGTGCTGCGCTCGGGCCTGATCCTGCAGGCGGTCCGCGAACCGATCGGACTGTTCGATGCGGACCTGTGCAGCCTGCTGGTGAACCCGGCCTTTGCCAGGATGTACGGCGTGGACGCCGACCGGCACCGGCAGGCGCTGGCCACGATTGGCGGCGGGGCCTGGAGCAACGAAGTGCTCCTGCAACGCCTGCGCGAGGTCCTGCTGCAAGGCCGCGAACTGTGGGATTACGAGATCACGCAGTCCACGGCCGACGGCATGACCCGGCGGGTCGTGCTCAATGCCCAGCGCCTGCAGCAGGAAGCCGACGAGGAGCCGTCGCTGGTGCTCACGGTCAGCGATATCACGGTACGGGCCATGACCGAGCGGCAGATGAGCGAGCTCAACCGCCAGCTCGAGGGCAAGGTTGCGCAGGTATCGGACGTCAATCGCGAGCTGGAGGCGTTCAGCTATTCGGTGTCACACGACCTGCGCGCACCGTTGCGGCACATCTCGGGCTTTTCACAGAAGCTGCAGCAGCATCTGGGTGATCGCGCCGACGACAAGGCACGGCATTACATCGAGGTCGTATCGGATGCGGCGCAACGCATGGCCCAGCTGATCGACGACCTGCTGGTGTTTTCGCGGCTGGGCCGCGGCCCCTTGCGTCTGCAGGGCGTCGACATGCAATCCCTGGCCGAGGAGGCCCGCGACCTGGCCGTTGCCGAGGTCCCCGACCGGCGCATCGTGTGGAGCATCGCGGCGTTGCCGATGGTGATCGGGGACGAAAACATGCTGCGCACGGTGTGGCAAAACCTGATCGGCAACGCGGTGAAGTACACCAGCAAGCGCGAGGTCGCGCGCATTGACGTCAGCGTGAAGCACAGTGCGGACAATGGCTACGAATTCACCGTCTCGGACAATGGCGCAGGCTTTGACATGCAATACGCGGACAAACTCTTTGGCGTGTTCCAGCGCCTGCACCGGGCTTCCGAATTTCCCGGCAACGGCATTGGCCTGGCGAACGTGCGGCGCATCATCGCCCGGCACGGCGGCCGCGTCTGGGCCGAGGGCGAGCTGGATCACGGGGCACATTTCCACTTTTCCTTGCCGGCCACGGACGTGGCCGGTGCGTCAGTCTGAGGCCGGCCATGAACAAGCGTGACCTTCGTCCTGTCCTGCTCGTCGAAGACAGCCGAGCGGATGCCGAGATGACCATGGATGCGCTCGCCGAGGCGCATCTCGCCAATCCCGTCGTCCATGTCGAGGATGGCGTAGAGTGCCTGGATTACCTGCATGGGCGCGGTGGCTGGACCGATCGTGGGCGCCCCGACCCGGTGGTCGTCCTGCTGGACATCAAGATGCCACGCATGGATGGGCTTGAGGTGCTGAAGCGCATGCGCCAGGATGAGCACCTGCGGCATATTCCGGTGGTCATCTTGTCTTCGTCGCGGGAAGAGAGTGATTTGGCGCGTGGCTGGGACCTGGGTGTCAACGCCTACGTGATCAAGCCGGTGGACGTGGAGCAGTTTTTCGCCGCGGTGCGTGCACTGGGGCGTTTCTGGGCCGTGTTCAACCAGCCGGTCGACTCCGATTGAGTCTCGCTGGCGGGCGCGGTTCGTGCGCTGGTGCTGACGGACTTGGTGGGTGACAGAGATGTCGGAATTTGGGGAAAACCGATTCGAGACGGTGCGCGTCCTGCAGGTCGAGGACAGCGCACCCGACGCCGAACTGATCCTCGGCGAGCTTGAGCGCGATGGCATCCGCTACGAAGCGCGGCTGGTCGATGAACAAAGCCAGTTCGTTGCCGCGCTCGATGAGTTCGCGCCCGACATCGTACTGTCCGACCTGAGCATGCCGAAGTTTTCCGGCAAGCAGGCGCTGGCCCTGCTGCGCCAACGCGACGAGGATTTGCCGTTCATTTTCGTGTCGGCGACGCTGGGCGAGGAGGCTGCGGTCGCCGCGCTGCGCGATGGCGCCACGGACTACATCCTGAAACAGAACCCTGCACGCCTGGCCAGTGCCGTGCGCCGCGCCCTGCGCGAGGCGGAAGCGCGCAGGCAACGGCGGCGGACCGAGGCCGAGCTGTTGCGCTCGCAGCGCTTCGAGAGTCTGGCCATGTTGGCCGGGGGCTTGAGCCATGATTTGCGCAACCTGCTGCAGCCGCTGCTCCTGGTCGCGGACAGCCTGCGCGATTACGACAACGATCCCCGCCTCATGCGCCTGGGCGCCCTGGTCCGCGATTGTGGCAAGCGCGGGCTGGACATGGTGCATTCGATGTTGTCCTTTGCCCGCGGCGCCCGCCGCGCGGAGCAGGTGAAACTGGGTGCGCTGGTCAATGCCCTGGACCTCCTGATGCAAGGCAGCGTGCCGCGTTCGGTGGCGCTGGAGCTGGTGGTCGAGGACCCGGAATTGAATTTCGAGGGCAACCAGACCGAGCTCCAGCAATGCCTGCTCAACCTCTGCCTGAATGCGATCCAGGCCATGCCCGAGGGCGGCCACATGCGCCTGGAAACCTCGTGCGTCAGCCTGGGCAAGGATTTTTTCCTGCCGTCCGAACAGCCGCGGGTTGGGAACTACCTGCGCATGAGCGTGATCGACGACGGTCCGGGCATGTCGCCCGAAGTGCTCAAGCACCTGTTCGAACCGTTTTTCACCACCAAGAAGACCGGCACCGGCCTCGGCCTGATGTCTTGCAAGCGCATCGTCGGCAACCACGGTGGGGTGATGCGCGTCGACAGCGCACCAGGCCGCGGTACCCGCTTCGACCTGTACCTGCCGGTCGATGCAGTGATGACCGACGAAATGGACATGCTGCAGGAGAGCCTGGAGGGCGCGGCCGAGCGCGTCCTGGTGGTGGTCGAGGAGGCCGGGGCGCTGCGCCTGCTGACGGACACCCTCGATGCCTACGGCTATCAGCCGAGCCCGTGCCAGAGCGGCACGGCGGCCTTGCAGTGGATCGAGGCCTGCGGCTTGCCCGAGCTGGTGGTCATGGATGCGAACATGAACCTGCTGACCGGGGTGCGTACGCTGGCATGCCTGCTGGAGAGGGCCTACGCCGGCGCGGTGATCATGCTCGCGCATCCGGATGCACCGCCGGACCTGCATGGATTGCCGCCGCTGGCGAAGCTGCACGTGCTCAACAAGCCGGTCAGCACCCGCGTCCTGTTGCAGACGGTACGCAAGGCCCTGGACGAACCCGACGCGCCGAACGCCTGACCTGGCCCTACGGTCGCGGGAATGGCGTGGCTCAGTCGATGCCGAGCTTTTTCAGCTTGTAGCGCAGTGCGCGGAACGTGATGCCGAGTTTGCGGGCGGCAGCGGTCTTGTTGTAGCGCGATTCCTCGAGCGCCTTGACGATCGCGGTGCGCTCCAGGTTGGTGATGTAGTCGTCGAGGCCGCCGTCGCTGGTGGCCTCGCGGACTGGATCGGGGTGGCGGACACCGCCGACGTCGCCGCCCAGGTGCGTGCCGCGCTGTGGCAGCATCAGGTCGCCGGCGTCGATGTTGGTGCCTTCGCACATGGCCATCGCGCGCTCGAGGATGTTTTCCAGCTCGCGCACGTTGCCAGGGAAATCGTAGCCGGCCAGCGCCTGTTGGGCACCGAGAGACAACACGCCGGGACCATCGCCGCTCTTGGCCGCCAATCCGTCGAGGATGAACTTGGCCAGTTGCGGGACGTCGCCGCGGCGCTCGCGCAACGGCGGCACGCGCAGCTCGATGACGTTGATGCGGTAGAACAGGTCCTGGCGGAACTGGCCTTGCTCCACCAGCTCGGCCAGGTTCTTGTGCGTGGCCGACAGGATACGCACGTCCACCGGGATTTCGTCGCGGCCGCCGATCGGGCGAACGGCTTTTTCCTGGATCGCGCGCAGCAGCTTCACCTGCATGTGCAGCGGCAGCTCCGCCACCTCGTCGAGGAACAAGGTCCCGCCTTGGGCGGCCTGGAACAGCCCCTCCTTGTCCGCCGCGGCGCCGGTGAAGCTGCCCTTGCGGTGGCCGAAGAATTCACTCTCCATCAGCTCCGACGGAATGGCGCCGCAGTTCACCGGGACAAACGGGCCACCGGCACGCGGGCCCTGCTCGTGGATGAGCCGCGCCACCAGTTCCTTGCCCACGCCGGATTCACCGGCAATGTAGACCGGGGCCTGGTTGCGCGCGAGTTTGGCCACCGTGGAACGCACCTGCTGCATGGCGGCGGAATCCCCGATCAGCCGGTTGCTGGCGTCGCCTGGCTTGGCCGCCGCGCTGCCGTTGTGGCGCTCCTCGGCCAGGCGCAGCGCGGTGCGTACCAGGCCGCGCAGCATCTGGATGTCCACCGGCTTGGAGACGAAATCGAAAGCGCCGGCCTTCAGGGCATTGACCGCGGCGTCCACGTTCCCATAGGCGGTGATCATCGCCACTGGCATGTCCGGGCAGGTCTCGGCAATCAGTTCGATGATTTCCTGGCCGTTGCCGTCGGGCAGGCGCATGTCGGTGAAGCACAGGTCGTAGCTGTGCTCGGACAAGGCCGCGCGGGCATCTGCCACGGTGCCGACCGCCTCCACCTGCAAATCCATGCGGCCAAGGGTGATGGTCAGCAGCTCGCGAATATCGCGTTCATCGTCGATGACCAGGACGGTCTGTGCAGTCATGGGCTTCCGGTGCGGGGTTCGGCTATCGCCGCAGATTACTAGGACCGGCCGAAAGGTCAAAGCATCGGGACGCTCAGGTCATGCCCAGGCTGGGGGTCGGAATGTCGCCGCCGACCAGCCGGTGTGCCGGCGGGGTCAGCACCAGGCGGAAGCAACTGCCACCGCCGGCGACGCGCACGTATTGCAGCGCGGCCTGGTTGGCTTCGCTCATTTGGCGCGCCAGGTACAGGCCCAGCCCGGTGCCGTATTCATGCGTGGTGTAGAACGGCTGGAAGATCTGTGCGGCCACCTTGGGGGCGATGCCCGGCCCGCGGTCGATGACCTCCAGGATCGGGACGCCGTGTTCGCCCTGCCGGGTCACCACCAGCACGCGGGCGGGCTCGCCGGGCAGGCGGCCATAGCGCAGGGCGTTCTGCACCAGGTTCCACACCACCTGCTGCAACTGTTGCGGGTCGGCCACGGCGGCGACCGGCAGTGGACTGTTGGACACCACCCGCAGCGAGTCGGTGCCGATGTCGTTGCCCTGGCAGTATTCCTCGACGAAATTCTGCGCCCAGCGGCCAAGGTCCAGGGTTTCCGGCCGCGAGCGTTCGCGGCGCGAGAGCTGCAGGATGTTCTCGATGATCTCGTTCAAGCGGATGCAGTGGTTGTTGATGATCTCCACCATGCGCTGGTCGGTGCTGTCCATGCTGGTCGATTCGGCGAGCAGTTGCGCCGAGTAGCGGATGGCTGCCAGCGGGTTGCGGATCTCGTGCGCGATCGAGGCCGAAAGGCGACCAAGCGAGGTGAGGGTGAGCTCCTCGGCGCGACGGGAAAGCAAAGAGGTGTCGTCGAGGAAGATCAGCACGTGGGAGTCGTCGTTCGGCGCCAG
>Ga0134126_10009714_pt1 | contig 12125 bp, 13 predicted proteins | sample KB31752_FD_96881 | JGI IMG/M metagenome (GOLD analysis project Ga0134126, IMG submission 96881) | Terrestrial soil microbial communities with excess Nitrogen fertilizer from Kellogg Biological Station, Michigan, USA - KB3-175-2 | ecosystem: Environmental > Terrestrial > Soil > Unclassified ...
GGCACCGCCGACGTGGAGCGCCTTTGTCGGCTGCGCGAGTGGCTGAACGCCTCCAGCCCGGTCAAGGTCACGCTGAACGACCTCGTGATCAAGGCCGCCGCGCACGCCCACATCCGGGTGCCGGCCATGAACGTCATCTGGACCCCGGACGCTGTCCGTCACTTCTCGGCCGTGGACCTGTCCGTCGCCATCGCCACCGATGAGGGGCTGGTGACCCCGGTGATCCGGGGCGCCGACCAGCTCTCGGTGTCCGCCATCGCGACCCAGGTCAAGGAGCAGGCCGAACGGGCCAGGACCGGCCGCCTGCGGCAGCAGGACCTCCAGGGCGGCGTGGCCACCATCACCAACCTGGGGATGTTCGGGACCGAGGAGTTCGCGGCCATCATCAACCCGCCGCAGTCCTCCATCCTGGCCGTCGGCGCGGTCCGCGAGGAGCCGGTGGTCCGCAAGGGCAAGGTGCGGGTCCGCCGGGTCATGACGGTCACGCTGTCGGTCGACCACCGTCCCATCGACGGCGTGACCGCCGCCAAGTGGATGCAGGCGTTCACCGCGCTGCTGGAGGACCCGGCCCAGGTCCTGGCCTGAGCCCGCCCGGCGCCTGCGCTGCCGTCCCGGCTGTCCTGCCTGGCCCGGCTGTCCCCACCGCAACTGGCGTCCCGCGATGCGGCCGGTCGGATCTTGGGTTGTGTCCGGGCCGCAAAGCAGGCCGACGACGTGGTTGTTGCTGTCATGTCGCTAGAACAGCATGAGAGCAACAACCACGTCGTTAAGGCGGCCTCCGGCCGATCGAGCCGGGGGATGTTCGGGAGACGGCTTAGCGGCGGAGGCGCTGGTAGCAGGAGGCGGCGGCCTTCTGAGCCGGGCTCTTCTCCCAGGCGCTCTGGTGCTTGGCATCGGGCGAGGCGGTCAGCTCGGCGGCACCGAAGCCGATGGCCCAGAAGTAGATGCCGCCCATGTGGGTGGCCGCGGCTGCGCGGCAGGCCGCGGTGAACCAGCGGGCCTGCACGGTGGGATCCATGTGGGGGTGCGGCCACTTGTCGAACCAGGGCTTGCGGTAAGCGCCCCGCACCGCCGCGATGCCGACCTCGCTCAGGACCGTGCCGCGCGGCATGGTCCGGTCCCACGCCTCCCAGGCCTTGGTCAGCCGGGCCACGGTGGCGTTGGCGGGCATCCGGGGCATGTCTGGGTAGGAGTCGGCCGACAACTGCACGCCCCGGCCGCCGGTGCCGCGGTGCAGTTGGTGTCCGTTGTTGGCGTAGGCCAGCGCGCCCTTGAACCTGCGGCGCAGGGCCTTGTCCAGGCTGGTCCACAGCGACGAGGTGCCGAACTCCTGGAACTCGGCGCCGACGTACAGCCGCGGGATTCCGGCCCGCTGGGCCATGGCCGCGTAGGGCATGAGGAACTTCTGGTAGCTGCTGAACCAGGCCCGGAGGTTTTTCGGCCGCCAGGTATTGCGGGCTACGCCGATGCTCTGATTCGACAGCAGCGGCCGCAGTGCGACATAAATTCCGGCCCGGCTAGCGGCCCGGCCGAAAATGGCGAGCTGCGCCGGCGTCGGGGTGGATCGGCGGCCGAAAACCCTGGTCGCATTGCGCCCGTGCATGAAGAACGGGAATGACACGGTAACCGAATTGGCGTGCAGGGCCTTGAGATAGGCGATCTCGGCCGTGCTGGCCTTGGTGAAGTTCTGGCCGGGGTAGGTGTAGAGGTCGATACCGGCGCCGAGCTGGATCCTGGGCCGGCGTATCGCGGGCTGGGACCGTGCGGCCGCCGACCGGGCGTGGGCCGGCGCGGCCACCGCGGCCGGGGCCGCACCGAGCTGTCCGGCGGCCGCGACCCCCGGCACGGCCAGGCCCAGGATGAGGGTTCCGGTCAGGACCTTGCGCTTTACCTGCACCACATCTCCCGTATTCCGATCATCATCGCTACTTCGATGATGTCCCGGGCGTTCGTCGCGGACGGGATATTTTACGGCCTATTTTCTTACTGTTTGCGGCGGCGACGGGGGTAATATCCGGGGCTACCAGGGCTGGCTGGCGCTGGTCCAGTGAGTCAGGGTGTCCAGGTCGGACATCTTGTTGACGTGGCGCGGCGGGGTCTCGAAGGTGGCGTAAGGCGTGACCCGCAGTACGACCCGCTGCTCCTCGCGGGACAGGGTGGCGATCTGCTCCCGGCGCTCGTCGGGCACCGCCTCGCCCGCCATCAGCTCGACGATCTGCCGCAGCACGTCCGCGGCCTGATCCTCGTCCGGCTCCAGCACCGCCTTGCCGTAGACCTGCAGGTAGGTCGGGGGCCAGTTCTCGTCAAGCACGCACAGGCTGACCCGCGGGTCGCGGCGCACGACCTTGGCCTTGCCGCGCTCGGCCATGGTGGACACGAGGATGTCGTCCCCGTCCATCACGTAGTAGACGACGGTCATCGCGGGTCCGTGGTCCCTCCGGGAGTACCCGAAGATGCACGTCCGGTGGTCCCGCACGAACTGGCGGCGCTGATCCCTGTCCACGGCTGACCTTTCGCGCGGGAAGTCACGTTTATCCGGGTCAGGCTACTGGGTGCCGCCACGGGCGTGCCCGCTGGGCCGGAGGCGCCCGTGCCGGCGCCGGACCCGGGGTACAGTTCTACAAACATGTAGAAGTTCGGCTGCGGGCCAGGCAGCACGGCGAAGGGCAGCAGGGCAGCAATGGAGAGCTTTCTCATTCAAGCGGGGTACGGCGCGCTGATCTTGTTCGGGTTCCTGGAGGCGTGCTGTGTCCCGATGTCGTCCGAGGTCACCTTCGGCTTCGCCGGGGTGCTGGCCGGCCAGGGGCACCTGAGCCTGGTGCTGGTGATCGTCCTGGGCACGCTGGCCGAGCTGGCCGGCTCCTACGTCTCCTACGCCGTCGGCCGGGTGGCCGAGCGGCCGATGGTGGAGCGGCTGGGCCGCTACGTGCTGATCACCAAGGCGGATCTCGACCGGGCCGAGCGGTTCCTGACCGGCCGAGGGGCCTGGGCCATCCCGGTGGGCCGGGCCCTGCCGGTGGTGCGGGCGTTCACCTCGATCGTGGCCGGCTTCGCCGGCGTGCCGGCGATCCGGTTCGGGATCCTCAGCCTGATCGGCACCGTGGTCTACGCGACGGTTGTGGCCAGCATCGGCTATGGGGTGGGCTCGGCCTGGCACAGCGTGTCCCACGACATCTCGGTGGCGGGCTACGTGATCGTGGCGGTCGTCGTGGTGGCCATCGCCGCCTTCATCCTCATCCGGCTGCGCGAGGTGCGCCGGGAGGCGCGGGCGGCCGCCGAGGCCCCGGCCGAGGACGCGGGCGACCGTCACGTCAGCTCGCACGCTCCGGAGGCCTGATCGGGCTCCTCGCCGTCAGTGCGGCGGGACGGTTACCGCAGGGCCGCGGCCTGGGCCACCTCGACCAGCAGGTGCAGGTCGAGCGCGGCGTCCAGGGCGGCCAGCCCGGACGCCGCCACCAGCGCGACGGCCAGGGCCGCCAGCAGCACTCCCCGCCGGGGCGGCGGGCGCAGCAGCGCCTCGACCCGGCGCGGCACCGGGCCCGCGTGCCGTGCGCTGAGAGTTCCGGGCACGGCGGCCAGCGTCGCTCCGGTCGGCGTGCGGCTGGACGGTGTCGCGGCGGCGGCGAGCGCCGCCTTGGCGATGGTGCGCGCGGCCAGCGGCCGGTTCCCGGCCGCGCGGGCGGCCTGCTCGTCGGCCCAGCGCTCCACGCTGTAGCCGACCGCGGCGGCCACCGGGCGCAGTAGCGGGTTGGCCGCGGCGGCCAGCCGCGCGGCGGCGGTGAACAGGTAGTGGCAGCCCGCGGCGTGCGCCTGCTCGTGGGCCAGCAGCACCTGGCGCTCGTCGTTGCTGAGCGCGCCCAGCATCCCGGAGGTGATCACGATCCGGCCGGGCCGCCCCGGCACCGTGTACGCGTCGGCCGCCTCGTCGGGGACCACGACGACCTGCTCGCTGCCGGGCAGGCGCCGGGCCTGGCGGTGCGCGGCGGTCAGCGCGCCGGCCCGCCGCCAGCCGGCCCGCAGCGCGGCCAGCGCCGCCGCGGTCAGCGCCGCGGCCGCGACCACGCCCAGCGGCAGGGAGGCCGGGTCACCCCGACTGACCACGCCCAGGGACATGCCGCCGGCGGCGTCGACGAGCGGGATGCGGAACGCCGCGGCCATGGCCAGCAGGCCGAGCACGGCACTGCTGGCGGCGGCCAGCGCCACCGCCGCGCCGGTCAGCACCCAGGCCGCGGTGCGCGGCGGGAGCCGCTCGGCCAGCGGGCGGGCCGCCGCCGCGGCCAGCAGCGGGACGATCAGGGGCAGGTAGATGGCGATGTGCATCGCGGCCTCGCTTCAGCCGAGGGCGTCGGGCTGGTCGGCCAGCATGCGGCGCAGCAGCCGCTCGTCGGCGGCCGACAGCCCGGATACGAACCGGGCCAGCACGGCCTCACGGTCCGTCTCGGCCTCGAGCACTCCACGCATCCGGCGGGCGGCCAGACCTGGCTCGTCCGCGACCGGCGCGTAGCTGAAGGCCCGGCCGGCCCGGTTGCGGGTCAGCACGCCCTTGGCGTGCAACCGGGACAGGATGGTCACGACCGTGGTGTAGGCCAGCGGGTCACCGAGCCGCTCCCGCACCTGGGCGGGCGTCAGCGCGACTCCGGCGGACTGGAGCACGGCCAGTACCTCGCCCTCCAGCTCGCCCGCGGCGCGCCTCGACCCAGCCGCGTTGACGGCCTGGTCGACGTCCTCGTGCCCCACCCGAATCCTGCTTTCGTCATCAGCGCTTTCGCTACCCAGCACCGTAGCCGACATCGCGCGATGCCGGGGCAGCGCCCTATAACAGGAGACGTGGCTGACGCTCCCGTGCTCGTAGTGATCAGCGGCCCGGCCGGGGCGGGCAAGACGACGCTTGCGCACGGGCTGGCCCGCGCACTGGGCTGCCCGGCGATCTGCCGGGACGAGATCAAGGAGGGGATGGCCCGAGCCGCCGGGAGCTTCACGGCCGGGCCGGGTGACGAGCTGACCATGCGGACCCTGCCCGTCTTCTTCGGCGTGCTGGACCTGCTGGTGCGGGCGGGCGTGACGACGGTGGCGGAGGCGGCGTTCCAGGATCCGACGTGGCGGCAGGGGCTTGAGCCGCTCAGCGGCCGGGCCCGGATCCGGATCGTGCACTGCTGCGTCGACGCCGACCTGGCCTTCAGCCGGCGGTTGCGGCGAAGCGCGGCGGACCCACTGCGGCGGGCTCACCCGGACCCCGGACCGCAGGAGGCGGCGGCGCAGGCCCGGCGGCACCGGGCCTTCGTCCGGCTGGCCCTTGATGTCCCGGCGCTGGAGGTCGATACCACCGACGGCTACGTGCCGTCGCTGGCCGAGATCGTGGCATTCGCCGACGGCGCGGGCCCGGCCGGCCACAGCCGGTCCGGGCCCGCGCCGCCTGGCTCAGGTGGCTGTTCTGGTGACTAGGAGGCCCGCTCCCAGGTCACGGTGAACCCGTTGCCGCTGCTGTTGAGCGCGCCCGGCTTGGCCTTGGTGGCGCCGGAGGAGTTGATCATCGTGATCTCGTCGTCGGAAAAGGTCGAGATGACGCCGGTGGTGGAGCCGGACTTGACCGTCGCCGAGGACTCGGTCCAGGTGTGGAAGTTGGGCAGCGGGTAGACGCCCGCCGATCCGCTGGGCGCCTCCGCGATCCACTCGGCACTGGTGTCGACGCAGCTCGAGCAGCTCTGGGTGGTGGTGAAGCTGTTCGCGGTGTGGGTCGAGTCGGTGACCTTCAGCGTGTAGTTCGAGCCGCTCTTGACCACCGAGGTGCTGATGCTGTCACCGGGGGCCACGGACTGGCCGACGACCTGGATGGCGTTGGAGGGATACATCTCCCACCAGGAGAAGTAGTAGGCAGTGCCGAGGTAGCACTCGGCCAGCGTGCCGTCCTGCTCCACCGACGAGCTGCTGTAACCGTCGATCCCGACCCAGAACGCCGCCAGGGAGGTCGTCGAGGTGCAGCTGACCGACGGCTCCTTCCACTTACCGGTGATGGTGGCGTACTTGTTGCCCTTGGTGTTGTCGTCGGCATAGCCGGACCAGTTGGTGCTGGACACCTGAGTCAGGCCCTTGACCCTGGACGCGTGCCCGGGCACCCGGTGGTCGGCGGCGTGCCGGCCGACGTCCATGTGCCTCAGCGCCTGGCGGGCGATCGCCAGTGCGCGGGCTTCGTGGCTCGGATGCGTCGATGCGGTGCTCGCGCCTGCGGCCGGACTATAGGCCATGACCAGGCCGAACGCCGGAACACAGGCCGCTAAGGCGCAGGACAGGAGCCAAGGAAGACGACGATGCATAGCGGGGGTTGCCTCTCGTCTGGGCGGCCGAGATGGCCGCGTGCGCCCCGATCGTAACCTTTTCGTTATCGGGCATCAATGTCGCTGCGTTACGAGACGGTGACGTCGGCGGGCCGGGCCCGGGCTAGGCGGGCGGCTGCCGCGGCCGGGCGGGCGGGCGGGCGGGCGTCAGAAGTCGTGGGAGACGCCGACCGGGGAGGCACCCGCGCAACCGCCCGCGCCGGCAGCCTCCCCGGCCAACTCCCCTCCTGCCTGGTTCGGCCCGGTCAGCGAGCTGTCCTCGCCGCTGGATGTCCGGGGGGCGTGGGGGGAGCAGTCCGCCCGGTCAGGAGCATCCAGGGGCGGCCTCGGGCAGCTCGCACGGGGGCCGGCCAGGTCCAGTGGGTTCATGGCGTCTCGCTGAGAAAGCGCTCGGCCCGGTGCTGGTGTTACAGCCGCGCGGCCCAGCGGCGGTCTAGGCGACTAGTGCTTCTTCTGGGGTTTCTTGGTCTTGTGGTAACCCTTGGCCTTGCCGTGATGCTTTGGCTTGCCGTGGCCCTTGCCGTTGCCGTTGCCGTTGCCGTTTGCCTCTCCCCGGCCCTTGCCCTTGGCCTTGCCCGTGCCGTGACCCTTGGCCTTGCCGTGATGCGTGCCCCGCCCAGGTGGACTCGTTGGTGCGTGCCCCGGCGGCCCGGCCACGCCGCCGCCCGTGCGCGACGTCGGCACCACCGGCTGGCCGGCCTCGATGCAGAAGGGGATGACGTTGCTGGCGCTGCCCGCGGCCCTGGCCAGCCGGGCGAACGCCCCGGCGAGGGCCTGCGCGTCGTGCCCGTTCTCGGCCTGCTCGTAGGCCAGGCACAGCGACGGGCCCGTCGGGACCGTGTGGGGGGCCGGGGCGCCGAAGGCGCGGTGAGCCAGGGTCTGGATCGGCCCCGGCAGCACGCCGGCGTAGGCGGCGACCGTGCCGCCGAGCATGACCAGCACCGCGGCCAGGGTCGCGGCCAGCCGGGCGCTCAGCCCGATCGGCAGCCAGGATGGCCGCCGCCGGCCGCGTCGATGGCCGTGCGCCGCCTGCCGGGCGGCGGCCTGGCTGCCGCGGGCCTGGCTCGCCGGGGCGACCGCCGACGCGGCGCGGGCGAAGGCCATCCGTACCGCTGGCTCAGCGGCCAGGTCACCGTGGTCCGCCGGGCCAGCCAGGCTGGACAGCATCTCAGCCACCACGTGCGCCTGCTCGGGCGCATCGTGGGGCAGATGCTGGCCGGCCAGCATGGCGTCGAGAACCTGCTCGTCGAGCTCAGGCTCGGCCCGGCCAGGGACAGGGGTCTTGGGCATCTCGCCAGGTGAAGCGCCCTGGCCGGTCATCGTGTTACACCCGCCCGATCGGCCGTCGCGGCCAGCCGCCGCAAGCCGCGGTGGGCGGCGACCCGCACCGCGCCCGGCGACTTGCCGACGATGCGGGCCACGTCGGTGGCATCCAGGCCCGCGACCACCCGCAGCAGGATGATCTCGGCCTGGTCCGGGGGCAGGGTGGACAGCCTGGCCAGCACGGCCCGGGTAGAGATCCGCTCCAGCGCGGCCTCGGCCGCGTCGGGGACGGTGAGCCGGTCCGCGGAGTCGCTCTCGGCCAGTGGGACGGTGCGCCGCCGGGCCTGGGCGCGGCCCCAGTCAATGGCCCGGTGCCGCGCGATCGTGAACAGCCAGGCCCGGAACGCGTTCTCGCCGCCGCTGAATCCGGGCAGGCCCGCCACCACCTGGAGCCAGGTCTCGCTGGCCACATCGTCCGCCGCGCCCGGCGCCGTGACGCGCAGATAACGCAGCAGCGCGGGCTGGACATCACGGAACAGGCAGGCGAAAGCGTCCTCGTTGCCGCCCTGGGCCTCAGCAAGCCTGACCCCGAACGCAGCGCCGATCACCGGCCCAGTATCGGCTGGTCTGCCGGGCTAGCGCATCGGGAAACCAGGATTTCCCACACGTTCCCCCGCGAATTGACCATCTAAGCTGGCTGCAATCGCGTGCATTGGGGCTAGGCCGGCTCCCAGCGCCAGCCGTCGTTGTCCTGGCAGACGATCCGCTCGCCGTCCCCGGCGACGCCGGACGCACCATGATCACTATCCCGGCAGTACTCGCCCGGCTCGTAACAGGTGCCCTCGTCGCTGAGCGGGTAGCACGAGGCGGTGGTGGGAGACGGCGACGGTGGCGGCGGAGCGGCCGACACGGAGCCGCGCGGGTGCGGCCGCGCGGCCACGACCGCTATCCGGCGCGGGCGCAGGGAGGCGCGGCAGGTCGCCGCGCGGCCGTGTCGCGAGACGCGCACCGCGATGACGATGCGGGCACCGGGCCGGGCGTCCTCGACGTGGAACCGCATGCTCCAGGTGCCTGTCGCGCTGGCCCGGCCAGATGCGCGCTCCCGCAGGGGCGTCCGGCGGGTGGCCGCCGTGACTCGGGCGCGGGCCGCGGTCCGGACGCGGATGCGAACGGTCGTCCGGTCGCGGGGCCGAGAGCGCTGGGCGCGGGCGTGACATGTCAGGGCCGCCTGCCGGGCGGCCTGGGCGATGGTCGGACGTGGACCCGGCGCTGCAGCCCGGTGCCTGGCTCCCGTCGGCTTGGGATTGAGCGTGACCGCGACGACGATGAACAAGCAAGCCAGCGCGGCCAGGACTAACCAGCCCACCCGGCGTCGGGGAGCCGGGCGCCGCCCTGGCGGCTGCGGTGGCCGCGAGCCCGGATTCGGATATCCGGAGGGTCCCGGTGATGCTGCCATGGCTTGTGTCCTCCCCCTGATCGGGGCGGTGTCCCGCCCGGTCGAGCCGCGGCGTGCCAACTGGCGCGCACGTAGCTAGACGTCGGGATGGCTCGCGGGGACTACCGGGGCAGCGGGATCCGAGCACAGCGGTCACGCGCTCGCGGCGCGGCCGCGGGCGGAAATCAGTTGCCGGTCGCGGACGTGGTCTGCTGGACTGCCCCAGACAGCCGACCAGCAGCCGATCAGCAGGGAGCGTGCCATGCGTGCAGCGTTCATGTCTTTCCCGAGGGCAATTTCCGCCTATTCGAAGGACATGACGCTTCGTGCGAACGCTCAACTTGGGGATCCTGGCGCATGTTGACGCCGGCAAGACCAGCCTGACCGAGCGGCTGCTGTTCACCGCCGGGGTCATCGACGAGATCGGCAGCGTGGATGACGGCAGCACGAAGACCGGTTCGCTGGCGCTGGAGCGCCAGCGAGGCATCACGATCAGGTCGGCCGTCGTCTCGTTCGTGGTCGGCGATGTCACGGTCAACCTGATCGACACGCCCGGCCACCCCGACTTCATCGCTGAGGTGGAGCGGGTGCTGAGCGTGCTCGACGGCGCCGTACTGGTGGTCTCGGCGGTGGAGGGCGTGCAGGCCCAGACCCGGGTGCTGATGCGCACCCTGCAGCGGCTGGGTATCCCGACACTGATCTTCGTGAACAAGATCGACCGTAGCGGCGCGGACACCGGCCGCACCCTGGCGGCCATCGCGGACAAGCTGACCCCGGCGGTCATCGCCATGGGGTCGGCCCGCGACCAGGGCACGCGGGCGGCGAGCTGCGCCCCGAACGGCCCGGCGGACGCGGCGTTCACCGCCCGGCTGGCCGAGGTGCTGGCCGAGCACGACGACGAGCTGCTGGCCGCCTACCTGGGTGAGGCGGGCATCTCCTACCGGCGGCTGGGCCGGGCGCTGGCCGCGCAGTCCCGGCGCGGGCTGGTGCACCCGGTGTTCTGCGGGTCGGCGATCACCGGGGCGGGTGCCGACGCGCTGCTGGACGGGATCACGCGGCTGCTCCCGGCGGCGCGCGGCGACGGCGCCGGGCCGGCCTGCGGGCCGGCCTGGGGAACGGTGTTCAAGGTCGAGCGCGGCCCGGCCGGAGAGAAGATCGCCTTCGTCCGGATGTTCTCCGGAACGCTGCGGGTGCGGGACCGGCTGTGCTTCGGCCAGGATCGCGACGGCCGGGTGACCTCGATAGCGGTGTTCGAGCGCGGCTCGGCGGTCCGGAGCGACGCGGTCGCCGCCGGGCAGATCGGCCGGCTGTGGGGCCTGGCCGAGGTGCGGATCGGCGACACCATCGGCACGCCCAGAAGATCAAGCGACCGGGCGCCCGCGACGGGCTCGTTCCCGCCGCCGACGCTGGAGACGGTGGTGATGCCGTGTCACCGATCGGAGCTGGGCGCGCTGTACGCGGCGCTGGCCCAGCTGGCCGAGCAGGATCCGCTGATCCGGGTCCGACAGGACGACGTGCGCCAGGAGATCTCGGTCTCGCTCTACGGCGAGGTGCAGAAGGAGGTCATCCAGGCCACGCTGGCCGACGAGTTCGGCATCGAGGTGGGATTCCGCGAGACGACGACGATCTGCATCGAGCGGCCGGCCGGCACCGGCGCGGCGGTGGAGGTGATCAGCCAGCCGCCCAACCCGTTCCTGGCCGGGATCGGGCTGCGGGTGGACCCGGCCGAGCCGGGCGCGGGCGTGGCGTTCCGGCTGGAGATCGAGCTCGGCGCGCTGCCGCTGGCGTTCCTGAAGGCGATCGAGGAGACGGTGTACCAGGCCCTGCACCAGGGCCTGTACGGCTGGCAGGTGACCGACGCGGTGGTCACGCTCACCCACTCGGGCTATTGGCCGCGGCAGAGCCACGCGCACGCCACGTTCGACAAGAGCATGTCGAGCACGGCGGGCGACTTCCGCAACCTGACCCCGCTCGTGCTGATGGCCGCGCTGCGGCAGGGCGGCACGCAGGTGCTGGAGCCGGTGCACCGGTTCCGGCTGGAGGTCCCGGCCGACACGGTCGGCGCGGTGCTGCCCGCGCTGGCCCGGCTGCGGGCCGTGCCGCGGGATCAGACGGCCGGGGGCTCGTCGTGCGTGCTGGAGGGCGACATCCCGGCGGCCCGTACCCACGAGCTCCAGCAGCAGCTGCCCGCGCTCGGCCGCGGCGAGGGCGTGCTGGAGTCAGCGTTTGACCACTACCAGCCGGTCCGCGGCCCGTACCCGGTCCGGGCCCGCTGGGACAATAACCCGCTCAACCGCCAGGAGTACCTGCTGCGGGTGGCGCGGCCAGGAACGGGACGTCCCCGGTGAGCGAAGAGCACGTGCTCACCGGCGGGAACGTCGCCGCCCAGGTGGTCCGGGTGGGCGCCACCGTGCGCAAGCCGGCCACCCCGGCCACCCCGGCCACCCCGGCCGTCGAGGCGCTGCTGCGGCACCTGGAGGCGGCCGGGTTCGCCGGGGCGCCGCGCGCGCTGGGTGCCCCTGGCCGCGGGGGGCGACTCGGCCGCCGACGGGCCCCGGCTGCGGGCCCTGGCCGACGGCTGGGACCGGCCGCGGACTACATCGACCGGCATCACGACGCGTGGACCCGTGCCCTGCTGGACTAAGCGCGCAGAGCCGGGATGTCGTCCGCACGGGGCAGTGCCTGCCGCGCCCCCTGGCCGGTGCACGCGGCCGCGCCCGCCTGCACCGCGGCGGTGACGGCGGTCTCCAGCGCCAGCCCGGCCGCCAGCGCCGTGGCCAGGGCGCCGTTGAAGGCATCGCCCGCGCCGACCGTGTCCACCACCTCCACGTGCGGGGCCGGGAAGTCGGCGGGCTCGCGGCCGGGCCGCACGAGCGTCGCCCCCCGGCTGCCGCGGGTCACGATCAGCGCGCGGGCACCCGCGCCGAGCAGGTAAGCCACGGCGGCGTCCTCAGTCGGCTCCGCCCCGCCGTCCGTACCGGCCAGCGGCAGCCGCAGCAGCTCACCCTCGTTCGGGGTCAGGATGACCCCGTCCACCAGGTCCGGTGGCAGGGCCTGGCCCGGCGCCGGGTTGACCACCAGCACGGCCCCCGGCA
>Ga0134126_10009715_pt1 | contig 12124 bp, 8 predicted proteins | sample KB31752_FD_96881 | JGI IMG/M metagenome (GOLD analysis project Ga0134126, IMG submission 96881) | Terrestrial soil microbial communities with excess Nitrogen fertilizer from Kellogg Biological Station, Michigan, USA - KB3-175-2 | ecosystem: Environmental > Terrestrial > Soil > Unclassified ...
CCGGAGCCCGGAGGCCGAGCCGAGCGAGTGCGCACATCAAGGCAATGGTTCCCGGACCAACAAGACGCAGCTGGCACTGAAAGTTACGAATTACTGCGCGGGCATAGCACGTCGCCTCGATGCGCCTACGCGGGCGTCACCCGGTCTGTGTCGCTGTCGTTCGAGCGCGCGCACTGAGTGCGCGGATGGCGGCCGCGACCTCGTCAGGGTTGGAAATCATGGTTAAGTGCTTCGCATCTCGGATGATCGTCGGTGGTGGGGCGCCGATGCGCTCCGCGGTCTGTGTCGGCGTTTGAGGGCTGAAGACGTCGTCACTGCCGCCGAAGACGACGGACTTGGGCAGGTTCACGGCGCGCAGGTCCGCGAGCCGAGAGGCGGGTATACCGGGTACGCCCGCGCCGAGCATGCTCCACAACGCGTCCTCGGAGCCTGATACCTGGAAGGGTCGTCGCCATACGTCGACGCCCGCGTGATCGAGGGCAGGGCATCCGGGTCCGCATTGGGAGTTGTAGAAGCTTCGGATCAGCGAGTCGAAGCTGAGCCCGATACGCAGGATGCTTGTTCGGTACGGGTCTATCAGGATGTAGCGAAAGGCGGTCGGTGGTCCCGCGCCGGTGTCCAGCGCGTCGCCATCCAGCAGCATCAGACCCGCGATACGTCCCGGCGCGCGCAACGTGGCCTGCGAGACCACGGCCGCACCGCTTGAATGTCCCACCAACACGGGACGATTGCCCGCGCCGCCCAAGTGCATCGCTTCGAGGAAGCCGAGCAGCTGGTCGGTTTGATGGTCGACGGTGTAGGGACCTTTGCGTTGGCTGTAGCCGTAGCCGGTGAGGTCGAAGGCGTACACGCGGTGGTCGCGGGCCAGCAGCGGTGCCAGCCGCGACCAGGTATCGACGGATTCGAAGGCGCCATGGACCAGCACGATCGGCGTGCCGGTGCTGCCCCATTCCTGGTATCGGGTGCGGATGCCGCCCGCCTCCACATAGGTCAGACCCGGCGGGGGCAAGGCGCGCTTGTCCGTGAACGCGTTGAAGACGAACGACGCCGCTGTCGTCAGGACGAATAACGCGACAGATCCCATCGCGATGCGCCGTCCCCATCGTTTCAGCCGAGGTCGCCAACGGGACTCAGCGCCCTGCTGGATCGACGCGTTGCTGGGCGGAGTGATGGATTGGCTGCTCATGACGCGGCTGACGCGTCCCGTCGGCGCAGGGTGACCCAGGCCCCCAGCAAGGCCAGCGCCACCCAGGCCATGGTGATCAGGGCCCCGGTCCACGGCCCGAACGCGTCCTTCGACTGGTGATGGATCTGCAAGAACTTCTGCCCGGCCTGGTCCGGCAGGAACTGGGTCGCCTTCGTCACGCCCGGGATCGCCTGCAGGATGCCGGAGATCAGGAAGAAGAACGGCATGAGGATGCCCAGCGCCAGGGTCTGCCGGCGCAGGATCGTGGTCACGCCGAGCGAGAACAGCGCGATCAGCGTCAGGTAGAACGCCCCGCCGAGCACCGCCCGCAGGACATTGGGGTCGCCGATGCCGACGCCGTGCTTGCCGAGCATCGCCTGCCCGACGAAGAACGTCGAGAACGCGGTCACCAGCCCGGCGGCCAAGGTGACCGCGGTCAGGACCAGTGACTTTGCCGCCAGCAGCAGTCCGCGTTCGGGTACTGCGGCCAGCGTGGCCCGGATCATGCCGCTAGCGTATTCGCCGCCGATCATCGTCACCCCGAGCATGACCATCGCGAGCTGGCCGAGGACCAGGCCGCCGAAGCTGCTGCGCACCGGCTCGAAGGGGGCGTCGCCCGGCAAGCTGTTGAAGTTCCGGTTGATGAAGAAGGTCAGCAGCGCGCCGCCGCCGACGACGGCGACGAAGCCGGCGATCAGCATCGCGCGCGGGCCACGAAGGGTGCGCAGCTTGGTCCACTCCGCGCTGATCACCGGTGCGCACCGGCTGAGCAGGCCCGGGCGAACCGGCGGGGCAATGGTTGCGGTGGTCATCTTCTATCCCTGCTTTCGCTGCTCGTGCGCTGGTGCTGCCGGCGCTTTCACGGCCGCCCCGGTAGCCGGACCCGCGTGGTACTCCACGGCGTCCGCGGTCATCTCCATGAACGCCTCCTCGAGCGAGGCGCGCTGGAGGCTGAGTTCGGTCAGAACCAGACCGTGCCGGGAGGCGAGCTTGGCGATGCGGCCCGGTTCGACACCCACAGCCTCGAACGCACCGTCCGCGCCGCGCCGGTAGGCGACCGCTTCGCCGTCCAGCGCGTCCATCAGCGCCTCAGGCTGCTCGGTCACCATGCGCACGTGGCTTCGCGAGTTGCGGTCGATGAACTCACCCATCGGCAGGTCGGCGAGCAGCCGCCCGTGCCCGATGACGATCAGGTGGTCGGCCGTCAGGGCCATTTCGCTCATCAGATGGCTGGAGACGAAGACGGTACGGCCCTCGGCGGCCAGCGACTTCATCAGGGTGCGGATCCACACGATGCCCTCCGGGTCGAGCCCGTTGACCGGCTCGTCGAACAGGAGCACTTCCGGATCGCCCAGCAGGGCCGCGGCGATCCCGAGGCGCTGCCCCATGCCGAGGGAGAACCCGCCGATCCGCTTGCGCGCCACGTCCTGAAGGCCGACGGCATCCAGGACTTCCCCCACCCGGCGGTCGGGGATCCGGTTGCTGCGGGCCAGCCAGAGCAGGTGGTTGTAGGCGCTGCGGCCCGATTGTGCGGCCTTTGCCTCGAGCAGTGCGCCGACGTGGGTGAGCGGCGCGACGAGCTGGTCATAGCGGATCGCGTTAACCAGCACCCGGCCGCTGGTCGGCCGGTCCAGCCCGAGGATCATCCGCATCGTGGTGGACTTTCCCGCGCCGTTAGGGCCGAGGAATCCGGTAACGAGGCCGGTGGGGATCGTGAAGGTCAGGTCGTCGACGGCGAGTCTGTCACCGTAGCGCTTGGTGAGCTGCTGCAACTCGATCATCGGTCCGCCCTCCCCTCGCAGGGGTGGTGGGACGGTGTCAGGTTCGTGTTCATGTGCTCCAGCGTGCGATCGAGCAGGTCTCGCGTCGTCCGACGCGGAGCGACACTTCCGGCTACGACGGCGGGCGTACCAACCCGGACTGGTAGGCGAACACGACCAGTTGCGCTCGGTCGCGGGCTTGCAGCTTGACCATGGCCCGGCTCACGTGGGTGCGGGCCGTGGCGGGGCTGAGGAACAGTTCGGCGGCGATTTCGTCGTTCGTCAGCCCCTGCGCGGCCAGGGCGACCACCTCGCGCTCGCGCTCGGTCAGCACGGCCATTGAAGCTGGAGCGAGGCCCGGTCGGGCGGGGCGGGCCACGAACTCGGCGATCAACCGGCGGGTCACGCTCGGTGAGAGCAGCGCCTCGCCGCGCGCCACCTCGCGCACGGCCCGCACCAGGTCGCCCGGGTGCGTGTGCTTAACCAGGAAGCCGCCGGCGCCGGCGCGCAGCGCCTCGAAGACGTACTCGTCCAGCTCGAAGGTCGTCAGGATCAGGATCCTGACGTTGGCGAGGGCGTCGTTGCCGGCGATCCGGCGCGTCGCCTCCAGACCATCGACGCCCGGCATCCGGATGTCCATCAGCACCACGTCCGGCTTGAGCGCGGTGACCAGCTCGAGCGCGGCGGCGCCGTCATCGGCCTGGCCGACGACCTCGATGTCGTCTTCGGCATCGAGGATCATCGCGAATCCGGCGCGCACCAGCGGCTGGTCATCGGCGAGCAGGACTCGGATCACGGGCGGCCATCCCACTCGGCGCGGACGGTGAATCCGCCCTGCGCACCCGGCCCGGCATGGAGTCGGCCGCCGGTCGATTCCGCGCGCTCCCGCATGCCGCGGATGCCTGTCCCTGTGCCGCTACCCGCGCCGACCGAGCTGCGCGGCCCGAATCCGTCGTCATAGACCTCGACGATCAGCCCTCGATCATCGCCGGCTCGCACCGTCACCCCGGCAGACTGAGCGCCGGCATGGCGGATGACATTCGTCAACGACTCCTGAACGATCCGGTACGCCGCGATCCCCACCGGCCGCGGCACGAGGTCTGTGGGACCGTCGAGTATCAGCGAGACCGGGACGCCGGCGTCTCGGGCGGTGGTGACGAGTTGGGAGATCTCGCCGATCCCCGGCGTCGGTGCCCGCTCGGCCGTCTCACCGTCGTCGCGCAGCAGGGTCAGCATCGCGGCCAACTCGTCGAGTACCTCGCCGCTGGCTCGGCGGATCGCGGCGAACGCGTCCTTGGCCACCTCCGGACGGCGCTCCACCACGTGGGCCGCCGCGCCGGCCTGCACGTTAATCGTCGCCATCGCGTGCGCAACGCTGTCGTGCAGGTCTCGGGCGATCCGCAGCCGATCCTCGGCCACCTGCCGACGGGCTTCCTGCTCGCGGGTGAGTTCGAGATAGCGGGCTCGTTCCTCCAGCTCACGCAGATAGCTGCGGCGGCTGCGCAGCGCGTCACCGAGGAACACCGCGGCAGCGGACCAGCCCAGGTAGAAAACCGGCAACAGCGTCATCCCGCCGCCGGCCACCGCCCCGGCGACGCCGAGCACGACACCCAGCACGACCGCCCCGGTCAGGCCGGTCCGGCGGTCGACCCGGGAACTCAGCGCGAACAGCGCGAACAGCCCGAAGGCCAGCAGCGGTCCGTTCGGGTAGTGCCGTCCCACATAGCAGCCGAGCGCGACAGTCACCACGCCGTACGCGACCCGCGGGCTGCGGCGCCAGAAAGCCAACGCGGCGCCGCCGACGACCGTCAGCGCATACGCGAACGCGTCGATGCGCCGATCGTGCGCCGCTACCGGGACATGGCCGCTGATCACAACGGCCACCACAGTTGCCGCGACCGCAACGCCCGCGTCGAGCGCCCGCTGCCTGGAAGCGGTCGCATGCCGCTTGGGGGCAGCCACCTCGTGGATCACCCGTAAATGCTACGTCGCGCACGCTTCAGCGCGTCCGTCCGGCGACGTATCCAATACATACGCAGCCGACCGTAGAGCAGCGCGCAAGGGTTGTGGAGAAACCAGCGGCGACATCGTGGCCCAGAACACGAACTCGCACTCGGCTTCGACTTCATCAGCGTCGCCTCGCGCTCGTCGCAGGGGTTTTGATGGTTTGTATCGCGAGCACGACATACCTTGCGCATAAGGACACGAACCTGAATGTCGCGCACCTCGATCACTGACAACACCGCCGTGAGACCTCACCCGTCTGGAGAGCCTGTGAAGTTCGCGCGCAATCGGTTCTGGCTCGCAACACTAGCCGCCCTCACGGTGGGTACGACCGGCGTCGTGACCACCGCCACCGCCCGCGCAGCCACCGCATCCCTCTCAGTTGCGCCGAGCGGTCCAGGCAGCGACCACTGGGTAGCGACCTGGACGTCGATGCCGCAATTGACCGAGGCATCCAACATGCCACCCGCCCCATACACCCAGGGCAACCACGTCATGGCGAACACCACGCTGCGCCAGACCATTCACGTCTCGATCGGCGGTTCCCGGTTCCGGCTGCACCTCAACAACATCTTCGGCGGCGCGGCGCTCCCGATCACCGCCGCATCCATAGCCATACCGGCCGGCGGGGCCGCGGGCGTGAGCGCAATCCAGGCGGCAAGCGCCAAAACAGTGACCTTCGGCGGCCAAAAGGCGGTGACCGTCCCCGCTGGCAAGGAATCGATATCCGACCCGCTGTACCTCAACGTCGCGAGCGGATCCAACCTCACCGTGACCCTCTACCTCGCCGCTGGGCAGGCCTCGAACCACATCACCTCACACCCTGGCTCCCGCACCACCTCCTACCTGGCACAGGGCAACCACCTCACCGACACCACCCTGGCTAACGCGACCCCGGTCGAGCACTGGTACTTCCTCAGCGGCCTGGACGTGTGGGCACCAGCGCACGCGGGCGCGGTGGTGATGCTCGGCGACTCCCTGACCGATGGCCGCGGCTCCACCACCAACGGCAACGATCGCTGGCCCGACGACCTGTTCGCCCGGCTCCAGAAGCACAGCGCCACCGCCGACGTCGCCGTCGCGAACCAGGCCGCGGGAGGCAACGCGGTGCTGAGCGGCGGGCTCGGCCCCACCGCGCTCTCCCGCTTCGACCGCGACGTGCTCGGCCAGAGCGGGGTCAAATGGCTGATCGTCTTCGAGGGCGTCAACGACCTGGGCGTCAACGGCTCCCCCACGACCGTCAACGCCCTGATCGCGGCTTACCAGCAATTCATCACCAAAGCGCACGCGGCCGGCATCAAGGTGATCGGTGCGACGATCACGCCGTTCGGCGGCAACAGTTACGACGACCCGGCCGGAACCCACGAAGCCGCCCGCCAGACGGTCAACTCCTGGATCCGCACGAGCCATCAGTTCGACGCCGTCGCCGACTTCGACCAGGCCGTCCGAGACCCCGCCAATCCCCGCCGCCTCCAGCCGATCTACGACAGCGGCGACCATCTCCACCTCAACCCCGCCGGATACCACTCCCTCGCCAATGCCCTGCCGTACACCCTGTTCACTCAGTGAGGTGATTCATTGACGAGCACGAAATCATCTCCTGCCCACCGGGCTGTGCTGCATCCTCGGCGATTCCGGCCGAGGATGCAGGTACAACGCACTCGCGGTTACGGGCTGGTGCAGGTGAGTGTTGGATTAGATGGGGATCCGGCAGCGGTGAATCCGAACGTTGTCGATGCCCCGGCGGCTAGCGCGCCGTTGTAGGAGGCGTTGGTCACCGTGACGGACGAACCGCTGGTGCTCAAGGTGCCGTTCCACAATTGGGTGATGGACTGTCCGCTGGCTAAGGTCCACCGCACCGTCCAACCGTTGATCGGCGTGTTGCCCGCAGTCACCGTCACCAGCGCCTGGAAACCACCCGACCACGAGTTCTGGCTCTGATACACCGCGCCGCACGCGCCTGTCGGCGGAGGCGAGGTGGGCGACGCTGAGGGACTGCTGGATGGGCTGCTAGACGGACTGCTCGGCGGGCTCGGTGAGGTGGAGGGGCTGCTGGACGGGCTGGGAGATGGCGAGCCTGATCCTGTTCCGGTTTCGAAGGCGCCGAGGTCGGGAGCTGAGCCGTTGTAGGGCAGGCCGACGTTCACGCCCCGATCGATCAGGGTGCTGTTCGAGGCCAGGTGCAGGTTGGGCAGGTTGGGCAGGGACCCGTCGGCTTGCCGCGGGGCGTCCCATCCGGTGGTGGACACGCTCTGGAACTGCGCGTTGGACATGCTCACGTTCAGGTTCCAGGAGTTGTCCGCGGCGCTGGTGCCGGACATGTTCGCCGTCAGGGTGCCGCCGTAGGCGATGTTGTTGCGCAGGGTGCCGATGCCGATCGCCGCACCGGAGGAGGAGATGCCCAGCATGTTGTAGTCGACGTGGTTGGCGTAGCTGGTGTTGTTGAAGAAGTCGTCGGCCACCGTGTGGTGGTTGGCGTAGAACCCGGCCGCCGAATTGTCGAACGCCACGTCGCGCTCGATGGTGTGCTTCACCCCGCCGGAGACGTACTTTCCGCCATAGCCGCCGGCCTTGAACCCGTTGCCGTTACCGGAGGGCGCCGGGGTGGTGGACTCCGGCAGGTAGCCGTTGCGCCAGGACCACGAATCCTCGATGGTGACCGAGGAGAACGCGTTGATCAGGTCGTATCCGTCATCGGAATTCCACCACGCGCGGTCCCCGCGAAACACATTGCCCGGGTGGTTGGCGGAGATGTGGGCACCGAACCCGTCGGCGTTCTGCCCCGCCCCGTCCGAGCTGTGCGGGTCGTAGTTGTCGTGCGAATCGCAGTTGAGCACCAGGTTGCCGCCACCGTCCTGGATGAACAGCCCCGGCCCCATGTTGTTGTGCAGGTTCAGCTGCTCGAAGACGTTGTCGCTGCCGGTGATCCAGATCGCCCAGGACTCGTGGTTCAGCGAGTTGTTCTGCGGCACTCCCTCCGCCTCCAGGCCCTTAAGGTGCACGTAGCTGGCGGTCACATCGAAGCCCTTGATCCGGCAGTCGTCGCTCACCTTCGAGAAGTCGAAGACCGGCCGCTCCCCGGGATACGCCACATAGCTGATCAGCGCGCCCGCGCTGCCGCTCTTGTTCACGCTGATCGCGTTCACGCTCGCCGTCTGGCTCGCACACGAACTATCCGCATGCGTGTAGGTGTAGGTGCCGCCGCGGAAGTACACCGTGTCCCCGGCCCGCGCCACGCTCTGCGCGTGCGCGAACGACGCCCACGGAGCCGACAGCGTCCCCGCCGCGCTATCGCTACCGCCCGGCGCCACATAGTAGGCCGCGCCCGCAGCGCTGCTCACCCCCGCGGCCACCGCGACCAGCAAGCCCGAACCCGCCACGACCACGCAAGCCACCAGCGCAGCCGCGGCACCTCTCATCTGTCTCATACTCACTCCGAATCACGTGGGTAGCTGGTGCCGTGGTGGTCACGGAATTTCCGTGGCGATCCGCGCCCGCCTGCCATCGCGGGCGGGCACGGATACCAGTAGCCAGTCGGTCAGTTGCAGCTTCCGGAACAGGGGACGAACGGAGCCGTTGTGCCCGTCATGGTGGCGGTGCCGAGGGTGAGTCCGCCGGCGCTGGCGGTCAGGGTGATGGTGCCGGGACCGGTGGCGCGCACCAGGGCGTAGGCGATGCCCTGATATGCCTTGCGCACGCTGCCGCGGAAGCTCTCGTCGGTCTGGCTGCCGCTGTCGACCGCCACGATGACGCCGGGGCCGCTGATGCTGAAGGTGATGGCGGCGGAGGAGCCGGTCACCACCCGGCCGGAACTGTCCGCGATGGTCGCTTTGACGTAGTCGATGTCGTTGACGTCCGTGGACACCGCGCCATGGTCCGGGCTTAGCACGACCTTGCTGGCGGTGCTGCCGCTCGGCGGCGGACCGGTGCGCGGCGCGCCCCAGGTGCTCTGCCAGGAGTACCCGATGGACCGTACCGTCCCGACCGCGTCCATCAGGCCCGCGCTGCTGCCCACGGTCGGCCACAGCCCGTCGGCCTCGCCGAGGTAGTCGGCGCCCGTCCACAGGAACTCCCCGATCAGGCCGGGGTTACTGGTCACCGTGTTCCAGTCAGAGGTGCTGGTGCCCATCTCGGTGAGCAGACCGGGCCGCTGCGGGGACATGCCCATCGCTTGCAGCACGTCGTTGGGCCGGTAGTTGCCGCCGAACACGTCCAGCGTGGTACGCGTCGCACCGGTCACGTCGCCGCTGTCGGACGGCCGGAAGAGCGCCTGCGTGACCGGACGGGACGGGTCCAGCGTGTGAGAGATCGACACCATCCTGGTCAGCAAGGGTTCGCGGGTGGAGAGCGAGTCGCGGATCTCGTTGCCGGCGCTCCACATCACGACGCTGGGATGGTCCCGGTCGCGCAGCACGATGCTCGTCGCGTCGACCTGATACCAGGGCACTGATCCGCTGGCGCCAGGCACGGCCGGGGTGCCGGTGGGGCTGGACGCGGTCTTGTTGAAGTAGGTGGCGTAGTCGCCGACGTCGCTGTACTTGTGCTGGGTCCAGGTGTCGAAGAACTCGTCCAGGACCAGGAAACCCATCTTGTCGGTCAATTCCAGGAACGCCGGGCTCGGCGGCTCGTGCGCGGTACGGATCGCGTTAACGCCCAGGGCCTTGAGCTGCGCCAGGCGCCGCTGCATCGCCTCCTGCGGGGCCGCCATCCCGAGAGCGTGGTAATCCTGGTGGATCGCGACGCCCTTGAGTTTGACGCTGTGTCCGTTCAGGCTCATCCCGCTCGAGGCGCTGAAGGTCAGGCTCCTGATGCCGACCGGCGTGACGTCGTTATCGACGGTGGCACCGGACACGAGGATGTTGGTTGCCAGGGAGTACATGTTCGGGCTGGTGGTGTCCCACAGCCGCGGGTTGCTGACCGCGACGTCGTAGCTGAAATTCGCCGACGCCCCGGCCGCGATAACCTTCGACGCCGTGGTGACCGCGGGCAGCGCGATGCCGCTCGGGTCGCTCAGCACGCCCTGCACGCTCACACTCGCGGACGCGCTGCCGCTGTTGACCACCGTGGTCTGCGCGTGCACCGTGGCGGCCGACGTGCTCACGCTCGGCGTGGTGACGTAGGTGGCCCACTGGTCCACGTGCACCGGATCGGTCGCGATCAGCCGCACATCGCGGTAGATCCCGGCGCCGGTGTAGTACCGCGAGGCCGGTTGCAGGCTGGTGTCGGTCTTGACCGCGATCACGTTGTCGGCGCCGCCGAACTTGACCGCCGAGGTGATGTCGTAGCGGAAACTGGTGAATCCGTCTGGGTGCGTGCCGATCAATGTGCCGTTGACGTACACGGACGCGTTCGCCATCACGCCGTCGAACTCGATGAACACCTTGCGCGAGGCGGGAACGTTGGCGAGCGAGAAGTGCTTGCGGTACCAGCCGATACCGGAGGGAAGGTAACCGCCGCGGCCGGTGCTGGCCGCCGACGAGGAGAACGGGTTCGAAGGCGGGTTCGGGCCCTCGATGCTCCAGTCGTGCGGCACGCTCAGGCTGCGCCAACCGCTGTCAGCGTACGAAGCGGAACTCGCGCCGCTCGCGTCACCGTAGTGAAACAGCCAACCGGGGTCGAAGTCGACGATCGTACGCGGCTGGCCGGAACCCGTTGCGGTGCTGCTCGGAGACGGGCTGGGGCTCGCGCTGCTGACGGGTGACGCACTCGACGACGGCGAGGGCGAAGGCGAGGTGCTTGTCGGCGATGAGCTTGGCACCGCGCCGTTACAGACGGTGCCGTTAAGCGTGAACGCGGTCGGATCGCCAGGATAGCTGGAGCCGGAGAAGGTGCCGTTGAATCCAATACTCGTGCTGCCATTCGTGCCAAGCGACCCGTTGTAGGAGACGTTCGCGGCACTCACGCTCTGCCCGGACTGACTGAAGGTGGCGCTCCAGCCCTGACCCACCGCTTCACCGCCCGGCAGCGCGAATCCCACGGTCCAGCTCGTGAGAGGTGAGCCCAGGTTCGTAATCGAAATGCTCGCCGTGAAACCGCCCGACCACGAGTTCGCGGTGTACGAGACCTGACACCCGCCCGCCGCGTGCGCGCTCGAGGCGAAGGTGACCGCGGCGAGCCCGGCGGTGGCCAGCACCGCGGCGGTCGCGGCGGCCATTCGCCTACGCGTGCGGGGCGCCGCGCCGGCACGGGGCGCGCCGCGACCGCTGGGTTCTGACATGGGGCACTTCTTTCTCTGTGGGTTGATGTACGTGACACTGGCGGCGCCGCTCCAGCCGAAGTCGCGTCACGGAACGCTAGGGCCCGATGGCTCCGACGACGGCTGAAGCGCGATCGGACCTGTCAGCCGGTTTGAATGAGGCTGAAGTCGTCGGCGTAGATCCAGTTGCCGGCGTTCGCATTCGCGGAAATGCCGATCTGGATGGATCCGTTGGTCACGGTGATGCCGGTGATGCTCACCTGGGTCCAACTGCCGATCGACTGGTTGATGGAGTGGTCCAGTTCGCTGGCGCCGAAGTTCTTGGCGTAAAGGTTCGCGCTGTGCTGTCCGCCGCTGCTCTTGATCCAGGCCGAGAGCGTGTAGGTGCCGTTAGGCAGCGTGATGTTCTGCGAGGCGCTCGCGGTGTAGGCGGAGGAGGAGGACAGCGCGATGGACCAGCGCCCGGTGTGCCCGCCGGAGTGGTTGGCCACGTTCGCCGAATCCGTCCAGCCGGCCATCGAGCTGGTCGAGACCCGGTCGGCCTCGACGCTGGGGTTGAGCACGTAGTTGTTGCCACTGCCCACCGACCAGGTGCCCGCGGCGGCGTCCACGTTCCATTGGCTCAGTGAGTGGAAGGTCGGCGTCGTGCCGTTGAAGGTGAGCGGGACCCATTGGTTGTAGCCGATGCCGTTGCCGGCGAAGTCGGCCCAGCGGTCGCCGCCGAACACGACGAAGGAGCCTGACGAACCATTAACCGCGAACGCCAGGCCGGTCTGGGTGACGTGCGAGAAGTCGGCGTCCGTGCCCGCGAGCACGAACTCGGATGAATATCCGCTGCTCACCTTCGAGGAGGTAATGCAGTAAGTGTGCGAGGCGTTCCAGCCGTGCAGATCCGAGGAGCAGAAGTAGTAGGTCCCGGCGTGCTTGAACATGATGTTGCCCTCACGCCCGCCGGCGGAGCTGTTGTAGATGTTCACC
>Ga0134126_10009716_pt1 | contig 12124 bp, 5 predicted proteins | sample KB31752_FD_96881 | JGI IMG/M metagenome (GOLD analysis project Ga0134126, IMG submission 96881) | Terrestrial soil microbial communities with excess Nitrogen fertilizer from Kellogg Biological Station, Michigan, USA - KB3-175-2 | ecosystem: Environmental > Terrestrial > Soil > Unclassified ...
CCCGACCAGCGCGCACACCAGCAGCACACATGCCAATTCCAGCCCAACCGCCATGGAGAAGGTCATGGCCCGGATGAGCTGGGCTCGCAGATCGTCGGTAGCCTTCATTATATCGTATCTGCTCTTAATCCACGCGCACGGATTGTATCACGCGGGGCGGGCGCCGCCAAAGCGCGAAAATTCGCCAGGCTCTTGCACAAGGGCCGTGGGGATGGTATACTTTTGTGTTGCCGGGTTGCAAGGGAGGGTTCATCCTGCCCCTCGGCGCGGCAGCTACCAACCATCCACGTTCCTCGAGTGAAGGAGAGGACACCCTTATGGCACTCGCGGTCTCCGAGCCCCAACGGAACAGCCGGCACACCTTCGCGCGTACCCGGGAGACGCTCCCGATGCCCAACCTCATACAGGTGCAGCTGCGCTCCTTCCACTGGTTCCAGACTGAGGGCCTCAGAGAGCTCTTCGAGGAGATTAATCCGATTCAGGATTACTCCCAGAAGATGGAACTGCAGTTCTCCGTGCCGGACGAGCCGTTCGGCAAACCCAAGTATACCGCCGCTCAGTGCCGCGATCTTGATCTGACCTACGCGGCGCCGCTTAACGTGCGGGCGACCCTTCATGTGCGGGAGACCGGCGAGATCATCGAGAAGACGATCTTCATGGGTGACTTTCCCCTCATGACGCCGCAGGGCACCTTTATTATTAATGGCTCCGAACGGGTGGTGGTCAGCCAGCTTGTCCGCTCGCCCGGAGTCTACTTTACCCGTGACATCGATCCCAGCTCGGGCCGTCCTCTCTATATGGCGAAGGTTATTCCCAATCGAGGGGCCTGGCTGGAGTTCGAGACCAGCAATAAAAATCTGTTGACGGTCAAGGTGGATCGGAAGCGGAAGATTCCCGTCACCACCCTGCTCCGCGCCATCGGCTATGGGGCGGAGCTGGAAACCCTCTTCGAGGAAGTGGACGTCAGCCCGGATCGGCACTATATCAAGGACACGCTTTCCAAGGACAGTACCACCACCGAGGAAGGCGCCCTGATTGAGATGTATAAGAAGCTGCGGCCGGGCGATCCGCCCACCAGGGATAATGCCGCCTCGCTGATTCAGCAGCTTTTCTTCAATCCGCGCCGATACGACCTGGGCCGGGTCGGCCGCTATAAGCTGAACAAACGCCTGGGCGAGTCGATGGACAATAACCAGCGGACGCTGACCAAGGAAGATCTCGCCTTGATCGTGCGGCGGCTGATCGAGTTGAACAACTCGGTGGACAGCCCGACCGGCCCCGTGCGCCCGGATGATATCGATCACCTGGGGAATCGCCGCGTCCGCGCGGTGGGTGAATTGCTGCAAAACCAGTTCCGGATCGGCCTGCTCCGCATGGAGCGGGTGGTCAAGGAGCGCATGACGATCCAGGACGCGACCAATACGACCCCCAGCGCCCTGATCAATATTCGACCCGTCGTGGCGGCGGTGAAGGAGTTCTTTGGCGGCAGCCAGTTGAGCCAGTTCATGGATCAGACCAACCCCCTGGCGGAACTGACGCACAAGCGCCGGCTCAGCGCCCTAGGCCCCGGCGGTTTGAGCCGCGACCGGGCCGGGTTCGATGTCCGTGACGTGCACCCCTCGCACTACGGGCGGGTGTGCCCGATCGAGACCCCGGAAGGGCCGAACATCGGGCTCATCGGCTCGCTTGCCACCTACTCCATGCCGAATGCCTACGGTTTCATGGAGACGCCCTATCGGAAGGTCGTCAAGCTGGTCAGCACGCACGACGAGGTGTTGGCCCGCGAGGTCGTGGACGAGCCGGTGGTCGATCTGGAGACCGGCGAGGTGCTGGTGGCGAAGGGCGAGAAGCCCAGCGCGGCGGCCCTGGCCGCTCTCCGGTCGGCGCCCGCGCGCCAGGTGCGGATCAAGCCGATGGTCAGCGAGGATGTCCTGTATCTGACCGCCGACGAGGAGGAGCAGTACGTGGTGGCTCAGGCCAACGTGCCGCTCACCCCTGATGGGCACTTCGTATCCGAACGAATCACGGCCCGGCACGGTGACAAATTCGTGGAGGAAATCGCGCGGAACGTTGACTTCATGGACGTATCGCCTCGACAAATTGTGTCGGTGGCCACGGCCATGATTCCCTTCCTGGAGCATGACGACGCGAACCGGGCCTTGATGGGCTCGAACATGCAACGCCAGGCGGTTGCCCTGGTCCGTCCGCAGGCTCCAATTGTCGGCACCGGCATGGAATGGCAGTCGGCCCGCGACTCTGGCCAGGTGGTCGTCTCGGAGAGCGAGGGCGTGGTGGTCAGCGCGACCGGACGCCAGATCGCGGTTCGGGGTGATGACGGCGAGGATATGGTCTACGACCTGCGAAAGTTCGCGCGCTCCAATCAAGGTACCTGCATCAATCAGCGCCCGAGCGTCATTCGGGGACAGACCGTGCGGAAGGGAGATGTGCTGGCCGATAGCTCCTCGACCGACCGGGGCGAACTGGCTCTGGGCCAGAATGTTCTCGTGGCCTTCATGGCCTGGGAAGGCGGCAACTACGAAGACGCGATCATCATGAGTGACCGCATGGTGCGCGAGGACGTCTTCACCTCGATCCATATGGAGAAGCACGAGGTCGATGCTCGCGACACCAAGCTGGGCCAGGAGGAGATCACCCGCGACATTCCCAACGTGGGCGAGGAGGGCCTCAAGGATCTCGACGAGCGCGGCATTGTCCGGGTCGGGGCCGAAGTTGGGCCCATGGATATTCTGGTCGGGAAGATCACTCCCAAGGGTGAGACGGAACTCACCGCCGAGGAGCGGCTGCTCCGGGCCATCTTCGGCGAGAAAGCCCGAGAAGTCAAGGACACCTCGTTGCGCGTGCCTCAGGGTGAGCGTGGCAAGGTGGTCGAGGTGAAAGTCTTCAAGCGGGATAGCGGGGCAGAGTTGCCGCCCGGCGTCAACCAATTGGTCCGGGTCAGTATCGCCCAGAAGCGGAAAATCTCCGAGGGTGATAAGATGGCGGGCCGCCACGGGAATAAGGGCGTCATCTCGCGCATCGTGCCGATCGAGGATATGCCGTTCCTCCCCGATGGAACGCCCATCGACATCATCCTCAATCCGCTTGGGGTGCCGAGCCGGATGAACATCGGCCAGATTCTGGAAACCCATCTCGGGTGGGCCGCCAAGGTTCTGGGGATGACCGTGGCTTCCCCGGTTTTCGAGGGGGCGACCGAGGAGCAGATTCGTGACATGCTCAAGCGCGCGGGGTTACCCGAGGATGGGAAGGTGACGCTCTATGACGGGCGGAGCGGCGAGGCGTTCGACCAGCCGATCACCGTAGGCTATATCTATATGATGAAGCTGGCCCACTTGGTAGAGGACAAGATCCACGCCCGGTCCACGGGCCCGTACTCCTTGGTCACCCAACAGCCCCTGGGCGGCAAAGCCCAGTTCGGCGGCCAACGCTTCGGCGAAATGGAGGTGTGGGCGCTGGAAGCGTATGGCGCCGCGCACATTTTGCAGGAATTGCTCACCGTGAAGTCCGACGACGTGATCGGTCGGGTGAAGACCTACGAGTCGATCGTCAAGGGCGAGCAAATCATGGAGCCGGGAGTCCCGGAGTCCTTCAAGGTGCTGGTCAAGGAATTGCAGAGCCTTGGCCTGGCCGTGGAAGTGCTCAACGACGATGAGGAGAAGATAGAGTTCTCTCAAGATGCCCAGGACGACCTTGGGCTCAGCGATGCTGATTTCAGCGAACTGAGCCGCCCCTTCACCGCCGAGACCGACCTGCTGGGCCCCGGTAAACCTTAAGCCCCATCGCGGCGGCAGGGCTCCTACCCGTCTTTTAGGCTGGGAGGGAGTCCCGCCGCCGCGCTATTGCCCGTTTCCCGCCTCGCCACCGCGCGCCCCGCGCGGTGGCGGCGCCGTCGATGTTTAGCCCTCAGCCCAAAGAGGGGGAACCATGCTGGAAGTCAACGATTTCAACGCCATCAGGATTAGCCTCGCCTCGCCCGAGCAGATTAAGAGTTGGTCGTATGGCGAGGTTACCAAGCCCGAAACGATCAACTATCGCACGCTGAAGCCCGAGAAGGATGGGCTGTTTTGCGAGCGCATTTTTGGTCCGTCCAAGGATTGGGAGTGCTACTGCGGCAAATACAAGCGCGTGCGCTATAAGGGCATTATTTGCGACAAGTGCGGCGTTGAGGTAGCGAAGTCCAAGGTGCGGCGTGAGCGCATGGGGCATATCCAGCTTGCTTCTCCGGTCAGCCACATCTGGTACTTCAAGGGCACGCCCAGTCGCCTGTCGCTGTTGCTCGATATTTCTCCGCGCGAACTGGAGAAGATTCTCTATTTCGCTCAGTATATCGTCACCGAGGTGTCGGAGCCGGAGCGGAAGAAGGCCCTGGAGCGCCTGGAAAAAGAGGAGCTCAATCGCCTGGCTACCCTTGAGCAAGAGTATCACGCCGAGGTGCAGCGGCTCGAGAACCCGGCCGGGATCGACGTCAATCAGGTGCTCGAACAGCGCCGCCAACGCGAGGCGAAGCTGGATCGCGACCATAAGGACGCCGTGGCAGCCCTCATCGAGCGCGGGAAGCGCCTGGAGGAGCGGCTGGAGGCCATGCAGGGCCAGGAGGCGCTGGCGGATATTGGGTTGGACGGGGTAGCGGAGCCGATTGTCGAGGCCGGCGAGACGGTGGGCCGCGCGCATATCGAGGCCATCGCTCCGGCGGTGAAGCGCCAGGTGGAGGCCGACGAGAAGCGCGCCGAGGAGGCCCTGCACAAAATGCGGGTGGAGGCCGAGGCCGAGGATCGCCGGGCGCAAAATCCGGGCGACGCCCAGCCGGAAATCGACCGCTTGACGATCAATTTGGGCAAGGCGAAGGAAGACCTGACCAAGCAGATGGCGCTGCGCCGCGAGGAACTCACCGTCCTCAAGAAGTTTGATCGGCCGGCTGAAGCCAAGGTACGGGAGTGGCTGGATGCCTTCCCCTCCGTATTCAAGGCTGGGATGGGCGCCGAGGCCCTGTTGCACATTATCAAGAACCTGGACCTCAATGCCCTGGCCAAGGAATTGCGGGACGATATTCATACGTCAACCTCCACCAGCATGCGGCGGAAGAAGGCGATCAAGCGCCTCCGCGTGGTGGAGGCATTCCGGAAAAATGGGCCGCAGCCGGAGTGGATGATTCTGAGCGTCTTGCCGGTGATTCCGCCCGAGTTGCGCCCCATGGTGCAGCTTGATGGCGGCCGCTTCGCCACCAGCGACTTGAACGACCTGTATCGAAGGGTGATCAACCGGAACAACCGCCTGAAGAGGTTGCTGGAATTGCAGGCGCCCGAGATCATCGTGCGCAACGAGAAGCGCATGTTGCAGGAAGCCTGCGACGCCCTGATCGACAATGGCCGGCGTGGCCGAGCGGTTAACGGCTCGGGGAACCATAAGCTCAAGAGCCTCTCCGACATGCTCAAGGGCAAGCAGGGCCGCTTCCGCCAGAACCTGCTGGGGAAGCGGGTCGATTATTCCGGTCGTTCGGTGATCGTGGTGGGACCGGAGCTCAAGTTGCATCAGTGTGGGTTGCCCAAGCGGATGGCGCTGGAACTCTTCAAGCCTTTCGTGATGCGGAAGCTGGTTGAGCGGAACTTCGCTCATAACATCCGGAGCGCCAAGCGGGTGATCGAGCGGGTGAAGCCCGAGGTGTGGGACGTGCTGGAAGAGGTGATCGCCGATCATCCCGTCCTGCTCAATCGCGCCCCTACCCTGCACCGGCTGGGGATCCAGGCGTTCCAGGCGGTTCTGGTCGAGGGCAGCGCGATTCAACTGCATCCGTTGGTGTGCCAGGCGTTCAACGCCGACTTCGACGGCGATCAGATGGCCGTGCATATTCCTCTGTCGCGGGCGGCGCAGATGGAAGCCAAGACCTTGATGCTCAGCTCGCGGAACTTGCTCTCACCCGCCAACGGCGAGCCCATGGTCTCTCCGACTAAGGACATGGTGCTGGGGTGCTATTACCTCACGGTGGAGATCCCAGGGAAGCTCGGCGAGGGCGAACAGTTCGGCGATTTCTGGGAGGCGATGCGGGCCTACGATACCGGCCGGCTCTCCCTCCACGCGCCGATCAAGGTGCTGATTCCGCAACGGTCGATCAAGGCGGCCGAGGCGGGCGATGGCTGGATCCAGACCGAGGTGGGCCGGGTGAGCTTGCACGATTTGGCGGCCCTCCCCAACAGCCGGGCCCTGGCCCTGCAGACCACGGTCGGCCGGATCATTTTCAACGAGGCGCTCCCGCGGCAGATCTCCTATAAGAACTTCGTCCAGGACAAAGGGAAGCTGAAGGACGTCGTTGGAGAGGTGTATCGCGAATTGGGGCCGGCCAAGACCGCGCAGGTGGCGGACGACATCAAGCGCCTTGGGTTCGCCTTCGCCACGCGGTCGGGGACGACGATCGCTATCGACGACGTGACCATTCCCCCGGTGAAGTACGAGATCATCGCTCAGGTGCAAAAGGATGTGGACCAGCTTGATCGGCAGTACGACCGGGGCTTGATCACGAAGGACGAGCAGTACACGCAGCGGGTCGCCCAATGGACGGCGGCTCGTGACCGGGTCAGTAAGGCGGTGACCGAGGGTCTCGACAAGTTTGGCTCGATCTATATGATGGCGACCTCCGGTGCCGCCAAGGGGCAGTTCACGCAGATTTCCCAGCTGGCTGGGATGCGTGGTCTGATGGCGGACCCGCAAGGCCAGATCATCGACCTGCCGATCAAGTCGAATTTCCGAGAGGGCCTCTCGGTCCTCGACTACTTCATCTCCACCCACGGAGCCCGGAAAGGTCTGGCTGATACCGCCCTCCGTACGGCGGAGTCGGGGTATCTCACCCGCCGTCTGATTGACGTAGGTCAGGACGTGATCATCTACACCGAGGACTGCGGCGCCACCCGCGGAATGTGGGTATCGGAGCAGGACGCGGGCGACTCACTGGCCAAGCGGATTACCGGCCGTTGGACCGTGCAGGAAGTGGTGAATCCCGATACCGGCGAGGTAGTGATCGGGGCCAACGAGGAAGTGACCGAAGCGCTCAGCGGCGCCGTGGTGGACGCCCTCCGCAGCCATGGAAACAATCAGCCTCGCGGGCTGTATATCCGCTCGGTGCTCACTTGCCTGGCCAAGCGCGGGGTCTGCCGTCATTGTTACGGGTGGAGCATGTCTAGCCGGAACCTGGTCACCATGGGCGAGGCCGTGGGGATCATCGCGGCGGAGTCAATCGGTGAGCCTGGCACCCAGCTGACCATGCGTACCTTCCACACCGGCGGAATCGCCGGCGAGGACATTACCCAGGGTCTTCCGCGGGTGGAGGAGTTGTTCGAGGCCCGCGAGCCGAAGGACAAGGCCGTGGTGGCCGAGATCGACGGTACGGTGGAGATCATCCGCGATACCCACGGCCAGCAAGTCCATGTGGCCAACAAGAAGGGCTACCAGGACGTGTACGCTCTGCCGCCGGGGTACGAGGTGCTGGTGGCGAACGAGGCGGACGTGGACGCGAACGCGGTGCTGGCCCAGCCGATCCGGAATGGAGAGGCACCCACGCCGGCGCTTGTGGACTCCTCCGAGCAGATTGTCTCTCGCCACAAGGGCAAGGTGTCGGTGAGCGAGCATCAGTTGGTGGTGCGGTATGACGACAGCGACACGCGGCAGTACGCAGTGCCGGCCCTGGCCCGTCTCCGGGTGGAGAACGGCCAGCCGGTGCTGGCCGGAGAGCAACTGACCGATGGCTCGGTCAGCCCGCAGGACATCCTGGAGATCCAGGGGCCGGAGGCGGTCCAGAAGTATCTGGTCGCCGAGGTGCAGCGGGTCTATCGTTCGCAGGGGGTGGGGATCAACGACAAGCACGTCGAGGTGATCGTTCGCCAGATGCTCCGCAAGGTGAAGATCGAGGACGCCGGCGATACCGAGCTGTTGCCCGGTGAGTTGGTGGATCGCTTCGTGTTCGAGGACATTAACGCACGGGTTCTGGCTCAGGATGGCCAACCGGCCATCGCCAAGGCGGTGTTGCTGGGCGTTACCAAGGCCAGCTTGAATACGGACAGCTTCCTTGCCGCCGCCTCGTTCCAGGAGACGACACGGGTGCTGACCGAAGCCGCGATCTCCGGGAAGAAGGACCGCTTGATGGGTCTGAAGGAGAACGTGATCATTGGCAAGCTGATCCCCGCCGGATCGGGTCTACTCAGCCGTCGCCTGGCGATTGCCGAGGGCGATCGGGATGAGCAGCTTCTGCCCGAGATGGGCGGGGTCGCCGTCCTGGATGGTGAGGACGATGGGATGGACGACGGTCTCGGCGGTCGCAATATCTTCGAGGATCTCCCCGAGGATCTTGAGGATCTTGACGAGTCCGAGGAGCTTGACGAGCCGGAAGAGGAGGCTGCCGAGGAGGATCTGCCGTAGTTTTGGCGCCGATGCGTCCGCATGCGCGATTGACGGAGACTGGTTCTCCTGATATACTAACGAATTGTGGCCGAGATTCGGCAAAAATTGTGGACAATTCAAGCCTGGTGGGGGCCATGTCGCGATAGAGACGCGGGGCCCCCACCGTCAATGAGGGATGTGACACGTGCCAACGATCCGGCAATTGGTCCGCAAAGGACGAGCACGTACGGTAAAAAAGACCAGCGCCCCTGCCTTGCGCTGGGCCTATAACTCACTCAAGCAAGAGCCGCTCCGTCTTAAGGGAGCGCCGCAAAAGCGTGGGGTTTGCACGCAGGTCAAGACTGTGACCCCGAAGAAGCCGAACAGTGCCCTGCGCAAAATCGCGCGGGTGCGTCTGAGCAATGGCTACGAAGTGACGGCGTATATTCCTGGCGAGGGCCACAACTTGCAGGAGCACTCGGTAGTGCTGATCCGCGGCGGTCGCGTAAAGGATCTTCCGGGCGTTCGTTACCATATTATCCGCGGAACGCTCGATGCCGCGGGAGTCAAGGACCGGAAGCAGGGGCGCTCGAAGTACGGCGCCAAGCGGCCGAAAGCCGGCGCGGCGCCGGCGGCTAAGAAGCGCTAGTACGAGGTTCATGGTCCTGCCATAGAGCCGTTCGGCTTTACGGCTTGGGACGATGTGCCGATCATGGGCCCAGAGGCACTGCGAGGGGGCTGGGAGAGCCCGGTCCTCTTCGACAGTGCCTCTGGCTGTGCACGCGGGTTTGTTAGGGATCGTCCAAGCTGGTGGGGCGCCGGCTGACCGGGATTGTAGGAAAGTTGCGAGGAGGCCACGATGCCACGACGGGCTCGCGTAAGCCGGAGGGTGTTGGATCCGGATGCGCGCTATGGAAGTAAGACAGTCTCGAAGTTCATTAACTGTTTGATGAAGGGCGGCAAAAAGTCCATCTCGGAGGGACTTTTCTACGGAGCGATGGACCAGATTGAGAAGCAGACGCGCCGCCCGGCCATGGACACCTTCGATCTGGCCATGCGGAACGCTACCCCTACCCTGGAGGTGAAGCCGCGGCGCGTCGGTGGTTCTACCTATCAGGTGCCGGTGGAGATCCGCGGGGATCGGCGGGTGGCCCTGGCCATGCGCTGGTTGATTCGCTCCGCGCGCGCCCGTTCCGGAAAGTCCATGAGTGAGAAGCTGGCGGCTGAACTGCGCGACGCGGCCAACGGCGCCGGCGCCACGGTCAAGCGCCGCGAGGATACACACAAGATGGCGGAGTCGAATAAGGCGTACGCCCATTATCGCTGGTAGCGCCCTCCTTGAGTGGACTGGTCGAGTCGCGACCAGCCCACCCCACGACCGGAGGCGCCTCATTCCCTAGGGAGAATTCAATGGCCCGCACCGTCCCGCTCGAGCGGACTCGCAACATCGGAATCATCGCCCATATCGATGCTGGTAAGACCACTACGACCGAACGCATTTTGTTCTTCACCGGCCGTATCCATAAAGTGGGCGAGGTCCATGAGGGCGCCGCCACCATGGATTGGATGGAGCAGGAGAAGGAGCGCGGGATTACCATAACCTCGGCGGCTACTACCTGCTTCTGGAACGACCACAGGATTAACATTATCGATACGCCGGGACACGTCGACTTCACGGTCGAGGTGGAACGATCCCTGCGTGTGCTCGACGGCGGCGTGGTGGTGCTTGACGGCGTGGCGGGGGTGGAACCGCAGTCCGAGAAGGTGTGGCGTCAGGCCGATAAATACAATGTTCCCCGCTTCGTCTTCGCCAATAAAATGGATCGTACCGGCGCCGACTTCTGGCGCTGCGTCTCCATGCTGCATGAGCGGTTGGCCGCGAACGCGGTTCCCATTCAACTGCCGATCGGCCTTGAAGGCTCCTTCCGCGGCATTATCGATCTGATCGAGATGCGCGCCACGATCTATCATGACGAGCGCGGCGCGGACTTTACCGTTGAGGACATTCCCGAGGATCTCCTGGCCGAGGCCGAGACTCATCGAGCCATCACGGTTGAGAAGATCGTCGAGGCAAGCGGGGACGACGAGTTGTTGGTCCGCTACCTTGAGGGCGATAGCTTCCAGGTTGAGGAACTCAAGGTGGCCCTCCGCAAGGGCGTGCTGTCCGGAAAGATTAATCCCGTCCTCTGCGGCTCGTCTCTGCGCAACAAGGGCATACAGCCGATGCTGGATGCGATTATCGCCTATCTTCCCTCTCCGCTCGATCTGCCTCCCGTAATTGGGACCGATCCACGGACGGACGAGGCGGCCATCCGCACTGCCTCGGATGATGAGCCGTTTTCCGCCCTGGCCTTTAAGATCGTCAGCGATCCCTACGTGGGCCGCCTCTGCTACTTCCGGGTCTATTCCGGGAAGCTGCAAGCGGGAACCTACGTCCTGAACGCGATCAAGAATAACCGGGAACGGGTCGGCCGCCTCCTGCAGATGCATGCCGATCACCGCGAGGATATCACCGAGGTTCGCACCGGGGACATCGCCGCCATGGTGGGATTGAAGAATACCTTCACCGGTGACACGCTCTGCGACCCCTCGGCGCCGATTGTCCTGGAGACGATCAAGTTCGCCGACCCGGTCATTTCGGTGGCAATTGAGCCGAAGTCGAAAGCCGATCAGGATAAGATGGGCACTGCTCTCATGCGCCTGGGCGAGGAGGATCCAACCTTCCGAATCCGCACGGACGAGGAGACCAACCAGACGATTATCGCCGGCATGGGCGAGTTGCACCTGGAGATCATGGTCGACCGCATGCGGCGCGAGTTCAACGTGAACGCCAACACGGGCCGGCCACAGGTGGCTTACCGCGAGGCGATCACCGAGACGGTGAAGCAGCATCACCGATACGCCAAGCAGACGGGCGGCAAGGGCCAGTTCGCCGATGTGTGGCTGGAGGTCAGCCCACTCGAACGCGGGGCCGGCTATCAGTTCGAGGACAAGATCACCGGTGGATCGGTGCCGCGGGAATATATCCCGGCCGTCCGCGAAGGAGCATTCGAGGCGGCGCGTGGCGGCGTGATCGCCGGGTATCCCATGGTTGACGTCAAAATCACCTTGTTCGACGGTACCTACCACGAAGTGGACTCGTCCGAGCAAGCCTTTCATATCTGCGGGTCGATCTGCTTCAAGGAAGCGGTGCGGCGAGCCAAGCCGGCCATCCTGGAACCGGTCATGCTCGTGGAAATCAATACGCCCGAGGACTTCATGGGTGACATCATGGGCGATCTCACCTCCCGCCGCGGGCAAATTGAATCCATGGATCAGTTGGGCAACGGGCGGATCATTCGGGCCAAGGTACCTTTGGCAGAAATGTTCGGCTACACCACTACCCTCCGATCCATGACCCAGGGTCGGGCCCAAAACACCATGGAACCATCGCATTACGATTTCGTGCCGCACAACATTTACGAGGAATTGACCCAGAAGGCAAAGGTCTAAGCTTCAACTCGGAATGGCGGGCCGCGCCGGGCGGGCCGCGAGATAGAAACGTTCGGGAGACAGAGAGTGGCGAAGCAGAAATTCGAGCGGACCAAACCGCACGTGAACATTGGGACGATTGGGCACGTCGATCACGGGAAGACGACCCTGACGGCGGCGATCACCAAGACCCTGGCCACCGCCGGGAAGGCCAAGTACATGGCCTACGACCAGATCGACAACGCCCCCGAGGAACGGGAGCGGGGGATCA
>Ga0134126_10009717_pt1 | contig 12124 bp, 12 predicted proteins | sample KB31752_FD_96881 | JGI IMG/M metagenome (GOLD analysis project Ga0134126, IMG submission 96881) | Terrestrial soil microbial communities with excess Nitrogen fertilizer from Kellogg Biological Station, Michigan, USA - KB3-175-2 | ecosystem: Environmental > Terrestrial > Soil > Unclassified ...
TTCTTCTCCGGCGGCGCGCAGCTCGAGCTGATCGAGGGCGCGCACGGCAAGCTCACCGCCGAAGCCCTGGCGGCAAGGCTGGAGGCGCATTCGGTGTCGGTGCACAGCGTGCAGCCGGCGGTCGTGTCGATCAGCCAGGCGACGGAGCTCGGCACGGCTTACCGCCCCGGCGAAGTCGCCGCGATCTGCCAGGCCGCGCATGCGCGGGGGCTGTCCGTGCACATGGACGGCGCCCGATTCGCCAACGCGGTGACCTACCTCGGCTGTCATCCGGGCGATGTCACCTGGCGGGCCGGACTCGACGTGCTCTCCTTCGGCGCGACCAAGAACGGTGCGCTCGGCGCCGAGGCGGTCGTCTTCTTCAACCGCGATCGGGTGCGGGACTTCGAGCTGCGGCGCAAGCGCGCCGGCCACCTGCTGTCGAAGTCGCGCTTCGTATCCGCCCAGCTCCTGGCGTACGTCGAGTCGGGTGTCTGGCGGCGCAACGCCGAGCGCGCCAATGCGCTCGCGCGCGGCCTCGGCGAGGCGGCCGGAACGCGGCTGCTGCACCCCGTGGAGGCCAACGAGGTATTCGTCGACCTGGGCGCCGCCGGCAAGGCCTCCTTGCGAGCCGCGGGCTTTGAATTCTACGATTGGGGCTCACCCGCCTCGGGCGCCGCGCGGCTCGTCGCCTCCTGGGATCAGGATGAGCGGCACGCGCAGGCGCTGCGAGCGGCGCTGGCCGCACTGTAGGAGGCAGACCTCATGCCCGCACGAAAGTCCCGCATGCTGGCGCTCGGCACGCCGGCCCCCGATTTCGCCCTGGCCGATGCCGCGGGCAAGCGCTTCGCGCTGCGGGACTTTGCCGGCTCCCGGGGACTGCTGGTCGCCTTCATCTGCAACCACTGTCCGTACGTCAAGCACCTGCTCGATGGCTTCGTGCGGTTCGCGCGCGAGTACGGGCCGAAGGGCATTGCCATCGTCGCCATCAACCCCAACGACGCGGCGGCCTACCCCGAGGATGACCCGCAGAGCATGGCGCGGATCGCCGCGCAGAAGGGCTTCACTTTCCCTTACCTGATCGACGAGACCCAGGCGGTAGCGAAGGCGTACCAGGCGATCTGCACTCCCGACTTCTTCCTCTTCGACTCCGCGCGCACGCCCGCCATCCCTGGCGGCCTGCTGGTTTATCGCGGCCAGTTCGATGCCAGCAGGCCCGGCAACGCCCAGCCGGTCACCGGCAGCGATCTGCGCGCCGCGGCCGATGCCCTGCTCGCCGGCAGGCTCCTGTCCCAACAGACCGCCAGCATCGGCTGCAGCATCAAGTGGAAATCGGGCGAGGCGCCCACCTGGACGTGAGGCCTTCTGGATCTACGCGGTCGGTCGCTTGCGCCGCGTGAGGGCAAGAGCCGCCAGGCCAAACGCCAGCAAACCGAGGGAAGCGGGCTCCGGGACCGACTGGGCGGGAGCAAAAACGGCATAGGTCCAATCCCATCCGGGGACGAAATTCAGGCCCACGACCTGGGTGGGTCCCGTGCCGAATTCGCCGGGCTCGAAACTGCCGGAACCCCAAACCGTCTCCGTTCCGGAAACCACGTTCGGCTGCTCGTAGTCCGGGACGATCACGCCACACACGCTGAGCTGCGCGCACTGACCGCCGTTGATTCCGGTAACACCATTGGCGTTGAGGGCATTGCCGATGGCGACAGCCGCATCCCACGCGCCGGAATCGTTGTTGAGAAACGTCGCCGGAGAGCCCCCGAATTCGGAGTTGTACGACCCGTTGCCGAATGTCACGTTGTAGGTCGTTCCGTCGATGACCAGACCCTTGATGCCCGTAGGATCCAGGGAAGTCCCGAGGACCATGGGGGAAGCCATCGCGGTGCCGGTCACTCCCAACAGCACGAGAAGAGAGAGGATTGTTTTCATTGGAGTCCTGTCGTTGTCACAATCTTGAGCACCAACAGTGCTACAAGATCCGTGCCAACCCAGGAATATCAGCCTGTTACTTCATGAGCGCCCGCGTCGTGGGTGCCACTGTAAGCAGGCTCGACAGTGCTTCGCCGGCTTATGGCAAATCCCCGGCGCGGGTCGCCGCCACCGTTGCATCCGGCGCCGGTGGATAGCGGCGCACCAGCTTCATGAGAGCGCCGGCCCATCCGCCCTCGTGACTGCGGGCCGAGACCTCGGTCCGCAAGGCGGAATGGATCAGGGTGAGCTCCGTACCGGTGTCGATGGCCCGCAGCCGGAACTCGACCCGGGAGATGTTGTCGGTCTGCCGCTCGTCAGGCTCCCCACCGTCGGTCCAGCGCCAGCTGAGGACGACATGTGAGGGCTTGGAGATCTCGAGGAACTCCCCTGCGCATTCGTGCTCAATGCCATCGAGCGTGCGAAAGCGCACGCGGAAGCTGCCGTGCAGCCGGGGATCCGTCACGGCCGCGAGCACCGGCAGGTCATCCGGACCCCACCACGAGGCGATGCCTTCGGCAGTCACGAGCGCGTCGAATACGATCGCCGGCCGGGCCGCGATCCGGCGCACGAGCACCGCCTCGGTCATCGGGTTCCACCCCCGGATTGACGCTCCTTCGCCTCCGCGTAAGCCGCCAGCCGGTCGAGGCTTGCGCTCCAGAAGAGTCGATGGCGCTCGAGCCAATCCATCGCGACCTTCATCGACCCGGCCTCCATCTGCACCCAGACCGTGCGGCCGATCTTGGTGCGCCGGATGAGACCGGTGGCGGCCAGGATGTCGAGGTGCTTGAGCACCGCCGGCAGGGTCATCGCAAAGGGCTCGGCGAGATCGCTGATCGAGAGTCGCGGCGCCTTCTCCAGCCGCGCCAGGATGCCACGGCGCGTCGGATCGCTGAGCGCCGAGAAAATGCGATCCAGACGTTCGTCGCTAGGTCTTACCATCAGGTAAAGTGTCTCGCAGACGACAGCGGGGTGTCAAGCAAAGGACTCTTGACACGGGCCGTGGATCGCTCATACTTTAACACATGGTTAGATATCATACCGTCTGCGCCATCGCGGCGCTCAGCGTTTGCAGCACTCTGCCGGCGCAGGCCGGGGCGCCTGCGGCCGTCTATCCCCGGATGGCGCCGCTCGCGGCATATCTGTCCGCGGATCGGGCGAGCGAAGTCGCGCTGGCCCGATCCGCCGCACCAGCGGCCATTGCGGACCATGCCACCGTCCTCGCGCTCGGAAGGAAGGGCTACGAGCAGGTGGTCAAGGGCAGCAACGGCTTTGTGTGCTTCGTGGAGCGTTCCTGGGCCAACGACTTCGACAACGGCCAATTCTGGAATCCGCGGATCCGCACGCCCCAGTGCTGGAATGCCGCGGCCGCTCGCTCGCTGTTGCCGGACTACCTCAACCGCACCCGCTGGGTGCTCGCGGGGGCCTCCCGGGATGAGATGGCAGCCCGGACGAAGAGGGAGTTCGCCAGCCACGAGGTCGGGCCCCCTGCCCCGGGCTCCATGGCCTACATGATGTCGAAGCGCCAGTACATCCTCGATCCCAGCCCGACCGCGGGACCGGCCAACTGGTATCCCCACGTCATGTTCTTCGTGCAGGCCACCAATGGCTCACCCTGGGGCGCCAATGTGCCCGGCGGGCCGCTCTTCTCCGGCACCAGCGATGCCGAGCCCGTCAGCTCCTACTTCCTGGTGGTGCCCAACTGGTCGGACGGCACTCCGGGGCCCGGCCTGACAGCCTCCGGTGTGCCACACGCACATCATCACGACTAGGGCGGCTTCACGCTCCTACAGCTCCCGCAGCCCCTCGGTCACCGGCATGCGCGCGGCGCGCACTGCCGGGAAGAGCCCGCCCAGGAAGCCGATCGCGAGCGCCCACTTCAGCCCCTCGGCGAGCAAGGCCGGTGTCACGCGGAACTCGAACACCACTTGACTGAAGTTGGCTCCGAGTGTCGATGCGGTGTAGTTGTCGAAGAGCACCCAGGCGATGACGCCTCCGATCACACCGCCGCCGATGGCGAGCAGCAGCGTCTCGATGAGCACCGAGACGACCACCGGCGCTCCTCTGAAGCCGATCGCCCGCAGGGTCGCGATCTCGCGGGTGCGCGTCGAGACGGCGGCGTACATGGTGTTGAGCGCACCGAAGAGAGCGCCGATCCCCATGATGATCGCAACGGTGGTGCCGAGTATCCGTATGATCTTGGTCAGCCCCTCGGACTGCGCGGCGAAGTACTTGCGCGTGGTCTGCGTCTGCAGCTTCAGCCGCGGGTCGCTCGTGAGCGCCGCCTTGAAGGCATCGAAGAGCCGCGGATTGGCGAGCCGCACCGTGAGCGAGCTCGTGCTGCTGCCGCGCTGATACGTGGTTGCCACCACGGCGGTGTCGGCCCAGAGCTCGGAGTCGTGTGAATCGCCCGAATCGAACTCACCGACCACCGTCCAGGGCTGCCCGTTCAGGTCGAGAACCGAGCCGATGCGCGTATGCGCAAACTCGCGCGCCGCGCCCTTGCCGACGATGAGCTCGCGCAACCCGGGGTGAAAGCGCCGCCCGGCGATGATCTTCAGGCGCGGGTAAAGCTCCCACGCTTCCTCACCGACGCCGCGGATCTCGACGTTGGCGTCGATGCCGTTGCTCTTTTTGGGGATCGACGCGGCCACCACGATTTCCGGCGAGGCGATCGGTCGGCCGTGCGCATCCCGCATCACCTGCGGCTCCTGCGAAACGACGACGATCGCATCGTGGTCCAGCACGGAGTTGATCTCCGTCTGAGATCCGGCGCGCAGCACGATTGCCGTGTCGTCGCTGCCGGTTTGCTGCAGCGTGGCGCGAAAGCCGTCGGCCATGGCAAAGAGCGCGACCAGCACGCCGACCACCCCTGCGATGCCGATCACCACCACGGAAGAGGAGCCGATGCGCTGCGGGAGGGTGCTGACGGCCACGGCAGTGGCCGAGCGGGCCTGACGCCCGGTGCGTGTGAGAGTGAGCCACGCGACGAGAGCCACGGCGGCGGCGAGAATCCCCCAGACGGGAAGCAGCACCAGCACGATGACGGGCACCACTGCGGCGAGGGTCAACAGGAGGAAATAGCCGATCTTTCTCCACATATCAGGTCTCCCGTCACCGTCCCGCCAGGGCATCTACGATCCTCAACCTCATGCCGCGCCGCGCGGGCAGCGCTCCGACCAGCAGGCCGATGAGCGCCATGAGAGCAAGGCCCTGCAGCCAGCTCTCCAGTCCCACCGGCAACATCGGGATCGCGCCGAGGTGGGCCCGGATCGCGCTGACGGCGAGATCCGCCAGGCCGAGTCCGGCCGCGCCGCCGAGAGCGAGCAGGAGCACCGACTCGGCGAGCACCAGCGCGAGAACGCTGCCGTTCGGGAAGCCGATCGTCTTGAGAATCGCAAGCTCCGGGATGCGCTCGCGCACCGCCTGCGCCATGGTGTTGCCCGTGAGCAGGATCAGGGTGAAGAACACCGCCCCCATGATGGCCCCGACGATGAGGCCGATGTTGGCGAACTGGCTCACGAAGGAAGCCTGGAAAGCATCCTCGCTCTGCGTCTTGGTCTCGTGATCGGAATTGGCCGAGATCGCATCGATCGCCTGGGCGATGTGGTCGGCGTCCTTCGGCTGCGCGATCTTCTCGATGTACCAGCCCACGCTGCCGCCGCCGAACTGGGTCGCCTCATCGAAGTACTTCCAGTGGAAGAACAGCGCATTCTCCTGCCCTCTCTCCTGGGGGTTCGCGATGTGGTAGATGCCGACCAGGTTGAAGGTCCAGGTGTTCACGCCGCCCTTCTGCGGAAAGATGGTGGCCTGGAGCGGGATCTGATCGCCGATCTTCCAGTGAAACTTCGAGGCGAGGCTCGCCCCCACCACCGCGCCGGTGCGGGTGGCCGCGAACGCGCGCAACTGCGCCGCAGGGAGCTTGAACTCCGAGTACACATCGAAGAAATTCGGCGCCACCGCCTCGTTGGCGAAGAAGTTCTTCGGATCCTGATAGATGCCGCCGAACCAGTTCGCGTAGGTGACGTCGCTCACCCCTGGCACCGCCTGGATGCGCAGGTCCAGGCTCTTCGGCAGAGCCACCATGAAGCTGACCTTGGAGATGGTGATCAGGCGGCTCGCGCCGGCGACGCTCTGTCCGGCATTGGCGAACGCCTGGCGGACCGAATTCAACAGGCCGAAGAGCAGAAAGGCTGCGAGCACCGAGAGCAGCGTGAACAGGGTCCGAGTCTTACGCCGGAACAGCGCGGACCAGATCAGATGCAGGTATTTCACGAGGCCACCGCTTCGGCCGCTCCGGCAACCGCCTCGACCAGCGTGCCCTTGTCGAGGTGCAGGGTATGGCTCGCGTACTCGGCCGCTTTCGGATCGTGCGTGACCATCACGATCGTCTTGCCGTGGTCGCGGTTGAGGTGTTGCAGCAGCGTCAGGACATCGACGGCCGACTGCCTGTCGAGGTCACCGGTCGGCTCATCGCACACGAGCAGCGTCGGGTCGGACACGATCGCGCGCGCGATGGCGACACGCTGCTGCTGGCCGCCCGAGAGCTCACCGGGCTTGTGCGCGGCGCGCTCCGAGAGTCCCACGAGCTCGAGCGCCACGCTCGCATTCTTGCGGCGCTTGGCCGCCGGCAGCTTGGTGAGCAGCAGCGGCAGCTCGACATTCCTCGCGGCCGAGAGCATCGGCAGCAGGTTGTAGAACTGGAAGACGAAGCCCACGTTGGAGGCGCGCCAGCGGGCGAGCTCGCCTTGCCCGAGCCGGTCGATGCGCCGCCCGCCCACGGAGATCGTCCCCTCTGTCGGGGAATCGAGGCCACCGATCAGGTTGAGGAGCGTCGTCTTGCCGGAGCCGGACGGCCCCATGAGCGCGAGGAAGTCCCCCCGGGCGATGTCGAGGTTGACGTGATGCAGCACCTCGACCTTCTGACGGCCGCGCGTATAGACCTTGCTGAGATTTCGGATCTCGACCAGCGGATTCATGCAATCCCCCCGTGCAGCGTCTGAAGTAGTGGGTGGCGGCCGGAGGATCCGGCATTCAGCGCCTGGCCTCCCAGTGCCATTCGTCACCCCTCGATGTGACAGTTGTCACCTCACCCTTGATCGGACTTCACGGCGATGCGGCCGCCGTCCTCGAGCCGCTCGGGCGGCGACTGCACGACGGCCGTTCCGCCGGCGATGCCCTGCACCGCCCGCAGATCGCCCGCGCTCTCACCGGCACTGACGGACTCCTCGTGCGCCTGGCTCCCCTTGATCACGAATACCACGGCATGGCCATCGCGCTGGACGACCGCTGTTGCGGGCACCCAGACCGTACCCGCGGGCAGGGATTGGGCCGCAGCCGACTGCGCGTCCCCCTCCTGCAGGAACGACACCCTCACCCCCATGTCGGGCAGGATTCGCGGGTCGAGCTTCTGGAAGGCAACGCGCACCTTCACGGTGGCCTTGCTCTTGTCCGCCGTGGGCACGATGGCGATCACGTGCGCCGGGATGTTCCAGTCGGGATAGGCATCGAGCACCGCCACGGCGGGTTGCCCCGGCTTCACCCGATGGAGGTAGGCCTCGTTGACATCGACATCGACCTCGAGGGAGCTCATGTCGACGATGGTCGCGATGCCGGCCGCCTCGAAACCGCCGCCGCCGAAAATGGGCGAGATCATCTCGCCGACCTGCGCGGCCTTGTCGACCACCACGCCCGAGAACGGCGCCCGCACGATGGTGTAGTCCTCCTGCACCTGCGCGGCGTGCACGCCGGCCTGCGCCGCCTGCACCTGACGGCCCTGCGTCTTCACCTGCGCGGCCAGTGTGGCCGCTTGCGTCCGTGCCGTCTCGTAATCCTGCTCCGATACCAGATGCTGCCCGATGAGCGCCTGGTCGCGCTCGAAATCGCGCCGCGCCTGCGCGAGCTGCACCTGGTACTGACGCAACTGCGCCTGGACGGCCGCGAGCTGCGCGTCGGCCTGGCCCAGGGCCGCACGTTGGGTGGCGTCCTCCAATTGGGCCAGCACCTGCCCCCGGCGCACAGACTCCCCTTCCTGGACCGATACGCGGGAGATCTCTCCCGGAATCTCCGACGAGACGGTCGCCTCGCGCTCCGCGGTGACGTAACCGGTCGCCTGCAGGATCGCGGTGGGTTGCGCGCCCGCCGATGCCGCCACCGCCGTCGCCTCGCTCACCTCGATCGCGCCGTTGCGCGTGAGAAGGAGGATGATCGCAGCCGCAATGACGGCCGCGGCGACGCCCACCGTCCACCACCATTTGCCGCGGCTGCCGGTCGTCTCCTCGCGCTCGGCGCGATCGATCCGCAGCTGATGCAGCAGCTGACTCTTGTCGGAATCGGCATTCATGGATCCCCTCCGCCCCTTGCCCTCGTTATCCGGAAACGATCTCCGCCATCAGATTGCGCGCCGGGGCGAAGTCGGGTGCGACGAGCAGCGCCCGCTCGAGCACGTTGCGCGCCGCGAGGGCTTCACCGCGCGTGAGATAGTCCTGCGCCAGGTCGGTGAAGGCATCCGCGGCGCCCCAGCGCGGCAGCCCGCCGGGCCGCCTTTGCCGCTCGAACGCCGACACCGCCCGCTGCATCAACACGAACCCCCGTTGCGCGTCGCCGCCAAAGAGCCGCGGCAGCTCCCGGTCGGCCAGGGCGGCAAGGAGGAGCACACGCGGGTTGTCGGGGGCGAGCTTCAGCGCTCTGTCGATGCGGGCGCGGCTGAGAGGTGCCGCGAGCGGCGAGCGCCAGCGGTCGATGCGGCTCTGCAGGGCGAGGCAGGCGGATTGCAGCGCGAGCGCCTCCGCCGATGCCGGGGCGATGACGAGCGCGCGATTGAGCCGGTCATAGCACTGTTGCGTGAAGGGCCAGGCCCGCGGTTCGTCGGCCTGCGCGAGCAGCGCCAGGCGGTACGCGACGAGCGCGCCATAATAGTTTTGCAACTCGATGTCCGGGGTCTTCGCGGCAGACGCCGAATCGGCCGCGGCAAGAGTGGTGGCCAGCGTCTGCAGGACGGGCGCATTCTGCTGAAAGTACGCGCTCTCGATCCGACGCTCGAGCTCCATCCAACCCGGGGTCGCCGTCGGCGCTCCCTTGACGGCTGCCACAGCCGGCGACACTGCGGGCGCTGCTGCGGATGCGACGGCCGCAACCGCCGCCGCCAACCCCAGGAGAAGGGCTCTGCCGAGCCCCGCCGCCGGGCGCAATCCGTCCCCTCCAGTAGAATGCGAGCGCACCATGATTGGGAACGATATCACAGACACGGCTCCAGCCGCCCTGCCGCCTGGCAGGCCCGCCGGCCCGCGCGAGGCAGCGCCGCTCATCGACATCGGCATCAACCTGGCGCACGACAGCTACGACACCGACCGCGATGAGGTGATCGCGCGCGCGGCGGCGGCGGGCGTCGTGCAAATGATCGTCACCGGCTCCTCCGTCGCGAGCTCTCGTGCCGCAATCTCACTCTCCCGCCAACATCCCGGCCGGCTCTTCGCCACGGCCGGCGTGCATCCCCACCATGCCACGGAGCTCACCGGCGGCGTCCTCGCCGAGCTCGGTGAGCTCACGGCCGAGCCGCAAGTCGTGGCGGTGGGTGAATGCGGTCTCGACTACTACCGCAACTACTCGCCCCACGCGGCCCAGCGGCAGGCTTTCGATCGCCAGCTCGAGCTTGCCGCCCGATGCGGCAAGCCCGTGTTCCTGCACCAGCGTGACAGCCACGAAGACTTCATCGCGGCGCTGCGCGAGCACTGGCCGGACCTCGCGGGCGGCGTGGCGCACTGCTTCACCGGCGGCGCCGCGGAGCTCGAGTGTTATCTCGAGCTCGGGCTCGCGATCGGCATCACCGGTTGGCTCTGCGACGAGCGCCGTGGAGCACACCTGCTCGAGCTCGTGCGGCGCATTCCGCCCGATCGGTTGCTCCTCGAGACGGACGGCCCGTACCTGCTGCCGCGAGACCTGCATCCCAAGCCACCCTCGCGCCGCAACGAGCCGGTGTATCTTGCGCATATCGCGGCCGTCGTTGCCCGCGCGCGCGGCGAGCCCGTCGAATCGCTGGCCGCGGCCAGCACGGAAGCGGCGCGGCGGCTCTTCCGTTTGCCGGGAATTGACTTTAGTAAGTCACCGTAACGATTTGTAGTAAAAGGAGAACGCGCGTGGACCTCGAGCAACTGCGTGCCGCAATCGCCGCCACCTGGCGCAACTCGATTGTCGAGCGCCTCACCGCCTACGTGCGCATTCCGAACAAGTCCCCGATGTTCGATCCCGCCTGGGAGGCCAACGGGCACATGGAAGCCGCGGTGCGGCTCATGGCCGACTGGTGCCGCGGCCAGCCGGTCCCCGGAATGCGAGTGGAGGTGCGCAGGCTTCCCGGCCGCACGCCCGTGCTGCTCATCGATGTGCCCGGCGAGCTTGCGGGATCCGTGCTCCTCTACGGACACCTCGACAAGCAGCCGGAATTCACCGGCTGGCTGCCCGGTCTCGGTCCCTGGGAGCCCGTACTGCGCGACGGGAAGCTCTATGGCCGTGGCGCGGCGGACGATGGCTACGCCGTCTTCAGCTCGCTCACTGCCATCGCCGCGCTCAAAGCGCAGCGCGTGGCGCTTCCCAGATGTGTCCTCCTGATAGAAGCGTCGGAAGAAAGCGGCAGCAGCGATCTTCCCGCGCATCTCGAGGCGCTGGGCGATGCGATCGGCGACCCCTCGCTCGTCGTCTGCCTGGACGCTGAATGCGGCAACTACGATCAGGTGTGGTGCACGACCTCGCTTCGGGGCAACCTGGTGGGCCTTTTGCACGTGCGGGTGCTGGAGGAAGGCGTCCACTCCGGCATGGCCACCGGCATCGCGCCCACGCCGTTTCGGATCGTGGAGCAGCTGCTGGCGCGGCTCGAGAGCCCCATCAACGGCGGGCTCCTCCTCGAGGAGCTGGCGGTGGCCATCCCGAAGGACCGGCGCGAGCAGATCGAGGCCGCGGCACGCGTGCTCGGGGAGTCCGTGGCCGGAAAGCTTCCCTGGGCATCCGGCGTGCGCCCGGTCTGCAACGATCCGGTGGAGCTTCTCATCAACAGCACCTGGAAAGCGACGCTCGCGGTGACCGGCGCCGACGGTATGCCGCCGACGCTGTCGGCGGGCAACGTGTTGTTGCCTTCGCTCACTCTGAAGCTGTCGCTGCGGCTGCCGCCGACCTGCGATCCCGGCCGCGCGGCGCGGGCAGTGCGGGAGGCGCTGGAGCAGAACCCACCGTACGGCGCCCAGGTGCGCTTCGAGTCGGCGGGGGGCACGGCCGGGTGGAATGCCCCCGCCTTCGCGCCCTGGCTGGAGGAGTCGATCACGCGCGCCTCGAGCCGGATCTACGGACGCGAGGCCGTTCACGTCGGCTGCGGCGGCACCATTCCCTTCATGGGCATGCTGGGCGAGCGCTTCCCGCGCACGCAATTCTTCATCACCGGCGTCCTCGGGCCGCATTCCAACGCTCACGGCCCGAACGAATTCCTCCACCTGGAGTACGCGCAGAGCCTCACCGCCTGCGTGTCGCTGGTCCTGGCGGATCACGCACGGACATTGCAGGGCTAGCCTACCGCATGTGCGCCATGTAGCTCGGCTTCACCGCGCCTTTGATCTTCTCCCAGCCCTCGCCGAGGCCCGCGGCGCCAGGGTCACCGTGCTCCATGGCCGGGAACTCCGCGCGCAGCGCATCGATCATCAGCGTCCACTTGGGCAAGCCCTTGGGGAAGCGCCCGCGGCGGGTGAAGACCACCCTCCCCTCGACGGGCAGATCCCCCGAGATCGCCTTCACGGCCGCGATGCGGTCGTAAAGACCGCTCTGCGGGTTGGTGAACGTGAAGCGCCGCGGCCCGTCCATCACCGTCCATTCCGCCATCTGATCGCCGCCGAAGATGTTGCCCCGCACGTCGCGCAGGTCGACGACCAGCACCCCGCGCGGGGTCAGCAGCAGGAAATCGACGTGAAAGCCGCCTCCCATGCCATCGGGCACCAGCACGTCGACGACGTGATCGGACCCGGCCGCGGCGACCGCCATGCGCAGTGATTTGCGGGCGCTGTACTGGCGGTACCAGCGCCACAGCCAGGAGATGCCGAACCCCGCCGCCGCGGCGATCGCGATCAGAACCCATGCGGTCGGCGGCAGCTTCTCTATCTCATCCACGTCAACCACCCTCCAATACGCGGCTGTCCCGCAA
>Ga0134126_10009719_pt1 | contig 12123 bp, 10 predicted proteins | sample KB31752_FD_96881 | JGI IMG/M metagenome (GOLD analysis project Ga0134126, IMG submission 96881) | Terrestrial soil microbial communities with excess Nitrogen fertilizer from Kellogg Biological Station, Michigan, USA - KB3-175-2 | ecosystem: Environmental > Terrestrial > Soil > Unclassified ...
ACACCCAGCACGCTCCGCGTGAGGACCGTCATCGACGCGTGCCCCGTGAGCGCGGGTGCGACCCATGCACGTCTCTGAAGTCGCATTGTATCGGGCGCGTTTCGCGGAGGTGTCATCATCGATGAGTGAGCGAATGAACGACGATCACAAGAAGATGCAGTTTCATCATCCGGCCTGCCACTGGGCGCACTCAAGGTAGTATCGCCCAGTGGCCGATCAAGTCAACTTCACAGGTTGGGTCCAATCACGGCTGCGTCGCGCCAATGCCGTAAGTGATGACGCTCCACGCCGAGTTGTGGTCTCCAGAGATGCTCCCATCCCCGAAGAACTCGGCAGGTCCCGTTGTAAATGTCGCAACGGAATCTTTGGCGACCATCGGAAGCTTGTTGTAGGCCAGCCCAAGGCGCCGGGCGCCGTCCACTTCGAGCGTCACGCTGTCAGTGCCGAACTTCCGCAGCCGATAGGTGTGCAGACTCGTCGCGGTCACATTCGTGCTGTCGACGAAATTCGCCTGCGGCAAGCCATGCCCGAAGAGATTCTTCGCCAGGAACGCGTACTTCACGAAACCTACGCGACCGCTCGTCATGCCAATCGCCGCCATGCGCGTTCCATCAAGGAAACCGAACACCGTCTCCGGCTTCGTCTGTCCACCGTTACTCACCTTCACATGCGCCTCGAAATACGCGGGCGTTGCGGCTGCGAGCGAGTCACGGCGAAACATGTAGTAGTCCTTGTTGTTCACAAGAATCAGGGAATCGACGCCCGCAGCTTTAGACCAGCTCTCGGTCGCGCTCCCGGACAATGACATGTGACCCGTGCGCCAGATGGGCTTCGCATGCTGATCGGCAGCCGAGTCCGTCGGAGCATTGTAGAACACGCTCCAGCTCGTCTGCGCCGGTGCCGGCCAGTCCGCACCGACGATCAGGAAGAACTTGAAGTTCGTCACCTGCTTCGGCGACGTGAACTCGATGGTGTGACGCGCGCTAACGGTATCGGCTCCGGCCACCGGTTGCTTGGCGGCCAAGCGCTCGCGCCAGTACACGTACCTCTGGTTAGGCGCGGTGAACGTGCCGGTGCCGTCGTACGTCACGACCGACATCGCACAGGTGCCCGGGCAATTGGTCGATGTCTGCGTCACCGTTGGGCCGCTGATCACGGCCAAGAAAATGCCGGTCGTGTCACTCGGCGTCGGACCGGATTGATTGCTGCCGATCGGGAACGACAGGAGATTGCGCACACCGAACTTCATGGTCCACGTCTTGGTGTTGGCCTGGGTCGTGACGGTGGCAGCGGCCGCATAGACGCGCACGTTCACGTTTTGCGTGCCGTAGATGTTACCGTCGATGCCCGGCGCCAGATCACCCGACGTCCCTTGCAACGGGGTCATCGTGACGTTGCCGTCACCATCCACAGAAGCCATCACGACGCCGAGACCCTCCGACGGCAAAACCGTCGGGGACTGCGGCTGCGTCACACCTGTTCCAGTAATGGATGCCGAACGATCACTGCATCCAACGACAGCCACGAGCGCAGCGACTACGCTCGCAGCGCGAATTGCCGATGAGTGGAAACCAAGGCGCCGAGACATCGTCTTCCCCCGAGCGCCATCTGCGGCGCTCTTTTCAAGGTGCTCCTCGGCGGATCATCCCACCGTGGAAGCAAAGGTTTGACTCCGTGACGAAGCCGTGCTCGGACTGCCAGCCAGCTCCGCCCTGCTTGTCACATTAGACGAGTCTAACCTAGCGTCGGTCACACGCCTCTAAACAAGCGCCGGCGTCGCTACATTATTCGCCCAACCCGCGAATTTTTCAAGAGTTGCGAGCCGGCGTCTCACGCTGAGACTGCGATCGGCTCACCTCGGCACCACATTAAGACTCCACGAATTCGGCACCCTCGATCCCGAATCAAACCCGTTAGTCCAACCAGAGACCGCACCGGAGTACGCGCTCGCCGCACCACGATCACAGGCGACCCCAAGGTTGCTGTGAGGCTCAATCCGCCGCCGCTCGACAAGGGTGCGCTCAACAACACACAATCGTAGCGCCGACCGAGGTGCTCGAGAAGCTGCGCCACGTCCGTGATCATCGAATCCAGTCCTTCGTGCGCGCCGAACGCGCCGCTCGGCAATACGTCTAACGTTCGATCGCGATCCACGACCACGCTGCGCACGGCGGCCGCCCACTCGACTCGCCCCGCGAGCACGTCGAGCAAGCCGGGCGTCCCGCGCACACGCGTTACCGAGGACAACGACTGTCGCTCGACATCCGTGTCGATGACCAACACATCGCGCACCTGTCGCGCGGCGACGGCGCCGAGGTTCGCCGCCACGACGGCGGTGGTGAGCGCGTCGTCGCCCACGATCGAGAGCAACGGCAGATTGTCCGAGCGATCCGCCAACTGAGCGAACAAGAGTCGGTACGCCTCCGAGTAGAGCTCGACTAACGGAGGCATTTCCTGGTCGGCGCGCCGACGCCGTACAGGCGCGGCCGGCGCCTCGCCGACTGACGCCAGCACCCGAACACTCGAGACCGACTCGGCTTCGTCTACATCGGACACGCGCGGATCACGCACCTCGAGTGCGAGGGCGACGGCGAACCCGACGACCACACCCAGTGCGCCGGCTCCCGCAAGCATGGCAGGCACCGAAGCACCAACGGCAGCGGCCGATTTCGCGCGCGCATCGCTCGCATCCATGTCGTGATCGACGTCGCGCGCCTCCGCGAGCCACCGGTGTGCCGACGCGAGCGCCGCGCTGGCCGAGTCGTGCGTCCGCTCCAGGGCCATCGTGTCCGACACGCGAACCGGCGCCGGGATCGGGCCAAGGCGCCCCGATTCCGCGAGTAGCGCGGTCCGTTTCGAGTCTCCCGCCTGCACCAGCTGCTTGCCCACTTGCGTTAGTCGGGTGGTGAGCGCGATGAAGACCGGGTCGGCGCTCCCGGTGGCGCCGAACGCTGCGCGGCTCGACTCGAGCCGCGACAGCGTGTCGAGCAGCGCACCTGCTCGTCGGTCGCCGCGCAGCGCCCGCGCCGAGCCAAGCGCGCGATACGACGCGGCGAGCGGTGCATCATGTGCACGACGCAACAGATTCGTGAGCTCGTCCACCGCATCTTGCACCGAGTCGCGCCGACTATCGGCGCGGGCAGCCGTGTCTCCCGCGCTCGATGCCTGCGCATTCGATTGCCGCGCCACGAGCAGGGCCGAGTCCGACGTTCGCAATACGGACCCCGCCATCCCGATGTGATGCAGGATGGCGACGGTGTCCGGACGCGTTCGCGCAGGAGGCAACGTGGCTCGCACGGCGCGACGCTCTCGCAAGGGCGCCACCACCGCGGCGACTAACACGGCTACGAACACGGTCAAGCCGACAGCGCTCACAAGGAGTGGCCGCCGGTACACGTTGCGCGCGCGGCGTCGAATCCAACCCGGCGCGTGTGCGGTCGATGCCGGCAACGTCGGCGCCTTTGCCGAATCGCCAGAATCGGCAGGCTGCGACGCCGTCATCTGACTCTCTGTCGTTTCCGCCACGTCTTCCGACTCGGACATCCGCCCCCATTCAAGCGTGGACCTTTGATGGACGCCCACGTGGCGGTCGCCGTCAGCGGTGCGCTAAGGTTCGCCGAACGGGTCGACAAGAGGCGCGCATTCCAGGTCGTTGCCACGACCTGCGACCTGCAGCTAGAACTTCGAGGGGGAAAGGAACGGGGGCGAGAGTGGCTTGCACTCTCGCCCCCGCATTGTGGCGACGCCCGGAATTCGGACGGCGCTTTACTGCACCGTGACCGATCCCTTCATGTTCAGCGCAAGGTGGGGCATGCAGTGGAACGGATATGTCCCCTTAGGGACCTTCGCGAAGGAAATGGTTTCGCTGTCACCGGCATTCATGAGGAAATTGCTCTGCAGCGGAGCCATCTGATTCGGCATGTTCGCCGTCAGCTGGGCCGTCGCTCCAGCAGGAATCGTCGTGGAGTCAAACACCACATCGTGCGGGCCGCCTGACACCATGGTGAACTTGATGCCGTCGCCCTGCTTGATCGTGAGCGTCGCGGGCTCATAACGATAGCCCTTCGCATCGCCCACCATCTTCACATCCCATGTCTTACCGGTGATCGGTGCAGCGGCTGCCGACGTTGCCGCCGCTCCGCCTGCGGCGGGAGCTGCGGCTGGTGCCGCGGCGCTCTCACTCGCTGCCGGCGCGCTAGCCGCCGTGGTATCCGAGGTCGATGCCGCGTTCTTCGAGCCGCCCCCACACGCGCCAAGGACGAATGCGCCGGCGATCAGCGCCAATTGTCCGATGAACCGCATTGCTTGAGGCCTCCAGTGCCGAGCTGTTGCAAGAGTTGCTGGAATTGCTTCGGGTCTCATGACGCGAAGCATTGTGAACTTATTCACATGGATTCGGAAAGGCAAACCACGTCGCCGGGTCGCGCATTGCCCGTGCCACGTACCGTGACGTGCAGCCAGCAGACCCCATGTGACAAACGGGAGCGCCGCAACGCGACGCCCCCGTTCCGTAAGGCATACCAGTTTGGACTTACTTGACAGTGACGACGCCGGTCATGCCGGGGTGAATCGAGCAATGGTAGTTGAACGTGCCCGCCGTTGTGAATGTCCGACTGATCTCGGTGTTCGAGTACGGTGAGGCTACGGTGCCGAGATCGGCAGGCGTGCCTGGCGGGGCTGGCGTATTGAACGTGACCGTGTGCGCGAGCGACTGGAACACCCATGTTACCGTTCCACCGGCCTTGATCGTGACGCTCGCTGGAGTGAACTGCTGTCCGGTAGTCGCGGTAACGGTGTCCGCCGTGCGCAGGTCCGCCACGCTCACCATTCCCGATCCATTCTTCGTCACGCCGCCCGACGTGAGCGAGGCTGAAATCGTCACTGGTCCGCCGAGCGCAACCGATGTGACGAGGCCGCTCCCGTTGACCGTCGCGATCGTTTCGTCGCTGGACGACCAGCTTGCCGCTCCCAACCCTGACATTGGCTGACCGTTCTGGTCGAGCGGCGTCGCCGACATCTGCGTCGTGGTGCCGGGCGCACCGAAGATGGTTTGCGTGTCCGGCTGAACCTTGAGGCTCGTGAAAACGGGGTTTGGTGGCGGCGTAACGGAGCTACCACCGCCACCTCCGCATCCGGCAACTACGACCGATGCGAGAATGATGACCATCGAAGTGCGCATAGATCCCCCGGGCCTGCGAGTGAAGAAGGAACGGAACGTCAGTTCGTACGGTTCAACCTTGAACAAACTTCGGGGACAACACGTCGGCAGCTCCAAGGCATCGTCCTGTTGCTGTTACTGCTTGGTTAGCAGCGAGCGCATTGCCGCGCTGTCACCGCGCTCCATTGCAACCTCGGCCGCGAGGCTGACGTGGTCGCGGAAGATGCTCGCCACGGCGAGCGTTTTCCCCTTGCTTTGGTAGGCGATGGCACAGTCGCGTTTGTCGATCGATCCCTGCACCTCGATGCGATCCCAGCTCGACGCATGACCGACGTAGGCGATCGTGACGTCGTAGTGGGCGCTCCAGAAAAACGGCGTGGACCGGAAAGGTTCCCGTGCACCGAGCAGATTCCGTGCGGCCGCCTGCCCCTGCCGCTCCGCGACGACCCAGTGCTCGACACGGATGCGCTCGCCGCTCCACGCGTACGGCCATCTTGCGATGTCGCCGGCGGCGAAAACGCCCGGCGCGTTGGTTTCGAGCATCTCGTCCACCGCGAGCCCGCGATCCATTGCCAGGCCCGCGGCCTCGGCGAGCGCAACGTTAGGCCGAACGCCGATGCCCGCCACGATCAGATCGCCCGGCAACGACCGTCCGTCGTCCAACGCGACGCCGTCCGCGCCCACAGATGCGACGGTATGCTGGAGGTGGAACACCACGCCATGCTCCTCGTGGAGTGCTTTGATGAACCGGCCTAACTCAGGGCCGAGCACCTTCTCGAACGGCAAGGCTTCGGGCGCGACCACGTGCACGTCCAACCCGCGCGCACGCAGCGATGCCGCCACCTCGAGTCCGATGAAGCTCGCGCCGATCACGATCGCGCGCTTCGCTCCTGCCAATGACGCAATGATCGCCCGGCTGTCGGCGAGCGAACGGAGGTGGTGCACACGCGGCGAATCGGAACCCGGCACGCGGAGCTGGACCGGACTCGCACCGGTTGCGAGCAGCACGCGATCGAACCGGTGTTCGGCACCACCTTCGAGCGTCACGCGCTTGGTTTTCGCGTCGAACGACGTGACGTGTCCGCGTACGATATCGATGCCGTTCGCTGTATCGAAGCCGGTGGGTCGAAGGGGAATCCATTCTTCGGGCGCGTTGCCGGCCAAGTAATCCTTCGAGAGGTTCGGGCGGTCATACGGCGAGTCGACATCCGCATCGATCACCGTGATGCGGCCGTTGTATCCCTCGCGCCGCAGCATTTCGGCCGCAGCGTTGCCGGCGGCGCCACCGCCAATGATCCCGATGCTTCCGGGCTGTTCGCCGCTGCGGGGAGATGGGTTAGGCGTCGGCGCCAGGGGCTCGCGCTCGACCTTTTCGGTCACGTACGCCTTACCGCCGCGCACCTCGACGCGCCAACAAGCGACCGGGTTGAGCGCCGGCGCCCGCAATGCCTCGCCGGTGCGCACATTGAAGCAGGCGTGATGCCACGGACAATGTACGTGGTCGCCCTCGAGCAGCCCTTCCGCGAGCGGCCCGCTGTAGTGCGAGCATACGGCGCCCATCGCCAGCACCTCGTCGCTGCGTCGCACCACGAACACCGCTTCGCCGTTGGCGTGACCGAGCAGCATCACGCCGTCGGCGAGGTCGGTGAGTGAAATGCCTAACGTAAAGTCTGGTCCAGCCAACTGCTGCTGCTCGCTGCTCATTACGAAGGCTCCGTGACGTGTGGTCGCAGAGTTACAGACACCACGGCGGCGCTTCAAGGCCTAGAGCCGCGAGCATCATGACTACTGCCCGACCTTCTGTTGCAGATTCTTCGCGGCTGCCAAGTGTCCCTCGAACGCAGGGACGACCTTCTGGACGAACGCCTTGAGCTCTGCGTTCTGAATGGCCGGTAGGAGCGTGTTGTTGAGTGCGTCGATCACCTGCTGGTGGTAGGCGACTTCGTGCTCCAAATACGCCTTGTCGAAATCGGCGCCGTGCTTTGTCTTCAGTTCCTTGAGTGCTGTCGCAGCGGCCTCGGCGCCCTGATCGGGCTTCGGTGCGGTCGGCTTCACACCGAGCTTCTTCGCCAGGTCACGGCCCTGCTGCCGGACCGCCGTGTGATCGCGGACGAACTGCTTGCCCAAATCTCGAACGTCTTTGCTGCTGCCGCGCTTCGCCGCGAGGCCACTCGTCTCGATGTCAGCGGTATTTGCTTCGTCGAAGATCGCAACGATGGTGGCGTCGTCGAGCGCCACGCGGCGCTCCGTGGCCGACGCAGCTTTGGGTCGATGTGGCTTCGGCGTGTGCGTGACCGGCATCGCAAACGCCGATGCAAGTCCCACGACCGCGGCGATTGATATCATCTTCAGCATGACATCTTCCTCCTCGTGCTGGATTGTGGTCCCGAGCCCACTTATCCCGGGATATGTCGTGTCGAGAAGATGGTCTGTGTTATGACAATTTGTCAATCAAATCGTGTAGATATTGTGTTTCGTTGTGCTAGCCGTTATCCTGTCCGATACGACAAGGACCACCGACATGAATAGCGTAACTCGTTGGAACCGGAAGTTTTACGCCAGCACCCGCGGGCGTATTGTCAGGCTCCTCAGACGGGCGGCGCTCACGGTAGATCAGATCGCTCGCGATCTCCGTCTCACCGACAACGCCGTTCGGGCCCATCTCGCATCGCTCGAACGCGACTGACTCGTCGAGCAGGACGCGCCCAAACGGGGCTCCGTCGGGAAGCCGGCGCACACGTATCGCGTCACCGACGAAACGAATCAACTGCTCTCACGCGCGTACGTCGTCGTGTTCGCACGCTTGATCGATGTACTGTCGGAGCGCATGAGCCCAACCGAGCTCCAGAGTCTCATGCGGACGGTCGGGAAGAGACTCGCCGAGGATAAACCGCGAGTGAGTGGAACCCGTCGCGAGCGAGTGGAACGCGCTGCCGCTCTACTCGAAGAGCTCGGCGGCGCAACGTCCGTCGAAGAGCACGATGGTGTCCTTCGGATTCGAGGGTATGGTTGTCCGCTCGGCGTCGCGGTGCGCGGTCACGCGGAGGTCTGCGGCTCGGTTCAAATGCTGCTCAGCGAAGCCGTGGGTGCGCCGGTACGAGAGTGCTGCGACCATGGCGAGCGTCCGCAGTGTTGTTTCGAGGTGGCAGTGCAGTGAATCGAGCAGCGTGCGCTCGCTGCGCGGCTCTCAGACGCCTTGGCGGCCCGCCCAAATTCAATGGACGGGCCGCTCGTTTTTCGTCGGCGTATGCGCGTGCACGAGCCTCGCGAGACGGCGCGGGCTAGCTTCCGACAGTCAGGTCGTGCGGCTTTGGACTAACGGCGGCCACGGCATCAATCGACGTGCGAGCCGCAGGGAGGTCTGTTGATCGTCATTCCAGCCGTCAACCTCCGTGAGGGTGCGTGTGTCCATCCGGCCGGCGGCGCTCGCGACGGCGAATCGGTGCAGCTCGCCGACGCAATCGAGGTCGCGCGGTCGTGGGCCGCGATCGGATTCGGCCGTCTTCATGTCACCGATCTCGACGCGGCGTCACGACGCGGTGACAATGCCGCCGTCATCCTATCACTGCTGCATAGCATCGACCTCGAGATCCAGGTGCGCGGCGACGTGCGGACCATCGACGAAGTCGATCGTCTTCTCCAGGCGGGAGCCGATCGCGTCGTCGTCGGCGCGCGCGCGATCGAGGAGGCGAGTTGGCTCGGCGACGTAGCCTTCCAATTTCCAGGTCGCGTCGCCGTGGCCGCGCTTGTCCGAGACCGCAGAGTGACCACGCGTGACCGCAGCACAATGCCGCGCGACGTGCTGAGCATGATCGACGACTGGAATGAGTTGCCGCTTGCCGCTGTGATCGTGACTGTGGCGCAGCGCGACCGGCAGATGCGGGGAACGGATCTGTTCCTCATGGAAGATCTGACGGAGCTGTCGGTGCATCCCGTGATCGCAGCGGGCGGCATCACGACGCTGCCCGAGTTGCGCGACCTCGAGGACCGGGGCGTCTCGGGCGCGATCGTTGGTTGGGCGCTCACATCGGGCGGCCTCGACGCACGCGTTCTGGCCGACCAGTTCTCACAGCAGTGACGACGCGCAAGCCGGCGCGCCCTTCACGTTAGGCACGACACCGACCACGCGCGATGGGCGCGGAGCAACCATGTTCGACCTTTCCCAGCTCGATTTTTCGCAGGATTCCGGGTTCGTGACGGTGGTGGCGCAGGACGCGAAGACCGGCGACGTGCTGATGGTGGCCCGCGCTGACCGTGAGTCGATCGTTCAGACCTTGGCGACGGGCGATCTCCAATTCCACACGCGGCTGAGTGGGCGGTGGCGGCCCAACACCGGGAGCCGGCAGCGCGTCATCTCGCTCGAGTGCGATTGCGATGGCGATGCGCTGCTGGCGCGCGTGGCGCCGGCAGGTCCGGTGTGTCACACCGGCGCGTCGTCGTGCTTCACGCATCCGGAGAGCGATCAGATCGATGCGCCGGTCGAGCGCCGCGGGTCCGGTAGCGCCGCGGCGCGGAGGCGGCTCCGCAAGTTAGGAGAAGAGGCAGCGCTTGCGATCACGGCCTGCTCCGCCGAGGATCTGGCTGCCGCGAGCGAGGAGGTCGCAAGTCTCGTCCATCGTGCGCTCGTCGCGTTGTGCGCGGCCGGTGGAACACTGTCCGACGTGCAACTATTGCTCGGCCGGCGCACGGCGCCGACGTCGGGCCCGACGCGGAACCGCGCACCGAACGCTTGAGCGCGCTCAGACTGGCGATGCACCTCTTCCGCTGATTTCTTGGTTCTCACGATGACCCCCGCCACCCTAGCGTACGCCGACGCTGCCGCCCGGCTGGCCTCGTGCCTGGAGCCTGCGCGCATCCGCACCGGCGTCGCACTCGGGCCCTACACGACCTTCAGGATCGGTGGGCCGGCCGATCTCTTTGTCGAGGTTCAAAACGCCGACGAGTTGGCGACCGCCGTGAGCACCGCACGGGAGGCCGGCATCTCGTGGTTCGTGCTCGGGCTCGGAGCGAACATTCTGGTCGGCGATGGGGGATTCCGCGGACTCGTTATTCGGAATGCGGCTTCGCACACGCAATGGTTCGACGACGGACGCGTGTGCTCCGAGAGTGGCACGATCATGCGCGACTTGATCATGGACGCCGTGCGACGCGGCTGGTCGGGTCTCGAGCACTACGTCGGCATACCCAGCTCGTTAGGCGGAGCGGTTTGGCAAAATCTGCACTTCCTGTCGCCGGCGCCCGAGCGGGCTCGCACCATGTTCCTCGCCGAAGTCTTCGACTCCTGCGAGATTCTCGCTGAAGACGGCGCGCGCCGTTCCGTCGATGCTTCGTATGTGCAGTTCGGTTACGACGACACGGTCTTTCACCATCGTCGCGACGTCGTCCTCACCGCAACGCTGAAGTTGTCCGCAGGCGATCCGGCCACGATGCGCCGCGTCATGGAAGAAAACCTCAGTTGGCGTGGCGCACGACATCCATGGCTCGACTGGTTTCCCAGTGCGGGGTCGATCTTCAAGAAAATCGAGGGCGTCGGCGCCGGCCGCCTCATCGACCAGTGTGGACTCAAAGGCTACCGCCACGGCGATGCGCAGATCTCGACGATCCACGCCAACATCATCGTCAACGTTGGCCGGGCAACGGCCGCGGACGTACGCGCCGTGATCGCCACCGCGCAGGAGCGCGTGCAGGACACGTTCGGCTACCACCTCGAGCCGGAGATCGGCTTCATCGGCGAGTTCTGACGGCGCGCGCTACTCGGCGTTTGCAATCTCCTCCCACTTCCCGACAGCGGCGTCCAGCTCGTGCTTTGCCGTATCGAGCTCGGCGTTCAATTCGCGAGCGCGCTCGATTCCAGATGGAGAGTCGTAGAGCGCGGGATCCTGGAGCAGCGCGGTGAGCGAAGCGACGCGCGCATCGATGCGCATGACGTCCGCTTCGGCGGCTTCGATGGCGCGGCGCACCGTGCGACTCGCGCGCTCCTCGACGCGGCGCTGTTCTCGATCGGTGGCCTCTCTGCGCTCCTCGCGCGTTAGGCGCACCGGACCGGGCTTCGCTCTCGCGGCCGCCCTGTTCCGCTCCGTCATCCACTGCTCCCAATCGGTAAAGCCACCGTCGAAGTCGGCGATGCGGCGGTCCTCCAGCGACCAGACGCGCGTCGCGAGGCTCCGCAGCAACGCACGGTCGTGGCTCACGAGAACGATCGTGCCGTCATATGCGGAGAGCGCATCCTCGAGCGATTCGATCGATTCGACGTCCAGATGATTGGTCGGCTCGTCGAGCAAGATGAGATTCGCGTGCGCGAGCACGAGCATCGCAAGCGCCAGGCGCGCGCGTTCGCCGCCCGACAACGTGTCCGTGCTTCGCTGCACGGTGTCACCGGTGAACCCGAACCGCGCGAGATGGCTGAGCATCGCCCCGCGGCCCCAGAGTGGTCTGAGCGTCCCGATCACATCCAGGAGCGAACGCCCGGATGGTACCTGCGTGAGCTCCTGTCGATAGTACGCCGCCGCAATGGACCCGCCTAACCGAATCGTTCCGCGCTCGAGCGCCAGCTCGCCCAGTGCGGCGCGCAACAGCGATGATTTGCCCGCGCCGTTCGCGCCCACGAGACCGATGACATCGCCGCGACGCACCGTCGCCGAGAAGTCCTCGATCAGCGTGCGGCCACCTTGCGCGACCCGCGCCCGGTCCGCGACCAGGACTTGATCCCCGCCGCGTTCCGTGGCCGAGAGACGAAACGCCATTATGTCTTCCTCGCTGGGAGGCGGACTCAACCTCGGCATCCGCTCCAGACGCGTGCGTCGTCCCTTCGCTTGGCGACTGTTCTGGCCGGCGATGTTCCGGCGAATGTAGTCCTCTTCGCCGGCGATGACGCGCCGCTGCTGCGCGTACGCGCGCTGCTGCGTGAGGCGGCGTTCATCGCGTTGTCGCACGAACGCGCGGTAGTTACCGGTGTACGCGAACGT
>Ga0134126_10009721_pt1 | contig 12122 bp, 22 predicted proteins | sample KB31752_FD_96881 | JGI IMG/M metagenome (GOLD analysis project Ga0134126, IMG submission 96881) | Terrestrial soil microbial communities with excess Nitrogen fertilizer from Kellogg Biological Station, Michigan, USA - KB3-175-2 | ecosystem: Environmental > Terrestrial > Soil > Unclassified ...
AAGAAATGGCTGCATCAGCTTGATTCAAGAGAGATAAGTGGCGCGCCCGGAGGGACTCGAACCCCCGACCCTCTGCTTAGAAGGCAGACGCTCTTTCCAACTGAGCTACGGGCGCGTCGCGTGTAACTGCTTCACTGTACTGCGCTTGTGGCGTCATTCGCAACCGGCAACTGAGGCACGTCATTCGTGCTGTGCCCAAAATTGTGCCCACCTAGCCGCGTCATAGCATTCAAAACCGCGTCCTCGGACGGATGCACGTAGCGGGCCGAGATGTTGATCGAAGAGTGCCCAGCGATACGTGCCAGTGTCCAAACATCGCAGCCGGATTGTCCCAGCCGCGTCAGAAAAGTATGACGCAGCGAATAGAGCACAAAGGGGCGCACCGGCTTCTCATTGCGCTTGACCGCTTCCTCAGCGATGGCCCTGAACGCATTGACGTGCTGTTTTCGCAAGCTGGACGGCTCAACGTGGCCGCTGCGCGTACCAGAAGGCCATGCCCAACCTTCCTCCGGTCGTTTAGCGTTATTCCAGCGAGATTCGAGTACGGCTCGCACGCGCGGCGTCATGGGAATCACTCTGCGGGCCGCAGCCGTCTTGCCGCGCGTAACGAGCAAAGCACGGTTGCGACCGTTAATCCACGTCACATCTTCCCAGCGAAGCCGGAAACACTCTTCGGGCCGCAGTCCGGTATCGGCCAGCACGGTCGCAATCGAGGCCAACGGTTCGGGCGCAGCGGCAAGATAGCGCGCTTCCTCTTCCGGTGTGATGACGCGCTCACGGCGACGCTCGCCGGGCAGCGTCTTAATCTTCGAGGCTGACTCAATCACGCTCCATTCGACGGCCAGATTGAGAATGCGCCGCAACACTCGCAGCGAATTATTGGCTGTCGCAACCTGCATCCCTTCGCGCAAACGATGCGAAGCAAACTCCGAGGCCAGTTCGCTCGTGATCTCGTCGAGGCGCGCCCCGGCAAGCGGCTTATAAGCTGTCAAAGCGCGAATCCCGGTGCGATACCACGTCCAATTCTTCCGGCATGACTTCTCGAACGTCGCACGCGCCCACGGCTCTATGCGCCCGCTGCAAAATTCGGCCAGTGTCGGCGCGACTTTCTTCTCGCGTATGCCAACTTCACCTTTGGCGAGAGAGGTGCGATGAGCCGATTCCATGTTGCGGGCCACTTTATCGTTGCCCTGCTTCGTGGATTCACGGACTAGCTCGCCATTCCACATGAATTTGTACCAGTAGAATTTTCCCCGTTTGTAGATCATTGCTCTTTTCTCCGTTTCGTTGATTGTGCGGCGCGACGTTTTCTCCACTGCTTACCGTGTTGATTCCACCATTTTTTCCGCCAAGTACGCTGCATGGTTTGAACGCAATCCTCAGAACAGAACTTGGCGCGGTGATCCTGAGCTATGAAATATGGTGAAGGACAATCGGGATTGGCGCAAACACGCGCCGAACCGGAATGTTTCAATAGTTCATAAACGGCGGCCTGAAATGGGGTCTGCGGCTCGTATCGGAAGCCCCCATGCCGCCAGTCAACAACAATGAAATTATTTAACGCGGGTTCAAAATTCGTGCTCAAAAGTCGCGCGAGCATGTCCTCATTCCCTTTCCACGCATGGCGAACACTGCCCCGCAACATCTTAAACATCCGATAAAGCGGACCCTTCGTGCTTGGAAAGAATGGGCGAACTATTACATCGCGCATAGAAAGCGGCACATCGCTTTCCACTTTGTTCCTATCGAGAAAGTCCGGCCATCGCTGGAGAAAATTCGCAATCTGTTTGGGTTCGTCGCCCGTATTGGCGAAATCCCGTAACGCTGACAGAAGCGTTTTGGGCGCTAGAGTTTTGGACGCTGTATTTGTGCTAGAGTCTATATGGATGTTGACATCGTGCATGTAATGAATCATAGTTGATGGTGTTGATGATGTCAAGACCGATTTTGGGGACGAAGGGACGACGATGACCAAGAACAGAAAAACCGTTCTAACCGTCCGGCAGGCTGCCGGAACACTGGGAGTGGGGATTCGCCATATTCTCACCCTGCTTTATGAAGGAAAGCTGCCCGGCTCCTACAAGCTGGGACTCCAATGGCAGATTCCCGAAGAGGCGATAGAAGCGCGTCGGGCGGCGATGAGACAGTGAGCAGCGAGCTTCTGACTATCCCCGAAGCGGCGGCGTTGTTGCGGATCAAACCTTCGACGTTGAGGGCGTGGGTTCTCCGTCGCAAGATTGCATTTTGTAAAATTGGCCGCCTCGTTCGCATCCCGCGCGAAGCCGTAGAAAAGTTCGTCCTCAATAGCACGATTCCCCCGACAGGAGCTATATCCGATGCAAGTATCCGTCAAAGCCATCACCCCGCCGCTTAAACCCAATCGTCTCGCTGACGCGACCGTCGAATTGAGCGACGGCAGCGGCCATTCCGTTGAGATTAGCGACATCCGCATTCTTCGGAATCAAAAGACCGGCGAGTCGTGGATCGCGCCGCCGACACACTCGATTCCACACCCGCAGAAAAAATGGGACTACGCCAAGACTTGCGAATTCAGCCGCGCCCTGTTTCGGGACATCGAATCCGCCGTACTGGATGCGTATGCCGCGTGGCAGGCGGCCCAGGCGGGGCGGCCATGAGCGCGACAAATCCCATACTAAATACTGCGGCTGATTATCTCGCCCTGCCTGTATCAAAGCCGGACTACATCTGTCGCCCGATCATTCCACGACAACGGTTAATCCTCTTTGTCGGCAATTCGACGCAAGGAAAAACACCCTTCATTTCTCAAATGTCGCGTGACATAGCTGCTGGCCAACCTGTGCTCGACAGATTTACCTGTCAAAGTCCGTCCCGTGTTGGGTTCATCGATGCGGAATCGTCGGGCGAAGACATTTCTTTGCGACTTAAAATGCAGGAGGAGCGCAAAGCTGATGTTGGAGACAAGCTCATCATTCGCAACCGCGAGCAGGTCTATTCGGAAGGATTTAATCTCACCGCCGGAGGGTTGAAGAAACTATCCGCGTTTGCTTTTGAAAACCAACTCAATCTCTTGGTGCTAGATAACCTGTTCGCGTTGTCGGGCGGCTTGGATGTGTCAAAGGGAAATTTCGTCCAGCCGATGCTTGCCGGACTGAAACAGATTATGTCTCTGCCTCGCCATCCCTCGGTTGTCCTATGCCATCATCCGCGAAAAGGCGGTACGGAAGACAACCGAACAACGATCCTCGATCCTAATTTTATGCTCTGGCTCGAAGAGGCCAGCGGCAGCGGAACACTCGTGAATTTGAGCGACGTTCGCTTGGGACTTGAACGAGTCGAGAAAAACGGAGAAGAGTTTACTGTATTGAGAGGACGAAGCCGCGTGCCCGGCAACGAGCAGGACATCGGCCCGTTCTACTTGCGAGTGGATGAAGATCATGCGATTGCCACGATTGACCGCAGCCCGCAAATTCTCGCGGAGCAGGGTGAGAAAATTGCCGCGATTCTCACTCTACTCCGATCCATAGGTTGCTTCTCGTTCAAGGATGCCATTCGGAAGGGTTGCGCGCTCGACGTGAAGCCCTCTGAAAAGACTGTGCGACGGGCTGTGCGGTTTGCCCGCGAGCACGGATTTGTGATTGAAACCGAGGGAGGGCTGTTCCAATGGGTTTAGGCCCCGGCACAGACCTGGATTCATGCTCTTTTTTGAATAAACTTCTGTGTTTTCTTTTAGTTAGGAGGGACAAACTACCTTGTCCCAACCATGTCCCGACACGGACGCGTAGGGACAAGCGTGGATGTCCCTCGCAAATCCCTTGTGTTCAGCCACATGAACTATTTGGGACGCGTATACACCCCCGCTGGGGAGTTCCGCCACGCGAAACGAACGAACCGTGAGCGCCGCGCATAAAGGCCGCCGGTTTGAGCACGCCATCCGGGAACGTGTTCCCGGCGCGGCCCGTTCACGTCCCCTAGTGGGGGCCGGTTTTGTTCGATAAAGGCAGCCCGTGAGCGGAAATAGACAGCTATTCCCGACAGGGACAGTTCACTCTTGCAAATTTTGCGGTACTGAGTTCACTGTCCAGATGAATCGGAATCGCGCTGGCGAGTTTTGCTCGACGAAATGCGCTCACACGTTCGCCGGTCGCAAGCCGCGCCCCAAAGCAACGAAGGCATGGCGCAATGCGGAGCGGGAGCGTAAGCGCGCGGAAGATGAAGCAGGCCGGGCCGCCGCAGAGGAAGTTAAGGTGGCGGCGATACTCGCTGAATGTCAACGGAAAGCTGAGGAAGCGGAGATTCGAGCGGCGAAACGGGTCGCGGAAAAACAGCGTCGCAGCGAGGAAGCGGTAAACAAGTTAAACTTAGAGTGCTTGGACGCTGACCTCGACAGCAATTTGCTTTTTGATTACAAGCAGCAAATTGAGGAAGAAGCCCGACGCGCTCCCCGGCCCGTCAGATTTTGGACAAGAAAATAAACTGTTGAAGGCTCTATGCTCTCCAGCACTGAGGGCAATTACATCTCACAAATCGTCCCTTCTCGTTTTGGACATGAACAACACCGTGTTCCGCCAGTTCTGTGCCCGCCTTATCGCTTGCCATTTCCTCTCGAACAAACCACTGGCCCGGTCTGCCCTTTAGGTCGTTCGACAGCCCATCCATCATTGTCACGTCTAACCACGTAGTAATCGTTATGTGCCACCGAGAGCGTCCTCCCTTTCCTTCTTAGCTCCGTTACAAACAGCCACATCCTCTATGGAACGATTTTGAAGTTCAGAATTCGGAATTCCACTTTCGACTCGTCCGCCTCGGTCTGTACGCTGCCGTCCACGACGCCTGCGCACCTCGTTCCTAAGCCCGCAGGGATGTCGCCACCGCCGCAGTAGATTTGGGAGGTGTCGAGCGGGGTGCCATCTGGAGCATAAAAAATCACCAAGCCATCAATGTCCCTTACATCGTGGTCAAGGTGGTTTATCACTGTGAAAGTGAATTCGCACCTTACCTCACTCATACAGTCATGGTCTTTCCAAAGAAACTTCCCGCCCGTCACGCCTCCCGTGGCAGCACTTCCCATTTTGGCAACGACGGAATGGCTGGAACTCTGCGCTGCAATCCCAGCAAGCGGCCTGATCTTTGCTCCTGCGTCCTGCGCTAGCAACGCCTTAAGGTACGAGACCGGAACCGCGAAATTCAGATTCTGGCCCTCCTTGAACGTGGCCACCGCGATGCCGAGGACTTTGCCGTTCGAGTCAATCACGGGGCCGCCGCTGCTGCCAGGCGAGATTGGAGCGGTTATTTGGAGTAGCGTGTCCGCGTCCACCGTTCGTATTCCGCTTACTATTCCCTCCGAGAACGTACCTTCCAGCCCCTCTGGATTACCCACCGCAAATACGTGGTCTCCCACCGCCGCCTTTTTACTGTCCCCAAGTTGGAGGGGCGGGGCGTTGAGACCATTGACCTTCAAAAGGGCTAGGTCTGCGGTGGGATTAGTGCCAATGACCCCGCCAACCGTGTAAGTCTCAGGCCGCCCTATCACTTTTATGCGAGCGGCTGAAGCCCCTTCGATAACGTGCATGTTTGTGGCGATCACCGAGTCCCCGACCGAGAAGCCACTTCCGAGAGCTAGCGGCTGCCCATTGGCATCGCTGGTCACGATCATAACGACAGAAGGGAATGTGTTCTGGGCCAGTTGCGGTGCGGTTTGCGCCGAGAGAGTCGCGCACGCCGCGAAGAATATGAAAGCGATTGACAGCCAAATTCTAGCCATTCGATTCTCCCCTCGAAGCCTACCCACCCTTTTCACAAGTTGGTGTGCCGCGAGCTTCGCCGCCGCCGCTCCCGCCCAGAGCACTTTTTTAGGGAATCGCTTATGCGTGACTGCTAGGTACAAAACAACTGATGCGAAGATTGCGAGTCCGATTGCTTCCATATCACACCCTCACTTCACACAAACCTGAGCGCCACAGCCGTGATGTCATCCGCTCGTCCGGTGCGGCCCGCTGCTTGAAGAATGGCTTGCGGGACTTCTGAGAAATGCCGGGCAGCCGCGCTCGCCACGGCTTTCTGCAATAGGTAGGGACTGAGAGGAGTCCATGCCCCGTCAGTCAGTAAGAGCAGTACGTCGCCAGCAGCGAGCGTCAGGCGAATCGGAAAGGCGTGGGCCTGACCGCTGCCCAGCCGGTGCTTCGCCGCTCCATCGGTGAGTATTTTTGCCTGCCCCGCGCGGTTGATGAGATACGCCCGCGAATCTCCGGCGCACGCTCCGATGGCCTCACTTCCAATGATTACCACTGCGACAAAGGTAGATTGTGAGCCGCCCAGCAAAGACGAATCGAGCAACTTGATCCACTTAGCCCAAGTTTCAGGCGATGCGATCTGTTCAGGTGTTGCCTCGTTCAGTAACTTCTCGAACAGGCCCAGCACGCGCTTGGCCGCTCGCTCTGCGTTGCCCGCTCCGTCACACAAGGCGGCAAACGGACGTTCACCGCGCCCCATGAGAAAGGCGTCTTCGTTCTGGCTGCGGCCCTGCTGAGGCAAACTGGCGGCGAAAGTTTCAACTCGCATATTGCACAGTGCTCGCAAGGCGTTCTGCCGCATGTGAATCGAATCCCTGTTGGCCGTCTATTAAAATCAGATTCGCAAACGGCGGGTAATGTGACGGCTCATCGTCGAGGGCGACCCACGGGACGCCGGACTTCCCGTTCCGCTTCAGATAGGCTACTACTTCTCGGTAGCGATAGTGATCTTCTCGCCGCCGGTCAATCGGCGTCACGCCAACAATGCAAGCCGCAATATCTGGAGAGAATAGGCCGCGCATCCGTTCGAGGGAGAATGCTTCGCGCCACGTCGAGGTGATTACAATCTCTGCGTCTGGCAGCTTCCGTACTGCTTGCTCGAAGGCGCTGAGGCAATCTGCGTCCAGTCGGTACAGCGGCGAATGTTTGCGTCTCAGCACGCCATCGAAATCGAGGAAAATAAGCATGGCTCCAACTCAATGCAGACTATTTTTCTCCGCTGGCGCGTGCTTCGCGCTTCCCTATAATAATTGCATACGCCGAAGGTCGTTATTGACTCAAGACGTAACATTTAGCGGAAGATGCACTGTCACTGGGTGCTGGAATACAAGAAAATCCTTTCACTTCTCCAGTAACTCCCACAGGCCCAGACCCGTAAGATTCGGTAATCTTGAGCATTCCTTGTGCATGGACTGTTTTGTGCGGGTAAAAATATCCCAAACAAAAAGCCAGCACAACAAGAATACTGATTTTCCAAACGTCAAGTTTCATTTGTATCCTCCTCGCCCGGCGACTCATGTACTGCGGCGGGCCGACTTTATCCTTTCGCTAATTGTGTTGCGGCGATAATCTCCGCAGTGATGTCCTTGCCGCCGCGAAGATTGACGAACAGAGAACGAATGGTATAAATCGGCCCCCACGGGAAGCCCCACCATCCAGCGATAAATGAAATGGCAGTGAAAGGCAGGCCCTTTACAAAGGCACTCTCGCCTGACTTGAGAAAGTAAACGCCTGAAGCACGCTTGAATGTGACAACGAGAGCGGAGACACAGTATTGGAACAGGACGAACTTTCCGCCGCGCTGCAACTCGAAATTGATCTCACTTGTTGTCATTCCTTCAAGACCGATGATCTTTTTCATCACTTCTCCTGTGGTGCGTTCTTCGCTTGGTTCCCGTTGGGCAAAGCATAGGGTCAAGTTATCATCGCGCACCGGTGCCTCGCACGGCGCTCCCGCCTGCGATGCCCGAATCCTAACCTGTCCGCGAGGCCAGTTTATTTACCAGTTGGAGATACGCTTGCGGAACGGTACCAAAGCTCTATGGAACGAAATAAATAATGCGTGTGACTCTGCTAGAGAGGCCGACCCACATGAAATTCATGGATGACGGAATGAGGGATATTTTGCGCCTACCCTCCAGCGAAAGAGCGAAGCTGAAACGGCTGGATGACACAATTCAAGAAAAAAAGAAACGGTGGTGGTTGTGCTGGTGGGGTCTTGCTCTTCTCGGAGTCGGCATTGCCGCCGACTGGATTAACCCGCTCTTTGCTCTTGCCATCTATGCCGTATTTGTTTGGAATAGGAAGCTGTACAAAATCCTACATGGCTTTTTCAGTGCGCTGTATGACGAGTACGAGTCGATGCAACGGGAAAACGAGAAACTTAGGACGCGCACGAATCAGCCAGATGAAAAAGAAATGGAATTGGCGGCAACAGTGCACCCAGACGGAGAAGTTCAAAATCAGACGGAGCGACAGCCACGGCTTGGGACAATCGGATTCGGAGGCAACTTTGGGAACGGAAAATAAAACAGAGGAAACTGAATGGCTATTTTCGAGCTGTCGGGCCGTTTTCAAGGGGTTAGGGCAGAGAACTAAAACACCTCCGGTGCGCCGCGAACTTCGCGCGCTAGATGACAGGCTGCACGATCTCATTGTTCAATTCCGCAAGGAAGCATCTGCGGAAATGGCCAAGCGGCTTCTCAGGATCAAGCATTACGCCATACGCGCGTATGTTGCAATGGCGGACGGGCGTCGTGACTGACCCGCTGCGTCAAACAAACTCTGGTCGAGAAGCTCTGACGGCCTGGGGCGACCATGCCGGGGTCTTGAAAAGTCTGTAGGAGTCCCAGACTTTCCCAAGTTTCAACGATGCTGCCCAGTTTCGCAAAGCCCGTGTCGCATCCTATCCGCCGTCCGTTGAGAAATCCGCTACAAATCGGTGGCAATTTGCGGAGAATTTGCAGCCGATCTCGCACGCTTCTTGCTGCGTCTAACTCGCCCGTCCGCCGAGGCTTTCAACAAACAACTGTTTTTTGTGCGGTCTGAGTGCTTGGAATCGGGCACGCGGAATCAATCACTTGCGGACGCGGCGCGAGCTAGGTTATTTGAAAGACGTTCCGCGCGTCTAAAGCAATCGGCTCGCCATCGCAGCAAGTTTATTTTCATTCGGCAAGCGCTTTTCATTTGACAGCTATGTACATACACGTGTAGATTGCGGTGCATGAAGGCGAAGATGCAACGATACAACCTGAGATTGCCAGCGGAATTGATTCGCAAACTGGAAGCACGCAAGGCGAAAATCGGTATTCCGGTTTCGGAACAGATGCGCCGGGCAATCGAAGCGTACTTGAAACAGGCAGAATAGAAACAAAACGGCCCGACTAACCGCGCTAACGGCTAGCCGAGCCTAACTCAACACGGAGGGTAAGCTCCATGCAAGCTAATTCCAATTCTACCGTAATTCCCATTGAACAAACCGAGCTAGAAACGTGGTTTGAGCGGGATCGTGCGCACGTTGCTCTGTGCGATAAAAACAGCGACGGCGACGCGATTCTCGAATTCTGGGATGAGGATGTCGCCGAGCTAGTCGAGGATGGATTCCTGAATCCGCGCGACTGGCACGGCTCGCTGTACGAATACGCGGCCTATCTTGGCGTGCTTCCGGGCACAGAAGCAGGTGCGCTGTGAGCCGACAAGATTACATCCGCATCGCAGAAGCACTCCGTTACGGTTTGGGTTCGCTGCAAGCCGATGGATTCACACGCGCCGAGTCAGTCAAAACACAGGAACACTTTGCAGCGCATATTGCCGAAGCACTCGCAGACGACAATCCACGATTCAACCGTGAACATTTTCTAGCAGTTGTCCGGGGAGAGCGCGGGCTAACGTCGCATCCAGCGCGCAACGGAAAGGTAGGTGCGTAATGCAGCCATCCTTAGCCTTTCCGCAATCGCTCGCCGAGAAGTACCGGCCACGTCGTATCGCGGAGTTTGTTGGCCTCGATAAGCAGCGCAAGATTCTTGCCAAGTTAGCCGTGCAGCCGTTCGCATCCGCGTGGCTTTTTGTCGGGCCATCGGGTACGGGCAAGACATCCCTTGCACTCGCAATCGCAGCAGAGATTCACGCGGAACTAATCCACATTCCATCTCAACACTGTACCGTTGCGGAGCTAGAAGAATCGCTGCGAATGACTCAGTATGTGCCGATGGCCGGTAAGACGTTTTGGCTTGTGCTCGTGGATGAAGCAGACGCTATGAGCGACAAGGCGCAACTAGCGTTGCTGTCCAAACTCGATGCGACCGGGATGCGCGACAACTGCATTTTCATTTTCACCTGTAACGCTACGGACAGACTCGAAGCGCGATTCCTTAGCCGTTGCCGTGTGCTGGAATTTTCCACCTACGGTCTAAACGGTAATCTCGTTTCCTTGCTCCGGCGAGTCTGGCAAGCAGAGTCTAACGGCGCGACGGAGCCGAACCTAGAACGTTTGTCGAGGGACGCAAAAAACAACGTCCGCGAATCGCTTATGCGCTTGGAATTGGAATTGATGAGCGCGGAACCTATCGAGGTGCGCGAATGAAGATAACGAGCCTCGATAAGAGCATGTCTCTGAGTGTCGCTGCGCCCGGATGCGGTTTCACCCTCACGCTCGATTCGCATCTGTGGCTCTTTGACCGCGACGGCGTAATTGCAGGCGCAATCATCGAAGCCGAGCCGAACGATCATCTTGCTGTGCCGGGCAATCGAACGCTGCCCGATTTGTGTTGCGTTCATAGAGAGGTGAAATGTGAAAGCCGCAATCTACGCGAGAGTCAGCACGTCCAATCACGGGCAAGATGTCGGAATGCAGACGCGGGAGCTTCGGGAGTATTGCCAGCGACGCGGTTTCGAGATCGCCGGAGAATATCTGGACGAGGGAACCAGCGGCGCTAAGGATTCGCGGCCAGAATTGAACCGGCTTATGACGGACGCGCACCGTCGTAAGTTCGACGCGGTTGTGTGCTGGAAGTTCGATAGGTTCGCGCGCTCCGTTTCCCACTTGCTCCGGGCTTTGGAAACTTTCAATTCCCTGGGCATCGCGTTTGTGTCACTGTCGGAGCAAGTAGACACGACCACGCCAGCGGGCCGGATGATCTTTACCGTGCTTGGAGCCGTCGCGGAACTGGAACGCAGTCTGATTGCCGAGCGGGTACGAGCCGGGTTGCGGAACGCCAGAGCCAAAGGAAAGAAGCTAGGACGCCCGCGCGTGGCCGTGGATGCCGCGAGGATCGCCCATCTACGAGCATCCGGGGCTTCGTGGCCCTCGATTGCGCGTGAGATGGGCGTCAGCGTCGGAACCGTCTACGCAGCGGCAAAATAGACTGGTATAAGCCGGAGCAGGCCCCCACTGAGACGCGCGATACAGACGGCTCGTAGCGTATCGGAATCGGGCGATTAAGATAAGGGCGCTTATCGCGTTGTAGTCTTGGATGTGAAAAAAATCGCTGGCGACACCCCGAATCTTTGACTCAACCTCTCGATATGCGTTCTGCTCAACGGGCGCTTGCCATGCAGAATTTCGGACACCGCGCTTTCATGTCCGCTACCGAGGATGTCGGCGAGGTCTTTCTGACGCAGACCGTTAGCATCTAGCAACTCTCGAATAATCTCGGCGGGCGAAACGTCGGCATCTGGGTATTTCTCTCGTTCGTATTTCTCAATCAAAGCCGCCAAAACATCCGCGTACTTTTTCTCGTCGGCGTCGAGATCGTCCCGCGATTCGAGTTCCAGCAGAGTCCTCGTGTATTCCTTGAGTTGAGCGTGGGCCGTGATCGGCGCGGGTGCGGCAAGATGCAGTTGGTACCTTTCCAATACGGCAGTCATTTTGTGAAGTCCTCCCTGTTATACGTGGCGTGGTCTATAACCTCTTCGACTACGACGCGCTGGGCCTGATAATTGATTATGGAAATCAGCCGGGCCTTGTTCTGTGCAATGTTGAAAATGACGTGCCGTCCAACTTGATCCGCGCTTTTGAGAGTGAGTCGCACGTCTGCGAAGTGCTTCCACTGCGCCCCTGAAACAATCCGAATCCACGCATGTAATGAGGCCCTCCATTGCGCGTGCTTCTTGCAAGCGGCGTCAATCACCTCGCGGCCTACAACCTGCATACCGGAATCTTCACACAAATGTGAAGTTGTGTCAAGCCAGTTCTCGCGTCACGGTGAGACGGGCGCAACTTTTTCGGGGCGGGCGGACGCGGCGGGGTTTGCATGTCCGGGATAATGGGGGTGCTAAACACAGGGGTCACGAACCTCCCCGAACCACGTTCACACGCTGCAACAAGCAACTGCGGTGATGTCCCACACAACG
>Ga0134126_10009722_pt1 | contig 12122 bp, 15 predicted proteins | sample KB31752_FD_96881 | JGI IMG/M metagenome (GOLD analysis project Ga0134126, IMG submission 96881) | Terrestrial soil microbial communities with excess Nitrogen fertilizer from Kellogg Biological Station, Michigan, USA - KB3-175-2 | ecosystem: Environmental > Terrestrial > Soil > Unclassified ...
ATATGAGCCCCCTGGTATATTTTATAAAATAAAAAAGTCCCGAAAAAAACGGGACTTTTTTTGTTGCGAAGGGAGGGTTCGAACCTCCGTGCGCCTGGGGCGGATATGAGCCCCTGGTATATTTTATAAAATAAAAAAGTCCCGAAAAAATCGGGACTTTTTTTGTTGCGAAGGGAGGGTTCGAACCTCCGACCTTCGGGTTATGAGCCCGACGAGCTACCGCTGCTCTACTTCGCGATTTAGGAGTGCAAATGTAAGGGCTTAACAACTTGCCACCAAATTTATATACTTTAGCAAATCATAAAATTTTTGGTCAAAATCTCGAAAATTGTAATCCTTGACGGTATTGCATTCCTTGGCGGCTGCCATACTAAAATAAAAGAAAATAAAGATGAAATTTATTCCCGCCATCTTCAAAAACACATTTCTTTAACTATTATCAGTACACCGGTACCAAAAAATAAAAGTGATTTTAATCTCCTGGTGTTAAGTAACGGGCAGGATATGAATCAAGCAGGTATCGCCCAGATAGTGGATAGCCTCTATAGGAAGAAACTTCTTAGTCCTTTAGTAATCGTCGGTGTTCATGCTTTTGATCCTGAACAGGAATACGGAGTCGGCGGTTTTACGGATGGGCAAACCAAAGGAAGCATGGCAGGAAAATATGCTGATTTCATTGTTAACGAACTATTACCTTTTGTAAAGAAAAAAGCGGGTGTTAGAAGCTTTAATTCGGTTTGCATTGCAGGATCGGGCTTGGCCGGCATTTCTGCAATTGACATTGCATGGGACAACTGGCAAAAATTTGACAAGGTAGGTGTTCTTCCTGATTTTTCTCTTTCCAACTCCAATGTGGATTTTTCTCTTTTAGCAGAAAAGATATCAAAGTCAAGAAAAAGGCCAAAGCTTCAATTCTGGCTCGACCAAATGGACGATACCTCAAATACTGAAACAACCGATTCTACAGCGTCTAATTGATATTCTCAACAGTAAGGGGATGGGCCAGGGAGTTAGCCGGATAAATATTGAAAGAAATAAGAAGGGCGTCGTTCCTTTCAAAGACTCTTTTTCGAAATTCCTTATGTGGTTAAACCAGGTTTATTAAAAACAATTTAATTTTTTTGGGAAATGGTACTCGCGCCTTCTGAACTTACGTCCTTTTTTTCAGGATTGCCTTTGTAATAAAGTGTGCTGGCGCCGCCTGCTTTTGCAATTAAAGATTTGTTGACGGTGATTGTTACATCGCTGGCCCCTGATAAATCGGCAACGCAATTGTCGGCTGAAAGATCATAATTTTTTACATCACTGGCTCCTGATGCATTTATTTTCAGGTTTTGGGCAGTTCCGTTTAATTTTGCCAGAGAAGCGCCACTTATATCTATTTGAAGGTTTTCAATATTTATTGCACCTTTTACTTCACTGGCTCCGGAGAGTTTTATTCTAAGACTGTTGGCAACCAAAGTGCCACTAATGATATAATCACACGCGCCGGAAGCCTCAACGCTCTCAATATTTTTGAAAGAAATATAAGCGCGCAGTTTGCGATTGTTTTTGTACTTGAACAAACTTCCATCATAAGAGATAACCAACACTCCATTCTTTATTTCTGTCTTGATTCCGTTTATATATTTTTTATCCGAAGCACTCACTCCCAGGGCATAATCATCGCTTTGAGATAAATAAATATCAATGCCGTCTGACGCTTTTATACCAGAGAAAGAACCTAAATTTCTTATTTCAACATTAGGATCTTTAATAATCGTCTGACCTAATAATTGAATTGAAAAAGCGCTAAAGATTAAAATTAAGAGAGATTTCATGCTGTTGTTTTAGTTGTAACGAATATGGAATCCAAAAGTTACAATTTTTTGATCGAAAGATATTTTTTTAAAAATGAAAAGACACGCCCTAAAGATCCGGGATTCACCAATCGTTGCGAATTTCTTTTTTAAATAAGAATTTTTCTCCTTTATCTTTGTATTCTAAAATAAATATTTACCGGGGTGCATACCGTCATCAAATAGACGGAATTGCTGAGAAAATACCCGCATACCTGATCAGGATAATGCCTGCGAAGGGAGGATAGATAAATTTACCCGCCTTCTTTTTCATGCGTTGTATTGATCAATAAATTACAAACATGAAAAAGACATTTTTTATTCTTTTGCTGGTTGGATTCAAATTAATTGCTAACGGGCAGGATACTTCACGCCACAAGCTGAGCGATACTTTAATGCTGGAAAATATAGAAATAACGTCTATAAGAGCTGGCGATAAAGCGCCATTTACAAAAACAAATCTTAGTAAGCAGGAAATCGCTAATGTAAATCTTGGGCAGGATTTGCCATTTCTTTTAAACCAAACTCCATCGGTAATTGTTAATTCAGATGCGGGAAATGGTGTAGGATATACGGGTATCCATATCCGTGGTACCGATGCTTCAAGGATTAATGTAACGCTTAACGGAATTCCCTACAATGATGCCGAAAGTCAGGGTACTTTTTTTGTGGATTTACCAGATGTAGCTTCCTCTTTAAATTCGATACAGATACAGCGCGGGGTGGGCACGTCCTCCAATGGCGCAGGAGCTTTCGGCGCCACGATCAACCTTTCTACCAATGAAGTGAATAAAGAAAAATACGTGGAATTCAATAACAGCTTTGGTTCTTTTAATACCTGGAAAAATACTTTGAAAGTGGGCACCGGCCTAATCGCAAAGCATTTTTTAATTGATGCAAGAGTTTCCCGGATTTCAAGCGATGGCTACATTGACAGAGCTACCTCCAATTTAAGATCTCTCTACTTCAGTGCAGCTTATATCAATGATAAGAGCTCATTGCGATTTAATATTATCAGTGGAAAAGAAAAAACTTACCAGGCATGGAATGGTGTACCTCAGAGCTACCTTGACAGTGATCGTACTTACAATTCATCCGGCACGGAAAAGCCGGGAACGCCCTATGCAAACGAAACCGATAATTATATTCAAACACATTACCAGCTTTTTTATAATCACAAAATCAATAATGCCATAAGTTATAATGTAGATGCTTTTCTCACGAGAGGAAAAGGGTATTATGAGGAGTATAAAGCGGACCAGTCTTTCTCAGATTATTATCTTCCGGATATTATTAACGGAACCGACACTATTACGGCTACGGACCTGATACGAAGATTATGGCTGGACAATTATTTTTATGGTTCCATATTCTCTGTTCAATACCATAAAAACAAAACCCAGCTAACGGTTGGAGGAGGCCTTACACAATATGATGGCAAACACTATGATATTGTAACATGGGCGCAGCGAGGCTTTCCTGATAATTACAAATATTTTAATGCGCCTGCGTATAAGAGCGATTTGAACTTGTATGCGAAACTGATGCAATCACTCGGAGCCAATCTTACCGGTTTCCTGGATGTACAAGGGCATTTTATAAAATATAAGATCGATGGTTTTGACGATAATCCGGATGTTACCGTTAATAAAAAATATTTTTTCTTTAATCCAAAAGCAGGCATCTCTTATAATAAAGATAATTACCAGGCTTATCTTTCCTTTTCGGTTGCTTCCAAAGAACCCAACCGTGATGATTTTGAGGCAGGCATCACTCAAATTCCCAAACCGGAAACATTATATGATGTAGAATTAGGTATGGGAAAAAGAGAATCAAAGTATAGTTATGGTGTTACCTTTTATTACATGTACTATCACAATCAGCTAGTAAATACCGGGAAAATAAATGATGTGGGAGCTTACACCAGGACGAACACGCCCGAAAGCTACCGCGCCGGTATTGAATTACAAGGCATGACGGTTTTGGCCAGGTGGATTAATCTTTCAGGAAATATTTCTTTCAGTAGAAATAAAATAAAATATTTCACGGAGTATATCGACGATTACGACAACGGATCACAAAAAGAAAATATCTATCACAATTCCGATATTTCTTTTTCGCCGGATATTGTAGGTGCGGCAAGTATCAATTTGGTTCCTCTAAAGAATGGGGAAATTAGTTTCCAATCAAAATATGTAGGAAGACAATTTTTAGATAATACGTCTCATGTTAGCAGAAGCGTGTCGCCCTACTTTGTGGAGAACATAAGATTCTCATACTCCATTCTGAAAAAAATATTTAAAGATGTGAATCTTGTTTTCCAGGTTAATAATGTTTTCAACAATCTGTATGAATCCAGCGGATACACTTACAACTATATCTCCGGTGGAAATCTTGCTGTGGAAAATTATTATTTTCCGATGGCTGGTACCAATTTTATGGCGGCTATCAATATTAGATTGTAGCGTAGAGACAGGTTGCAACCTGTTTCTACTTAAGCGCCATTCCCGTTATAATTGCGAGACCAATGCTCATCAATGTGCCAATTACCAAATATTCTGTTTTTATTTCGAGCCGATCTTTTTCATTAAAACGGATAATACCTTTTGCGGCCACCAATAAACTGATAGCAGAATATTGCCCTTGCAAAACAAATATCAGGATGACGATGCGCTCTATAATTCCTATCCATTTTCCTGCATTCGCAAGGCTTTCCGCATTCTCTATTTTGTCCCGCCATTTTTTTGTTATCTGTCCTATTAAAATACCTGCGGGCGTTGTTAAAAATATAAATGCGGTAATGGCTTTCCAGGTGCCTGGCTGACTATTTAAATGCTGAAATGCTATCTGAACGTCTTTCCAATTTATAAAAGTAAAATACCAGCATCCAAGGATAACGATCAGATGTGCCAACTGGTCGATTAAAAAATATTGAGTGGTGATCGGCTGGTATGATTTCCAGCCATCAATTAAAGTATGGGTTACAAGAATAATCAGCGCAATCATCCAATATTGCCAGCCAATCAATACCCAGGCTACAGCAGCCGTGATAAGGCCATGCAAGTATAATTTTCCGGATGAAAAATGCTTTTGGTTCCTGCTGTCTACCCACGATTTTGGCTGTAGAACAAAATCTGTTAGCAGGTGTGCCAATACCAGTTTAATCAGCCAAATGGATTCAATTATCATTGTAGTTGATTGATGATGTTTTCGTATTGAGTTAATAATTTTTCGATCTGGAACCACTTCCCTGAACTGACATGCTGGTTAATAGTGCTTTTGGTTCTCTTCAATTTTTTTGCCACCTGCTGTTGTGTTTTACCTTTTAATAATTCAAAAATAACCTGGGCCTGCTTGCCGGTCATTGTTTTAAAAATATCGTTAATATAATCTGAAATCACCTGCAGCCCCTCATTTGCCAAAGGGTTTTCAGTAGCAACAGAAAGCCTGGTTTCTGTTTTTAGCATTTTATCAAACGCCCTTCCGGATAAAAGAAGTGCCTCACCTTTGGCTGTGCTTAGTGACTTTACAGGCGTTTTAACCTGGCCAATGCCTATACTTATCCTCACGTCAGATAGTATCTGCTCGTCCTCCTTAGCTATACCAATAGCTGCCGATCTGCAAAGTAAAGCGATTCGTAATGCGGGTTTGGGATCTTTTATATAGACCTGGAAACTATCTCCACGATAAAATTCAAAGAGATATGGTTCTAACAGCTGATTTAAAATTTTAAGCAACCTGCTTTCGTTGGATTTTCCCATCCCTGTAGAATTTACTATGTCCCCGGTAAGGACTGCGTTGATAGCCATTTAAAAAAATCTTTGAAAGTAAATATACGAATTATTTCATGATTCGTATGAACGTACGAATTTTTAGATAATTCGGTCATATAGCCGAACTTAACAAAAGTTCGGTAAAGTAGCCGAACTAACATGAAATTCGGTATAATAGACGAACTATTTTCTTTAAGGAAAGAAGTGTAAAAAAGAATTGTTCTTTATTAAAAACAATCTCCTTCAGGATACCCGTATTTATACCAGGCAATAACAATAAGCGGTATTAAAATTTATTTTTCCACATCATACTTTCTACCGGCTTATCAGGCTGGTGGCTATATTTCGCATTTTTCTTTGAATCGTATTTTACTTCTACTTCTCCTTCAACGGGAAAATAAATTAGCTGGCCAATTGGCATACCGGCATAAATTCTTACCGGGATTTTACATGAAATCTCTAGTGTCCAGTGACCACAAAAACCTACATCTCCTTTGCCGGCAGTCGCATGTATGTCAATGCCCAGGCGACCTGTAGATGATTTTCCTTCGAGGAAGGGGACGTGCGCATGTGTTTCAGTATATTCCAGTGTAACGCCGAGATACAACTCATTGGGTTGCAAAACAAACCCTTCTTCAGGGATGTCAAAATGTTCTATTTCATTGTGTTTTTTAGCATCCAGGACTTTATCTTTATAGACAGCAAGATTTCTCCCAAGGTGAACGTCGTAACTGTTACTTCCTAATTTTTCACGATGGTATGGTTTTATGATGATGGTTTTCTTTTCTATTTCTTCCAAAATTCTCTTGTCGGATAAAATCATTTATTTGCATTTATTTTTACACTTGCAAAATAATTAAACGAACTTCAAAAAAGCGGGAAATTTTTACTAAATGCCTTTGTTTTATCAACATAATATCAACGAGACCACTAAGCTGGCGGTTTGGCACATAACAGAAGAAGAGGACTTTTTTTTAAAAAAAGTAACAATTCAAAAAGAAATTATGCACCCTCATAAAAGGTTGCAACATCTTGCGGGCCGTTATTTATTACAGATATTAGATCCCGGTTTCCCATTTCATTTGATAGAAATTGCCGCTTCAAAAAAGCCGCTCTTAAGCAATGGTAAAATTCATTTTTCCATATCCCACTGCAGTGATTATGCCGCAGCAATTGTTAGCGGGGACAAACTGGCCGGTATTGATGTAGAAGTGGTAACACCAAAAATTGACCTGGTAAAAGAAAAATTTCTGAGAGAATCTGAACTAAAACTTTCTAAAACTGTCAACGTCGAACCGGAAGCTACGAATTTTCAGGTTCTGACACTTTTCTGGAGCGCAAAAGAAGCCATTTATAAGTGGTATGGGAAAGGAGCGCTCAGTTTTAAAAATAACATGAGCCTTAACGAATTGCATTTTGAGAACAATCATGGGTTTATTGACGCAGATTTTAAAAAGGAAACGACTACGGAATTAAAAATCCAATTCAGGTTTTTCGATAATCTCTGCCTTGCCTGGGTGGTTGGTTGAACCAACGCGCCTGCCCAGCAGGTAAACAAATAATCTATTTTTTGATTTTCAAATCATATTTCTACAAAAGAATGCCTTTCGCAATGGACATTGAGCGTATGCAGAGCGAAAGCGCATTTTTGAATGATAAGGAAAGGCCATCGGAAATTTCCGGAAAACCTGCCAATTTATATTTAATTTCTTTGTTTTTTCAAGGACAAATTATTTTCTTTTTTGCCTTATCTTTGCGGCCTAAAATTTAAAATCTTGGCAACAAAGTTTTCTAAAGAAACTTATTTATACTGGTACGAGCTAATGCTGCTTATGCGCCGTTTCGAAGAAAAGGCCGGCCAGATGTATGGTATGCAAAAAATCCGGGGATTCTGTCATTTATACATAGGGCAGGAGGCGATTGCTGCCGGATGTATGACCGCCACCACTCCCGATGATTCATTTGTTACTGCTTATCGTGATCACGCACTTGCGATTGCAAAAGGTATAAGCCCCAAAGCGTGTATGGCCGAATTGTACGGTAAGGTTACCGGGTGCAGCAGAGGAAAAGGAGGAAGCATGCATTTCTTCGGAGTAGAACAACGGTTTTTTGGTGGACAAGGAATAGTAGGAGCGCAGATTGGAACCGGTGCAGGACTCGCATTTGCAGAACAATACAGGGGCACAGATAATGTAGCTCTTTGTTTTTTTGGCGATGGCGCGGCCAGGCAGGGAATGTTGCATGAAACGTTTAACCTTGCAATGCTTTGGAAACTTCCTGTAGTTTTTATATGTGAAAATAATCAATACGCAATGGGTACTTCTGTTGAACGTACTTCCAACGTTCTTGATATCTATAAATTGGCAGATGCCTACGAGATGCCGGGCGACCAGGTAGATGGAATGACGCCGGAAACAGTGCATGATGCCGTAACCCGGGCCGTAAAAAGAGCAAGGGAAAAAGGCGGCCCAACTTTGCTGGAAATAAAAACTTACAGGTATAAGGGACATAGTATGAGCGATCCGGCAAAATACCGTTCTAAAGAAGAGATGGAAGAATATAAACTTAAAGATCCTGTGGAAACCACATTAGTTAAGCTGAAGGAAAATTTTGGAGTCAGCGATGAGGAAATTGAAGCGATTAATGAAAGGGTAAAACATGAAGTAGAAGACGCGGTTAAGTTCGCCGAAGAAAGCCCTTACCCTGATGATGATGAAGTTTTGAAGGATGTTTATGCCGAAGATGACTATCCTTTTATAATGGATTAGGAGCTGCGGTAATAAGTTATTAGTATAAAGTAAACAGTAGTTAAATAATAATTTAAGTTATTAGTTGTTTTACTGTAAAAATAAAAAAGCCCTTCCGTCTGAGATTGGCAAAAAGAGAATAAAAAATAAATATGGCGCACAAAAACGTACAAACACACGAGGTAGATGTGGTAGAAAAAGCAAGGAATTTCTGGGAAGATTATAACAAACCAATTTCATACATAGGCTCCGCAATAGTAGTATTATTTGCAGCATGGATGATTTATCATTACATGTTCAAAGTACCCGAGCAGGAAAAAGCGGACAAAGAAGTATTCGTAACACAAAAATATTTTTCCGAATTTACCAGCGCCTCCGATTCTGCAAAGATATTTCTTGCAACAAAAGTGCTCAACGGCGATGGCATCAATCCTGGTGCATTAAAGATTATAAATAAATACTCAGGTACGCCCGCAGCTAATTTATGCGAATATTATGCCGGCGCATGTTATTTGCATCTTGGACAATTTGCAAAATCCATAAAGTATTTAAAAGATTTTGATGCGAATGGCGCCACCCAAATAAAAAGCCGCGCGTTGGGGATGATGGGCGATGCGAGCGCAGAACTGGACAAAAAAGATGATGCACTGGAATATTATAAGAAAGCTGCTGAAGTGAACGATAAAGATGATTATACTTCATCTGAGTTTTTATTCAGAGCGGCATTGTTTGCAGAAACCATTGGCAAAACAAAAGAAGCAGTTACGCTTTTCCAAAAAATTAAAACAGATTATCCGCTTTCTGAAAAAGCAAATGACGTGGACAGGTATCTTGCACGGCTAGGAAGTTTTTCAGAATAAATAGTGTGAAGCAAAAATGGCAATAGTCAACGAAAATCTTTACAATATTGACGCAGGCATTCTACCAAAGGATGCCTGTATCATTATTGTACAAACTGAATGGAACCAACCTGTTGTAAGTAAATTGCTGGACGGTTGCACCAGGATACTCCAACAATACGGAATGACAAATTATAAAATAATCAATGTTCCGGGAGCTTTTGAAATCCCATTTGCTATTAAGCATTGTTGGGAAACTTATAATAATAAATTCGGAAAACCAAAGGCTTTCATTGCACTTGGTTGCGTGCTACGCGGCGGCACGCCTCATTTTGACTACGTTTGCAAGGCCATTACAGAAGGCGTGCTACAATTAAACTTGTTATTACCTGTGCCTACTATTTTTGGGGTACTTACATTGGACAATCAGCAACAGGCCGATGAGCGCACAGGAGGTGTTCATGGGAATAAAGGAGAGGAAGCTGCATTGTCGGCGTTAAAAATGATAACACTTGATTATTCGGAATAAAAATTTCAATATTTTTTCTGCAAATAATTCTTATATTTTTCACGAATGAACGTTCAATTATTCATACCCTGTTTTGTAGATCAGTTATATCCGCTAACTGCCTTTAACATGGTAAAAGTTTTGGAAAAAGCCTGCTGTGATGTAACTTATAATTCAAATCAGACTTGTTGTGGGCAGCCGGCTTTTAACGCCGGGTTTTGGGACGAAGCAAAAAGTGTAGCTACTAAATTTCTAAAAGATTTTGACAGCCCGGATTACATTGTGGCACCATCTGCATCCTGCGTCGGTTTTGTAAGAAATTATTATTCTGAATTTTTTGAAAATTCGTCTCAGCATAATCATGTGAAAGATCTTTCTCTAAAAATTTTTGAGTTTACAGAGTTTCTTACAAAAATTTTAAAGATAGAAAATTTTGGAGCCGAACTGAATGTCAAAGCAACCTATCATGATAGTTGCGCCGGCTTACGCGAATGCAAAATTAAAGACGGTCCACGCAATCTGCTAAACAAAGTAAGAGGTCTTGAGTTAATAGAAATGGCTGAAACGGAAACCTGTTGCGGTTTTGGCGGCACATTTGCCGTTAAGTTCGACGCTATCTCCAATGCAATGGCTGAGCAGAAAATTAATCATGCGCTAAATACCGGCGCCTCACATATTATATCCACAGATCTTAGTTGCCTGATGCATTTGCAGGGAATTATTACCAAAAAAGCTTTACCGCTTATTACCATGCATATTGCTGATGTGCTGGCAAGCGGCTGGGAAGAATAGAAGCGCGCATTTGTCTTCTTCAGGTTTCAATATTGAACGCTCATCCTTTTAATCATTTCGATGCTGTAACTTTTTTATAATTGCTGCAAGCTTAGCCGGATCATGCATGTACGGCTCAAGATCAAACACTTCCACCTTCCTGAACTCTGTGGGCATGCTTTCACTTTGTAAAGCAATGTAACCATCTTTCAATGGCTGTCCGTCTATTTTAACCGTCGGGTCATAATTATTCACAACACCTCCGCCTATCGTCGGTTTTTCATATACTAAAACAGTATCTGTGCCTACAATATGTTTAATGATTGAATCACCCAATACAAGCGCTTCTACGTGAGTCCATTCATCGCGTGGACTGGATCCGGATGTTGAACCAATACAATGTTGTGTAATTAATTTATCGTTCATTACCACGTTCGTTCCGGGTGTACATACATTTGCGTTGGTACGTGAAGTGGTGCTATCGCTTCCCAATAACTGGCACTCAATTGAAATAGGATAGTCCTGGTTTAGCATCATGCTTTTCGGAGACTGGCATGCCAGCATGATCCCATTATTGAGGTAAGCCCATTCAGGGCCGTCCTTAGTCTGATCGCCATAAAAGCGATATTCAACAACTACCAGGTAAGCAGAATATTTTTTCTTATAAAAGATGTGACCATACCTGTTATTCAAGAGACCGCCATAGCCATCATAAGAGACTTTCAAAAGACCATTCTCCACACGGAAAGTATTCGCAAAATTATCATTTAGCGCATAGCCTTCAATCTTTACATCCCATCCTTTTAAATTTTTCCCATTAAACATTTGCGTCCAGCCTTTTTGATTGTTTTTTTGCGAGCAGGCAGTCATCGCTAATAAAGAGAAAGCAACAACGATATATTTTTTCATCAGATTAATTTTTTTGAAATGATTTTTATTTTTTTAAATGTTGGATTTCAGTAAATAGGTTAAGCCAGTGTTGGACTCTTGTTTGGATAAATTCTATTTCGTCTTTTGGCAGCATATCTTTTTTCAGATTAATAGTTTCAAACATGTCAATTGTTGCTGTCAAATCTATGACAAATATTTTATCTATAGCTGCATGCTTTAAGACCTTTATTCAACATCACAAAATACCGCTAAACGCAGATTAGTGAACACACAGGTTTTCTGCGTTAGACCCAATCTACAGGCCAGCGGGCAAACAATTTCCTCCAATTTCTATTTTCTATTTTTTTAAGACCACTCCATTTTGTTTTCTTCTGGTAAAACCAATTACATATTTCTTTCGTAAATGATAAAGAGTTGTTAAACACTCACCAACAATTTTTTTAATCTTTCAACCAATTTTATTATGTCAAACGAAGTCTCAAAAGAAAATCAGCCAGACTTAGATATAGCTAGTATGGCTCAGCCTTTTTCCAGGAGAAAATTCTTCGGAATTATGGGTGCAGGTACCGCATTAATGGTTACGGCGGCAGCTTGCAAAAAGTACAATCCCGGCCAACCCGGTGGTGGCCATCATCCTGGCAATGGCGGTGTAAACCTTGGCAGCGGCGATATTGGTATTTTAAATTATGCTTATTCCTTAGAGCAATTGGAAGCAGCATTTTATACACAGGTAATCGCAACACCTTACTCCGGCA
>Ga0134126_10009724_pt1 | contig 12121 bp, 8 predicted proteins | sample KB31752_FD_96881 | JGI IMG/M metagenome (GOLD analysis project Ga0134126, IMG submission 96881) | Terrestrial soil microbial communities with excess Nitrogen fertilizer from Kellogg Biological Station, Michigan, USA - KB3-175-2 | ecosystem: Environmental > Terrestrial > Soil > Unclassified ...
CGAAATTTGTACATGAAGTTATTATCCATCGGCCGGCGCATGCGGGGCCTGGCTTCAACAATATTACCCAGGCTATCCCTTATCACCATGTCTTCAGTGATCATCGGGCCATGGCCGCCGTTTTCCTTCATTCTTTTTCTGAATTCCATACGGCCAAAGCCCCTGCCGGTGCTGTCCGACCGTTTGAAAAAAAACATTTGGCGTTCCCTGCCGCCTTTTTCATTGTCGCCGCTTATCGGCATATCGCCGTTTAAATGATTGATATCCTTTAGCGCATTTTGCCTTTCGGCAGGCGACAGGTCTTTTATGTTTTTGCCGTTAACCGTGGTGTCGCCGTTTTCTATTTTAATTTCAAGATCCTTTTGTACCTGCGCAAGCAAAACCGGGGGCAAGCCAAGTATTGCTATTAAACTAAGCGCGAAAATAAATTCAAAGCCGGGTTTGAAGTTAAAAGTTTTCATCTGGGTGGTTTATTTGTTGAAACCAAAGTTACCAAACAACTATATTTCAAGTTGTTAAATGTTTGTGATTATTTGTTAAAAATTGTTAAAACAGCAATATATCAGCTTATTTAAAATATTTTTGTATTTAGGATGAGAAAGAAAAGTATCGCATTTATTATAAGCCTGATGAGCCTTGCGCTTTTGGGCGTTATGGCTATGCAGTTGTATTTTCTCCGCCAGTCCTATCAAATGCAGTCGGAGTTGTTCGATCGCTCGGTAAATGAGGCGCTGAATAACGTGGTGGCAAAGGTGAGCAAGCACGATGCGCTTAACTTTTTAAATGTAAGGGCGCAAAAAGGCAGCACCTTTCAAAAAGTGTGGGGCGCAGGCAACGGGAATGTAAGCATGATATCCAGCCGCACCGAGAGCAGCGCCCCTGAAAGAAGTGAACGGCCAAAAACGCTGAGCCGCCGTGCAAAAAAGATTGCTTTGCTGCGCGACAGCCTGCGAAGGATGATCATGCATAAAAAGATGGACGACGAAATGTCGAAAATGATGCAGGGGGGCACCATCGATCTGCAGTTGCATTACGAAGAGTTTACCGATGAGTTTGGCGATGTGCACGGCCGCGTAACCCCCGTGCTGGTACGCAACCCCGCGCCGGCATTAAAAAGGCATCAAAGACTGCATAAATACGATACTGCCAGGTACACTTACAGCGACCCGCAATTCGGAAAACAGGTAATCTCGATACCGCATATTAACCCCGAGTGGCAGCGCGAACAGGAGAGGAAACAAAAGGAAAGGCAGTTGCGGGAAGTGCAAAGAATGCTCGAGAACGACTCCTTGCAAAACGCGCCTCCGGGTAAATCCACAGTTATCCAAAATCTTGCTGAAGAATACGGCAAATACGGCGAGCCCTTAAAGATGCGCCTCGATCCGTTTTGGATAGATACGCTGCTGCGTTTTGAACTGCACAACAAAGGCATTAACCTGCCTTTTAGTTATGAAGTAACCACCGCCAACAGCGATTCGCTGATCTTTTCGAAAGCAAACGATATTACGGGGGCCAAGCCGGCCTTCAATGGCATCACCATATACCAAACCCCGATATTCAGCAAGGACGTGATCAACGACCCGGGCTTGATCAGGCTTGCATTCCCGCAAAAAAATTCGCTCATCTTAAACCGGATGACGGCTACCATGGCAACAACAGGCGGTTTATTGCTGGTGCTGGTGCTTTGTTTTGGATACACTATTTTCTCTATCCTTAAACAAAAAAAGGTGTCGGAAATGAAAACCGATTTTATCAACAACATGACCCATGAATTCAAGACTCCGGTTTCAACCATAATGATCGCCAGCGAAGCCTTAAAGGATAACGAAATAGCGCTCGACCGTAACCGTGTTTCGCGGCTCGCCAATATTATTTACGAGGAAAATGAACGTTTGGGCAGCCATATCGAGAGGGTGTTGAATATTGCCCGCATTGAAAAGAATGACTTCAAGCTGGATAAAAGGCCGCTCGACGTTAACGAAATGATAGCCGTAGTTGTAGATAGCATGGCGCTTAAGCTGCAGAAATGCAATGCTAAGACAACCCTGCAGCTGGAGGCCGAAAACGCTGTCATCAACGCCGATGAGCTGCATTTTTCGAACGTGATATACAACCTGATAGACAATGCCATAAAATACAGTGTAAATGAACCTGATATTACCATAAGTACCCTGAACAAAAACGGCCAGGTGGTGATAAAGGTGGCAGATAAAGGCATAGGCATGAGCCGCGACCAGCAGACAAAAATATTTGAACAGTTTTATCGCATACCTACCGGCAACCTGCACGATGTAAAAGGCTTTGGATTAGGGCTGAGCTACGTAAATACCGTGGTTAAGCGGCTTAACGGCATTATAAGCGTGAAATCGGAAAAGGAAAAGGGCTCGGAATTTGAGCTGAAGTTCCAGGCGGCGTAAAGGAGTCGGGAAATAACAGCATTGAATAAATAAATAAACAAAAAAACCTTTCGGACTTTCGACTTTTCGGACTTTCGGACTTGAAAATATGAAAAAAATATTATTGGTCGAAGATGATCCTAACCTGGGTTTACTGTTACAGGATTACCTGCAGCTGAAAGGGAAATTCGACGTTGTTTTGTGTAAGGACGGTGAAGAAGGCCTGCGCAGCTTTACCCGTAACAATTACGATCTGTTGATACTGGATGTGATGATGCCTAAAAAGGATGGCTTTACTTTGGGTAAGGACATCCGGAAAATAAACGCCCAGGTTCCCATTATTTTTGCCACGGCCAAGGGTATGATAGAAGACAAGACGCAGGCCTTTAATTTGGGCGGCGACGATTATATCACCAAGCCTTTCCGGATAGAAGAGTTATTGCTGCGCATAAACGCCCTGCTTAAAAGGGCCAGCAATTCGGAAAAGCACGAAGAAGAAAAACAAACTACCTTCAAGATAGGCAGGTACACCTTTGAATATACCTCGCAGCTTATCAGTATCGGCGATTCGCAGCAAAAGCTCTCGACCAAGGAGGCCGAATTGCTTCGCTTACTTTGCCTTCGGAAAAACGAAGTACTTACCCGCGAAGAAGCGCTGTTGAATATTTGGCATGATGACAACTACTTTAACGGCCGCAGCATGGACGTTTTTTTAAGCAAGATCCGCAAGTACCTCAAAGATGACCCCAATGTGGAGATCATTAACGTACATGGACGCGGGTATAAGCTGCTGATCAATTAACGTCGTCGAGCTCTCGCTTACGAATTCATCTTAATATACTCGTCAGAAAACTCGGCAATATACCGCTCAACGTTGCCGCGGATCTCTTCCAGGTCGCGGTTTTCAAGTTTGGCCAGGATTTGCATTAGCAGTACATTATTGATCTTGTTATATGCGTAGGTTGAGGCTGCATTGCTTAGAAGTTTTGCGTTTAAATCGATCATCTGCGCCAGTTGGGCTTCGCTGATTTTATCGTTTGTTGTTTGATCACCCATGATAGGAAGATTAAATTGGTTTACAAGATTGTTTGAAATGCTACGAAAAAGTATAAGGCAAAGGAAAACAATTAATACAAGTATTTCATCGTCATTCTTGTAAAAAAAGTTTAATTGGCGCCGCTGAGCGCCTCGTAGATTTCGGCGGCCAGCAGGCCGCTCCCGCCGCCATAATGCTGCACAATGATGATACCCGGTCTTTCGCCTGTAAAAACGGAGCACAATCTATCCTCGCTCTCGTGTTCAATTCCACTGCCAAGCAATACCAGCTGAAAAGCACGGGCCCTAAACAAGCCGATAGCTTCATCATCGGTCCCGGCGCCGGTTGCATTCCATTCCGGGTTGTTGTTTATCAGCCGCACAACGGTAGCCAGGATACCCTCATGCCGGCATATCACTAATATTTCGGTTTTGTTCATGTCTTTTTTTAGTGAGAGCTAAAAGGTGAAAGGCGAAAGGAAAACTTAAAAACTCGAGCTTTGGTCTTTCTGCTTTCAGCTTTCGCCTCTTACCTTTCTCCGTCCAATCAGCTGCCAGAGATATCGCCGCTGCCGTTTTTCCGTTTATTGACACTTTTGGGGCTGCCGCTATAATGAATATCGCCCGAGCCGTTTACTGCCGCGTCGATCCGGTTGCTGGCGTTTACCGATGCATCCCCTGAACCGGAAACGCGCACCGCGGTATTCTGGGTTGCAAGATTATGCGCTGAATAATCGCCCGAACCGACAATGCTAACAGCGGAACTTTCGGCACTTCCCGACAGTTTCATATCGCCCGAGCCTGTAAGATTGCTCTCCAGCGTCTTTGCGTGTACCCTTCCGGTCATGTCGCCCGAGCCGCTAACGCTTAGTTTGAGGCTGTTTGCCGAGATACCGTCCCTAAAATCCACATCGCCGGATCCCGTTACGCTGACTGCGTCTAAATTCTTAGCCGTAACATAAACAATTATCTTTTTATGGTGGCGCCACAGATCGCTCCAGTGAAAGTCATCGTGCTTGTTATATATTTTTAAAACACCGCCGTTAACCTCGGTCTTTATACGTTCCATCATATCTGCCGGCGCCTGCACCTTTACGGATTCGGTGGAACCCTGCGTGATGCGAACATCAAACGAGCCCGCAACATCTACCGCGTGAAAGCCGGAAAGGTGGCGGTCGACAATATCATAGGCGCTGGCATTAGCTGCCGAAAGCGGTTTTGCGGTTGTATGGCCGGCGCTTGCCATGAGCGCTGCAGCCAGCAAAAATTTCATAAATGATTTCATGTTATTTTGTTTAGTTGTATTGGACGATGTTTAATACGATCAGGTTGCAGTAAAATTAAGAAAAGAAGGTGAAAGGCGAAAGGTAAAAGGCGAAAGGTAAAAAACAGCAGATGCGGCATAAAACCACGACTAAAAACCTTTCACCGTTCACCTTTTACCTTTCGCCTTCTCCTCAAAACCTGCTTATCTCGCCGCTGCCGCTGGTTGAGCTGATCACTTTGGTAGCAGTGCCGGTATAGCTTACCGCGCCCGACCCACGTACCGCGGCATCGATTTTTTCGCTTGCATTTATTTCGGCATTGCCCGATCCCGAAATATGCACCGCCGAAGTTACGGTGACAAGGTTGCGGGCGGTAATATGGCCCGAACCGGTTACTTTTACCGACGAGCTTTCGGCGCTGCCTGATATATTGATGTTTCCCGAACCCGATATATGGCTTTCTAATTTGCTCACCTTAACCTTACCCTCCATTTCACCCGAGCCCCTAACCTGCAGCTTTAAAAAATCAGCAGTAATACCATCGCTAAATGAAATGCTGCCCGACCCCGAAAGGCCAATCGAATTAATGTTTTTAGCGGTAATGTAAACAGGTATTTTTGGACGGTTGTGCCACACGCCCTTGTCACTCCACCAGCTTTTTTCGCCCCAAAACCAATTGTCGTACTTGCGGTGAATTGTTAATACGCCCCGCACAACTTCCGCCACTATCCGGTCTTTAACATCCTCGGTGGCTATAATCCTGACTGATTCCACAGCACCCTGTACCAGGTGCACTTCGAAAGGCCCGCCAATTTTTATTCCGCTAAAGCCCGAAAGCTGGCGGTCAACCATTGCAGAAGTATCTGTTTTTAAAGTTGTCCGTGGTTTTGCAAACGAATAGCCCGTACCGGCTATAAGTAAAGCTGCAAATAAAAAGGTAGTTAGTGCTCTCATGTTCAAATTGTTTTTCGTGTAAGACGATGCCTAAAACAATTTGGTTGCATGATGTAAAAAATACCCAATAGTTATTTAATGTCGAATTGAGAACGGGCTAATCAATTGCGTTCACGTACTCACTGCCCCCATCGGGGGCAAACATCGGTAGAAGAAATTAAAAAAAATAACCGCTCCGTAGGTGCGGTACATGGCGCCAGTCGCGTACGGCACGTCAATATTCGTTTAATGAATTTTCTACCGATATTTTGCTCCTACCGGAGCATTTGAGTGCCCAGCATTCCTGAAATACTGGCATTGATTCAACATTCATATTCGATATTCAGTAAATTCCCCCTTCAGGGGGCCGGGGATCCTATTCCACCAGCACCCCGATATAATAATTAAAGGTATCCACTTCGATATTATCCTTATTGGCGCCGGGAATATCCACCAGCCTGAAACGGGTGGTGGGGGTAATAAATTTATATTCTCCGCCTTTTATTTTTACCTTAACCGGCATATTAAAATCTTTTACGTCGGCAATCCAGCGGCAATATAATCTACCCCTCATAAACATAAAATCAAGAATAGGGAGATTTTTATATTTGAGGTATTGTTCAAAAACCGGGTTAAGATTTTTGCCGGCCTTGTCGCTGATATAGTTAACCACATCGCCATAGTCTACCGTTTTGTGGTAAAATATCTTGTTAAGGCCGCGCAATATGCTGCGCCATTTTTCATCGTCGTTGATAATGGTGCGTATCATGTTGAGCAAATTGCCGCCTTTGTAATACATATCTTCCGAGCCTTCCTTATTTACATTGTAAGGCCCTACTATCGGCCGGTCATTGGCAATCAGAAAACGTGTGCCATGTACATATTCCTGCCCGGCCTGTTTGCCATACCGCTGTTCAACAAATAACGATTCGGAATAATTGGTAAAACCCTCGTGTATCCACATGTCGGCCAGGTCCTTCGACGTGATGTTATTACCGAACCACTCGTGCCCGCTTTCGTGTACGATGATAAAATCCCATTTCAAACCCCAGCCGGTGCCGGAAAGGTCGCGGCCGAGGTACCCGTTCTCAAAATGGTTGCCGTACGCGGTACCACTCTGGTGTTCCATCCCCAGGTGCGGTGTTTCCACGAGTTTGTAGCCGTCCTCATAAAACGGGTAGGGGCCAAACCAGTATTCAAAAGCCTTGATCATATCTTTTACGTTTTCCCCGAATTGCTTTTTAGCTTTTTCGAGGTTGTAAGTCAGCACCCAGTAATCCAAAGTTAAATTACCTTTTTCGCCGGCATAGTTGTCGCTGAAGTGGGTGTATTTGCCAATATTGGCTTCGATATCATAATTGTTAATGGGGTTTGCCACAAACCAATCGTACCTGGTATAGCCATTGCCGAGATCGGTGGTTTTACGCAACCGTCCGTTGGATACATCCTGTAAACCGGTGGGGCAACTGATGCTGATCAAAGCGCTGTCCACCTCGTCAGCCTGCTGATCTTTGTTGGGCCACCATATACTGGCGCCCACACCCTGGCAGGCTGTGGCCACCCATGGGTTGCCATTGACGTCCTTCGTGTAAACCACACCGCCATCCCAGGGGGCGTTTTTGGCGATGGTAGGATTTCCTGAATAAAAAACAGTGAACTCGTCCTTAGCCCCCTTTTTTATCGCTTCGGGAAAAGTGACAAATACCGCGTTAAATTCCCTGGCATAAGGCAGATCTTGTCCTTTGTAAACTACCCGTTCAACTTTTAAATTCGCAAACAGGTCAAACTGCAGTTTGGTGAAATCCTGTGTGGCGGTAAATTTAAACAGGTTGCTGCCGCTGATGAATTTCTGATCGATATCAAACTTAACATCCAGGTGATAAAAATTAATATCGTAACAGGTGCGCAGGGGCGTCAAATAGCCGCGAAGCGAATCGGCCCGTGTAAAAGTTTCTTTGGGCACGCCAAGCTGCGCCTTTGCCGAAAAGCCAAACAAAACTAAAGCGGCTAATAATAATCGGTGAAATCTCATTTAAATCGTAGTCTATAGGTAATCGGTGTAATCGTTATGTAGTAATCGGTGTAATCATTCATTAATCGGTGAAATCATAAATGAAATCATTTATTCCAGTACGGTAACTTTTACGCCGGATCGGTCTTTTTCATCATGATATATCCTGATGGTTGCCTTTTGGAAATCCGAATCTTTGGCATGATAAATATCTTCAAATTTTTGCGGATTCCGGTCGGCGAGAGGAAACCAGGAATTTTGTACCTGTATCATAATGCGATGGCCCTTTTTAAAGGTATGCGCAACGTCCGGCAAATGATATTTTATTTCGGTGACCTTGCCCGGAACAAATGGCTCGGGTTTCTCGAATGAATTGCGGAATTTACCCCTGAATATTTCACCGCGCACCAGCATTTCGTAACCTGCCATCGTCACGTTTTTTGGGTTGGGTTTTGGCTCAGGATAATCATCAGGGAAAACATCGATCAGTTTGACCACATAATCAGCATCGGTGCCCGTTGTTGACGAGAACAGATCGGCAATTATAGGGCCGGTTAAAGTAATGTCTTCCTTTAAAGTATCAGTTTGATAAACTTTCACATCCGGCCTTCGGCCGGCAAAACGTTGGTCGTCCAGCATATATTCCCTTGTACGGCGCGCCTGGATACCATCCTGGTAAGGCACCGGCGAGTTAGGGTCGCTCATATATTCATCAAAACTGGCCGGCCCTTTTGGCGCCTCGAATGAAAGCTTGCCATTTGCGTGAAAATAAAGTGTTTTTTCAATGGTATTCTTCGGCGGCCATGCGCTAAACTTATGCCATTCATTGTTTCCCGAAACAAAAATAGTCGCTTTCGGCAGGGCCATTTCGCCTTCGCCCTTCAGGTAGTATTTAAAAAAAGGCAATTCAATATTTTCGCGGAACCAGACGCTTGTTTTTTCGCCAAAGTTCTGATCGGCAAAAAACTGGCCGTCTCCCCGCTCCCAGCCGCCATGAAACCAGGGGCCCAGCACCAGCATATTGGGGTGCGAGGCCGGGTTTTGCTTTTCCAGTGCCTTAAAAACCTGCTGAGCGCCAAAAGCATCTTCCGCATCGAAAAAACCGCCGACCACCATTGTTGCCGGCGTAATGTTTTTTAAATGCGGGCGGATATTCATCCCCTGCCAGAAGGCATCATAGTTGGAATGCGCCATCATATTGTCCCAGAATTTTACCGAATCGCCGAAGTAGCGTTTTTTATAATTGGGCAGCGCGCCCAGGCCGAGATAAAATTTATAGTTGTCGGACTCTTTATACTTAATCCGATTTTTAAACTGGGCAGGTGTAATGGGATGCGGCCGGGGTACGCCAAAACTGGTGAGGAAGGCAAAGGCATCCATCACAAAGAAAGCCCCGTTATGGTGAAAGTCATCGCCGATGAACCAGTCCGTAACCGGGGCTTGCGGCGATACTGCTTTTAACGCCGGATGTGCGTTTGGCAATGAGGCGGTTGAGTAAAAACCCGGATAGGAAATGCCCTCAATCCCCACTTTGCCATTATTATTTGGCAGGTTCTTTACCAGCCAATCTATGGTATCGTAGGTATCCGAGCTTTCGTCCACATCCTTATTGCTCTTTTTATTATCGATGTCGGGCCGCACATCTACAAAATTGCCCTCGCTCATCCAGCGGCCACGTACGTCCTGGTACACAAAAATAAAACCGTCCCGGGCAAGCAGCATATTTTGCCCAAGGGTCTTCCTGTAGGCGGTTTCACCGTAGGGGCCGACGTTGTATGGCGTACGGGTCATTAAAATGGGGTATTTTTTTGATTGATCTTTGGGCATGTAAATGGAAGTAAACAGGCGTATACCATCGCGCATGGTAATATACTTTTCCATTTTAGTGTAGTTTTGCCGGATATAGGCCGAATCCTGGGGCGGCTGTGCATAGGTAATAATATAACATACCATCAGCCCCAGTACAATCAGGGTTTTTTTCATTGGTTTTACAGATCAGTTAATAAGCTAATTTAGCAAGTAAATCGCTAATATGCTATTCGTGTTAATACTGTTACAAATGCCCGAAAATATATAATAGTAAAGTGCTTTTTAGGCAAAACAGCGTCGAATAACAGCGTTGGTATAGGGAATAACAGCGTTGGTGTAATTTATTTTAATTAAAGAATAAATAAATTTACCTTTGAGGAAATAAGAAATGCTGCCGCTCCTGATGGCAGTTGTCAAAAAGGCATAACAGGCTTTAACCTAATACCTTATCACAAAATAATTTTCATTTCCTCCAATCCGGCTCAAATAATTTTCATTAAAGCAAGTTTAAAAAAACGCAAATTAATGCATCAATAATCTCCTGCTAAAATGACTTATTAAAATAATTTAAAAAGTTTTGTAATTGTGAATTTAAATTTATTAAGTTTGTAGTGAATAATGCATAACATATCATTGGATAGAATTTATGGTAACCCTTTGTCGGTAGGGGTAATTTTAAATAGTTAAATTGGTTTGAAGAAGTCCTCGCCCCCAGGCGGGGATTTTCTTTGTCCGGTTTATTAAAATGATTTTATGTTTTTAAAGCTGATCTCTTAAACCAGGCTTAGGGATCCGAATAAAGACTTACGGACTTCACACAATGCCACGATTAAATTTACTCGAAGAAACACGATACGAAAAGCTGCCGGTAACGGTATACAGCAACCAGGAGGTTGCATCGGTAGCCGTAGCCGGGAGAATAGCAAAGCTGATACGCAGCAAGGATAAAAAAGGCGAGAAGACGGTGCTCGGCCTGGCCACAGGGGTAACGCCTATCGGCGTTTACGCCGAACTGGTGCGCCTGCACAAAGAAGAAGGCCTGAGCTTTAAAAACGTGATCACCTTTAATTTGGACGAGTACTACCCCATGCAGCCCAACGCAGCCCAGAGCTATGTTACCTTCATGAACGAGAACCTGTTCGGCCATGTGGATATTGATAAAAAGAACGTGCATATCCCCGACGGGACCTTAGATAAAGATGAGGTGGCCGCCTTTTGCGAGGACTACGAACAAAGAATAACAAAGCTTGGCGGACTGGACCTGCAGATACTCGGCATAGGCCGTACCGGCCATATCGGCTTTAACGAGCCGGGCTCGGCGCCAAACTCAGGCACAAGGCTGGTGACATTGGATGACCTGACCCGAAACGATGCAAGCCGTGATTTCGGCGGCAAGCAAAACGTGCCCACCAAAGCCATTACCATGGGTATCGGCACGATATTCAAAGCCAGGGAGATCATCCTGATGGCCTGGAGCTTGAAAAAAGCGCCGATCATTAAAAAGGCGGTGGAAGGCGAAATGTCGGGCGAGGTGCCGGCCACTTATTTGCAATTGTCGGACCATGTGGAGTTCGTGCTCGACGAAGCGGCGGCAAGCTCATTGACAAGATTCGATACCCCCTGGCTGGTAAAAGATTGTACCTGGGAAAACGGCCTGAAAAAGAAAGCGGTGATCTGGCTTGCCGAAACAGTGAACAAGCCCATACTAAAGCTCACCGAAGAAGATTACAACAACCATGGCATGGCCCAGCTGGCGGTAGAACAGGGGCCGGTGTATAACATCAATATCGACATATTCAATCAGCTGCAGCATACGATCACCGGCTGGCCGGGAGGAAAACCCGATGCCGACGACTCGCAAAGGTCCGAGAGGGCACAGCCGGCCCGAAAGCGCTCCATCATCTTTTCGCCTCACCCGGACGATGATGTGATCTCGATGGGCGGTACCTTTATACGATTAGTTGACCAGGGGCACGATGTGCATGTCGCATATCAAACCTCTGGCAACACGGCTGTCTGGGATGATGACGTGTTGCGCTTCGTTGAGTTCGCTATTGACTTTAATGAAAGCATAGGCGAGGATAATAAACGGCTAAAGCAGATATACGACGAGATGCGGGCCTTTATTCCTACCAAAAAACCAAACCAGGTTGATACGAAAGAGATCAGGGATGTAAAAGGTTTTATCAGGAAGACAGAGGCTATATCCGGCGCCAGGTACGCGGGCCTGCAGGATGACCACATCCATTTTATGGCCTTACCCTTTTATGAGACCGGCAAAATAAAAAAGAATACCGCCGACGAGGAAGACATACAGCTAACAATGAAGCTGCTCAACAAGATAAAACCCCACCAGGTATTTGCCGCCGGCGACTTTGCCGACCCGAACGGCACCCACCTGGTCTGCTTCAACATTATAACAGCGGCTCTAAACAGGCTAAAGGAAACCGAAGACTGGGTAAAAGACTGCTGGCTGTGGATGTACCGCGGCGCCTGGCTGGAGTTTGAGACCTGGGAGATAGAAATGGCCGTGCCGCTGTCGCCGCAGGAGGTACTAAGAAAACGAAACGCCATATTCAAGCACCAGAGCCAAAAAGACAGGCCGGTATTTCCCGGGGATGATGCCAGGGAGTTTTGGGTAAGGGCCGAAGACCGCACCAGGGAAACCGCCA
>Ga0134126_10009726_pt1 | contig 12118 bp, 17 predicted proteins | sample KB31752_FD_96881 | JGI IMG/M metagenome (GOLD analysis project Ga0134126, IMG submission 96881) | Terrestrial soil microbial communities with excess Nitrogen fertilizer from Kellogg Biological Station, Michigan, USA - KB3-175-2 | ecosystem: Environmental > Terrestrial > Soil > Unclassified ...
CTTCGGGCGCGCTCGAGCTGGTGCCGCTGGTCACGGTGCAAAACCTCGCCCGCGCGCTGACCGCGCTCAACGAACGCGGCTTCATGACCGTCGGGCTCGACAGCCAGGGCAGCGAGGATCTTTCGGCTATCGAATTGCGTCAGCCGCTGGCGCTCGTGCTGGGCGCCGAGGGCAAAGGCCTGCGCCAATTGACGCGCGAGACCTGCCGCGCGGTGGCGCGGCTCGATCTGCCCGGCGACATCAAGAGCCTCAACGTTTCCAACGCGGCGGTGCTCGCCCTCTATATCGGCGCGAGCCGGCTCGGCCTGATGAAATAACAAAACGCCCGTCTGCAATTTGCAGGACGGGCGTTGATGTTCAGGCCAAAGTTAGAACTCAGTCGTAACGGCGCAGCACGCGGCGGCCGTGATAGTATCCGCCGTAGTGGTAGCCGTAGCGATAGGCATGGTGCCGCCGATGATAGGCATGGTGCCCGCGATAGCTGTAGCCGTAATAGCCGGGATAAGCGTCCTCACGGTAGGTCGGATACGGCGCGAAGGCGCCGGGACCAGTGTAGGTCGGGCCCTGGTTCACGTAGTAATATTGCGTGTTCGGATCGACAAGCCGTTCATAGGCCCAGCCGCCACAGGCGCCACAGCCGGTGTAGCCATAACCGTACCCGTAAGTGTAGCTCGGCGCATAAACGGGCGCACAAGGTGTAAAGAGTCCCCCACAGCAGCCACCGAACCCGCACGCCATCGCCGGTGCGGCGCCTGCGGTCAAGACGGCCGCGGCCGCAACCATTCCAAGTAAAGTCTGACGCATCACTCTCTCCTGTTAAGCCCTGTTTTTGTTGGCTTTTGAAACTCGGTTCGGACGTTTTTGATTTTTGCGGCTCGCAATCACCGGCGATTCTGCAGGCCCGGCGGGCCGCCCATCGGCGGTGCGAGGATCACGGGCGGCGGATAAGATGGAACGTCCGGCGGCTGGGTGGCCGGCAGCGGCGCGGAATGCGCCGACCATGATTCGTGATATTCCGGCGGTGGCAGCGGCAGCTTGCGATTGGCCGGCGGCTCGATCTCGAGCCGGCCATAGCCGGGCTTCTGTCCGAGGCTTGGATAATAATGGCCGACATTGGGCGCGTAACTGATAGGGCGCCCGCCATAGACGGTCGGCAGATTGTTCACGCCCTTGCCGAGGCCGTACTCCCCCTCGACAACGGCATAAGATGCATCGACGCCGTTGATGATGACGGGAATGCCGGGGCGCGCGGGAATCACGACGTTGAAGCCCTCGGAGGCAAAGGCCGCGGGCGTGATCGCGATCACGATGGCTGAGATCAAACGCAGACGCATGAGATGGTCCGATTGCTAAAATGCAATCTATCCGAAGCAGGGATAGGAGGGGTTAAGGGGACGCACCAAACTGACGGTAAGCCTAACGCATCAGGCATTTACCGCTGTCAGTTGACGCCAATCCCGATACCAAATCGTTAACGTTAACGCGGCCCGACGATGGGCCGCTGCACAAGCGCCTCCACAGCACACGGCTGTGTGAATCGGAAGGCATGAAAAACGGAAACGACAGGCCCCACGAGTGCTTGGGCGCAAATTCAACGTCAATGGAGCACCCTCATGACGAGGAGCCGTCGCGACAGGTCGCGCGATGAAAGAAGGTGGTCCGGCGGACCGCCTCTTTCTTTGGCTCACCTCATCGGCAGGTGCGCAAATAGTTGGTGCGCGCGTCGCGTTCGGCGCCTGCATCGGCATAGGACACGCCAAGGCACCATTGGTCGTGCACGGAAAAATCCGACGACCAGCGCGCGCCGTGCATGCCTGCTGCACAACGCGGATTGGATAATCCGCCGCGCACCTGGTTGAGCGCCGCTCTCGAATATTGCCGGCAAAATGCCGGATCCGCCGCGTGCGCCGCATCCGTTGCCGCGCCCAGGACCACCGATGACGCCAACGCCACCGCAAGCCAAATCCCCCTCGTCATGTCGCTCCCCAGCCGACTGATTCCTGACGGCTAACGGTACCATTGCGGCCCGAAACACCCAACGCCCCGGAAAGGCCCAGGCCGCTCACCCACGGCTTTGCCCTCGCCCGACAAGTCTGTTATTTGACGGCGCGCCTCACCTCTGGCCTTCTGCATGAGGCGCGGGGATGACACCTGGATGCCATCATCGATTGGCCGGCTTAGCTCAGCGGTAGAGCAGCGGTTTTGTAAACCGAAGGTCGGGGGTTCAATCCCCTCAGCCGGCACCATCACTTAGCGCCGTTTCCTAATGGGTGTGTTGAAGGCTAGGCAGCAGCTGTGGACCTTTGGCGGGATAGGCGTTCACGCGCAACCGAAGATCGTGGAACCCAGCTGCTTAGGGTCCCGAATCTTGGACAGGTCGATCAACGACATCAGGGAGCTGCTCGCGGGCATGGGTCTGCAGCTCAGGATGACAACAACTTGGTAGAGCTTCGAGCCCCGAATTGTCGACCAGTATTCACTCGTTCACTACTTCGCACGGTCCTTAAGTTTCGAAATCGGGCTTGCCTTTTCCCCAGCCTCTGAACCCGAACCATGCCAGCGCTCCTACTACCATCGTGCCAACGGCAGCGATGAATGCTTGGATTGCCGCAATTTGCTCGATCTCATATTTCGCCCACTCAAGGCCGTGCGCTTCAACCATCCATGTGTCTTGGAGGACCCTGATCGGCACTGGCTCCTTGTCCTTGCCGGTTTTGATGTAGGAGGTGACTTCGAGCGTGACCTCGGCCTTACCAGGCTTCAGCGGCTCTACATCCCAAATCCACGTTATCGGTACAGGTGATGAGATCGTGCGCATTTTGTCCCCGCGGAGCGTGATCTTCAACCGATCAGGAGGTCCGCTCAATTGGGCCGACACGTCGTTTGCAACGAGGACGGTTGCCTCGGTCACTTCGCCTTCAAGACCCTTGAAGAGTGGTGCGGTGTCTTGCTTCTCGTTGGTCTTGATCGCAAACTCGACCGGCGTGGACTCTCCGAGCTGCAGGTTAGCAGGCTTGTTGTAATCGACTGGATAACTTTGCAGCTCGCGAGCGATGTCTCTCGCACGGTCCCTGACTAATTGGTTATTCGCGGTGCCGGCCCCGGTGGTATTCTTGGGGATCGCGTTGATCGCTTTTGCGAGGCGACCCTCTAAGTCGGCGTTCGTGAGCGGCACGCTTACCTTGTGGTGTCCAACCTCGTGCTTCGCCAGCTTGTAATCGGTCAGCAGCGCGCCGCGCTGCAGGACAATGGCCATAATACCGATAAGAATTGCGAACCACAAAACGTACCGCATGCCAGCCCCCCACATCCTAAGATCGGGCCTTTATGAAATCACACGTACGTACGTTGTGAACTTTAGCGTGCACGCGCCGGCAAGCAAGCGCCAAACGCTAGGGCCATGCGAGCTTCGGCAGCGAAAATCTCTATTTCGGCAGGGTGATAGCCAGAACCCCGATTTGCCCTTTGCCCCACATGGTTGAAGCCATGAAGGTCTCGCACTTGCGGGGCGAGGCCGTTCACGCAGGCGAACTCACGAGTTGGCGGGCCAGCTGCGCTGCGTGCTCGCCGACCTCAGGCGCAAGGCAGAGGAGAGCACGCCCACGCCCCTCAACGTCATCCAACACCTCGCGGCCATTCGCCGTATCGGAGCATTCGTTGAGGCGTTCACGCGGCCGCGGTATCAATCGAACGGCGTATCACCCGCCGCACGTCCGCATTCGATAGGAACAGATCGTGGTTGATGATGCCCCAGCCTGCTTCTGAAGCATCGACCACGCGCACCCCCAGCCGCCCGATCGCGGCCTTCTCGGCCGCGCCAACCCGTGTCATCCCCCCAGCTATTTGTCCGGACAGCGCCAGCGCGCGGTCGTTCGTAGCGGCGATGACGGTGATCTTGCCGGCGAGCGGACCAATACGGCTGATCGACGACGAGAACACGTCCATGTCGATGTCCGGTGAGGCGAACACGACGGCGCCGATCCTGCCTGTAACGGTGTCGCCGTAGCGCGCATAAAGCTGGCGCAGGCTTTCGAGCGCCAGCATGGTTCCCATGCTGTGCGCGACGATGTGGACGCGTCCGGCGCCAGGAGCCGAGACGATGGAAGAGAGCACGCGCTCGAAAGCGTCGCGCGACCACATCGCACTATCCCGGTCATACGCGTAGTCGAAAAATTCCGCCTTGGAGGGCCAAGAGAACACCATCGTCCTGCCGCGGAACTTGATTCCATCGGAGAGATTCGCGGCATCGAGCGCGGCTGTCTCGAATGTCTGATTGAAGCCGTGCACGTAGATCAGGACGTCCGACCCGCCGCCATCCGGTGCGAGAAGGTTGCTGACCTCTCCCGACACCGGCTCGATCCTATCAATACGCCAATCGGCAAGTCCCACCGCGGCGAGAGAGAAACGGCCGTCATCCGGTGGCACCAGTTTTGCTCGCGCGAGCGTCATCATGGAACCTCGCTGCGGCCCAAACCAGGGCTTCGCGCGCCCGCCGTTCACCGGCTTGCGTGTGGTTGCGACGAACAATGTCGGGTCTATCGAGAGCGCTGAGGCGTCGTAGCGCGCGCCAGTCGCTCCCAAGCCGGCGCATCCGCCAAGCGCCAGCACGCTGAACGCGCCAAACCCGCCGAGAAGTGCTCGGCGGGACATAACAGCCTCATGTTTTGCCAAACGTCGATCGATCACACGGAACCCTCGGGAACATTGCCCCCTTTAGCCGCCCCGGCGAAACCCCTCGATCATAATGGCGGCGAGAAATGGGCGGGCCGCGATCTCGAAATTGTCCGACTTTGCCGGTGAGGCTCAGAGTCTAAGAGGGCGTGGCTGCGGCGGGGCCCGCAACAACGTCACGCTTGTTCGATCCCCGGAACGGCCCCCATCTCCTCCGCGATGAAATCGACCAACAGCCGCACACGCGCGATGCCGGCGCGCTCCGGAACGATCAGCATGTTGAGCGGCACCGAGGGTAGCGTGTACTCGGGTAGGATCGCTTTGAGCCGGCCAGCGGAAAGAAGATCATCGATCAACCAGCGATGCGCGGGCGCGATTCCGCGACCCGCCACCAACGCTTCGCGTGCGGCAAGGCCATGGTCGACGCGAAGGCGCCCACCAAAGGGCACGGCGTGACGATTGCCATCGAGCCCCTGCAGCACGAGGGTGTCGCTGCCTGTGACGTTCGACATCCGCACGCCCTCATGGCCGGAGAGATCCAGCGGCTGGGCCGGGGTGCCGCGCGTTGCCAAATAATCAGGCGCGGCGACCAGTAGCCGGCGGGATTGGCCGAGCGCATGCAACTTCATTGAGCTGTCCGTGAGCGGCCCGAGGCGTAGCGCAATGTCGACGCCCTCGCGCACGAGATCGACGCGTTCATCGGTAAGACTGAGGTCGATGCCGATATCGGGATAGCGGTCCTGAAAGGCGAAGATCAGCCGGCTCACATGCATCACGCCGAAAGCCGCAGTGCAGGAGATGCGGATGTTCCCGGCCGGCGCGCCGCGCGTGCCCCGCGCTTCATCGCCCGCCCGCTCGACCAAGCGTAGGATTTGCACACAGTTGGCGTAGTAGCGGCTGCCCTCGTCGGTCATGGTGACGCGCCGTGTCGTCCTGCTGAGCAGGGGCACGCCAACGGCACCCTCGAGTTCCCGCAACTGCCGCGTCACCGTGGACTGTCCAAGCCCGAGTTCGCGCGCAACCGCCGACAGGCTGCCGCGCTCGGCGATCCTGACAAAAGCGCGCATGCGCTCCAACGTGATGTCAGATTTATCCATTATTCGGAATAATCATATGCACTCCCGTCATATAACGGATGAGTCAATGATTTTGTACCTTGATGGCAGTTCCTCACCTGCTGGATCCGTTCCATGAAAATTCTGCTCGTCTTCGCCCATCCTGAATCGCGCTCGCTCAATGGCGCGCTGCGCGACGTCGCTGTCCAGGAACTCAGAACCCAAGGCCATGAGGTCCGCGTCTCGGACCTCTACGCCCAGCATTGGAAAGCTGCGGTCGATCATGCCGACTTCCCGCCGCTTCCGCCGGACACACGGCTCAAGGTTGCGGGGGCCTCGAAGCAGGCCTTTGAGGCGGATGCGCTAACCGGTGACGTGAAAGCGGAGATCGAGAAGCTCTTATGGGCCGACGTGCTGATCCTGCAATTTCCGTTGTGGTGGTTTTCCATGCCCGCAATTCTGAAAGGGTGGGTCGATCGCGTATTCGCCTACGGCTTTGCCTATGGCGTCGGCGAGCACAGCGAGAAGCGTTGGGGCGATCGCTACGGCGAAGGGCGCTTGTCGGGCAAGCGCGCGATGCTGATCGTCACCGCCGGTGGCTGGCAGGAGCACTACTCGGCACGCGGGATCAATGGGCCGATCGACGACCTGTTGTTCCCGATCAACCACGGCATTCTTTATTACCCCGGCTATGACGTGCTGCCGCCCTACGTGGTCTATCGGGTCGATCGCCTGGACGAAGGCGCATTCGCGCCCATCGCGCAGGGTTTGCGCGAGCGGATGCGGACGCTCGCGACCACGGCACCCATTGCCTATCGCCAACAGAACGGCGGCGATTATCTGATCCCGGGCATGCAGCTCCGCGCCGGCTTGGGCGATCCGCACGCGCGCGGCTTTGCGCTGCATGTGAGTCATGAGGATGCGGTGGAGGCGGAGCTAAATCTTGACGCAGCCGAGTAACACAAAGCGCGGAAATCAGTAACGCGTCCCATCCTTGCGAAAATACCCCGCGGCGGTCGCATGCAGATCGACATCAGGATAATGCGCTTCATCGTCAGGCAGATTGGCCGAGCCGATTTCGAGAATGCGTGCAACGGCCTCGCCGCGGTTTTGCAGGTGATGAGCATCCGGCTCGCCGGCGCGAAACGCCGCGCAGTCGCCGGTGCAGAGGATTTCCTCGCCCGCCTCCGTCACCAGCACGACCTCGCCTTCGAGCACATAAATGAACTCCTCGGCGCGCGTGTGCCAATGTCGCTGGCTCGACCAAGCACCGGGACTCAACTCCAGCAGGTTGATGCCGATCTGCTTCAGGCCTGCGCCCGCGCCGAACCGGCGGCGAAGCTTGTTGAGGCACGGCGCGGCCAATGCGCCGGGATAACGCGAGCCGGACGAAACAGGCATTTTTTCAATGTCGTTCTTCTTCATTGCGTGCTCCCCTGCAGAGATGGCGTGCACGGGCAGCGCGTTCGTGGCGCGGCGGCCCTAGCGTAAATTAACTCACCATTAGCCATGATCGGAGCAGTCTCGGAACGAAGCAATTCGCTTCAAATTGTCCCTGCAAGGAGACGGGGCATGAATAGACTGGAATATCTTCAGGATCAGGCGTTGCGCGCCGAGCGGCTGGCCAAGAGCATCACGGATACGCTCACGGTCGAGCGGCTGCAGTCCTTCGCCGCCGAGTGCCGGCGGCAGATCAAGCTCATTGCCGGCACTGCCGATCCCATCGTCCGCGCCCCGAGACCGCATCAGATGTCCCGGGTCGAAACGGCACATCCTGCGCACGCCTAGATATTCAGGATACGGAAATCCACTTGCGGCGTCGGCCGCACGGCCGCATCCACTGCCCCGCTTCGCTCCTGATTTTGCGTGGCAAGCCTTTGCAGGCACGCCCGCAACTCGGCGTCGGTCTGCTTGATCTGGTTGCGGATTTCCTGCCGCTCAAAGCGGGAGAGCGCCGGCTCGCCGAGGGAGCGCCAAGCCTCTCGAAGCCATTCCTTCAACGCCTGTACATCTCGTTCCAGCGAGTCGGCCATCGGGCTCACCTTTCAAGATACGGCGGGCACAGATTAGGCGATTCGCGAACCGAGCGTTGTATATTGCGGGCGCCCCCCGTGGCCCTTGTCAGCCCGGTGCGGCTCGCCGCGCCAACGCTGCCCAAGCCGCTTGCCTTCAGCAAGAGCCGCATTGCCTGCGGTAACGCCCTGATCCCGCTCTTGATTCTCCTCGCCGCCTTTGCTCCAATCGGCGCGGTCGAGGTGTGCCATGAAGTGGATGCGGGAGCGCGACGCTCTGATCGCGCAGACACTGGCCTTCGTTCAATCGGTCACCGGCAGGTCTGCCGGCAAGCCGTCGCTTCCACTTGCGCCTAACGAACCCAAGCCCAACGCGCCCAAATCAGACACTGCGCCGCCCGCGCGCGCGGCTGACCCCGCCTCAGTGCCGCCGGCCCCCTCCTCTGCGCCGCTCCCATCCGCAGGGCCGAGCGGAAGACCGATCTTCGTTAGCGAGATGAGACGCGAATGCGACGCCCGCATTGCCAGCTTCCGCGCGCATCAGGAGCGGTTCAACCGGGAACGCGAAGAATATTTCGCAGCGACGCTCGCGAAGCTCCGCGCTGCAATCAAGGACGGCCCTCCCTCTCGCCGGCCCAAATAGGAAAGGCCGGGGCACGCTGCGTCCGGCCTTGTATCTCACCGACACCGATCAGAAGAAGGCCCATACCAGTGCGAGGTTGGCCGCGCAGGCCGCCAGCAGGCCAACTGCCAGCGTCAGTTGCACGCGTTCGCCGAAGGTATGGAGTGTCGTTCCCATGGGCGAACCATCCGGCGATTCTGGCGGAGGAGTCTCGCGGATTCTTTTTTCCGGAATTTACCTCTCATTAAGGACTCAAGGCACAACCGGAAGGGGCCGTTTTGGCCCTATTGCCGGGCTGCTGACCGCGGCGGGGGAGGAAACCTGAAGCGGTTGCACGCGTTAACGGCCGGCCAAGTTGGAGCCGAGACATGCCGTATGCGCTGTTTTCCAATGATGCCAAACTGAGCAAGGCCTACCCGACCGAAGCGGATGTCTGGAAGCTCGCGCGCAAGAGCGGCCTTGTGGTCGACGTCGCCACCGAAGGCGGCAAGCCGGTGCCACACCCGCTGCTCGACAACGATTATGAGATCCGCGCCTGCCCGTCCGACCCGCAGGAAGACCCCGAACAGAACCAGGCGGACGCGGAGCGCGACGCGGAGCGAACCCCGCAAATTTGACCAGCACTCACGTTTGCCGGCGATCTCCGCCGTTGCCGTCAGGGCGCAGCGACCGCTAGCGAAGCCTGCTCGGTCGAAAGCATCATGCAGGCGCGCTTGCGATGCAGCCCGCGAATTGCGCCCGTCACCTTCAGGATCTGGCCGGCGGGACAGGAACCATCCTGCACGAAGACGACCTCATAAGGCGCCAGCACCAGCGGTTCGGATTTCAGGATCGTTCGGGCCGCGCCAGGCACCATCGCCGCAGAGAAAATCAGCAACGCCACTAGAATACGCATGTTTGTTGTCCACGTGCCCGGCGTCGACATTATAGCCGATGACCGACTAAACTTTCGCGACGGGTGAAAAAAAATTGCGGCGCGAGTCGCTCGCAAAAGAAAGAAATGGGGCCGGCGGCAAGCCGGCCCTTTGAGCTCTCGACGACGAAGTTCTCGCGCGCCTCAGTATCTGGACTGCACCGGTCCGCCCCAACCGAAGCGGTAGTTCACGCCGACCTTGACCGTATGGTCGTCGTCACGGAAGCGCGTACCGGCAACGTCGGCGGGGCCGCTGGTGAAGGTCGTGTTGCCGAAATTGTAATACTGGTACTCGGCCTTGGCGGACCAATTGGGCGCGAACATGTATTCGAGACCGGCGCCGACGGTCCAGCCGTTCTGGTGCGCCCCGTCGGTCGTGAACGCGACCGGCGTCCCGGCGGCGCTCACACCGATGTTGGGATTGTCGCGCCAGGCGTAACCGCCCTTGGCATAGAGCAGTGCCGGCCCCCAGGTATAGCCGAACCGGCCGGTGACGGAGCCAAGCTGGTCATTCTTGCTCGTGACCAGGCTCCCGCCCGGAAAAAGCACGCCGGTGTTGGAGCCGGTGAGCCAGCTATACTGGGCCTCGGCGCCGATCACCCAATTGGTCGCGAACTGGTAATCGAAGCCACCCTGCACGCCGCCCAGGAACCGGCCGTCGCTTCCAGTCAGGCTGTTGTTGCCGGCAAACGCGCCACCGAGATGGCCGCCGATATAGAAACCCGTCCAATTGTAGATCGCTTGCGGCGGCGTGTAGACTGGCGCCTTGGTGTACGTGCGCGCCGGCATGTCAGCCGCCATTGCGGAGCTCGCAACGGCCATCAAGGCGACGGTGCCAAGCAAAAGCTTTTTCATCGGAATTCCCCTTATTGCGGTGGCACCCTAGCCAACAACATGGCCTCAATTTGGTTGCCGGGAGGGCCATGCCGAAGCGTTGATCGTGCGCAACCGTGACGGACCCGCAACGGAGCGCTTTTGTTCCGCGGCCCGTAAATTTTTCGCAAACCGCGCGTGGTCCACCCACCATTTAGTCAGTGCGGTTGAGCAGCGGTTCGTAAATCGCAGAAAGTTGAACGCTTTTTGCAGAGAGTTCGCCTGCCGGGCTCCGTCCGCTAGCGGCTCATCTGCTCGAGTTCCGTGAACGGCGCATAATTTATTCCAGTGCAGAGATCACCCGTCTTCTGCAGCATGCGATCAAGCCGACCATTGATGAAGAGGACGGCGTGCTCGCGCGGGTCCTGGTAGCTGCCGTCGGGCTGCTGCTCGGAATAGCGCATGCAGGTGACATAGCGCACCCTGCCCCCGACCGTCCGCTGGACCGGATCGGCTAACATGGCGTTGCGTACGCCGACGGGATCGTTGAGATAGGTCCGCATGAAGGCCAGCAATTCGGAGCGGTAATTGCCGGGAAAGGGCTGTGGCACACTGCTGTCCTCCATGAAGGACGGCGGCCCGTTATCGTCGCTGCCGAAGCAACCTGCGAGCGTGAGCGGCAGCAGCACGATCGCAACAGCCCTTGCCGATATCCCCAAGTGCAACTCGTCTCAAATCTTCAACGTGCCGCCGGCAGGCACACCGCGTGCGGCCTTCTAGACCCTCACCTGAAAAAAGGAAATCGGCTTTTCGGCCAAACCCGATGCGGTCTCCATCGAGACTTAACCTGTAAAGACAAGGCCCGGCCCGCCGCCATCTGTGCCAGCAGATGGCAGCGGCCGGGCCTGATGTCCGCCGCCGCGACGGGCAATGGATCAGCCGCGGCAGGCGGAAGTCGGATCAGCTGTGCTTGGCCGAAGGCGCGGCGGACCTGGAGCTCACCTTCGAATGGCTCTTGTGCAAGCTGACTTTCTTGTGGTGGGAATGACGGTGCATCATCTTCGCATGGGCGTTGAGCTTCTTGCCCTTGCTCGTCGTAACCTTGGCCTTGGTCTGCGCCTGGCTGGTGTTGGCGGCCGGGGTTTGTGCCTGGGTCTGGGTGGCCTTGTTGGCAGGGCTCTGGGTGCCGGAATTTGCAGCCAGCGCGGGTGCCGCGATCATCGAGGCGGCAAGCAGGGCCGCGGAAATCGTCTTGAGCATGGTTCGTCTCCTTCTCAGGGGATCTGAGGTGGCCGGCCGGGGCGGTCGGGTCCATTCGATCGTGCTGGCCAGCCTAAGGAGAGCGCACTGAACCCGTCCTGAAGTGTCCCGTCGGCTTTCGTTCATCTACATGACGAATTGATCATGTTCCTGACGAATTGAATGGCGGACGCCGGGATTTTCGACAAATAGCGGCCGTCCGCCGGGAATTTTCCTTCCCTCCCGCGGTTCAGGTCCTCGAGCTTTTGGCTATGATCAAGAGCCGTCGGGATGCGGAAATTACGGACCGCCACGTTACAGAACCGCCAAGTTACAGACCGCCAAGCCATCACAGGAGAGACGCATGCGAAAATCTGCGGCCAGGCTTCTGACACTCGCAACATTGTCGATGGCGCTGGCGACGGCGCCGGTGATCACCAAGGTTTACGCCAATGGCGACGACAGTCCGTCACCGCCGGCATCCAGCAGCAAGAAGGGCAAGAAGCACAGCGAGGCCAGCCCGAGCCGGGAATTAGCCAAGTTCGTCGACGGTTATCACGCCGCCCGCTCCGCCATCTATGACCGCCATGACTACGCCGCTGCGATCGATCAATTGAAGGCGCTCGGTCATGACGACAATGCCGCGGTCGCTAATCTGATCGGCTATTCCTACCGCAAGCTCGGCGACTACAAGCTCGCGCAAGTCTGGTACGAGCGCGCGCTGAAGGCCGATCCCGATCACGTCAAGACCTGGCAATATTACGGCCTGTGGCAGGTCGAACAGGGCAACCGC
>Ga0134126_10009727_pt1 | contig 12118 bp, 8 predicted proteins | sample KB31752_FD_96881 | JGI IMG/M metagenome (GOLD analysis project Ga0134126, IMG submission 96881) | Terrestrial soil microbial communities with excess Nitrogen fertilizer from Kellogg Biological Station, Michigan, USA - KB3-175-2 | ecosystem: Environmental > Terrestrial > Soil > Unclassified ...
GGCTTTACTCTGGCCTCGGGTAAACCCTGGGAAATATCTGAACATGCCTGACCTCTCATTCCTGTTTGTGATCGACGGACGCCACATTCGCCGCGTTTGAATCTCTGCCGCGAGCCGCCTCCCAAACCTCGTGAATCGCCGTCGTGACGGCATCGGGGCGCTCAAATGGAATCAGGTGCCCGCTGTCTGCAACAATGACTCGTCGCCCGCGGGTGGACAGGTGCATCTCACTCACCTGCAATTCGTCAGTCCAAATTCTCTGCATGGCGTCGAGGTCTTTCTGCGTGACCCCGGGATCCTGTCCGACAGCAGACTCTGCCTTGCCGGCGGTGAGCACGAGCAACGGTCGGTCGCCTAAATTTCCCGCAGCGCGCGTCTGCTCCGCGCTTGCGGCGAACGACTGCAATTCCTTTATGACGGCCGTGTTGAATTTCGCGGATTGCTGCAGGGCTCTCAGTTGCCGCACGAGTTGCCGCGGCAACTTACCTGCGTCCGACTCTCCCGCCAGAGCTCGGCTGACACCTAGATAATGCAGCGCATTGGCGAGTTTGAGCTCAGCGTCGCTCGGCGGTTTGAGCGAGGCCTGCATGGCGGGCGGCGTTCGCTTGTTTTGATCCTCGTGCGAGGCGTCCACCAGTACCATGCCCACCACATCGTGCGGGTATTGACCGGTATAAACCCTGACGTTAAAGCCTCCGAAGGAGTGTCCAACCATCACAAACGGGCCCTGCTCACCCGCAGCCGCCAGCAGCGCGTGCAACTCCTTGGCGATCTCCAGGCTGGTACGGGGTAGCGGGCCCTCGCTGCTCCAACCGTAGCCCGCCCTATCGTATGAGCAAACATGGGCAAACCGGGCCACCTCGTCTTGCACGAGTTTCCAGCCGAGTGCCGGTATACCCAGACCGCTGTCGAGAATTACGGTAGGCACAGTCCCGCCGTGTCCGGCTGGAGCGGCGGCGCCAGGACCGCTGCAATCCAGATTGAGGCTGACATTCGGAAACTTCGCGCCGAGCGGTATGGATCTGCCTTGCTGCCGAAAGTGGTGCGCATCGAGACGTTCCGAAATGAATTCGTAGGCTGCTCCAGCAAACAGGAGCAGCGCCACCAACCCTATCAGACCCTGCAGGATCCTCTTTAGTATGTGCTGCCAGCGGCGCCGGCCGGCAGGTGTTGGTGTAGAGACGGAAGACATGGGCTCGTCTTTTTAGTAATCCGTCGCCCAGCCGAGGAGGTGAAACATCACGGTGAAGCAGGCGATCACTAGAAATGCGGCGCACAGCGCGAGCGACCAGATTCTGGTCCACCAGTGGCGCCGGCCAGTCCAGACTCCCCACGCATCCCACAGTGAAATCAAAACGGCAGGAAACACGCCAAAACCAAGCAGTTTGGCCGTGAGCACAATCAGAGTATCTGCCGTCGGGTTGCCTTGAATGAAGAGCGTCGCCCAAACGGTCCACAGGCCGACGATCACCAGCTCAAGCAGGGCGGCGTAGCGTACCCAGCGATACGAGCTCGCTGCTCCTCCAGTGAGTGCGAACTGCACACGATAGTGACGACGCACCAGCGCCCCCACCGGCCACTGCAGTACGGTCAGTAGCAATGCGCCGTACGCGGCCATGATCGCAGACCTCATCCAAGCCGAGCGCCAGGAGGCAACCGGCTGCCAAACCATGTAGGGGGTGCCCAAGGTCAAAGAGGTGACCGTGCCATGGTCGACCTTGAAGACCAACCGGCTGTCGCCGTTAACCTCACTCCACACAAAAGGAGCGGTCTCGCGCCAGACTTTGATCCGGCCCAGCGGATCTTTGAGGTCGGGCACCCGCAGTGTCGCGTCCGGCTGCAGCTCCACGCCCAATGTTTGAATGCGCATGGCGGATAAAACATTGGATTGCGAGCGCCGCGAGAGCTCGTAGTTTCCGGCCACCAGCCGACCGTGCTCGGCGGCTGTCTTCGCGGCCGGCGCCGTGGGGGGCATTGGATCCGGGAAGTAGCGATCCGTGAAATCCTTCAGAAGCGCATCGCGGATGGTCTCGGAATTACCGCCAGTCGCCTCCCCCCCGCTGTTCATTGAAATGAACAGACCGACATCGCGGTCTAAAAACAAATGCAGGTCGCTGTGGAAGGCGCCCAGGTCGCCGCCGTGGCCGATAATCCTCTGCCCGTTGCGGTTTTCCTGATAGAACCCCAGCGCCATGGCGTTGACCGGGGGAGTAGCTTCATACAGGTGATAAATGGTGTCGTGCATGAGGCGGGCGGTTTCGGGACGCAGGATCTGCGCATCGCCGTATTGCCCGTCATGCAGGTGGGCAATCATGAAGCGCGCCATATCGGCGCCGGTCGCCGACGCGCCACCGGCGGGAGCCGGAGTGAGACAATCGAAGTCGGCCACATCGCTGGGCGTGTTGTAGCCGAGGGACATGAGCGGCTGCAGCCCTGCGGGCAGGGGCTGCTCGAACGTCGAGTGATTCATGCCCAGAGGGCCGAAGATGTGCCGCTCTATGTAGTCTTCGAACCGCTCGCCGGAGACGCGTTGCACGATGTAGCCGGCAAGGCCGGCGCCGTAATTGGAGTAAGCGGGGATCTCGCCTGGCGCGAAAATGCGCTGTGGAATCCAGCCATGATAGAAGTCCGCCAGTGACAGCGGGTTGCGGCTGCCTTTAATGACCATATTCCTGGCGATCTCCTCAAACCCAGGCGTGTGTGTCATCAGGTTTCGCAGCGTGACCGGCCCGCCCTGCCTTGCTGGAATTTTGAAGTCCAGGTAGTCATTCACGTCCCGGTCCAACTCGAGCTTGCCCTGCTCGATCAACTGCATCACGGCAGTCCAGGTAAACAGCTTGGAAATGGAGCCGGGCCGGAACAGCGTCAACTGCGGGTCGACCGGCTTTCTTTTGTCCAGATCCGCATAGCCGTAGCCCTTCTGAAACAGGATCCGGCCGTCCTTCACCACCACGACGACGGCACCGGGAATATGCGCCTGGTCCAGAGCGTAAGGCATGCGGCCGTCGAGCCATGCGCTCACATCGGCCTGCGTCAGCGGGGGCGGCGCAGAGGCGGACGACGTCACCGTTGGCGTGAGATCCGCCGGGTTTGCCGTTGCCCCAACCAGGGTTGGGGCGCACAGCAAGCCCAGTATCGTCAGAACACTAAACGCTCGCATCAGAATTTGACACTTGCCGTGACACCAACAGTGCGCGGCTGGTTGTAGATAGCGGATGCGGGAAATCCAACGTAACCGGAATTCGTAAAGAGCGCGATGGCATGGTTATTCGTGACGTTCTTCACGTAGGCGGAGAAGCGCCACTTATTGTTGTCGAGCCCCACGCGCAGATTACCCATGGTGTAACCCGGCATCCGGTCGGGTGGGATGGTGACGTCATTGGCGGAGGAGAAATTGCCGTATTCCACGCCGACGTAGCTCCAGGTCGCACCGGCGAAGGCACGATAGTTATCGAATGCATGCCAGGTATAGTCGGTATCGAGGGAGAAGCTCCACTGCGGTGAGTTGGGTAGATGATCCCCGGACAGCCCGCCAACAGCCGGAGCGTCGGCGGTCAACTTGGCGTCGATATACGCGCCAGTCAAAGTCAGTGTGAGATTCTCGAGCGGCGTGAGGCCCACGGTCCATTCCAGCCCCTGGCTGGTCGCGGAGCCTCCGTTGCCGATGTATCCATAGTTACCCTGGGGCGTGATCAGGTTTCCGTTGATCTGGACCTTCGACCAGTCGATGCGAAAGGCGGCGAGGTCAATGGACAAACGTCGGTTGAGCAGCCGGCTGCGCAGGCCAACCTCATAGTTGACCGTGGAGTCGGGGAAGAACTCTCTGGGAACCTCAGGAGGCGCGGTGGCGGGCAGCGGATTCGGGCCGCCCGATTGGTATCCGGATGCCACGCGAGCATAAAGCAGCAAGTCATCGGTTACATGCCAACGCGGCGCGAACGAGTAGAGAAATTTGTTCGCGGAGGCCACACCCGCAATGGTGCTGGGGGGAGCGCCGAAATAGCCCGACTCCTGGAAGAACGAATAGGTTTGATTATTGCGGGCAAACCGGCCGCCGACCTCGACATCGACCTTGGGGTTGATGTGATAGGTCAGGTTCGCGAAACCCGCTCCCTCCTTGTAGAGTGAGTTCAGGATGAGCAGATAGTAGTAGCCCGGTGCTCCACCGATGCCTGTGTGATCGGGCACCGTGTAGAGATCATTGGGTTGATAAAGCTGCGCGGTCTCACGGGTGTAATAGGCGCCCAGCTCCCACTCCAGCCGCTCGGAGGAGTTCGATTGCAGCCGCAGCTCCTGTGTGAGCTTTTTGACGCTCGACTCATCGGTCAGACCCAGGCCGGTGGGGAATCCCAATAGCTGGGAAAAGTACTGGCCTTCGCTTTGACCGACGTCGAAGGCGGAATAAGTAAGATCCAGAAACGAATGGTTATTGCTTTTGCCATAACTCGTCACCGACAGGGCATTCGCCCACCCGAGATTCCAGCTCACCGTAGCGGCGTAGTTCTCATAGGTGAAACGCTGGGGCTCGGCGACGCCTCGCACCTGTGTGAAAGCGCGGTAGACCGGTTGGCGCGTGTCATTGTCAACATCGACATAGGAGGTGCCATTCAGCCGCAACTCCTGCTTGAACGCCGTCAGCCGGATCGACAGATCGCTCGTGGGAAGCAACAGCAGCGAGGCTCGCACGCCGTTCTTCTGTCCCGCATTCACGTCGTTCTTGTGGAGCAGCGGATCGCTGATATATCCCGGAAGGGATTCGCCGTAGGCGCTGAGCCTGAAAGCCGCTTTGGTGCCTAACGGTACATTCACCATGCCTTTGGCCGACCAATCGCTTCCGCCATGGGCGACGTTTTCGCCGCCCACTTCGGCAAGGCCTGCGAACGCGGCAGGGTCCGGGGCATTGGTCACGAATTTGACCAGGCCGCCTTCACTGCTCGCGCCGTACAAGGTGCCCTGCGGACCGCGCAGGACCTCGATTCGCTGCATGTCCCAGGGATCGAAATTCGCCGAATAGGAGCTGCCGTTTGCCAGACTCGAGCTGGAGCCGAATGGCGAGTCGTCAACATAAACCGATACCGTGGCCCCCGCGCCTCCCGCATTGAGCCCGCGCAGAGTCAGAGTGTTTGCTCCAGGCAACGACGGGTGCTGCAGGGCGAGCCCTGGCACCATGGCCACGTAGTCCTCGAAGCTACGGGCCTGCAGCTTTTCCAGTGCCCCGCCGGACAACGCGGTAATGCCCATCGGGACGTCATATACCTTCTCGGTACGATGTTGGGCGGTGACAACGACTTCCTCGATCTGGACCTGTTCATCGAGCCCTGCTTCGCTAGAATGTCGGGCGGCGACCGCATCGGCAGCGCCGTCGGTGGATTTCTTTCTGACTACGACGGTGCGGTCTTTGGCGGTGAACTCCAGGTCGGTGCCTTTCAATAGAGCGCCGATGGCCTGCAAGGGCGTTTCGCGCGCCTCGATCGCTGGAGCCTGCCTGCCGCTGACAATGCGCTCCTCGAAGAGAATCTGGATGCCAGCCTGGTTGGCGAGCTGCTTCAGGGAGGTGCTCAAGGGCTGAGCCGGGATGTTGAATGTCGTTTGCACTTGGAATGGGTCCGTGGTCAGCTCGGCGGCCGACAATGGCGCCAGGCAGGCCAGGCCCAGGACAGCACCGGCAAGGTAACGCGCGGTAGCTCGCGCGGCCGTGTGCCGGTTGCTCAGACGCAGGTTTACGCGCAGATTTGCACGACGCTCCGCCCCATCAGTCATTTGACCCCCTTTCAATTCTTGGTATTGCGGCTTGCTGCGCAATGGGTTCTCGTGGGGTGTAACGAGCGAAGCGGCGCTACCCGACAGGCTCGGGCAGATCTGAAAAATATCTCCCGAAAGCTGTCGGGTCGTAACGCGTCGCTCGTTTCATCCTGTATAAGGGTGATTCCATGGGCGACTGGCCATACGATGTTGGGTTGACTGCGCCGCCCGCTGAAGGTGCGGCCAGCTCGAAGTCGCGTGCGCCGCTGTCCGCGGCGGAAAGCGAGTTCGCGCGCGAGCTGTTCGAGCGACATCGCCAGTCTCTGCACCGCTATCTGAAGGGCTTGCTGCCTTCGCGCGAGGATGCAAGCGAGATCCTGCAGGAGACGTATCTGCGGCTGCTGCGGCAGCCCAGTTTCGACCATATTCGCGCCAACGCCCGCGCCTATCTTTTCCAGACGGCCACGAATCTGGCGCGCGACCTGTTTCGCAGCAGAGCATCAAGGAGCGTGCATGTGGAAGCAGGCGCACCCGATCTGGCGAGCTCCGACACAGCGGACTGGGCGAATTGGCCGGATCTGGCCCTCGAGGGCGAGCAGGTCGTCGCGGTCATCATCGGGGCTCTCGAAGAGTTGGATATCCAGGTGCGCACGGCGCTGCTGCTGCACCGGTTTCGAGATATGCCTCATCGGGAGATCGCCGCCCGGATGAATGTCAGTGTACGAACGATAGAACGTTATATCAAGGAAGGGCTGACGCATATCGGGCGCCGGCTCAAGGCAGTGTCATGAGCATTCAGGACCAGAAAGCGGGCGATCAGCAGCGGGCGTGGGCTTTGCTTGGCGAAGTGGGAGACCATCCTAAGATTCAGGAATGGTTGAGGCAGGCGGACAGCAACGGGCCGGCCGCGGACCGGGGGGCTGCCGCCGGCCGGCGCGCGAACGCCCGAAGCTCGCTGACCGGGAGGTTTTTCTGGGCCGCCACGGCCACCGTCGTGCTGCTGATTGGCGTTATAAGCGCCGCAGCCTTTTCCTATCTCATGGGGGCGCAGCACTACGAGACGAAGATCGGTGAGCAGCGCGACGTCGTGCTGGCCGATGGATCCAGCATTACACTGAACACCAACACGGCCGTCACGGTGCGCTACACCCGCAGCGCGCGCCACGTCGAGCTGACGCGCGGAGAGGCAGTTTTCACCGTAAAACACGACGCCGCCCGGGCCTTCGAGGTCACGGCAGGCGAAACCGTCACGCAGGCGATCGGCACGCAGTTCAACGTCGATCTGCGCAACGGCAAAGTGACCGTGAGCGTGCTTGAAGGTGCGGTGAGAGTGTCTGAGCTGACGGACGCGGGCAACAGGTCAGACAATCGAAAGGACGCAGGCGGCGACGCATACGCTCCGGTCACCGTGGCTAAAGACGCGGCGCTGGAGTTCCGACCGACGAAACACGAGTTGCGCACACAGACCGCGGATCTGAAACGCATCGACGCTTGGCGCGCGCGCCGCCTCGAATTCAGTGATACAACACTTCGGGACGCGGTGGAGGAATTCAACCGTTACTCGACGACTCACATTACAGTAAGCACCTCGGAGCTCGAATCCGTGCGAGTGAGCGGCGTCTTCCACACCGGCGATGTTAGCGGGTTCCTGTACTCGCTACGGGAAGCGCTGGGCGTGCAAGTACACGAGTCGGCGGGTGAGGTCGTTTTGACGCGGCGGGCACATAGCTCGCAAGGCGGCTAAACGCCGCGGTACCGTACTGCCACGCGCGCAACCGCCGCTGGCCAGGCGGCGCTGGCCAAGCGGCGCTACGTAAATTGGACGTTTGAATCCGACAGCGGCAGCGACCGTACTCGCTTACCGGTTAGCGCGAACACCGCGTTCGCGACCGCCGGCGCCACCAGTGGCACACCGACCTCGCCGATGCCACCGGGCTGATCCGCGCCTTGCAGCAGCACCACTTTGATTTCCGGCATCTGGTACATGCGCAGCAACGGGAAGTTGTGAAAGTTGCTTTGCTCGACCCGGCCGTCTTTGAGAGTGATCTTGCTCTGCAGGGTGTTGATCAGGCCCGATACGGCGCCGGAGTGGATCTGGGCGACAACCTGATCGGGGTGCACGGCGATGCCCGGATCGACAACATAGATGAGGCTTTCCAGCTTCAGGCCATTGGGCGACTTGCGTACCTCAGCGACCAACGCCTGGTAGGTGCCGTAGCTTTCCATCATCGCAAGGCCGCGGGCGCTCCCCGCGGGAAGCGGATTTCCCCAGCCGGACTCCTTCGCGACACGCTCGAGGACCGCTTTCTGGCGCGGCTGTTTGTCCAGCAGCGCCAGCCGGAATGCGACCGGATCCTTGCCCGCCGCATGCGCAAGCTCATCGACAAAGCCCTCGATGGCAAACGCGTTGAGCGCATGGCTGACAGAGCGCCAATAGCCGGAGCGCAGGCCGTATTCCTGGATGACGACGCGCTGCATCGCATTCGGTATGTCGTAGGTCAGGTTGACGGACCCTTCGGTCATGAAGCCGTCGAGACCGTCTTTCACGACGCCAGGAAACATTCGGTTGGTGATCGAGGAGGACACCATCTTGTAGTCGAAGGCCACGAGATTGCCGCTGGCGTCGAGTCCGCCGGCCAATGTGTGATAGCTGGCGGGGCGGTAGAAATCATTGCGGGTATCGTCCTCGCGCGTCCATATCAGCTTGACCGGCTTTCCGGGTACGGCCTTGGCGATCGCCGCGGCCTGGCCGATGAAATCAACATCGAGGCGCCGCCCGAAGCCGCCACCGACAAACTGCGACCAGATTCGGACCTTCGCAGCTTCCACACCGCTGCGTAAGGCGGCCGCACCCTGCGCGCCCTGTGGAAATTGGGTGCTGACCCAGATGTCGCATCCTTTGTCACTGACCAGCGCCAGGCAGTTCATCGGCTCCAGCGTCGCGTGCGCGAGCAACTGCAGCTCGTACTCCGCGCGAAGAGTCTTCGTCGCCGTCTGCATCGCTGCGGCGGCATCACCCGCCTGCTTGACGATGGCGCCGTCCTTGTTCGCTCCTTCCTTGAGGGTTGCATAGATCCTCTCGGTCGTGAGGCTCGCAGCCGGGCCATCATCCCAGGTGATTTTCAGGGCTTCGCGTGCCCTCCTGGCCGTCCAGTAACGGTCGGCGACGACAGCAACTCCTTCGCCAATGTTGACTACGGCAAGCACGCCATTGATCGCTCTGGCTTTGCTGTCGTCGACGGACTCAACTTTACCGCCGATCACAGGGCATTGCTCGAGGGAGGCGTAGACCATGCCCGGCTGCGCCACATCAAGACCAAACATAGCCTGTCCGCGTGCTTTGGCGGGCGTATCCAGGCGATGCTGTTGCTTGCCGATTTGGGTGAAGTCCGGGGGCTGTTTGAGTGCGACCGATTTCGGCGCCGGCAACTTGGCCGCCGCGGCGGCCAGCTCGCCGTAGCTCGCGCGTTTACCGCTCTTGTGGCTGACGTACCCGTCCTGTGCGGTGCATTCGGCCGCCGGAACTTTCCATCGGTTCGACGCAGCGGTGATCAGAAGCACGCGCGCGGTTGCTCCGGCCTCACGGAGCTTGGTCCACGCATCGCGGACACTCGTGCTGCCGCCGGTGATCTGGCCGCCGAGCATCGCGTTGATGTAGATCGGCGCGACCGGCGCCTGCTCGACCGACACTTTATTTACGTCGACACCCAATTCTTCGGCTACGAGCAGCGCGAGAGAGGTGTGCACGTCCTGGCCCATTTCGTTGCGATGACAGATCAAGGTGATCTTGTTATCGGGAGCGATCCGGACCCAGGCATTGGATGCAACCGGCTTGAGATCGGCGGCAAAATTTTTGGCCGGCAGATACAGGCCTACGATCAGGCCACCGCCGGCGGCGGCGGAAGCCTTCAGGAACTGGCGGCGCGATTCGGATTCGACCTTCGCGTTCATGGTCATTCCTTCAGGCTATCGGCGGCCGCGTGGATGGCGGCCCGGATACGCGCATAAGTGCCACAACGGCAAATGTTGCCACTCATGGCGCTGTCAATATCGGCGTCGGTCGGTTTTGGATTTCTGCTCACCAAGGCGGTGGCGGCCAAGACCTGGCCCGACTGGCAGTAGCCGCACTGTGGAACGTCGATCTTGTCCCACGCGGCCTGCACCGCAGCACCGACCTTGTTGCTCGAGATACCCTCGATTGTGGTGATCTTCTTGCTGCCCAGCGCCGCTACCGGGATGACGCAGGAACGGGCTGGCTCACCGTCGATGTGTACCGTGCAAGCACCGCACAGTCCCATGCCACAGCCGAATTTAGTGCCGGTCATACCGAGATGGTCACGCAGTACCCACAGGAGCGGTGTGTCGGGTGATGCTTCAACATCAACAAGCTTGCCGTTGATGGACAGTGTCGTCATGGGAGCGGAGGCCTCGTTGGTTATGAGTGGATACTCCGGAACTCACGTGCCAGGTTGGTTTGCGAGGCCATGTTATGCCGGTTCGGGGCTCTGCGCATCCCGTCGATCGCGCGGGCAGCGGCCAGATTGGATTACGAGGTTTAGTGGCCCGCGTTTCGAGGGCGAGCGCCCGTCAGCCGGCAGCGACGGGCGTACAAAGCTCTACAATAAAGCCGTTGATGTCGCGGACATAGGCGACGGTCTGGCCCCATGGTTTCCGGGTGGCCTCTTTTAGAGGAGTGGCGCCGGCGCGGACCGCTTGGTCGAACGCTGACCGCGGGTCGTCAATAACGAAGGCTACCTCGGCCGCGGGAGACTCAGCATCGCTGGGGCGGCTTCGACGGAAACGGGTGCCGTTACTTTCGGCCAGCGCCTCCGATGCAAAGCCGAGTGCGGTTGCACCGGTATCCAACTCTCCGTAGTCACCGGGTGCAACAAAGCGTCGTTTGAGCCCGAAGGCCTTTTCGTAAAATGTGACCGTCGCTTCGACGTCGGGGACGTAAAGGATGACATCCTCGCAGGAATCCAGACATGGAAAAAGTGGGGCGTGGGTGCGAGCGAGAGTTCGGGCGCTGGGTATACTTTGCGAACATGCCCACAACGACTCAGACTATTGGCTGTCGCTGGACCCACGTGCGGCGCATCGCGGCTTTGGGTGAGCCTTTGCTGGAGCTGCAGCCGACGGACGATGGTCAGATTCGGGTGGCCTTCGGCGGTGATGCGGCCAATGTCGCCGTCTGCCTTGCGCGCCTTTTGGGAACGTCGAAGGTGCAGATCTCCGTCGTGACGGCGCTCGGTCAAAGCAGCTATTCAGACTGGCTGCGGGCGCGGCTGACGCGCGAGGGCATCCGGGTAACGGAAGCGCCTATTGCTGGGGAGCCAGGCATTTACGGCATTCCCTTGGATGCGCCGCGCCAGGCAACCGATCGGCGGGGTCAGGCAACCTTTTCTTACTGGCGGACACAATCGGCCGCGCGGCAGTTCTTGCAGTCGGCGCAACTTCAACATTTTCAGGAGCTGCTGGGTCAACCCGACCTGCTGCTGATTTCGGGTATTGCGCTCGCCCTGTGTTCCACGGCGAGTTTCGAGAGTCTGTGTGAATGGATTCAGCTGCACCGACACGAGTGCTCTGTCATCTTCGACTGCAACTACCGCAAGGCCCTGTGGCCCAGCGATCAGCACGCGCGGGACCGCATCGGGACATTTGAGAAGCTCGCATCGGTGATTGCAACAGGGGTCGAAGACGAGAGGCTGCTGTGGGACGCCGCCGATACGACGGAGATAATCAAACGTGTCGGATCAATGGGCGTCGAATATATCGTCCGGGGCGGGCGCGCTGGCTGTTGGGCAGGTGTCGGCGAGCAGTGGGATCACGTTGCATCGATTCCGGTTCAAGCTATCGACACTGCCGGAGCGGGTGATGCGCATCTTGCTGGATATGTTGCTGCCAGAGTCTCTGGCTGCGGCCGTGCTGAATCCGCGGAATTCGCGAACACAGTCGCAGCAGTGATCGTCAGCCAACATGGCTCGGCGGCTGTCGAGGGGGCGGCATTTCCTGCGCTTCCCGGCACGAGTCCGACGCCGGAGCCTAGGTGACAACGCGAAGTAAGGACCGCAGGTCATCAATGATGAACGTTGCGCCGGCTTCCAGAAGCTCTTTGCTCTGATATGCACCGGAAGCAGAGAAAAAACCGGCAACTGACATGCCGGCGCGACGAGCTGATCTGACACCTGTGGGTGAATCTTCGACCGCAAGACAGCGGTCGGGCGCAATTGCCAACATGCGTGCCGCCAGCAGGTAGGCATCCGGCGCGGGCTTGGGAGACTCGACCAGGTCCCGGGTCGCGATCCTTCCATTGAACGGCTCAATCAGATCCACCGCTGTCAGCATCGCGACAACCAGGTCTTGGGTGGAATTGGAC
>Ga0134126_10009728_pt1 | contig 12117 bp, 8 predicted proteins | sample KB31752_FD_96881 | JGI IMG/M metagenome (GOLD analysis project Ga0134126, IMG submission 96881) | Terrestrial soil microbial communities with excess Nitrogen fertilizer from Kellogg Biological Station, Michigan, USA - KB3-175-2 | ecosystem: Environmental > Terrestrial > Soil > Unclassified ...
GCCGCCTCGGCCAGCAAAAAGCGCAAAGTGGTCGTGATCGGCACCGAAGCCACCGTTAATAGCCACGCCTACCGTAAAGCTCTGGAAGCGCGCGGCGTGCAGGCGCGAGAGAAGGCTTGCCCGCTATTTGTTCCTTTAGTTGAAGAAGGATGGGCGGATCACTCCGTGACCGAACAAGTGGCGCGCATTTATCTCGATGAAGCCTTCCGCGACGGGTTTGAATCCGCCGACGTGCTGGTGCTGGGATGCACGCATTACCCACTCATAAAATCAGTACTCGACCGAATGACCCTGCCGGGAGTGCAAATCGTGGACTCCGCTGAGTCCACCGCGCGGGTCGTGGCGGAGAAGCTGGGAATGGAAACCTTGGACATCGCGGCCAGCCGCTCAAAGGCCGAAACTCCAACCCTGAAATTTTTCGCCACCGATTCCGTCGAAAAATTCCGACGCCTGGGCGCAAAATTCCTGGGACGCCCCATTGATTATGTTCAGCACGTGGACCTGAAGGAATAAGAACACTCAGACGGCAATTCAAAGCGAGCCAAGCCAATAAAAAAGCCGCCATCACAGGCGGCCTTTTCACGCTTCATAAAGCTAGCCAAATCAGTACAAGTGGAATTCCACCTGAACGGTAACCGCAACCGCAACCGGACGTCCGTCCTTCATGGCTGGCTGGAAGGTCCATCCCTTTACCGCTTCAATGGCTTTTTCATCCAGTCCCAAACCAAGCGTACGAGCCACGTGGATGTTGCTCGTTCGTCCATCGGGCCCGACGATCAGGTTCAGAACGCAGGTTCCCTGATACTTCGCCTTGCGGGCTTCCTCTGAGTATTCAGGATCAGGAGTAGAAAGAGGCTTTGGAGCCGAAACGCCCCCGCCCACGCGGAAGACTCCGCCGCCAGTTCCGCCTCCATGCCCAGGACCAAACCCGGGGCCTTCGCCCACGCCTACACCACCGCCCGCGCCACTGCCAATGCCGCCACTAGCTCCAACGCCATTGGAGGGCGGGCCGGAAGGGATTGCCGCCATCGGATTGCCCAGGTTCGGCATGTTGTTCATGGAGATCTTTACCTGCGGAGGCACGACCACCGTAGGCGCGACAGGCAGCTTAGGATTCGAGTTCCGCACCACCATCATGGGCGGCGTCACCTGCTGCATATCAAGCTTAGGCAACTTGCCTTTGGGCGCCTGGAATTTATCGCGGTCCCCACCGCCTCCGCCACCACCCACCTGAGTCTTGGACGGCTTGAGAACCGGGGTGTCGCTAACGGTGTAGGTAACAATTTCATCCGGCTTCGCAATCGTTTTCACGATGCGGCGGCCAAGAATGGTGACGACAATAATCGCCGTGATGAGGATGATATGGGCGATGGTCGAGCCGACCATCCCATTCTTCTTATTGTCGTAAAAGCCCCAAATATCGCGCACCGGGACCGGCTTCGAAGTCAGTACGAGCGGGGGCAACTTCTTGGGGAAGAAGAAGTCATCAAGGTTCCGGAACAAAGACTTCAGAATTGACTGTTCTGAATCCTTGGGTAGTAAAAAACTGAGTTCAGGCTCAGGTTCCGGTACGGTGCGTGGAACGGTTTCTGCCATATTTGACCCGAGTTGTTTCTCTTCAGCTATCACGTCTATATTTCAGGATGAGCACCTGTCCTGCCAAGTTGCTTAGGAAATCAGGTTCCATCATAAAATTATGCAAGTTCACGTCTTTCGTCGTGGCTTTTCAAGCCACAACTTAGATGCGAACCCTCGGGAAACGTCACTTGTAGAAAATTGTACATGTAGTGCAAGTATTTCCCACAAGGATTTGTAAATGCCTTGTAAACATATGTTCCGGCCCAATATCTGGCCCTTACCTGGAAAGACACCGCGCCCACGTGGACGGTTCCCTCTACCCGTCCCTATAATGAAATAAAATCAATCATTTGGGAGAACCCTGCCGAGTGCCCTTCGAGTTGAAGACCACCATAAACCTGCCGAAAACCGACTTTCCCATGAAGGCCAACCTGCCCCAGAATGAGCCAAAAATACTGGCCCGCTGGGAGCAAATGGGAATTTATGAGCGGCTGCGGGAAGCCCGCAAAGGGGCGCCGATCTACGTTTTACACGATGGCCCTCCCTATGCCAACGGACCCCTGCACCTGGGCCATGCGCTCAACAAGTGCTTGAAGGACTTCATCGTAAAGTCCAAAACCATGGCGGGTTTCGATTCTCCATACGTTCCCGGCTGGGACTGCCATGGCCTGCCGATCGAGATCAAAGTAGACCAGCAGTTGGGCGGCAAAAAACTGCAGATGAAGGCGACAGACGTGCGCCTGGAATGCAGGAAATATGCACAAAAGTTTCTCGATCTACAACGCGAACAGTTCAAAAGGCTGGCTGTATTCGGCCGCTTTGACAATCCTTATTCGACCATGACCCCGCAGTACGAAGCTGCAGTGCTGGAGACCTTCTACGCGTTCTTCGAAAAGGGATTCGTTTATAAGGGACTGCGTCCGGTTTACTGGTGCATTCATGATCGAACTGCTTTAGCCGAAGCCGAGGTTGAGTACGCAAACCACACCAGCCCCGCAATCTACGTAAAATATCGTCTTCAGTCTGATCCGCGAACCATTGATTCCGCGCTCGGCGATGTTCGCATTTCCAGCGACAAACCGATCTTCACCATCATTTGGACCACAACTCCGTGGACACTACCCGCCTCCATGGCGGTGGCGTTTCATCCCACGGAACAATACGTCGCGCTGGAAACCGACAAAGAAATTTTCATCGTCGCCGAAACACTGGCGAACGCAGTAATGGAAAAATGCGGAATCAGCAATGCCAAACCCATCGCCCACTTTTCCGGCAAAAATCTCGAGCATGCGCGGTTCTATCATCCATTCCTTCCCTGGGAGGAACGCCGGATCCTCGGCGTGCTGGCGGACTACGTCACCATGGACACCGGCACGGGCGTCGTCCACACCGCGCCTTCGCATGGCGCGGACGACTTTGCCACCGGCGTGCGCTACAAGCTTGACCTGAAAACCAACGTGGACGCGGCGGGCGTAATCCGCAATGGATTGCCCGAGTACGACGGCAAGAAAGTATTCGACGCCAACCCCCTGATCGTTGAGTTGCTGAAAGCTCGCGGCGCTTTATTACATGCGGAAAAGCTGGAACATTCCTATCCGCATTGCTGGCGCTGCCACAATCCCATCATCTTCCGCGCCACCGAGCAGTGGTTCATCTCCATGGAAACCGAGATGCAGGGTGGCGGCACATTGCGAAGCCGCACGCTCGAGCAAGTAAAAGACGTAAAGTGGGACCCCGCGTGGGGCGAAGAGCGATTCTCCAATATGATTGCCACGCGCCCTGACTGGTGCATCTCCCGCCAGCGCATTTGGGGCGTCCCGATCGCAGTGTTCCTTTGCGAGGGCTGCGGCGATCCGGTAAGAGACCCCGCGGTTCATAAGAAGATCATTCAGCTCTTTGCTACTTCCGGCGCGGACGCGTGGTACACACCTGAAGCGGACACTCTCGCCGCGGGCGCGAAATGCGCAAAATGTGGGGCCACGAGTTTCAAGAAAGAAACCGACATCATTGACGTCTGGTTCGAATCTGGATGCAGCCAGAAGGCAGTGCTGGGTCACGAACCGAACCTTCCCTGGCCCGCCGATCTTTACCTTGAAGGCGGCGACCAGTATCGCGGATGGTTTATGTCATCCATGCTCTGCGCCATGGGAACTCGCGGCAGCTCTCCATACCACGGCGTGGTCACCCCGGGCTGGACGCTCGATGAAAAAGGCCAGGCGATGTCGAAATCCAGAGGCAACGACGTGGACCCCGTGGACATTTCGAAACGCCTCGGCGCGGAGATCGTTCGACTATGGGTTGCCTCGGTGGACTTTCGCGAGGATGTTGTGGGCTCCGAACAGTTGATGCAGCGCATCGCTGAAAATTACCGGAAAATCCGCAATACCTTCCGCTACATTCTGGGGAACTTGAGCGGATTCGATCCACACCGCGATGCATTGCCTTTCGATCAGTTGCAGGATATTGATCAGTACATGCTGCGGCAAACCGTGGCCATGTCGAAAGACATTCTAGGATGGTACGAGGAGTTTGCCTTCCACAAGATCTACCACCGTGTGAATCACTTTTGCGTGGTCGAGTTGAGCGCGTTTTATTTCGACGTGTTAAAAGACAGGCTTTACACCTCCGCGACCCACTCCAAAGCCAGACGCTCGGCGCAAACCGCGATCTGGAAGATTGGCGAGGCCCTCGCGCGGCTGCTCGCGCCACTCACCAGTTTTACCTGTGAAGAACTGTGGCAGTATTTACCGCAAGTGCCCGATCGCTTGAGCAGCGTGCATTTGGCGAAGTTCCCCGATCCGGCGGACTTGCTCGGTACGGCACCGCTCGTGGATGAAAAACAGCGCGACGATTGGGCCACAATCCAAAACGCACGCGAAGAAGTGCTCAAGTCGTTGGAAGAGGCCCGCAACGCTAAAGACAGCGTCATCGCCGGCGTGAATCTCGGAGCGCAAATCACGATCCAGGCTTCTGAACCGGTTTATTCGGTTCTTGCCCGGCACAAAGATCAGTTACGTTACGTTTTCATTGTTTCCGCCGTCACGCTGAAGCAATCCCCCGCGGGAAACGGAAGCACCGGATTGCATATAACAGTTGAGAAAGCGGCCGGAGACAAATGCGAGCGTTGCTGGAACTACTCTGCGCATGTCGGGGAGAACTCCGAATACCCAACCATCTGCGAACGCTGCACCGCCGCTTTGAAGGAATTGGAAGCCGAAGCGGGCGCTGGTGGATCGAAATGAATGGCTCGAGATAAACGAATCGAAATAATGTCGTCCGTTGCCTCCGGCCAGACGATTTAGAATATTGAAAAGGCCCCTGATTCAAACATGCGAAAGTTTCATCTTTTTATCGCTCTTGGCGTGGTGCTTCTGGATCGCATCACCAAGGCCGCCATTGCCAATAAATTGGCGATGTACAGCAGCATCCAGGTCATTCCCAAATTTTTCCGCATCACCCATGTTGAAAACACAGGGGCCGCGTTTGGTCTTTTCGCCGACTCTCCTTCGCAATGGAAGATCGCCATATTGGTTTTGTTTTCCGTTCTTGCCCTGGGAATTGTCGCGGCGCTGTTATGGCGCAACAGTCACGTCATGACCATGACGGGCGTTGGGTTGTCTTTGATTCTAGGCGGGGCGCTCGGAAATCTCTGGGACCGGCTGATGCATGGCCGGGTGGTGGATTTTCTGGTCTTCTACATCGGCCAATATCAATGGCCGGCGTTCAACGCAGCCGACAGCGCGATTGTGATCGGGGCCGGACTGCTGGTCTTTGAAATTCTCTTTGCAAAATCTCCAGCAGCCACGACCCCCGCCGCACACTGAATTGTCGCCCGTTCCTTACCTCCCGACGATTTAGAATATTGAAAAGGCCCTTATCGACATGCGAAATTTTTATCTGTTTATCGCCCTCGGCGTGGTGCTTCTGGATCGCATCACCAAGTCGGCCATAGCCAACCACTTGGCGATTTACAGCAGCATCCAGATCATCCCCAAATTTTTCCGCATTACGCACGTCGAAAACCCAGGAGCGGCCTTTGAGTTGTTCGCCGACTCTCCTTCACAATGGAAGATCGCCATACTGATTTTATTTTCTGTCCTAGCTTTGGGCATTGTCGCTGCGCTGCTATGGAGAAACAGCCACGTCATGACCATGACGGGCGTTGGATTGTCTTTGATTCTGGGCGGAGCGCTCGGAAATCTATGGGACCGACTGATGCATGGCCGAGTGGTGGATTTTCTGGTCTTCTACATCGGCCAATATGAATGGCCGGCGTTCAACGCAGCCGACAGCGCGATTGTGATCGGGGCCGGACTGCTGGTCTTTGAAATTCTCTTTGCAAAATCTCCAGCAGCCACGACCCCCGCGGCGCATTGAGCATTCCTTTTTCAACAGTCTTTTTTGCTTTGAGGTGCACCAGAGCCGCAATCTACGGCGCACCGTACAACTGCCGGTACACATATGCGTTCCGCACAATCGCCTGTACGTACTCGCGCGTTTCGGTAAAAGGAATGGACTCCACAAACTCCTGCGGATCGCGATATTTCCCCTGCGTCAGCCAGTCCTTCACGCGGAAGTCCCCGGCGTTGTAGGCGGCCAACGCGTACTCGAATCCACCAAACTGTTCCACCATGCTGCGGAAATAGCGCGTGCCGAGCCTCATGTTCATTCCCGGCGTAAGCAGTTGCGCGGTGGAGTAGCCTTTTATTTTTTCCTGCCGGGCGACCAATTTTCCGGTCTTCGGCAAAAGCTGCATCAGGCCTAGCGCATTCGCGCGTGAGACGGCGGTCGGGCTGAATTCCGACTCCTGCCGAATCAGCGACGCCACCAGATATGGGTCCAATCCGTTGCTGGATGCGGACGACTTCAAGTCCGGCCAGTAGGGTTTGGGAAACAAGGCCTCCCAATAAGAGCGTGGCAAGTTGGGAAGATCGAGCGCGAAATAATTTGGCACGGCCCGCTTCAAGGCCTCAATGGCCAGGTCGTACCGTCCTGCAGATGTATAAATGTGCGCCGCCTCCTCCGGAACCCACGCAGGCCTCCCCTCATCTGCGGCCTGCAATTCACGGATGGCAAAATCTGACAGCGCGCCGTTGGCCAGCAATTTAGCTTTTTGCACGCGAAGATTGTCAGCGGGCATGCTTGCATCCGCGATGCTGGTGACCTGTAACGGCGGAATGTGATCGAGCAGCGTGGGGTGCACGGGATCATCGCTTGCGGGCAGTTTCGCCATGCGCTCCCGCGCCAGGGCTCCGTAGTAATAGTTTCGGAACCGGTCTGAAAGTTTCTGGTAATAGGCGTGAGCAAGGACCGCGTCTTTGTCCTCCTCCGCCATGCGCGCGCGCCAGTACAGCGCTGCGGACACCTGCGACGAATACGGATAGAGCGCAACCTGCTGCTCAAATCCCTGCCGCGCATCGTTGGTGCGCCCTTGCCGGAAGCTCAACCATGCCACACGCCAGTGCGCATCCGCCGCGTGGTTGCCCTTGGGAAACCGCTGCTCGACCTCCCGGTACAGGTCAATGGCCTTGTCATATTGCCATTCCAGAAAATACATATTGCCCGCGGAAAACAGTGCCTCTTCCAGCCACTGACTTGTAGGGGCAGATTCGCGGATGTCATGCAGAATTTTTTCGACCGCCACTTCGTCGTGCGCCGAACGGGCAATCTCCCCCAGATTGAACAGGCGCTGCGCGTTCATTTCAGGAGTCGTGGCGTGCAGCGTATCCAGCAGATTTCTGGCCTGGCGCGTTTCCCCCGCCCGCCGCAAAGCCTCAGCCGCTAACAGTTCGATGGAGGAACGCTGACTGGCATCTACCTGCGCCCCGAGCGTGCGATATTCATTGGCCCCATCCAGGTAACGACGCCCTTTGACCAGCAAAGCGGCGCGTGATTTCCTCAAATCCAGCAGCGCCGGCGCGTTGAAATTAAAACGGAGCTTGTTTAGCTCCGCCGCTGCCGCAGCGGACTCCGCCACAAGCGGATACGAAAAATAGACATTCTGAAAAACGGCCGTGGCCTTCGCGCTATTTCCCGTCGCTTCGTAAGCACGGCCCAGCGCGAATTCCAGGTCCACGCGCTGTGGTTCGCGGTCTTTTTCGAGAAGTGTGACCGCTTCCGCAGGCCTTCCATCCGCGATCAGAACGTTGCCGTAAATTACATGGGCATCGCGCAACAAAAGCGACGCAGGATATTTCGCGTCAAACGGCGCAAGCGTGGCTGCCGCTTCCGCAATCCGGCCGGTTTGAAAGTAGCAAACGCCGAGATAGTAATCCACGTAGTCTGAAAAATCGCCGGCGTGAGGTTTGGCGCGATTGAGGGGATCTATGGCTTTTGCGTAATCGTTGTCCAGAGTATGGGCGTAGCCGGAAACCAGCCATGCCAGCGCCCCAGCGTCTTCTTTGGCATGACGGCGAGCGTAGGCTTCCACACCGGCATAAGCTGCAGGAACGCGGTTTTGCAGAAGCTGCTGCGCCATCGGCGTTAAGTCGGCGGAGGCAACGAACGCCGCATGCATGCGAAGCAGCCGCGGCGAAATCCTTCTGCGTGCCGACGCCTTCGTGTAGCCTGATGGCCGAGCTTTCTTATGCGGCTTGGAAGTCTGCCCGACGGATGCAGATTTTGACGAATGCGCCGCTTTCGTTGATGAGCTCTTTGAAACCGGAGTCTTCGGAGACGACGCTGATTTCTTTGCCGAGGCTTTTGACGACTTTTTTGAACTTGAAGAGGAAGAGGATGACGATGTTTCCGAAGAAGAGGAAGAAGCCGAGGATTGTGCGCCTTCCGATTGTGCGTAGCCTAACGTTCCGCACGCCAAAAGGCCCGTGAGGTACAGCGCGAAAAAAAATCCAAACCACCGCTTATGATTACAGACCACAGAACCCAATTATCGCTGGAAATTTGCGCCCATTAAAGAACTATCATCTTCCGCCAAGCTGCGCACCAGCTCCGCACTAAAGTAGTCAACACTGGCCGCCGCCGTTTTTCCGTAACGCTTGGCATACATCGAACGGCTCTTCTCAATGTCTGGCTTTAGCCGATCATAAATATCTTTATGCTTGCGGCCCTCGGTGACCTTCGCCTGATTGTAGAGCTTGATTTCATCAATCAACAGACGGGCGAAGCGTTGTGCCTTGCGGTGCGTGTCCGCATCCTCGGGCGAAAGCTGTTCCTGAGCTCCAACGGAAACGCTGGAACCAGACGCCCCAGCCGCTGCCGCGCTGGCAGCTTCCACGGGAATCGCTTCAACCGCCGCGTGACCCGCCGTATGCGACGGAGTATGTCCCGCGAAAGGATCAGAATAGGCCGGCGATGCAGCCTGCGCGACCGGCGCCGAATCTCTTCCATCGTCTCCGGCTGTTTCCTTGGTCGCCTGTTTGCGCAGCGAAACCACTTCGAGCCACGCGCTGGTGGCCGCGACCACAAGCTCGAGAGCAACTTTGTCCACTCCGGTGCTGGCGCCGCCGTCGGCGTAAACCAGCGCCGCTACTTTGTCCTTGAGCAGCAGCGGCAAAACTACCGACTCATTGTCTGCCGGGGCCCCAAAGTTCGCGATAAAACTCGCGTCTACTTCACTCGACTCTCCAGCCGCAGGCGTACGCTCCCGCATGGCATGTGCGCCAAGGCCAGCGCTGACGTCGAATGGAAAATCTTTAATTTCGCCGTCTTTGTCGCCGAATCCCTGCCCTTGCCATCCCACCGCGGCTCCAGCCTTTACTACAAACAAAGCACTGCGGCTGCTGAACTCAGTGGTGCCGTCAAGGAGTGCGCGCAGAATTTCTTTCTGATTCGAACCTTCATGAATGTGTGAAATTGCCTTCAAAAGACTAGCGGCATTGCTGCCAGAGGCTTGGCTGCTCTGCGGCGCGCCCACTCCGGGATGCGCGGCTAGCTCATCCAGAACGCGCTGCACGAGCGCTTCACGCAGTTTTGGAACGTGGGATTCCAACACCTGCGAAACAACCTGCTCCACGATTTGCTCAATACCCATGAGTGATCCGGTCGGGGGTTAGGCGTGCACACTACCGTTAACGTATGATTATATTGTACTTGGATGTTTTGGCACGTCACTATAGTAACTATGTGAAGAATCCCCAGGTAAAGTGCCAATAAAACGTTGGGGCGTATCGGCAAAACAGTTAAGCACAAGCGCCCATTCCCAAGTAAAATAACACCTTCGCACTTGGCCCTTGGGCTGAAATATCTTGCATCGGACGAAGAATGGGTGCCATCCAACCAAAAATAGGTGAGCCAGTAAGCGACGAGCTTGCCCTGGTACAAGCCGCCAAAGCTGGCGACGTAGGCGCCTTCGAACAACTGGTGCGGCGTTACGATCGAAACGTCTTTCGCATTGCGCAGCACATCACGCAAAATCGCGAAGACGCGGAAGACGTCGTACAGGATGCGTTCTTAAAGGCCTACAGCAATCTGGCACAGTTCCAGGGTCAGTCAAAGTTTTATACCTGGCTGGTGCGGATTGCGGTGAACGAAGCGCTCATGAAGCTGCGCAAGCGGCGGCCCGAGCGCATGGTTTCGCTCGATGAAGATGTAAAGACGGAAGAAGACTCAGTTCCCCGCGAAGTTGCGGACTGGAGTCCGAACCCGGAGCAGCAGTATAGTCAGGCGGAGTTGAAAGAAATCCTGGGCAAAACTATCCAGGGCCTGCCACCGGGCTTCCGCACCGTGTTTGTCTTGCGGGATGTGGAAGGTCTTTCGACGGAAGAAACCGCGGACGCTCTGGAATTGAGCATTCCGGCGGTAAAATCGCGGCTGTTGCGTGCGCGGTTACAATTGCGCGAAAGACTTAATCGTTACTTCAAGCGAGGGGCTGTTGGAAATGGAAATCTACACGACGACAATGGGGACGGCGACAAGTGAAGTGCTCTGAATTTCTGCAAGAGCTGACCAATTATCTGGATGGCGTCATGGACGCCCGCACCAAGGCCGAGCTTGAGGACCATTTGTCGTGGTGCCACAACTGCTATGTGGTTTGCGATACCACAAAGAAAACCATCGAAATTTACCGCGACTCCCAACTCTACGAATTGCCCGACGATCTTCGCTCCCGTCTCCGCTCTGCAATCATGGCAAAATGCCAGGCCCGCAAAAAAACTGGCCCGCAGGAAGTTTAGTTCCTAAATTCTTTCTCGCTGCTCCACCGGCATTCCATCTGTCTGGTAGTGCCGCGCTTGTTTTTGCAAAACAGCGTTAGAAAGCTTATCTGGTAAAACTGACAGGTTTGCTAAGTCTCAGATATTGATACATTTCTGGTGTTCCCATCAGTTCTTTCCCTGAGAAACGAACCTTTCCGAGGGTAGTGGAATCTAAGTAATTGCAAGGTTCAATGGAGGGCGGTTTCACGTAGCGTATCCCGCGCAAGTGACCGCAGATTATGATATCGAGACTGGTTGATGCATTTTTCGGATGCTGGCACTCCCACTATAGCTTCCCCATTACCGTGCGCCCCGGTCTGCGGCGTGGAGCAAGCAATGTTACCGGTACATATGTTGTGTGCCTGGACTGCGGCAAGGAGATCCCGTACGACTGGAAGCAGATGAAAGTCATCTCTTCGGTCAAGGACTACCGCAATCAGGCGCGGTCTTTGGCGGCAAAAGAAGCCGCATAAATTTTTGGGATCTGGTGATTTGTTAGAAAAGAAGGCCGAAGACAAAAGGCCCGCGGCAATAGGCCGCGGGCCTTTTTCATGAGCGCCAATCCTTAGTCGGTATCTGGACGCCGCTTCAAAGTCGGGCGATCGTCGTCGGTATCGCCGCCTTTGTCGTTGCCTGTTTTATCGGAAGTAGAAGTACGCCGCAGGCTGGGCCGGCTGCTATCTTTCTTGTCCAGTACCTTGTGGCGGTTCTCCAGCATTGCCAGCCGCGCTTTCACTTCGTCGAACTCTGAAGTGGAAACGATATATTGCGGCCGCGCCGGCAAAATGCTTCCAATCTCTTCCTGCGTTTTTTCTATACGGTCGGGAGTCTGCGGATGCGTGTCGAACGCCTTGGCGAGCGTCCCCGGTTTCTTCTTGTCCATGGCCTCAATCTTTTCGAAAAACGTCACCATGGCCGAAGGATCGTAGCCGCTCTTGTAAAGGTATTGAATGCCAAGATAGTCCGCCTGGGATTCAAAGTCTCTTGAGAATTTAAGGAACGTCATCGGCAAAGCAAAGCCCGCAGCTTCGTATCCGGCATAACCAATCGGGCCCCCGATGAAGATCAGCGGAATTGAGGCCATTTGCATTAAGTTGCCGCGCGATTGTTCACGCGCCGCATGGCACGCCGCGACGTGGGCAATTTCGTGCGCCATAACCGCCGCCAACTCAGACTCTTCGTCCGCAGCCAGAATCAGGCCCGAGTTTACGTAGAAATATCCGCCCGGCAGCGCCATCGCGTTTACCACGTCAGAATCAATCACCTTGATGGTGAAAGGCACCTGGGCGTCGGAGTTGCGCACAATGTTCTGGCCAATACGATTCACGTATTCCGTGACCACCGGATCGGTAATCATTTTGGACTGCGACTCTACCTGTTGCGCGTA
>Ga0134126_10009729_pt1 | contig 12116 bp, 7 predicted proteins | sample KB31752_FD_96881 | JGI IMG/M metagenome (GOLD analysis project Ga0134126, IMG submission 96881) | Terrestrial soil microbial communities with excess Nitrogen fertilizer from Kellogg Biological Station, Michigan, USA - KB3-175-2 | ecosystem: Environmental > Terrestrial > Soil > Unclassified ...
AGACGCCCGCGAACGCCGCCGCGACGATCGCCGCGACGATCGGCGCGGCGACAAGCGCGACGGCGAAAGGATAGCCGGCAAGGACCACCCGTGCCGCGGCGTAGGCTCCGATCCCGAACCACGCCGCATGCCCGAACGATGCCATCCCGCCGCTGCCGGTCAGGAGCTGCAGGCTCGCCGTGAAAAGCGCGGCGATCAGGATGTCGGTCGCGAGGACCGCTGCGTACGTGCCGAATAGCGCGGGAAGGAGCAGCGCGACCAAGGCGATCGCGATCGCAGCCCAGGCGGCGACGCGGCCCGGCGGGACGAGCCGCGTGGGCTCGTGCGCTGCCGTCGGCGTCGACGCGACCGGCGCGCCGAACAGTCCCGCCGGGCGTACCAGCAGCACGAGCGCCATCACGATGAACTCGATCACGCGCGTGAGCCGCGGAAGTGCGAGCGTCATGCCGCCGATGTCGATGCTCCCGGCGGCGATGCACAGCGCCTTGGTGACGCCGATCGCGAGGGCAGCGACGAACGCCCCGGGGATCGATCCGAGTCCGCCCAGTACGGTGACGACGAATGCGTCGGCGATCACCGCGAGATCCATGGCGAGGTTCGCCGGCTCGCGCGGCAGCGCGAGCGCGCCTGCAGCACCGGCGAGAAACGAGCCCAGCGCGAAGACCGCCGTGTAGAGCTTCGCCTGGTCGATGCCGAGCGCTGCGGCGAGCTCGCGATTCTCCGCGGCAGCACGCACGAGCACGCCGAAGCGCGTCCGGCGCAGCAGCACCGTCAGCACGACGAAGACGGCGACCGCAATCGCGATCAGCACGAGCTCGTAGACCGGCACCCGGTAACCCATCACGGGAACGACTCCGCTCAAGCCCGGTACGCGCGGGCCCAGCCGGTCCTCGGGACCCCACAGCGCGAGCGCCGCGTCGCCGGCGATCAGCAGCACGCCGAAGGTCGCCGTGAGCTGCAGGAGCTCGGGAGCTGCGTAGATGCGCTTCAGGATCAGCGCCTCGATCGCCGCACCGATTGCCGCGACGACGGCGCCTGCGGTCAGCACCGCGAGCCAGAACGCCAGCTGCGATGCCGGAAACGCCGCGGCGAGCGCGTGGCCCGCCGACCATCCGACATAGGCGCCGAGCATGAAGAACGACCCGTGCGCGAAGTTCACGATTCTCGTCACGCCGAAGATCAGCGTGAGACCCGCGGCGACGAGAAACAGCGACGACGCCGACGCCAGCCCGTTCAGGAGCTGGATGGCGAATGACGCGAGCGACACCGCTTTGACCGGATGGGCGCTGCGAACGCGTCGATCGGGAACGGGCGGCCGGTTCGCCGTCCCGGCGCGGTCAGTGCGCCGCCGGGCGCAGTCGGCGCACGACGTCGTCGGGCGGCAGGTAGTCCTTCCCGTCGGCGTAATGGAAGTCGACCATGACGCCCTTGCCGTCGCGGACCGCGAGGCGCCCGACGAAGGCGCCCATCGTCGATTGGTGGTCGATCGCGCGGAAGGTGACCTCGCCGAACGGCGTCGCGACCTTCAGGTTCGCCATCGCGGCGAGGAGCTTCGCCGTGTCGGTCGAATGTGCGCGCGCGATCGCGGCGGCGGCGGTTTTCACCGCGCTGTAGCCGACGACCGAGCCGAGGCGCGGATAGTCGTCGAACTTCGCCTGGTATGCGGCGAGAAACGCTCGGTGTTCCGGCGTGTCGATCGCGTACCACGGATAACCGGTCACGTACCAGCCGGCCGGCGCCTCGTCCTTCAGCGGATCGAGATACTCGGGCTCGCCGCCGAGGAGATCGAACACCGGGCGGTTCTTGAAGAGGCCGCGCAGCTCGCCCTCGCGCACGAAGCGCGCGAGGTCGGGGCCGAACAGCGACGAGAAGATGGCGTCGGGATGATCGTCGATCAGCGCCTGCACGACCGCGCCCGGATCGATCTTCCCGAGCGGCACCGGCTGCTCGATGAACTCGAGCCCGGAACCGGCGCGCGCGATCATCTGCTGCTTGAAGGTCTCGGTGGCCGCCTGGCCGTATTCGTAATTCGGGTAGACGATCGCCCAGCGCTTCTTGCCGGTCTTCACGGCGTCGGGGACGAGCATCGCCGTCTGCATGTAGGTCGACGCGCGCAATCGCCACGTGTACGCGTTGCCGTCCTGCCACACCAGCTTGTCGGTGAGTGGCTCGGCTGCGATGAACAGCACCTTGCGCTGCCGCGCGAAATCCGACACGGCAAGCCCGATGTTCGACGCGAACGTCCCCATCAGGAGCGCGACGTGCTCGCGCGTGGTGAGTTCCTCGGCGGCGCGCACGGCGTCGCCGGGAACGCCGTTGTCATCGCGCGAGACGATCTCGAGCGGACGCCCGAGCACGCCCCCCTTCGCGTTGATTTCGTCGACGGCAAGCTGCATTCCCTTGCGGTACGGGGCAAGAAACGCCGGGAACTGCTTGTACTCGTTGATCTCGCCGAGGCGGATCGGCTGCGCGAGCGCGGCATGCGGCGCGACAGCGCCCGAGCCGACGAGCGCGACCGCTGCGGCGAAGAGGAAGGGTCGGAACATGCGGTCTCCAGCGTGGCAGGTGGGAGGCGAGACGGGGCGGACCCGGGGCAGGGAATGGGCAACACGCTTTGTGCGCGCGATGGTAGCAAATCTGTGTGCAACAGCCCGTAACGACATTGCGCCGCGAGCTTGCGTCGTGACCGTGCGTCGCGCGAGTGTGACCGCGATCGACGCGCGTCGGCCGGCCATCCGGTTGGCACGCCGGTTGCTCGAATCGCCGCATGGCAAATGATGCGATGCCCGACCGGTCCGCAGACAGAGAGCCTGCGGTGACACAGACGTCGACCGGCGACGGCGATGCTGCAGTACGAGTGGTCAGGAGCGACGGCCACGAGCGGCTCGCCCGTGCGTGGGCCGATTGCGACCTCGCCGACGAGATGCTGGACAGCTAGCGACGACCCCACCAGGAACGCACGCCGCGCGCCGGCGCTATCGACGCGGGATGGTCGCCGGCACCCAGCCGGCGCGCGGCGATGCGACCGTAGCGCAAGTTGATCGTGCGGTGGCAGCGGCCCACACCAACACACTCATCCAATCACCCATCCATCGATTTCTTTCCGATCGGTAATCATCGCTCATGGACAACCGGCACACCGCCTTCAACTGGATCGTCGAGCTTTTCGAACTCGGGCTGCGCACGACCTCCGGCGCGCATCCGCAGCGCGCGCTGCAGGACATCCTCGAGCACATTGTGCGGGGGTTCGACGCCCAGGGTGGATCGATTGCACTGACCGGCGATGCGAACGGTGAGCAGCTCGAACTTGCCGCGGGCACCGATCTTCCTCCGGGCTGGGTTGGCACTCCGCTTTCGCGCGGCATGGGCCTCTACGGCCACGTCGTCGCGACCGGGCAACCGCTGCTCGTCAACGGCGACGCCGCCGAAACCGGCCTGCCTCCGCGCTCCGGAGAGGACGGCGCATCGCCGCAGCACTCGGCGATGTGCTGGCCGCTTGTCGCGGCGGGCCGGATCATCGGCGCGCTCGCGGTCAGCCGGACCGCCGAGCGTCCCAGGTTCACCGTGCAGGAGCTCGATCGCGGTCAGCCGCTGACCCGGCTCGTCGCGCTGGTCGTCGCCCACCACCGGATGCACGTCGAGAGCGAGAGCCGCATCGTCGAGCTTTCGACGCTCAATGCCACGATGAGGCGGCTGAACGAGCTTCTCGAAGACGCGCAGACTCAGGGGATGCATTCGCTGCACCTCGCGTCGATCGGCCAGCTCTCCGAGGGTGTCGCGCATGAGATCAACCGGCCGCTCGACCTCGTGCAGTCGAACCTCACGTCACTCGACGCCTATCTCGCGCGGATCCTCTCGATCGTCGCCGCGTACACGGAAATCGACGATGCGGCCGAGGGGCCAGGGGTCGTTCCGTTCGAGCGGGTCCGATCGCTGCGTGAGGGCGCCGATATCGCGTTCCTGTCGGACGACATCGATTGCCTGCTCGACGAATCGCGCGAAGGGCTGCTGCGCGTCAAGCGCATCGTGCAGGACCTGCGCCAGGTGTCACCGAACGCACCCGACGACGAATGGGAGGCGATCGATCTGCACCGAGCGCTCGACCACGTGCTCGACGCTGTCCGCGGCGACATCAAGTACAAGGCGACCGTCGTGCGCGAGTACGGCGCGGTGCCGGAGATCGAGTGCCTGCCCGCGCGGCTGTCGCAGGTGTTCCACAATCTGATCGTCAACGCGGCGCAGGCGATCGAGGGTCACGGGACGATCCGGGTCGCGACCGGCGCGACCGAAGCCGAGGCGTGGGTGAAGATCGAGGACACTGGAGGCGGGATCCGTCCGGGGAACCTGACGCGAATCTTCGAGCCGTTCTTCACCACGCGGCTGGCGGGGCAGGGGACCGGGCTTGGCCTCTCGATCGCGAACTCGATCGTGCGCAAGCACGCCGGTCGCATCGACGTCGAAAGCGACGTCGGGCGCGGCAGCCGTTTCACCGTGTGGCTTCCGCTGCGGCGCGCGGAGCCTGCCGCCGTACCGGCGGCGCTCGCCCCGGCGATGATCGAGTAGGCACGCGCGGGAAGTCGGTCCCGGGTCGCGGGTTGCGACCGATCCATCGGCGGGTTTAGCATCCGGTACGACGCACGGCCAACGCGGCTCGGCCGCGTTCGGTGCGCCGACTGCGACCCTGCGCATCGACCGACATGCCTGCAATCACGAACATTCGCTCCGTCGTGCGGTGCGCCACCGTGCGACGCTCGATCCAAGCCGCGTCGGCCGTCGTCGCGCTCGCCGCGCTCGCGCCGACCGCGCAAGTCGCGCGCGCCGACGACACCGGTGCGACGGTCGACCTCGGGACGATCACCGTCACTGCGCGGCGCCGCGACGAGACGATCATGAACGCTCCGGTCGCCGTCACCGTGCAGACCGGCGAGCAGCTGCAGGACCAGAATGCCGTCCTCTTCGACGACGTTGGGCGCGAGGTCCCAAACGTCCGGATGACGCAATCGCCGACTTCGGTCTCCGCGCTCGACGTGACGATCCGCGGGCAGAGCGCGATCCGCTCGGCGATCGCCTACGACCCGGCAGTCGGCATCTACGTCGACGGCGTCTATGTCGCCAACGGCCAGGCTGCGATGAACACGCTGCTCGACATCGACAAGGTCGAGATCATTCGCGGCGCGCAAGGCACGCTGTTCGGGCGCGACAACACCGGCGGCTCGATCCTGTTCACCACGCGCCGGCCCGAGCTCGGCCGGTGGAGCTCGGAGGTCGCCGTCGACGGCGGCAGCGGCAATCTGTTCACGGGGCGGGCGATCGCGAACGTTCCGCTCGGCGACACCGCGGCGCTGCGCTTCGCGTACCAGGACAACGAGCGGGACGGCTACGGATCGAGCCTCGCGAGCGGTCAGGATGATTTTGGCAACCAGCATCGCTACCAGGGGCGCATCTCGGCGCTCTGGCGCCCGCGTGCCGGCTCCGAGGTGTTCTGGACCTACGAGCACTTCGAGGCCGACGAGGTGGGCGCACTGCTGCATCCGCTGCATGGCCCCGGCGCCGGGACCATCGTCGCGCAATTCGGCGACGCGATTCCGCTCTTCCCGGGCCTGCCGCCGGTGGTGTTTCCGTCGAACTTCCGCCAGACCGACGCCGACTTTCCGGCGTACGACCGCACGCACCTCGACGCGACACAGCTGACGCTGACGCAGGACGTCGGCAGCGCGACGCACGCGAAGCTGATCCTCGGATATCGGCACCTTAACAACGAAACCGCGATCGACGTCGATGCGACGTCGCTGCCGTTCGCCAACACGCTGTTGGCGAACTCGTCGAGCCAGAAGAGCGCCGAGCTGCAGTTGAACGGTACGGCACTCCGCCGCAAGCTCGACTGGGTCGGCGGTCTCTACTGGTTCCGCGACGACGGCAGCGCGCCGTCGGAGATTCCCGCACAGTCGCCTCCCTACCAGGCGTTCTTCTCGGCGACAGGCGGGCCGGTCGTCCCCTATCCGGTGATCGAGAGCAACGCGCTCCAGAACCGTTCGACGGCTGGCTATCTGCACGGCGAGTACCACCTCACCGATCGCTGGGCGGTGGCGGCGGGCGTGCGGCGCACCGAGGACACGAGGAAGCTCAGCGAGAACTCGTACGCGGCGACGCCTTTCGGCCAGTCCTGCACGATCATCGACGCGACGACGGGCTACCCGGCGAACAACGGTGGTCCGTGCCCGCCGATCGACAAGAGCGTGAGCTTCTCGTACTGGTCGTGGGAATTCTCGACGCGCTACCGGCTGTCCAATCAGGTCAGCACCTATTTCCGGTCGGGGCGAGCCCAGCGCTCGGGTGGTTGGAACGTCCCGTTGAGCACGCTGCAGGACCAGCCATTCAGGCCCGAGCAGCTCACCGATTACGAGCTGGGCGTGAAGACCGATCTTCTCGGTGGTGCGCTCGCGATCAACGCCGACGTGTTCTACGGCAATTACGACGACATGCAGCGGCTGCTGCCGCAGCTCGTCGGGGGCACGCCGACCACCTTCGTGGTAAACGCCGGCAAGGCGCGGGTCGGCGGCGCGGAGGTGGAGGCCGACATGGACCTCGCGCACGGCTGGTCGATGCGCGCGGCGCTGGGCTGGACCGATGCACGCTACCGCCAGTTCGAGTACACGCCGGGTCCGGGCCTGCCGCCTGTCGATCTCGCCGGCAACGCGTTCGATCAGACTCCGCGCTTCAATGCCGCGCTTGGCGTCGGCTACGCTCGGTCGCTGCCGCATGGATCTCTGCGCCTGCATGCCGACTACGCGTGGCAGGACACCGCGCAGTTCAACGTGATCAACGATTTCAACAGGCAGGGCGCTTACGGGACCCTCAACGCGCGGGCGACTTACGCGGCGCCCGGTGACGCGTGGGAGCTCGCGCTCTTCGGCACCAATCTCACCGACCGCCAGTACGCGGTGACGGGCGGCACGGTCGCGCCGAACGCGATGGCCTGGCAGATCCCCGGACCGCCCCGCGAGTACGGAGTCGAGTTCACCTACCGCTTCGGCCGCGCGGGCTGAGTTCGCTTTCGTGCGTCGCCGCAGCGCCCGCGGGTTCGTCGGCCGGGTCCTGTGCTTCGCGCTCGGCTGCGCGGTGCTGCCGGCACTCGCCGCGGCCCAGCCCGAGGCGGCAGCTTCGGGCGCCCACGCGGATGGAGGTCGGGACGCGTCGCCGCTTCGGGATCTGCAATTCATTCCGATTCCCGAGATCGATACGGCGCCCGACAGCGGCGTGACGCTGGGGCTCATCCCGGTCGTTCTGTCGAACAACGACCGCGGCGAGATCGACCGCATCCTCGCCCCCGACGTCGTCCACAGCCAGTATTTCGGCTGGGGCGCCAGCTGGCGCAGCTTTCGCTATCCGTCGGCAGACCGGAAGTGGTCGTTCGTCGCCGGCGTCAAGGAGCGCGTCGAGAGCGGGGTCGATGCCGAGTACGACGCCGGGCTGCTCCGCGCGAGCGACTGGTCGTGGAGCGCGCACGCGCTCTACGACCGCAGCGGCACCGGCCGCTTCTACGGTCTCGGCAACCACTCGCGTCTCGACGGCGAGACGACGTTCATCGATCGCCAGTTCGGCCTCGAACTCACCGCAGCGCGCAACTTCACCCACGAACTGCAGCTCGCCTGGATCGGGCAAGCGGTCGATGCCGAGGTCGGCGGGCGCGCGCTCGACTTTCTGCCCGCGATCGACAGCGTCTACCCCGCACAGCCCGGCGTGGGCCACGTGCGCGAACTGCAGCAACGTGTCGTGCTGACCTGGGATACGCGCGATTCCGACGTGGTACCGCACCGCGGCGAGCGCTGGGCCGCCTTCGCAGGGTTCTCCCCGGCGGGGATCGGCAGTGGCAACGGCTATTCGTTCGTCGGTCTCGAACTTACGACGTTGCGGCCCATCGGATCAAACGCGACCCTCGTCGGCCACGCGGCCTTCCGCTACATGCCGTCGTACTCGAAGGCGCCGTTCTGGGACCTGTCGAACCTCGGCGGCGATCGCAGCGTTACCGGCGGCGCGCAACCACTGCGCGCGTTCGGCGATGGGCGCTTCGTCGACCGCAACAGCTTCGAGGCGAGCGCCGAGGCGCGTTTCGCCGTCGACACCTTCCATCTCTTCGGCACCGACCTCACGCTCGAGCTCGCGCCGTTCGTCGATTCCGGGAGGGTGTTCGCGACGATGACTGCCGACCCGTTCACCCATCTGCACGTCGCCGGCGGCATGGGTTTTCGCCTCGTCGCCAGCCCATTCGTCGTCGGCTACGTCGACGTCGGATTCGGCGGCGAGAAGGCGGCGGTATTCAGCGGGATCGACTATCCGTTCTGAGGCGGGTGGTGCCGGTGGAAGGAGTCGAACCCTCGACCTTCGCATTACGAATGCGCTGCTCTACCAACTGAGCTACACCGGCGTGCCGGCGCGCATTATAGCCTCTGCGTCGGCAGCCTTTACCCGGCGTGGAGGCTGCGCAGCAGTGCCGAGGCTCCGTTCCAGACGATCTGGACGCCGATGCATAGAAGGATGAACGCGGACATGCGAACGAGCACCGCGGTTCCGGTCGGTCCGAAGCGGCGCAGGATCGCCTGTGCGTATCGGTAGCAGACGAACACCGCAATCGACACCAGAACGATGCCCAGCGTATGGGCGAGTGAATAGAAGATGAGCGAGCGCACCCCTTCGGTGTGGTTCGCGCCGAGCGTGATCGCGACCGAGATGGAGCCCGGACCGACGGTGAGCGGCATCGTCAGCGGATAGAACGCGCGCGTGCCGAGATCGGTGCGCGAAAGCGCGTGCTGCGCGTCACGGACCGACGCAGGCGGCTGCGCGGGCTGATTGAGGAGCGTCCACGCCATCGAGCACACGATGATCCCGCCGGCAACCTGCACGACCGGAACCGACAGCCCGAAGAAATCGAGCACGTAGGCGCCGATCAGTAGCGACGCAAGCAGCAGCAGGAACGAATTGATCGCGACGCGGCGTGCGAGGTCGGCGTGCTGGCCGGCATCGAGGTCGTTCGTCTTCGCGAGATAGACGGGAGCGCTTCCGAGCGGATTGACGATCGGCAGCAGCGCTGCGATGGCGAGCAGCAGCGCTTCGATGAATTGGCGCAGATCGGCGGTCACGGCGTCGTCGCGGAGCCAAGGGTCGCGCATTCTGGCACAGGCGGGCCCTTGCCGGACCGGTCGTCGCCGCGCGACTCGTGCGGACTACAATGCCGCGCTTGGCTTCGACGCGACCCCTGTGCGGCTTCCACGCGGTGACGGCGCGCCTGCGCCGGCGCGCCACTGGCGTCGAGGCGCTCTACGTCGATGCATCGCGCCACGATCCACGGATGCGCGAGCTCGTTTCGCGCGCTGCGGGGGCCGGCGTGCCGGTGCGGCGCGTCGATGCAGTGCGGATCGACGCGCTCGCGGGTGGCGTTGCGCATCAGGGGGTCGTCGCGCTGATTGGCGCGGGCGAGGAGCCGGCGACCCTCGACGAGGTTCTCGCTGCTCTTGCCGAACCGGCGCTGCTGCTCGTGCTCGACGGGGTAACCGATCCCCATAATCTCGGCGCATGCCTGCGAAGCGCCGACGCATTCGGCGCCCACGCAGTGATCGTTCCGAAGGATCGCGCTGCCGGCATCACTGCGACGGTCGCGAAGGCCGCGAGCGGAGCCGCGGAAACGGTGCCGCTGGTCGCGGTGACCAACCTCGCACGGGCACTTCGCGAACTGAAGGAGCGGGGTGTCTGGGTGCTCGGCGCGGACCAGGGAGGCGAGACGCTGGTCGACGCCGACCTCGGCGGGCCGATCGCATGGGTGTTCGGCGCCGAAGGAGCGGGGCTGCGGCGCCTGACTCGGGACGTCTGCGATCGGCTCGTCGGCATTCCGATGCAGGGTGCCGTCGAGAGCCTCAACGTGTCGGTCGCGGTCGGCGTGTGCCTCTATGCGACGCGCGCCGCGCGCCTTCGCGCTCCGGGCGCGCCGGTTGCGAGGGTGCAGCCGCGTGCTACGCTACCGCCTTCATGACCAGCGGCTCCCCGGTCCAGCACGTCGCGCGCTGGCGCGACAGCCTCATCCAGGTCCGACGCGACCTCCACGCGCACCCTGAGCTCGGCTTCGAGGAGCATCGCACGGCAAGGCTCGTCTGCGATTTCCTCGCTTCGCACGGGATCGAGCATCACGCAGGCGTCGGACGGACCGGAGTCGTCGCGGTGATCCCCGGACGCAGCGATCGCTCAGGACGGCGCACCGCGCTGCGCGCCGACATGGACGCGCTGCCTTTGCAGGAAGAGACCGGTGCCGCGTGGCAGTCACGCTACGACGGGCGCATGCACGGCTGCGGCCACGACGGGCACACGACGATGCTGCTCGGCGCTGCGCGCTATCTGCAGGAGACGCGTGCGTTCGACGGAATCGCCTATCTGATCTTCCAGCCCGGGGAGGAAGGCTACGCAGGCGCCAAGGCGATGATCGACGACGGCCTCTTCGAACGCTTTCCGGCCGAGCGCGTGTTCGCGCTTCACAACTGGCCCGCGCTCCCCGCCGGGAAGATCGGCATCACCCCGGGGCCCGCGATGGCCGCCGCCGATCGCATCGAGATCGTCATCGACGGACGCGGCGGCCACGGCGCGCATCCGCACATCGCCGTCGATCCGGTGCTCGTCGCCGGCCACCTCGTCACTGCAGTGCAATCGATCGTCAGCCGCAACGTGAATCCGATCGACACTGCGGTGATCAGCCTGTGCTCGATGCAAGCCGGCAACCCGGCGGCGTTCAGCGTGATCCCTGCCCATGCCCGGCTCGTCGGTACCGTGCGGACGTTCCGGCCGGCGACGCAGGACATGATCGAGCGCAGGTTGCGCGAATTGGTCGCGTCGATTGCCGCCGCGTTCGGCGCGAGCGCGACGGTCACCTACGAGCGCGTCTACCCGCCGACGCTCAATCACGATGTCGAGGCGCGCTTTGCCGGAGACGTGGCCGAGACGCTGGTCGGAAGCGACAATGTCGAACGCCACCTCGATCCATCGATGGGCGCCGAGGACTTCGCGTTCATGCTGCAGGCGAGGCCCGGGGCGTTCGCCCGGCTCGGGCAGGGCGGCGCCGAGCGCGGCTGCTTCCTGCACAGCAGCCGCTACGATTTCAACGACGACGTGATCGCCCTTGGCGCCGGCTATCTCGCAGCACTCGCCGAGCGCTCGATGCCCGTCGAGGCCACCGCCGAATGACGTGGGCCCTGACGTGAGCCGCGCATTACTCGCATCCGATCGCCGGCCGCGACCGAATCAATGCTGGTGACGATGACGGCAATCAGCGAGGCGTTCGCCGCCACCTATGCTGCAGCGCGCGCGAAGTTCCTCGCCGCGGTGGCGGAGCGGGGGTTCGCCGCCGAGCACCACGTCAATTCTGCGGGGCGAGGCGCCGAGGGCGAGGAACTCGCTTCGGATACGGCGATCCTCGGTTCCTCCGATGCGCCGGCACTCGTGGTCGTCACGTCGGCGATGCACGGTGTCGAGGGGTTCTGCGGATCCGGATGCCAGGTGGCACTGCTTCGCGACGAGGCATTCCTCGCTGCGGCGAAGAAGAGCGGCGTCGCGGTGCTTTTCCACCACGCGGTCAATCCGTGGGGGTTTTCGTGGCTGCGGCGGACCAACGAGAACAACGTCGACCTGAACCGCAATTTCCGCGACTTCGCGGCGCAACCGGCGCATTCGGCGCGCGATGACGCCTACGCCGGGATCCACGCGCTGATGGTCCCCGACGAGTGGCCGCCGGCGGCCGAGAACCGCGCGGCGCTCGCGGCGCTCGTCGCGGCGCGCGGCCGCCCTGCGATACAGGCTGCGGTCAGCGGCGGACAGAGCGTGCGTCCCGACGGGCTCTTCTACGCCGGAACCGGCCCCGAGTGGAGCAACCGCGTGCTGCGCGACGTGCTCCGGAGGCACGGCAGCCGTCGCAGGCGCCTCGCGTGGATCGACATCCATACCGGCCTCGGACCTTGGGGTCACGGCGAGAAGATCTTCTGCGGCCCCAACGACCCAGCGATGATCGCGCGCACCAGGGCGTGCTTCGGCGCGGACGTCACGTCGTACTACGACGGGTCGTCGGCGTCGGCCGAGTTGTC
>Ga0134126_10009730_pt1 | contig 12115 bp, 12 predicted proteins | sample KB31752_FD_96881 | JGI IMG/M metagenome (GOLD analysis project Ga0134126, IMG submission 96881) | Terrestrial soil microbial communities with excess Nitrogen fertilizer from Kellogg Biological Station, Michigan, USA - KB3-175-2 | ecosystem: Environmental > Terrestrial > Soil > Unclassified ...
AATACGAAAACCTTAAATGGCAATACACAATTTGCCATGGCTGCGTAATCGATAGATTCGCTTCCATTAGGGCCGTTGAGCTGGCTAGTCCTGTTGCCACGCTCTTCCGCCGACTCAAAATAAAACGGGATGCTGCAATTGAAGGCTGTGACAATTGCTTAAGACCATTCAGCTACGGAAAAAGTTGGTTTGTTTTGCTCCGGCTTTTTTCCGACAAATAATGCAAAAATAAACATGTAGAAGGCTTACGGCGAATATGTTTGGACCAGGGTTCGAATCCCTGCAGCTCCACCTGAGGGGACTTTCATCGAAAGTCCCCTTTCTTATTTTTAAGGACTCCGATGGTAATTCGCACAACGCTTAAAACGGAATATGAAATCCAGCTGTTAACTGCGCAGAATTGTTCATGTAAGCAGCTTCCAAATACAAATCAGCCTTTCGGTTAATGGGCGTAATATATTGCAAAGAATAACCAATACCGACAGTATTATTTCCCGGATTATCACTATTGCAATAATTGTAATAATATCCGATCGCCGGAATAAAATGACTGATGCGGTAGCCGGCTTTAAAACCAAAGTTGTTGGGTGAATTGCTCTGCCGGGTTAAAGTTGGCCGCAGCTCTGCTTCCAATACAAAATGCCTTATTTGAACACCTGTTGACATCTTTACGACTGGAACTACAAGTTGAGAAGGTAAAGCATGAGTAGCCTCACCGTTAAGAGGAATCTTTTGCTGGAAAGTAGCTGCGCCACCACCAAGATTTACAAATAGCTGAGCATGGAGAATGTGCGGGCTAATCAATAAGATAAAGAATATCACTTTTTTCATCGTAAATAATATGGCATTTAAAATGCCAATAATTATATGAATCCGCACCCAAAATTCATTTTTGAATATTTTTATCTTTTCTTTAATTTAAATGATTGCTAAACCGATTGTTAAAGTGAAAATAAAAACGAATTTTATGCTGAAGTACATCAAATTGTGTGTGGTGATGCGAATTTAAGTGGCTGAAAAATTTGAAATAATTCTAAACCGTATGATGATGTTTTAAGAAGTTTTTCTTCTGAAAAATTGTAAAGAAAATTACACAAATGGTTGCTTATAATTTTTACATTTTCATAATCTTTTCTTCCATTTACCCGGCTTCATTTAGATGCAACCAATTCTACCAAAACACCATTGGTGTCTTTGGGATGTAAAAAACAAATCAATTTATTGTCTGCACCTTCTTTTGGTTCTTCATTTAATAAAGTAAAACCTTCGTCTGTCAAACGTTTCATTTCTGCTTCTATATCATCCACTTCAAAAGCAATGTGATGAAGGCCTTCGCCTCTTTTTTCTATAAATTTACTAATGACACTGTCGGGTGAGTAGCCTTCCAGCAATTCTATTTTATTTTTTCCAGTTTCAAAAAATGCTGTGTTTACTAATTCTGCGGGCAACACTTCCGTTTTATAACAGGGAGTGTTTAATAATTTTTCAAAAAGAGGAATAGACACCGATAATTTTTTTACTGCAATACCTACATGTTCAATCTTTTTCATAAAATGATTTTTACAAAAATAATCTAAACCGATAAACCGTCTAAACTGTGTAAATCCTTCTTCCAAAACGCTTTCATTAAATTTGTATAAAAAATTCTCATGCTTCAGTTTCCCATTTACCTGGATAATAATGCAACCACACCAATGGATCCACGAGTATTGGAAGCGATGATGCCCTTTTTTACAAAATACTTTGGAAATGCTGCCAGCCGTACGCATTCATTCGGATGGGAAGCCGAATCAGCAGTGGAATACGCACGCGAACAGGTTGCTTATTTAATAAATGCTGAGCCAAAAGAAATCGTTTTTACTTCAGGCGCTACGGAAGCTGATAACCTTGCTTTGAAGGGAACTTTTGAAATGTACAAATCAAAAGGGAATCACATTATAACCGTAAAAACTGAACACAAAGCGGTTTTGGATTCCTGCAAACACATGCAAAGACTGGGAGCGAATATTACTTATCTCGATGTAAAAAATGACGGTTTAATTGATATTGAAGAATTGGAAAATGCAGTCAATAAACAAACGATTTTAATTTCCGTGATGTATGGTAATAATGAAACGGGCGTTATTCAATCGATAAAAGAAATTGCAGCGATAGCAAAAAAGAGTGGCGTGTTATTTTTTTCAGATGCTGCACAAGCGGTAGGAAAAATTCCGGTAGATGTAATAAAAGACGACATTGATTTAATGTCTTTTTCCGGACATAAAATGAACGGTCCAAAAGGTATTGGGGCATTATACGTGCGTCGAAAAAATCCAAGAGTAAGGATTACAGCCCAAATGGATGGTGGTGGCCATGAACGAGGAATGCGTAGTGGCACATTAAATGTTCCGGCAATTGTTGGTTTTGGAAAAGCGTGTGAATTAGCCCACATTGAAATGAAAAAAGATGCAGAACGAATGCTTGAACTACGCAATAAACTGGAAGCGGAATTATTAAAAGCCGGCTGTGCTTCAATAAATGGAAATGCTGAACACCGCCTGCCAAATGTGAGTAACATGAGTTTTCAAAATGTGAATAGCGTTGATTTGATTTCCGACCTTAGCAAAAATATAGCGTTAAGTTCCGGCTCTGCATGTACTTCCGGAACTAATGAACCTTCGTATGTTTTAAAAGCGATGGGATTAAGTCATGAAATGGCCGGTTCCTCTTTAAGATTTGGTTTGGGAAGATTCACAACAGAAGAAGAAATAGATTTTACAATTGGACAATTAATTGATTTAATAAAAAAATGATTCGTTGATATAACGGTAATACTCAAACGCTTTCAGTAAAAGAACAAATAAACTGTTTTTCTTTTTAGTTAAAAACCAGCATTTTTATTTTGGGTAAAAAAATAATGCACCCTATGATAAAAGAAATGATTGCAGAAAGTAAAACTGCTGAAGCTGCCATATCTTTTACTTTTTTTATAGTAAGGTTGAAATCCGGGCATACTAAATCGCACAATTTTTCGATAGCAGAATTGATAATTTCAAAAGATAAAACCGTTGCAAAGCAAATCAAAATAAGGATCCATTCTGTTTCAGATAAATTAAAACAAATTCCTGCTATTACTATTAAAATTGCGATAACATATTGTATTCTGAAATTTTTTTCATGAAGAATGCAATCTCTTAAACCATGAAATGCGTTTACAAATGAATCGGTGACTCTCATAAAATGATATTGAAATATTTTACAAATCTGAAACCACTTTTTTTATTGAATCGCATGCTTGTAAAATTTCATTTTCAGAAATTATTAATGGTGGTACAATGCGCAAACATTCTGCTGCGAATAAAAACCAGTCAGAAAAAACACCTTCTTCCAAAAGCGCATCGATGACTTTTTTGTTTTGCTCAAAATCTTCAAACTCAAGGGCCATCATCAATCCACGGCTTCTGATATTTTTTATTTTTGGATGATGAAGGTTATCAAGGAAGGTTTTTTCTTTTTCAAACACGTTTTCAATAATCTTTTCCTCCAGTAAATATTGCATGGCGGCGTTTCCTGCAGCACAACAAACCGGGTGTCCACCAAAAGTATTGATATGTCCTAATACCGGATTGTTCGTGAATGAATCCATCAGTTTTTTATCTGCGATAAAAGCGCCTAACGGCATGCCGCCGCCCAATGCTTTACCCAATAATAATACATCCGGAACCGCATCAAATTGCTCAAACGCCCAAAGTGTCCCATTTCTGCCGAACCCGCATTGAATCTCATCAAGCACCAATAAAGTTCCTGTTTCTGTACATTTTTTTCTCAATGCCTGCATCCATTTTTTTTCAGGAACAATTACTCCTGCTTCCGCCTGAATGGTTTCCGCAATCACACAAGCAGTCTGTTCTGTGATAGAATTAAGGCTTTCAAAATTATTATAGTTTAGATGGAAAATATCAGGTAAAAGAGGGCGAAAAGCATTGCGCCAATATTCATCGCCGATAATACTCAGCGAACCTTGTGTACTTCCATGGTATGAATTTTTAAAAGCAGCAATTTGTGTTCTTCCGGTAAAACGCTTTGCCAGTTTCATCGCTCCTTCTGTTGCCTCTGTTCCTGATGCGGTAAAAAAAACAGCGTTAAGAAAAGATGGTAAATTATCGGTGAGCAATTTTGCGTAGGCGGTTTGAGGTGATAAAACCAGTTCTCCATTTACCATCACATGCATAAAATTCTCCGCCTGCTTTTTAATCGCACCAATGACTTTTTGATTTCCATGACCGATATTACAAACGCTGATACCGCCAATCAGATCGATATATTCCTTACCATTTACATCAAATAATTTACTGCCACTTGCACGTACAATCTCGAGTGCAAGTGGATTTGGCGAAGTTTGTCCAATGTGATTTAAAAATATTTGCCTGTTGGTCATTTGTAATAAAATAGAAAATAAGAATCTTGAATATGTATGTTTTGCTGTTCTAAAGCTTTTAACCTCTTGTAAAAAAAACTATTTCTCCTCCAAAACCTTCTTGTACAAATCCTCATATTGAGGAACAATATTGTCGATATCAAATTTCATTGCTTGTTCCAATGCATTTTGTTTCATCTTTTCGAAAGCTTTTTCATCCGATAATATTTTAATGATATTATTACTCATATCTTCTACATCGCCAACATTGCTCAAAAATCCGGTGACGCCATTAATATTTATTTCAGGTAAGCCACCAACATTTGTGGAAATGACAGGAACCGCCGCTGCCATCGCTTCCAGCGCCACAAGTCCAAAGCTTTCGTATTCACTCGGCAATAAAAAAAGATCTGAAATTGCCAGGATCTCTTCCATTTCCTCCTGTCTTCCCAGGAAACGGATATCTGTGCGGGCACAGGTTTTTCTACAAAGATCTTCGATGAAAGAACGCTCCGGCCCATCACCGACAAACAACAATTTAGAAGGAATTTTTTTATTTACTTTTTCAAAAATATGCACTACGTCCTGCACTCTTTTTATTTTTCTGAAATTAGAAGCATGCAACAAAATCTTTTCGTTATTTGGTGCAATTACCTGTTTGAAAGGCGTAACAGGTTTTTTATTAAAACGTTTGGCATCTACAAAATTATAGATCACTTCTATTTCTTTTTCCATCTTAAAATTCTTATAAGTTTCGTCACGCAGATTCCTTGAAACAGCAGTAATGGCGGCGCTTTCATTCATAGAAAAAGTAACGACCGGCGAATACGTTTTATCTCTTCCAACCAAGGTGATATCGGTTCCATGCAATGTGGTAATTACCGGGATATTGATACCTTCTTTTAAAAGAATTTGTCGTGCCATATAGGCAGCAGAAGCATGTGGGATCGCGTAATGAACATGAAGCAAATCTATTTTTTGATTGATGATCACATCCACCATCGTACTGGCCAGCGCCGTTTCATATGGTGGATAATCAAACAACGGATAGGTAGGCACACTTACTTCGTGATAAAAAATATTTGCATGAAAACCACCAAGCCTAACTGGTTGCTGATAAGTGATAAAATGAATATTATGTCCTTTTTCCGCCAGCGCTTTTCCCAATTCTGTCGCTAAAACCCCGCTTCCTCCAAACGTCGGGTAACAAACAATTCCTATGTTCATAAATTTTATTTTAAGGGCAATTATTTAAAATTAAAGCGATGCAATTTACAACATCTTTAAAGCAGGATTTTTACCGCCGGTAAATCGATCTTTTTCACGGAATGTTTATGTTTGTGCAAAATTTTATGATGAAAAAATATGTTTTGCCCATAATCGGAATCATTATTGTGTTCCTGATTATTTTTTTTGTAGCAAGATATAGTTACACGTATAGCGAAGGAAACCGGGCCGGCAGATTAATTAAGTTTTCGAAACAAGGCTTTGTGTTTAAAACTTATGAAGGTGAAATGAATCTGGGTGGCGTTACTAATGCAGCAAACAATAGCATGATGATGAATTATATGTGGGATTTTTCTGTTACCAACCAATCTGTTGCTGATAGTTTATTGAAGCTGGAAGGGAAAGAAATAAGCGTGCATTATAAAGAGAAAATGGCTAAACTGCCATGGCGCGGAGATACTAAATATATTGTAGATCGGATTGTAGAGGTGAGATCCGGAACTGGAAACTGAGCAGAGATTTTTTTTAAAATATAAATTTTTGAATGAGCGATTTATTTACAACTGATAGCATTATCAGTTTTTTTATTCTTGTAATTCTTGAAATTATTTTAGGAGTTGATAATGTAATTTTTGTCAGCATCATTATTAACCGGCTGCCAAAAGGGAAACATAAAAAAGCAAGACTTGCCTGGGTAATTCTAGGCTCCATAGTAAGAAGCGTTTTGTTGCTTGGACTTGGATGGTTGCTTGCACAAAAAGGAAAAGCAGTATTTACGATTTTTGACAAAGGATTTGATTTGGCAAGCATTGTAATGTTGCTGGGAGGCATATTTTTGATTTACAAATCGGTTCATGAAATTCATCAGAAATTAGAAGGTGAAGATCCAAATACTTTAAAGCCGAAAAGCAAGCCACTGAGCTTTTCTCAGGCTGTTTTTCAAATTGTTTTGGTAGATATGGTCTTTTCTTTTGACAGCGTAATCACTGCCGGAGGCACCGCAAAGCATGTGGAAATAATGATAGCAGCAGTAATCATTGCGATGATCATTATGTTTTCATTCAGCCCTTATATTGCTGCCTTTATTCACAAGCACCCGACATTTAAAATGCTGGCGCTTTCATTTTTAGTGATGATTGGGTTAAGCCTGGTAATCGAAGGATGGGCAGCAGATAAAGCGGAAGAGCTTCATCTGAAGAATTATATTTATTTTGGAATGGCATTTTCTTTTGTAGTTGAGGTGTTGAACATGGTGATGATCAAAAGGCAAAATAAAAGAGTCGTGCAATTGGACGAACCGGAATTGAAGGAATAGTAAATAAAGAAATAATCAAGATTTGTATTTTGATGTCCGATGTCTGATGTAATAATTTTTGATTTAATGAAGCCGGATCTACGATTCCAAAATCTTCTTCACAATGGCAGGGCCTTCATAAATAAAACCTGTCCAAACCTGTATCAGGTCTGCGCCATTTTCAAATTTTTCTTTTGCGTCATTTGCGTCAAAAATGCCACCGCTGCTGATGATGGGAATTGTTCCTTTAGTACGCTCGTGAATATAATTAGTGATTCGTGTTGCTTCTTCCCGTAAAGGTTTTCCACTCAATCCACCGGCGCCCATTTCAGAGATTTCTTTTTCAGAAGTAATTAAATTGTTTCGGCGGACGGTTGTATTTGCTGCTACCAATCCGTCTAATTTTATTTCCATCGCCAGATCAATAATTTCATCCAGGTCATGTTGATTCAAATCAGGGGAAATTTTTAAGAGCAAAGGCTTTTGAATGTTTTTTTTCTGGTTGATTTGTTGAAGATTAGTGAGAATTTTTTTTAAAGAATCTTTTTGTTGTAAGTCTCTCAATCCTGGCGTGTTTGGTGAACTGACATTTACGACAAAATAATCAACAGCATCATGCAATTCATTAAAGCACATCTCATAATCTTTCCATGCATCTTCATTCGGGGTGTTCTTATTTTTCCCGATGTTGCCGCCGATGATCAACGCACTTTTATTTTTATCGCGAAACCTTCTAACCCGCTTTGCTGCTGCTTTTGCACCTTCATTATTAAATCCCATTCTGTTTATCAGCGCTTTATCTTTTGGCAAACGAAACAATCTTGGTTTCGGATTTCCGCTTTGTGGCAATGGAGTTACTGTTCCTATTTCTACAAAACCAAAACCTAACGTTTCCAGTTCATCCAGATATTTCGCATTTTTATCAAAACCAGCTGCAAGGCCGACTGGATTTGAAAATGTAATACCAAAAACTTCTTTTGAAAAAATTCCTTGGGGTGTAAGCTTCTTTTTTAAAAATTTTTTTGTGAAAGAAAATCTACACAAGAATCGCAGCATGTTCATTGAAAAATAGTGAACTTCTTCTGCATCAAACCAAAATAATATGTTGCGAACTATCTGATACATTTTGCCCGCGAAGATAATAATTGGTTTGAAGTAAGATTTGAAAAAACGCCACTGAAAATAGTTTTCTATTTATTCAACAAAGAAATAAATAAACATGATTTCTATTTTGGTGCAGGAAGGGCTTTTTTTGAAAAAAGAAAAATGTGCTTATTACTTTGTTTGCCGGATTCTTAATTCTTTCTTTCGAGGTAAGGATTTTAAGCGCATTCAAAAACCAATTTTGAAGGTGCTTACTGCCAAAGACTTCAACAAAATATTGGCCATGGATTGAATAAATATTTTTGCCAGGAAAAAATCTTCTTATTTCTTCGTAAACTCATCCAATAACCACATAACTTTTGCTCCATCTTGTGCCGGAGAAGGATTCGTTCCTTTTCCTAAAAAATAATTCACTACCTGTTGGATCAACGGCTGCTGAACATGTTCAAGTGGTTCGAATAAAATTTCTTCAGTTGTTCCATTTTTAATAATCTCAATTTTTTTATGTTCGAAGATGGGAAAGCGCATTTTGCCTTCACTTCCCTCGATTTCACACAGATCTTTTACATTTTCATCCGCTACATTAAAACACCACAAGCCATTAAACATAACGCCGGATGTAAATAAAATATTCCCACTTACAATATCATCGGCATTATAAAATTTAGATTGGTTGGCAGCGTAACCAGAAGCCTTCTTTATCTCTCCAAAGAACCAATACATCAAATCCAGCTGATGTGGAGCAATATCATGAAACAAGCCACCCCCTGATATTGCAGGATTTATTCTCCAGGCAACTTTTGGAACCTCAAGCGCTTCCAAAGGAAGTTGTTTTTTGTAAAATTGTAAGCGGGCAAAACGAACATTGCCGATAATTTTTTCTTCTAATAATTGTTTTACCTTATTAAAAAGTGGCTGTCCGCGACGGTAATGTGCCACCGAAACCTTAACGTTTTTTTCTGCTGCAACTTTAGCAATCATGTTTGCAGATTCAAAGTTTAAGGCCATCGGTTTTTCAATATAAACCGGCTTTCCTGCGTTGATGGCGGCTATGGCATATTCTTCGTGAAACGCAGGCGGAGTGGCGATATAGATTGCATTCACTTCCTCGTCCTTGATTAAATCATTTGCATCGTGATACCATTTTGGCACACCATGCCTTTTGGCATAATCTTTTGCTTTTTCCGCATCACGACGCATTACAGCCACAAGCCTGGAATTATTTACTTTATTAAATGCAGGACCACTTTTTATTTCTGTGACGTCGCCACAGCCGATCATTCCCCAACGAATTGTTTCCATATTTTTTTATCATCAAATTTCACGAATGTACACGAATTATTTATGCAAGGATTTACAGATTTCCATCGATAAATGCCGTTTCTCTTTCGAAAAGGTGCCGGTAAAAAAGGAAATAACAAAGAATCGTGTTTTTTTTAAAGATTAAAACGGGATCAGAAAAGTTGTTATTTTATGAAACGGAACATCGAACAATTTAACTGGTAAGCAGCTACCTCGAATTGCCATTTGGAAACAACACTTTATCCGGTGCCTTATTGAATTCAGCAAGAATGTTTCGGATAATTTCGGTGCGGATTGTAGCTGCTTTTCGAGGTGGCACAAGATACGTTACCGTTACTTCTACCCAGGTATTGTCATTGATCCGAAAACTTACGTACGGATATTGTTTGATTTCCATCTCGTCGATTGGCGAGTCCTTTACCATTTCCCTCAATTGTGTAATTCTGTCTGCCATTTGCGGCCCTAATTCTGCAGAAGTTACTTTTTTTATCGTTTTTTCAACAAAATCCAAATCGCTTTCGTAGGCCACATGAAAGGGAATCTCGTTCCAGATAAATTTAAAATCTTCCCAGGAATAATTAAAAACTGCTGACTGAAGTACCAAACTATTTGGAAAGCGAATTAGTCTGCCGCTTGGTAAATCATTGGTGAGATAATCACCGGCGAATTCCCAAAGCGTAGTATCTACATAACCGATTTCAATCACGTCGCCTTTGAAACTATTAATCTCTATTCGATCGCCAATGCGATAAGGTGTTCGGATAATAATATAGATCCATCCGATAAACGACGAAATGGGAGTTTGTAATGCAAAGCCTAAAATCAATGAAATCAGTCCTAAGGAAAGGGCCGCTGCATACCAGTTAGCAAATAAAAATGAAACGATCAGAATGCCTACCGCAACGATACTTAATAAGTTCGTTAGCTGGATTAAATTATAGCGGTTGTACTTTTCTTTTGATTTTTTTTGAATCTCTAATTCAATTAATTTGGTTGCCGATAAAATAAGCACGGCAAAAAATATGGCAAGAGAAAGTTTCTGAAGCGTCATTCTGTATTTGCCTAAAAGATCAAAAACATGAAGGCGAAAAAGAATGTAAGCGGTAATAGAAATTAATGCAACAGTAATGTAGCTGCCTAACCAGATAAAAGAAGATTTCTTTTTTATTTTGTCGGTTTTTTTGTCTATATCTTCTTTCTGATTTTGATTGACTTCCATAAATTTTGAATACAGGTGTTATGGAAAAATTACAAGAATAAAGCCAAAGACGTAAAGAGAAAGGCTTGAGTTGTGCTGAACTATATTGATGATTGGCCTTTCAAAATCAATTCATAAAAGTCGGTTCGTCGGTCTTTTAAATTTCTTACACTGCCATACGTGTGTAGTTCATGCAAAAGAGAAAGATCAACATCGGCAATCAGCACCATTTCAGTGTTTGCAGTCGCTTCGCTTTTTATTCCGTTTGATGGAAATGCAAAATCGCATGGTGTGAAAACGGCCGATTGTGAATATTGAATATCCATATTTTCTACCTTCGGAAGATTCCCAATACAACCGGTAATTGCCACAAAACATTCATTTTCTATTGCACGCGCCTGGGCGCAGTAACGAACGCGGTTATACGCATTTTGGGTATCAGTTAAAAATGGTACAAATAATATTTGCATTCCCTGGTCTGCAAGTAATCTTGGCAATTCGGGAAACTCCACATCATAACAGATGAGGATTCCTATTTTTCCCGCATCGGTTTCATAAACCTTCAAAGTTTCTCCACCACGGATTCCCCAAAATTTTGATTCATCAGGCGTAATATGAATCTTCTCATATTGATCAATATTGCCATTACGATGGCATAAATAACCCACATTTTTCAACACATTTCCTTCAATACTCGGCACACTGCCAGTGATGATATTTACATTGTATTTGATGGCAAGCTCACGAAAGCGCTTTCTGAAATCCGGGGTATATTTTGCCAGGGCACGCATTGCTTCTGCCTCTGACATTTCATTAAATTCTGCAAGCAAAGGGCCATTAAAAAGTTCAGGCAATAAAGCGAAATCGCTTTTATAAGCAGAAATAGAATCGATAAAAAATTCTACCTGTGTAAACATTTCATCCATCGTTTTATAAGGACGCATTTGCCATTGGATCAAGCCCAGGCGAACATAAGTTTTTGCATTGAATAACGTTTTTGCTTCATTGGTATAATAGACATTATCCCATTGCAACAATGTTGCAAATTCTTTGCTTTGGGCATCTTCGGGCATGTAATTTTTCAACACTTTTTTTACATGAAAATCATTAGCCAGCTGAAACGAAAGCACCGGATCATAAATTTCTTTGCGCTTTACTTTTTGAATAAATTCTTTTGGAGAAAGTGTGTCAGCATATTTATAATATTCCGGAATGCGGCCACCAAAAATGATTGCACGTAAATTCAGATGTTCACACAAATCTTTTCTCGCATCATACAAACGCCTTCCCAGCCGCAATCCACGGTAGTCCGGATGAATAAAAATTTCAATTCCATAAAGCACATCTCCGTTTTCAGGATCGTGAGTACTGAAGGTATAATTGCCGGTAATTTGTTTGTAAGTATGCGTGTCACCAAACCGGTTATAATTTACAATAATAGAAAGCGCACAGCCGACAACAATGCCATCCACTTTGATCACAATCTGTCCTTCCGGGAATTTATCTATCAGTTTTTTTATCGTCTCCAAACTCCAGTAGTTGCCATTCCAGCGCGGATATGCGGCTTTCATCGCTACCAGCAATTCCTGGAAAT
>Ga0134126_10009733_pt1 | contig 12115 bp, 8 predicted proteins | sample KB31752_FD_96881 | JGI IMG/M metagenome (GOLD analysis project Ga0134126, IMG submission 96881) | Terrestrial soil microbial communities with excess Nitrogen fertilizer from Kellogg Biological Station, Michigan, USA - KB3-175-2 | ecosystem: Environmental > Terrestrial > Soil > Unclassified ...
GATCGCCGTTCCGGAGCGAGCCGTCGCCGGACGGCCGGACAGTGGCCGACGCCCAGAAGCTGGGGACAGTGCACACCGACCAGGTCGACGGGACGGACAGCTCCACCCTGGTCGCTCAGGGGTCGGGCACCGGGCCCGGGCTGGGGTGGCGGCTCACCCACTTCTGACCGGCTACTCGGCGGTGAGCACCGGGTCGTGGGTGAGGGCGGCTCGCCCCCGGAGGGCCGCCAGGACGACGGCGACGACGGCGACGAGACCGAGGAAGGCGGCGGAGGCCTCGAAGCCGCGGGTGACCAGGGCGGCGGAGGCGTGCTCCGACCCGGCGGCCATCCCGAAGACCAGGCTGGTGAACGCCAGGCCCATCGCCGTGCCCATGCCTCGGGTGGTGTTGAGGACCCCGCTGGCCACCCCGGACTGGGCCCGGGGCACCGACCCCATGATGGCGGCGTTGTTCGGCGGGGTGAACGTCCCGAGGCCGACGCCGAGGACGACGAGCTCGGCGGTGACCACGAGGAGGGAGCCGTGGGCGACCACCAGTAGGCCCATGACCGCCGCCACCACGGCCATGCCGGCCACCGTCAACGGCCGGGCCCCGATGCGGTCGGCGAGCCGGCCGGCCACCGGGGCGGTGATGCCGAGGGCGACGGGCATGACGCCGAGGACGAGGCCGCTGCGGGCCGGGTCGAGGTGGAGGGCTCGCTCGAGGTAGAAGGGCACGACGAAGAGGACGCCGAACAGCACCAGGTACGACAGCAGCCCGCTGGCGATGCCGGCGGTGAACGGCACCCGGCGGAACAGGGAGAGGTCCAGCATCGGCGACGACACCCGGCGCTCCCGCCGGACGAAGGCCGCCGCCAGGACGGCGGCGGCGGCGAACAGCCCCACGATGGCCGGCGAGGTCCATCCCAGGGCGTTGCCGAAGGAGACGGCGGAGAGGAGGGCGCCGACGGCCGGCATGAACAGGGCCAGGCCGACCCAGTCGAACGGGGTGCGGGCCTGCAGATCCCGGCTGCGGGGGACGAGGTAGCGGGCCATCACCATGCCGACCAGGCCGGCGGGGACGTTGATCAGGAAGATCAGCCGCCATCCGCCGAGGCCGAGGAGGAGGCCGCCGATAGTCGGGCCGAGGGCCAGCCCGAGGGCCTGGGCCGCCCCTTGGATACCGATCCCCCGACCCAGCTTGTGCCGGGGGAGGGCCAGCACGATGATGGCGACGCTGTTGGCCTGCAGCATGGCCGCCCCCACCCCTTGGACCACCCGGAAGCCGATCAGCGACGGGAGGTCGGGGGCCAGGCCACAAAGGGCGGAGCCGACGATGAAGACGGCGAACCCGTAGGTGTACAGCAGTTTCCTGCCGACCATGTCGGCCATCCGGCCCACCCCGGTGACCAGGCCGACGAGGACCAGCAGGTAGGAGAGGCCGACCCAGGTCACCGACCCGAGCCCGGCGTGGAAGGTCCGCTGCAGCGTCGGAAAGGCCATGGTCACGATGCTGGCGTCGAGCTGGCTCATGAACGCCCCGATGCACACGGTGGCGAGGACCAGCCAGTGGGCGCCGGGGCGGGCGCGGATCGATGGGGGCCGGCGCTGCTCGACGAGGAGCCGCCGCCAGCCGGTGAGGTCGCCGTCCGCGTCGTCGTCGGCTGCGGTGTCGGCGTCGGTTGCGGCGCTGGCTGCGAGGGTCGAAGTGAGGAGGGCGGCGCCGGTTGCGGCGCCGGCGGCAGCGTCGAGGGGAGGAGCGTTGGTCCCGGTGGGTCCGGTGGGGATGGTCGTAACCTGGGCTCTTGCTTCGGTCACCGTCGTTCCTGAACTTTCGACCCCGTCGATGAGCCTTCGAGAAGAAATACCAATGTCAGTACATTTATACCAGCCGGCGGAGGTCGGGTGAGCACCCGGGCGGTGGACCGGGAGAGCCCGGTGCCGTTGTGGTCGCAGGTGTACGACGACCTGCGACGGCGGCTGGGCGCCGGGGAGTTCGCCGACGAGTTCCCCGGGGAGATGGCCCTGGTGGAGCAGTACGGGGTGAGCCGGAACACGGTGCGGGAGGCGATGCGGCGGCTCCGGGCGGACGGGTCGGTGGTGGCAGGTCGCGGCCGCAGGCCGAGGCTGGCTGGGGAGACCCAGATCGAGCAGCCGCTGGGGGCGCTGTACAGCTTGTTCGCCTCGGTGGAGAGCTCCGGCCTGGAACAGCGGAGCGTGGTCAGGGCACTGGACGTCCGGACCGACGCGGAGGCGGCGGAGCGGCTGGACCTCCCGGTGGACGCCGCACTGTTCCACTTGGAGCGGCTGCGGATGGCCGCCGGGGAGCCGCTGGCGGTCGACCGGGTGTGGATGCCGGCCGAGCTGGGGGCACCACTGCTGGACGTGGACTTCCGGTCCACCGGCTTCTACCACGAGTTGCTGATCCGGGCGGGGGTGGCCCTGACGGGCGGCCGGGAGCAGATTCGGGCGGTGGTGCCGGACGCCGGCGACCGACGGCTGTTGGGGCTGAGCCGGGAGGTGGCGGCGCTGTCGATCGACCGGGTGAGCTACACCGGGGATCGACCGGTGGAGTGGCGGTTGACGCTGGTCCGGGGGGACCGGTTCAGCGTGGTGGCGGAGTTCTCGGCGAAGGACGGGTACCAGCTGGGCGTGCCGGTCTGACCACCTTGCGGGTGAGGCGCTGGACGGGGCTAGGGCGTTCGGCGCGCTCGGAGGGATTCGAACCCCCAACCTTCTGATCCGTAGTCAGATGCTCTAGTCCGTTGAGCTACGAGCGCCGGCCGTGCGTCTGGGCCGGGGCACCCCGACCTCCTGACGGCGACCCGCACGGACAACCGCACATCAGGACGGTCAAGTGTACCCGGTTGGCCGGCACTGCCCCTTCGGGGCGGTCGACGGCTACAGGCCGAGGTGGTCACCGGTCCACAACTTGATGCCGCCGAGGATGCCGGCGGAGTTGTCGACGACGGTGGTCCGTTCGAGCAGATCGCCGAGGTCGTCGCGGACGACCCGACGGGCGTTGCCGCCACCGAGGTAGAGGTGGTCGTAGAACAGCAGTTGGTCGAGCTGGGCGGCGGCCTTGCGGACGCGGCGGTTCCATCGGTGGTCGCCGATGTCCTTGCGGGTGCGCTCCCCCAATTGATCGTTGTAGGTCTCCCCCTTGCGGAACGGCTGGTGGGCGATCTCGAGGTGGGGCAACAGGTTGCCGTCGAGGAAGATGGCGGTGCCGAACCCGGTGCCGAGGGTGACGACGAGTTCGAGGCCGGTGCCGCCGACGACGGCCAGCCCCTGGACGTCGGCGTCGTTGGCGACCCTGGTGGGCTTGCCGATGGCGTCGGCCAGCCCGCCGGCCAGGTCGAACCGGGCCCAGGCCTTGGCCAGCTTGGGGTCCACCGGCGATCCGGGGCCGGACTCGGTGACGAAGTGGGGGGCACTGAGGACGTGGCCGTGGCGGACCATCCCGGGGAACCCGGCGGACACCCGGTCGGCCTCGGGGAGGGCGGACACCAGCTTGGCCAGGACGGCCACCATGCCCTGGTCACCGGCCGGCGGCAGCGGGTAGGAGGTGGCCACCCGCACCCGGTCGGCCACCATGGCGCCGTTGGCGTCGAGCACCGACGCCTTCAGCCCGGTGCCGCCGATGTCGATGGCCAGGGTGTACGGCCGCTGAGGGTCCTTGGCGACGTCGACGCCGTCGGCACCGTCGTCGGTCTCCTGGCCGTCATCGGCCCCGGCCTGATCAGCGTTCCTACCGTTTTGCCCGCCGCCTTCGCCGCTCATGGCCCGAACTGTAACCGGCCGACCTCGTGGACCGGCCGACCTCCTGGCGTCGCGTTCCAAGCCCGGGAGAATCGGCAGAAGCCCAGGTCAACGAGTCGTGTTTTCGCCGCCGACCCGGCATGTCGTCCCAGGTCAAAGCGATTCTCCCGCGGTCGGTCTCAAAACAATTCCCTAGGTGGACCTCCCTGACCTCTCCTCGGCCGCGTTCCGGAGGCTCCCGTCACCCGCCGTCACCCGCCGTCGCCCGGCCGTCGGCCCCGGTCACAGAGGACCGGATCGTCCCACCACGGCCGCAGCGCCAGCCGGGCCGGCGGCAGCGAGCCGTAGACGAGCACGCCGGTCCCCGCCGGAAGCTGCCGGAGGGCGTCGGGGGGCAGAAGGCGGCGTTGGACCGGTGCGTTGGTGACCGCCAGTCCGCCGTTGGCGTCCCGGGTGACCGACGGCACCGACAGTTCCTGGTCCCCGATCAGGTGACTGGCCCGGTCCAGGGTGACCGGATCGGAGGTGCCGGACAAGAAGAGCTTGGCCCGATGGTTGTTGACGACCGTCGCGGCGCGGTCGCCGTAGCGGGCGGCGACCTGGGCGAGGTCCTGCCAGATCGTCACCAGCTGCACCCCGTGGCCGGCGCAGGTGGCGGCCAGCCCGTCGAGGTCGGCGAGGGGCGCAATGTTGGCCGCCTCGTCGAGCACCAACAGCAGCGGTGGGTCCAACGCCCGGCCGAGTGCGGCCGAACGGCTGAAGGCGGCGTCGAGGACCTGCTTGACCAGGGCGGTGAACAGCCCCCGGAGGCGGCGTTGGTCGTGGGCCGGCGCGCACAGGTACAAGGTGTGGCGACCCCGCAGGAGCGCGGCGGGATCGATGTCGCCACCGACCCGACCGACCGGCGCACCGAGCAGGCCGGGCTGGGGCTGTGCCTCGGACCGGGGTTGGGGTTGGGCGGCGGGCTCGGGCTCGGCGAACGGCTCGAGGACGGTCTCGACGGTGGTGTACACCGAGCTGCGCTGGCGGTCGTCGCGCTGCCAGCTGGCCCGGGCGGCCTGCAGGGCCTCGGGGACGCCGGTGGCCTCGAGGAGGTCGGCCACCTCGGCGATCTCCTGGGTGTCCACCCACCGGACCACGTCGGCCATCGTCCGGCCGGCGGTGGCTGCGGCGAACAACAGCGGGGCCAACAACTTGGCCGCGGTGGCATACCAGAACTCGCCGTCCGGAGTGGTGGTGGCTCCCCGGGTGACTTCGGTGAGGTCGGCCGCCACCCGTCGGGCCCCCACCCAGGTGCGGGCGGCGACCAGCGGGGTCCAGAGGGTGGACGGGAGCCCGGTGGTGTGGCCGGGGTCGAAGCACCAGACCGTCCCGCACCGGCGGCGCCAGGCGATGGTGTCGCGGACCAGATCGGTCTTGACGCTGGCCGCCACCACCGGGCCGTCCCAACCGAGGATGGCCGGGACGGCGAGGGCGGTGGTCTTGCCGCTCTGGGTGGGCCCGACGACGGCCACCGACTGCGCCCGCTCGGCGGCCACCACCATCCGACCCGGGCGGCCGGTCGGCCCGGCCAACCGACCGAGTAGCAACCGCCCGGGGCGTGGGCCGTCGACGGCCAGCGGCTTGAGGTCCGACCGACCAGCCCACCGGGCCCCCCGCCGCGGTCCGCCGCGGTCCCCGGTCCGGGCCGCGAACCGACGATTCGGACGGCCGGGACTCCCTGCGGTCATCTCGGGGCCCGTCACCCGGCGGCGGGGCGGCCACCGGGAGGGTCGGCCTCCGGCCAACCCGAACACCACAGCAATGGCGGCGGCGAGGCCGAGGGCGGCCGTCGACAGGTGCGGCGGGAAGGTCACGGCAGACGTCAGCGACGGATCATGGCGGCGTCGGTGTCCACCAACGCTCGCTCCATCGGGCTCAATCGATGCTGGACCAGGAACGCCCGGTTGCCGACCTTCCACAAGGCGACACCGCGGCGGAGGCGAGGCAAGAGGTCGGCCTCCGTCGGCGACAGCGACAGCAGCTCACTGGCGGCGGCCACCTCGCCGGCCGGCTGGGCGTAGACCACCCGGGTCTCCGAGTCGGACAACAGCCCACTGGCCAGGCCCACCTGCTCGGAGCCGGCCGACCCCACCGACTGCGGATCGGACAGCCGGTGCAGGACCGCCACGTTGGCCACCCCGTAGGCCCGTGACAGCTTCCACGACGCCTGTAGCCACCGGGCAATGTTGAGATCAGCCAGCACCGCCCATGCCTCGTCCACCACGACCAGCACCGGCGAGGACCCAGAGCTGGGCCCGGGCCTGGGCTCGGGCTCGCCTTCGGATCCCAACGCGGAACCGGAGCCGCGGACCTGACGAGCCAGGGCGGCCTGGAGCCAGGCGGTGGCGCAGACCATGAGGATGCCGAGGGCGGCCGAGTTGTAGAGGGCGGAGAGGTCGAGGACGACCAGTGGCCCGTCGAGGTCCAAGCCAGGGGTGGTCGGCCCGTCGAACATGCCACGAAGGTCGCCGTGGACCAGTCGGCGGAGCTCCAGGGCGACGTCCCGACCGTCCTCCAGGAGGGTGGTCCGATCGGTGCGGACGGCGGCGGCGGCTTCGGCACGGGGGTCCAGCAGGGCGTCGACCACCACCGGCAACGTCGGAGCGACCGGTCCTCGGCCGACGGTGCCCAGGGCCAGGTCGATGGCCACCCGCTCCCTCGGCTGCAGTGGGCGACCGAGGGAGGTGGCGGCCAGCGACGCCAGGAGGTCCACTTGTCGATGGTCGGCCTGCCACACCTCAGCTGCATCATCCGATCGATGGTCCGGCCCCCCGGTCCACGACGCATCCGAATCCGAACCTCGTTCCAGCGGGTTCAGTCGGACGGTGCCGCCCGGCCGGAGGGCCACCGGGGTCGCCCCCCAAGCCGCGGCCAGGGCGCCGTACTCCCCTTTCGGATCGACCACCCAGGCCCGTCGGCCGAAGACGGCCTGTCGCCACAGATAGGTCTTGACGAAGGCGCTTTTGCCCCGACCGATCTGTCCGAACACGATCATGTTCGGGTTGCTCAGCACCCCTTGGGCGTACAGCTCGAAGGGGTCGAACACGAACGACCCTCCCAGGAGGTCGTCGCCGATGAGCACCCCTCGGTGACCGAGCCCGGGCTCCGCCACCATCGGATAGGCGGCACCGAAGTTGCGGGTGGTGACCTGATGCGCGGGCCTTCCGCTCACCGAAGTCCCCGTCCGAGGGGAAGGGTGAACGTGAACGCCCGGTCCTGCTCCCCGTACAGCCGCCGCAGCTCCAGGCGGCACTGCCCGGCGGCCTGCTCGGTGGCGTCGCAGGCGTTCTCGAGCTGGTCGGCCGTCGACGCCGTCACGGTGACGTACCCGGAGAACCGCACCGCGGCGTACCCCTCGGCCAGCTCGGCCTCACGGCGGGTGGCCAGCTCGGCCTCCCGTGACCGTCTGGCGGTGGCCAGAAAGCCACCCCGACGGCGGAGCTCGGCGTCGGCGACGTCGGCCGTCCGGGCCTGCTCGGCCTGCCGGATGGCCCGGGAGGGACTGAGCGGCTCCATCACCACCGAGACCGTCCGACGCACCGATCCCAAGAGGAGCGGTCCGAGGAAGTCGGGACCGACGTCGACCCGGGGCCACTCGGCGATCCAGTACGTGGCCTGCCAGGTGCCGTCGGTCCGTAACCGGCGCCATTCCGTCTGCAGCGCCATCGGCCATGGCCACACCGCCGTGGCCGTCTCGTTCCCTGGTGCTTCGTTGGTGGCCACTCCCACCGGTCCGGGTTGGCCGCTGCGGCGGAACAGCGTCACCAGCGCCGTGGGGTCGAGGACCGCTTCGACCGCCACGTCGGCGTCGCCCAGGGCCCGGCGGATGGCGGCGACCTCCCGTTCCAGCACGAGGCATGGCCCGACATGCCGGCCAGGACCCCGGCCCACTCCCCTTCGCCCGCCGGCAAACGGGTCGGCCCTCCCGCCGGCCCTCCCGCCGGCCATCGCACCGGCCGTCCCGCCAGCCGCCCCGTCGGCCATCCGGTGCTGTCGACCAACGGACCGTCCGCGCACCTGCACCGCCAGGTGGACCTCGTGGCGACAGGTGCTGGCTCCCACGTCGGTGAGGAGGGCGGCGTAGGAACGCCGGGCCGCCTGCTCCGGCCCGAGGGTGGCCCGCTCGCCGAGGAAGGCGTCGACCGCCCGCCCGTCGTCGGGCAGGGTGGTGGCCAACCACTGCAGCCGGTGGACCACTGGCCGCTCCCGGGCCAACGACGAGAGCACGGTCGACCAACCGGCGACCCGCCGAGCCTTCTCGTCGGTGCCCAGCAAGGCGAAGGTGTGGCCCCGCACTTCGAGGACCGCCGTGTAGGTGCCGGATCTGGCGTCGTGGACGACACCACACCGGCCACCGGCCGTGGCGGTGCGGACTTCCAGGATGTCCAACCCGTCGAACGGGCTGCCCTTGGCCACCGCCGAACCGGGCAGGCGGTCCCCGGCCAGACGGCCCCCGGGCAGGCGGTCCCCTGGCAGGCCGCCCCCGAGCAGGCGGCCCACGGACGGCAGCGGTGACCGCCAACGGTGCCGGCCGGACGTCGACTGGGCGCCCCACCGGACGACGGTGGGCAACCACTGATCGCCGGCCTGTCCGGCGACCGGCCAGCATCCGAGGGCCACGCCGCCGGCGACGGCGACGACCGCCACCACGACGGCCAGCGGGTCGGAGCGGCTGCGCAGGATCACCACGGCAACGATCAGCCCGGCCGCCACTGACCCGATCTGCCCGGCCCGCCAACCGGCGACGAGGCCACGCCGTTCGAGCGGTCCGAACCGGTACCGGTCGGGGTCACCTTCCATCGGGACCTCCGGGGCCGGCCGCGCCGTCCCGGTAGCCAGCCGGAGGGGTCCACCGGATCACCGGGCCCATGCGGTCGCTCCCCAAGGTCAACGACGCCCGGGCGGCGAACCTGCCGGGGTCCGGGCCGGGGGCCCCGCTTGAGGAGGATCCCGAGGACCCCGAAGGGCCGGCCGCCCCGACCACGCCGACCGGATCGTCCCCGAAGCCGGTCCCGCCAGCCTGCCCTGTCCGGCCTGTCTGTCCAGTCCCTCCTGCCGGTGTGGTCGGCGGACCGCCCCAAATCGGCAACGGCCCCCGGCGCGACGGGCTCCCTGCCCCGGCACCTGCTCCCTTCGGCAACAGATCCTCGACCCGCGGACCACCTCGCCACATCGGGATGCCGCCGGGTCCCGTCCGGTTCGACCCGGCGGCCGCACCCACGGCTGCGCCGGCACCCGCACCCGCACCGGCGCCATTGCCCCGTCCCCCGTCACCATGTTCCCCGTCGCCGCCGTCACCACCACCATCACCGCCGACATCCCCACCGCCCCCGCCGATGTCCCCACCCCCGCCGATGTCCCCACCGCCGCCGATGTCCCCACCGCCGCCTTCACCAGGCGGGTCCAACGCCGCGGCGGCGCCGGTGCCGACGACCCCCGGTGCGCCGCCCGCGGCCTGTAGGTGACGGAGGGCATACCGGGCGGCGCTCTGGGAAACCGGGCCCGACGGGACCAGTCGGTGACGGAGGCCCTCGAGCTGGTGGACGGCGCCGGCCTCGACGGCCGGAACGATGCGGAGGAGGACGAAGGGGGCGAAGACGGCCAGGAACAACAGGGCGGCGCCGGCGAACACCGAGGACAGGCCGTCCTGACCACCGGAACCGAGGGCGGAAACGGCGAGGGAGAGGACGACGACGATGACGAACTTGGAGAGGACCAGGGCGGTGAGGGTCTCGGCCAACCGTCGGGCCCAGTGGGAGATGGCCGGCCACACCAACGAGGCCAGGCCGAGGGGGAGGAAGAGGACGGCGACGTAGACGGCGGCGGTCCGGGCGAGGAGCTCGAACCAGAGGACGAGGGCGCCGATGGCCAGCAGGATGCCGGCGATGAAGAGGACGAACGTCGGGACGTTGGCTGTCCCGCTGGCCAGGAGGCCGGCGGCCAGGGCGGTGAGCTCCTGTTGGATGCTGCCACCGGCACCGGCGGAGACGACGGAGCAGAGGGAGTCGGTGACGGCGAGGGACAGCTGGACGAGTTGGACGGCGACGGCGGTGAGAAGGAAGGCGAGGGGGAGCTGGACGAGGGCCGAACGGACGAGGACGGCCGGGCTTTGGCGGTAGACGGCTTGGATGATGGACAGCAGGAGCACGGGCAGGGCGACGACCGCCGCCACGCCGACCATGACGTCGTAGTGGGTGGTGAACCAGCCGGCGGTGAGGTCGATCGACGTCGACGCGGTCAAGGCGGTGCCGACCTGGCCGAGGAGCCAGCTGGCGCCACTGCCGACCCAGGTGGCGAGGTCGCCGAGGACGGCCCCGGCACCGGCGCCGACGATGGTGCCGCCGGCGTCGCCGACGGCCTGGCAGACGGGACTGAGGATGCCGGGACAGGCGGGGACGGTCACGGCTGGACGGCGTGGCCGGTGGAGAAGAAGAAGTTGATGACGGCGGGGGCGGCGCCGATGAGGAGGGCGGCCAGGCCGGATACGAGGACGGCCCGCCGCCCGACGAAGGACTGCTGGAAGTTCTGGCTGTGGGCCCCGAGGGCCCAGATGCCGGCACCGACGACCATGCCGACGAGGGCGAGGATGAGCGCCCAGCCGCCGATGCCGTTGGTGAGTGTCTGCAGCTGCGACGACCCCGGGAGCTGCCCGGCGTTGGGTGTCAACGCCACGCCGACGAGGCGGGCGGAGACGGCGGAGGGGACGATCACGGGCGCTCCTCGGGTGGTGGGTCGCAGACCGTTCGGCTGCGAGGGGTGGTGCGGTGCCAGCGTACGGACTCCGACGGCACTTTTCAATGGGTTTCATTAGATTTCATTCACTCCCATTACCTCCCTGCCGGAGGGTCACCGGCGGCGGCCGATGACGCCTCAGCCCGTGCCCCGGTCGCGTCGCGGTCGATGGGCGGGGTGCAGCCCTGTCATGCTGGGGGGTAATGGGCGTCCTGCACGGACTGGAGGGAACGGTGTCGGCGGGCGCGCAGATCGGCAGCAACGGGCTGCCGGCGGCGGCGGTCTACGCCATCGCCGCCGCCGTCCTGGTGGTGGCGGTGCTGATCGCCGCCCTGCTCGGCCGCCGGTCGGGACGACGGGCCCTGTCCCAGCGGTTGACCGCTCTAGGTACCCGGTTGGGCATCGACCCGCCGGCCGACGACCACAACATCGAGACCGCCCTTTCCTACCTGGAGCAGGTCACCGGGGCGGCGACGGAGGCAGTGGCGGAGTCGAGCGCCGACGCCATCCGGTTGCGGCGGTCCCTCGACACCCTCCCGCAAGGGGTGGTGATCTGCGACGAGAACGGCACGGTGCTCTACCGGAACGGCCGGGCGAACACCCTGATGACCAGCCGGCACGGCGACGCCCTGGCCGCCCAGGCGGTGACCGAGCTGCTGGAGGACGCCTGGGAGGCGGGGACGGCCGAGCGGACCCTGGACCTGTACGGGCCGCCGCGGCGGACCCTGACGGTCCGGGCCCGGCAGATCGACGACGGCCGCCGGCCGCTAGGGGTGATCGCCATCATCGAGGACGTGTCGGAGCGGCGGCGGCTGGAGGAGATCCGGCGGGACTTCGTGGCCAACGTCAGCCACGAGCTGAAGACCCCCATGGGGGCCTTGGGCCTGTTGGCGGAGACGCTGGTCAGCGAGCCGGACATGGAGGTGGCCCAGCGGCTGGCCAGCCGGATCCACACCGAGGCGTTCCGGGTGAGCCGCATCATCGACGACCTCCTCGACCTCAGCCGGATCGAGTCGGAGGAGGCCCCGCCGCGCGAGCCGGTGCTGGTCAACCTGGTCATGGCCGAGGCCATCGAGCGGGTCCGGGCCACCGCCGACCAGCGGGGGATCACCATCTCCCTCTCCGAGCCCCACCCCCCGGTGGCCGTCCTCGGTGACCGCCGCCAGTTGGTGTCGGCCATGCACGCCCTGTTGGAGAACGCCGTCACCTACTCCTACGACGGCAGCACGGTGGCGGTGTCCGGCACGGTGGTGGCCGACCGGGTCGACGCCGTGGCCGAAGCGGCGATGGCCGTCCCGGCGCCGGCGGCGGCCACCGCCACCACCGGGAGCGGCCAATCGCCGTTCGGCGCCGGGTCGAACGGTGACGCCTTCCTGACCGCCGACCGGTCGCTGTTCCCGGGACCCGCCGTCGAGCCGGCCGATCCCTGGCCGGCCAACGACGACGTCGCCCTGTCACCTCACCTCACCGCCCCCGCCCACGTCACCGGGGTGAGCGACGTTTCCTTCGACACCGGTCCGGTGGACGCCGTCGGGTCGGCCGGCCTCGACCCGCCAGGGCTCGGGGGGGTGTTCGGGACGGGCGGACCGACATCGGCGGC
>Ga0134126_10009734_pt1 | contig 12111 bp, 12 predicted proteins | sample KB31752_FD_96881 | JGI IMG/M metagenome (GOLD analysis project Ga0134126, IMG submission 96881) | Terrestrial soil microbial communities with excess Nitrogen fertilizer from Kellogg Biological Station, Michigan, USA - KB3-175-2 | ecosystem: Environmental > Terrestrial > Soil > Unclassified ...
GGTGCTGACAAGATCCACTTGTACCTGAATGTTCCGTTTTTCTGCGTTCGCGGGCTGATCTTTTTCGCCGGTTGGGGGACTCTATACTACTTCCTTAAGCGCTGGTCCATCCGCGAAGAAGCAGGGACCACTACTCCGGCCCAGTTTGTCTCTATCCAGAATCTAAGCGGCTTCGGAATTGTATTTTATGCCGCCACCATCACCTTTGCTTCCATCGACTGGACCATGTCGCTGTATCCGGAATGGTGGTCAACGGTCTGGGGTATGCTGTTCATGGTGGGCCAGGTGCTTACCGCCTTCTGCTTTACTATCTGGCTGTTCACGCGGCTTTCAGAAATTGAGCCGATTTCGCGTATTTTCAAGGTCGACTATCTCCACGACTTTGGTAAGCTCATGTTTACCTTCGTCGTGCTGTGGGCCTATCTCTCGTTCTCGCAATGGCTGATTATCTGGTCGGGCAACATGCTCTCAGAAATCCGCTGGTACATCATGCGGCTGCAGAACGGCTGGCAATATTTTGGGACAATCCTGATCTTCGTTCACTTTGTTTTCCCGTTCGCGCTGCTGCTTTCGCGCAACAACAAGCGCAGCCGGAGGCGGATTGTCGCCATTGCTTTCCTGCTGTTATTCATGCGGCTGGTCGACCTGTTCTGGCTGACCGCGCCGAATTTTTATTCCGGCAGCGGCGTGGGCCTGAGCAATTTCCACCTTCTTGATGCGGCCATGTATGTGGTCTGTCCCATCGGGATGGGAGGAATCTGGCTGTTCTTCTTTTATCTGCGGCTGAGCAAGCGGTCGCTCATGCCGGTGAATGACCCTGGTTTTGTCCAGATGCTGGAAGCGAAACATGGATAAAAACAAATTCGAAACTCAATCCGGCGGGCACATCAAGGAAGGCCATCAGCAGAGCGATATAAACGTTAAAGGCGTCGTTTGGTCCGGCGTGATTCTGATTGTGGGCGGTGTTCTGGCTTTTTTCATTGCGATTCTGATGATTCGTTTCCTGGAAAGATGGGAAAAAGATCACGAAGCCAAGCTCACGCCGATGGAGCAACAGTTACAGCAGGAGCGTGAAGTACCGCAAGAAGGCCTGGGCAAAGTTGTGCCCACCAATGAAGGCGAGATCAAGCCTGCTCCTGACTGGTATGGACGCGGTAAGATGGAAGATCATCTGACCCGCACCATTAAAGCTCCTCGCCTGCAATACGACGACGAGCACGATATGCAAATTTTCAGCGGATCAGAAGAGAAGTGGCTTAGTTCCACCGGCAAGTCGGCCGACGGCAGCATTCATATCCCTGTCAGCCGCGCCATGGAAATCCTGGCCCAGCGGGGTTTGCCGCAAGTCAGCGGGCCTTTTCAGCCCGCAAACGTGGGAGCGCCCAGCGCCGCTTATCCATCGGGAGCCGCCGATGGAGGTCAATCTACGCGCAGCACTCCTGCAGGAGGCGTAAAGAAGTGAAGCACGGCAGTACAATCCGGAAAGCGCTGGTTGCCATCATCCTGGCAGCTTGCGTTTCGAGTTCAGCGTGGTCTCAGGCAGCGCCCAAGCTTCAGCCGGGTGATTCTGTGCCCAACACGAAACCTTCGATTCTCGACCATGTTGGGCTCGATCAGCGCCTGAACCAGCAGATCCCGCTTGACCTTGCGTTCAACGATGAAAACGGCCAGGCAATCCAGTTGCAGCAATACTTTGGGCAGAAGCCGGTTATTTTGATGCTGGTCTACTTTCAATGCCCCATGCTGTGTACGCAGGTATTGAACGGATTTACCGGCGCGATGAATGGCATTGTGCGCTTTAATATTGGCCGCGAGTTTAACGTGATTACGGTCAGTATTGATCCGCGCGATAAGCCGGAAGATGCTGCTGCCACAAAAGCTCGATACATTAAGCGCTACCGCCGCGCAGGCGCCGCGGAAGGGTGGCACTTCCTGACCGGAAAAAAAGACCAGATCGATGCACTGGCCCAGGCCGTAGGTTTCCGCTATGCCTGGGACCCGGAGATCCAGCAATACGCGCATGCCAGCGGCATCATGTTGCTTACGCCGCAGGGGCGTCTCGCCCAGTACTATTACGGAATCGAATACGCCCCACGCGATATTCAGCTTGGATTAATCGAAGCGTCAAAAGGCAAGATCGGGAATGTGGTGGACCAGGTCCTTCTCTACTGCTACCACTATGATCCCCGGCAAGGCCGGTATGGCGCTGCAATCTTTAATGTTTTGCGCTTGAGTGCCCTCGCCACGGTTCTGGCGCTGGGTGGTTTCATGTTGATCATGTTTCGTCGCGATTCCCTTGCTGCCCACAAGGGCCGCTCAACCAGGACAGCCGAATAGATGCAACTGAACTTTCCCATTTTTCCGGAGCAGGCCTCGAGCATGGCGGGGCAGGTGGACGCGCTCTACCTGTTCCTGGTGTTGATTACCACATTTTTCTCGCTGCTCGTCGCCATTCTGATCCTCTTCTTCGCCATCAAGTACAGGCGAACACCCGGGCGGCAAGCGCAACAGATCCATGGCTCCACATTGCTAGAGATCATTTGGACGGTAATCCCGCTCGGCATTTCGATGGTCATTTTCGTTTGGGGCGCGGTCATTTATTACCATATGGAACGTCCGCCCTCAAATCCGTTGGAGATTTACGGAGTAGGCAAACAGTGGATGTGGAAGTTCCAGCATCCCGGAGGCCAGCGTGAAATCAATACGCTGCACGTGCCCACCGGACGCGACGTGAAAGTCACCTTGATTTCACAGGACGTGATCCACAGTTTCTTTGTCCCGGCATTCCGCGTAAAGCAGGATGTGCTGCCAAACCGGTACGTCTTTACCTGGTTCAAAGCTACCCAGGCAGGAACCTACCACCTGTTTTGCTCCCAATATTGCGGCACCAAACACTCAGGCATGATAGGGCAGGTTGTGGTAATGACGCCGGAGGACTACGCTACGTGGCTGGCCAGCGGCAAAGCTGAAGGATCACTGGCGTCACTGGGTGAAAAGTCGTTCCAGCAATACGGCTGCATCACATGCCACAGGCCCGATTCAGGCGCGCGGGGCCCCAACCTTGAAGGCGTGTATGGCCGTCCCGTACGCCTTACCGACAATCGCGTGGTGCTGGCGGACGACAATTACATTCGCGAATCGATCCTGGAACCCAACGCCAAAGTCGTTTCCGGCTTCCAGTCCATCATGCCGACCTTCCGCGGCGTTGTGAGTGAAGACGAAATCATCGCGATCACTGAATATCTAAAACATCTGTCGCCACAACAAGCGAACCCGCTGAATAACCGCTCCACGCCTACGGAAATCCGTGACAGCGAAGTGCCGAATATTCAGCAGCAGAATCGGCAGCAACCGGCACAGCAAACCCCGCAGGGAACCAGGCCTGCGAATCCATCTGGGAAGAAACCATGAGTACCGCAACAGCGATCGTTACGCCGGTAATGCCCGAGCGGCATTACCTGAATGACAATTACGGAATCAGGTCATGGCTGCTCACGAAAGACCATAAGCGCATCGCGATCCTGTACCTGTTTTCCATCACGTTCTTCTTCCTGATTGGTGGCCTGTTTGCATCGCTGATCCGGCTGCACCTGCTCACCCCCAATGGAGAGCTGTTCGAGGCTGATACCTATAATAAGTTGTTCACGATGCACGGCGTGAACATGGTCTTCTTTTTCCTGATCCCGTCCGTGCCTGCGGTACTGGGGAATTTCCTGATGCCTATTATGGTGGGCACCAAAGATCTGGCTTTCCCCAAGATCAATCTTCTGAGCTGGTATCTGTACATAGTTGGCGGCACATTCTCCATGGCCGCCATGGTCTCCGGCGGAGCGGATTCCGGATGGACGTTCTATGCCCCGCTTAGCTCGGGATATCTAAAGACACACGTCATCATGCTGGCAGTCGGGGTAATCATTGCCGGTTTTTCCTCCATATTTACCGGCCTGAACTTTATCGTTACCGTGCACCGCATGCGCGCTCCCGGCATGACCTGGGGCAGGCTGCCGCTTTTTGTGTGGTCGAACTATGCTGCCAGCCTGATCATGATTCTTGGTACACCGGTGATCGCGATCACCCTGATTCTGCTGGCGCTGGAACGAGGTTTCCACATCGGAATCTTCGACCCCAAACTGGGCGGCGACCCGGTGCTGTTCCAGCACATGTTCTGGTTTTACTCGCATCCGGCCGTTTACATCATGATTCTGCCCGGCATGGGCGTCATCAGCGAAATCGTTCCGTGCTTTTCCCGCAAACGCATTTTCGGATATTCTTTCGTGGCGTTCTCCAGTATTGCCATCGCTGTATTCGGCTTTGTCGTGTGGGCGCACCATATGTTCGTGGCCGGCATCTCCGTTTACTCGGCGCTGGTCTTTTCGCTGCTGAGTTACGCAGTGGCAATTCCCTCGGCCGTGAAGGTCTTTAACTGGACCGCCACAATGTATAAGGGCTCAATCGAGATGAGCACGCCGATGCTCTATGCCATGGCGTTCATTGGGCTTTTTACCATCGGCGGCTTGACCGGACTGTTTCTGGCCGCGCTGGGATTGGACATCCATATCCATGATACGTACTTTGTCATCGCGCACTTTCATTACGTGATGGTGGGAGGCATGGTTACGGCCTATCTGGGAGGGCTGCATTTCTGGTGGCCCAAAATGACAGGCCGAATGTATCCTGAAGCGCCGGCGAAACTGGCTGCATTGATTACCTTCATCGGGTTCAATCTTACCTTCTTCCCGCAATTCATTCTTGGCTACATGGGTATGCCGCGCCGTTACTGGGCCTACCCGCCTGAGTTTCAGGTGCTCAATGTTCTCTCAAGCGCAGGCGCTTCAGTGCTGGCCGTCGGTTTCCTTCTGCCGCTGTTGTATTTTGCCTGGTCGTTGAAATATGGAGAAATCGCGGGCAACAATCCCTGGCATGCCACTGGCTTAGAGTGGGAAACCAGTTCGCCGCCGCCCACGCACAATTTCCATGAAATCCCGATTGTCACCAAAGACCCGTATGCCTACGGAAAAGATGCGGAGGTCACCGTTGTCCACTAGCCAGACAACCACTACCGATCATCATCCGGCGCTGGCGCACCAGTTTGACAGCATGGAACAACAGCAGGACGCGTCCACGTTTGGCATGTGGGTTTTCCTGCTCACTGAACTCATGATGTTTGGCGGGCTGTTTACCGCCTACCTGATTTACCGCCTGAAGTATTATCCGGCTTTCGTCGCCGGCAGCACCAGCATCAGTGTCTCCTGGGGATTCGCCAACACGCTGATCCTCATTGCCAGCAGCTTTACCATGGCCATGAGCGTCTGGGCGGCGCAAAACGGCAAGCGCAGAATGCAGGTCTGGCTGCTGCTCTCGACCATGGTCCTGGGCTCGGCCTTCCTGGGCGTAAAAGCCAAGGAATATTACGATAAATGGGACGAGTGCCACATACCCGGCCACGTGATCGGCAAAGGTTTCAATGCCTGGGGGGGCTGCAGCGCGACGAACAAATCGCTGGGCAACATCGCAGAGGAAATTCGAGATCCTAAGGAGCACGGCAATCCAAACACCCCTGAAACCGCGGCTGAGCAGATAGCCAGGCAGACGGAAATTTTCTTTTCCTTCTACTTCCTCATGACTGGCTTGCACGCCTTCCACATGGTGATTGGGCTCGGGTTATTGACATGGCTGACGTTGCGCGCCCGACACGGCGACTTCGGCCCAGCCTATTACACGCCGATCGAGTTGGGCGGACTGTACTGGCACTTTGTCGATATTGTTTGGATTTTCCTGTTCCCTTTGCTGTACTTGATCAGCCGCCACCAACACGGAGTTTAAGGAACTAGAAACGAATATGTCTGGACATTCACATCCCACTCCCGGTCTTTATCTGGTAATTTTCCTTGCCTTGGTGGTAGGTACCTGCCTTACCTGGGGTATCGCTTTTAAGGACCTGGGTGTATGGAATCCGGTGGTCGCCCTCACCATCGCCGTCGCTAAAGCGCTTCTGGTCGTTCTCTTCTTTATGCACGTCCACTACAGCAGCAAGCTCACCAAATTGACGATCTCAGCTGGGGTTTTCTGGCTGATGATCATGATCACCATGAGCTTGAGCGACTATCTGACGCGGACTTTTTTACCGCAGTAGCTTTTTAAAGACCAAACCACAAAGGACGCAAAGGAACACAAAGGAAGCTCGCTATTGAGTACGGCGCAACTCCTTCGTGAGCCTTCGTGTCCTTTGTGGTTAATGATTTTTATTTGGTCAGGATCTCTTCCAGAAAATCCAGCGCTCGCGGATCGTTCATCTGTCCCAGCCAGAAGATGGCTTGCTTGCGTACCACGGGATTTTTGTTGGTCTTGGCTACATTGATCAGACGCGGTACAGCATCCTCGTCGTGCATCTGGCTTAGCGCGAACACCGCCCTTTTCTTCACTTCTGTTTCCGGATCGTTCTCAATTGCGTCGGTAATCTGTTCTGCGGCTTTCTTGCTGCCCTTCTGCGCCAGCCAGAAGATCGCTTGTCCGCGGACGCGCGGACTTTGATCGTGCCGCGCCATGCCAATCAGATCTTTCAGCGCTTCCGGCTCCTTGCTTTGTGAAAACGCGAACGTGCCTTTCTCCCGTATACGATCGTCAGGATCGTCGCGCACGTATTTGCGCAGAAGCTCAAGACCTTTCTTTCCGCGTTCCACTCCTAGCCAGAAGGCGACATTCTCACGGAGTGACGACGGTTGACCCGGTTGAATCATCTTTTCCAGCGCCGTGTCAGCCGCTGGAATGTCATGCAGCGCAATGGCCATCACCGCCTGGCGCGCTGGATCGCTATGCCGATCCGTGCGCTCCGCCTCTCCGGCCACTACGATGCCGGCTAAGAGTTCCACGCTCTGCTCTGGTTTAACATCCTCCATCCAGTAGAGCGGAAGACCGGCAAAATCGAGCGGGCAGTCAGCACTGTACACGCGGACCTTATTGATCTGCTTTCCTTCTGCTCGCAGAAGAACAAATGCATACGGTAGAGGCTCTGGCGGGGAACAATCTGAGACCGTGCCATTGAACGAACTACCTCTCTCCGATTCCAACTTGCAACCTATACAGCACTTGTTTGAGGCCGATGCCTCTTTATCGAAAGAGTCAAAGCAGCACATGGTGCGATCTTTGGCCGCGGCAGGAATTCTGTATCCGATCCAGAGCGGCGCCGTCTGCTTCTGCACCAGGCCATCGACTGTGGCCTTGAGGCCTGCCGAGGCTGAGAGCTGCTGCAATTTGGCGTTCGATATTCTGGGCTTCGGTGCGGCATTCTGCACGGGCTCTTGCGCGGTCCCTATGGCGGCGCAGCCAAGCACGAGCATTGCGATTGCGTGTCTCTGCCAGGATTTCATGCCGTCTCTCCTTATTTGTTATTTGTTCAGGATTTCCATCATGTAGTCGCTGATTTCCGGCGAGCTCATCATCGACATTTTCTGGATCAGAGATCTCTTCAACTCAGGGTTAGTCTCTTTTCTGGCCAGAGCGACCATCTCTTTTCCGGCGCCGTGGAGAAATAATGCGTTGATGACTTTCTTTTTCATCGCAAGATCGGCTTGTGAGTTGTACACCTTGGTCAAAGCAGCCAGGCTTTCGTCTCCGCCCACTAGACCGAGGGTGGTGATGGCCTTATCAAGCACGGCGGGATCTTTTTCGGTTTGGACAATCTCCGCCAGTTCGTGGGCGCACCCGCACATCAGCATGGCGCCTACGGCCTCTTTGCGCGTCTCAACATCGGGAGAATTTTTATAGAAATCGAGCAGCTCGGCGCGGCCTCCCATCATGCCCAGGTAACGAATCGCCTCGCGGCGCAGTTCCGGATTCTTCTCCGTTTTCGCCAGCGCCGCAACGTCATCTTTGCAGCCGCACATGAGCCACGCTTGAAAAACGGACTTCTTGACACCCACGTCGGTAGAAGAGTTATAAATTTCTTTCAACACGGCGCGATTGCGGCTGTTGCCATTCATTCCAAGATAACGGATAGCGCGCTTCTGCAAGTCCGGCTGATTGTTCGCCTTGGCCAGGCCCATCAGGATCTGCCGGGCTTTATCCGAATTGCTTTGCGAGAGCACGAACAATGCTCTGTCTTTCAACTTCGGAGAATAATTTCCCTGGATGATCTTTTCCAGAAGGGGAATGGCTTTTTCCGGATTTGAATTCATCAGGCTCTGGATGGCCAGCAGCTTGAGCTCTTCGTCGGAAATGTTTTCGGGATTAGCTGCGCCACGGATGTCCTGCTCCAGCGCGCCCGCATCGCGAAGCCAGTTGCTCTTGGGATAATTCTTGCGTAGCTCGCCGATTGCCGTCAGCGCCTGTGCCTTGTTGCCGGCCTTATTCAATGCGTACGCCTTCCAGTACACGGCTCCATCGGCGCGGCGGCCGTGGATTTTTACTACCTCATCAAACTGCTTGATGGCGTTATCGTAATCGCCATTGTCCAGCGCGTCCTTAGCGGATGAGTAAAGCTCGTCTTCGTGAGCATTCACTTTTTCCGCGGTCTGCTGGTCCAGCAACGATGCCGATGGGACTTGCTGTGCGGCAGCGCTCGAAGCCGCTCCGAAAGAAACAATGATATTTAGAAATAAGATTAGAAATAATTTGCGATTCATCATGGGTTATAGCCTCTGGTTTGCGCTGCTGCCGGGAAGCTCCGGACGACGCGCTCTTGAATTCACTTCAGAACCAATCACGCGGACCTTGAACAAAAGTCCTTCTGACTGGATGGTGTGACGGACTTGCTCTAAATCTCCGGGTGTGACTTCGGACGGGCCATTGGCGATCTCCGCCAGCACGCGTCCCAATTGATCGAGCAATCGAGCAACTTGCGGATCGCCGGCCTGCTGCGAACTCACACGATAAAGGTGATTGCTATCTAAAAGCTCGCGCGCCTCGGCCTGCTCGCTGGATAAGTTAATGGGCCCTTTGCTGTCAGCATTCATGATTTCCACCAGCAGCATCTGCGAACGCTCCAGGTGATCGCCCACCGCCACCAGAACCACACGTTGCGGATTGACCTGAGAGGGCTGTTGTTGGGTGATCTGCTGGCCGGGACGCGGCCAGAATCGGCCCGCAAGAAATGCTGCTGCCAATAGGAGAGCCATTGCGCCAGCTAGCGCCCACTTCTGCTGCTGTCCGAATAGCCTTTGAAGAAAGCTGCCCTCTTGCGGCAGGCGATCACGCAAGTTTAGCCACGTTTTTTCTTCAAAGCCTGCCGCAGGTTCAGGCACTTCCAGCGGCTCAATTTGCCTCAGCGTCGATTGCACGCGGGAAAATTCGGCACGGCATTCAGCGCAGGCAGCCAGATGGCGTTCGACTTCCGATGCTTCTTCGGCGTCGCCGTAATAATGCAACACGATTTGTTCTTCGCTCAGATGGTTCATTTCACTGCGCTCCCACCCCACCGCGCCCCGCGCGTTGTGGATCCCGGACCGGCATAAGGCTCTAGTTGTTGCCGAAGTTTTTGCACGGCACGGAACACGCTGTTCTTGGCGGCGCTGGCTTTCAGGTTCAACGTCTGGCTGATCTCTTCAATTGACCGGCCTTCCATGTGGCGCATGGTGAATGCCACGCGCTCCGCTGGTGTGAGCAGGCCCAGCGCGCCGGCGATTTTGCGCTTCATTTCTGAGCTGAGCAGAAGACGGTCAGGTCCAGGAGTCAACGTAGGCAGCTGCACCTGATTGCTTTCCTCTGCATCCGGCTGGTCGACGATCTGATAAGTATCTTTTGTTTGCATATGCGTTTTTCTCGCGCTCAGGAAGTCAAGCGTGCGGTTCACCGCAATCCGGTAGAGCCATGTGCTGAAGTTGGCGCGAAGCTCAAAACGTGCCAAACTCTTATAGGCCCGCAGGAAAGTTTCCTGCACAAGCTCTTCTGTATCCTGCTGGTTTCCGGTCATGCGGTAAATCACGCGAAAGATGCTGCGGGAATGGCGGTCGACCAGGACACGAAAAGCGTCTCTGTCGCCGGCCAGGACCTGCGCCACCACCGCTGCATCTGTAACTTCCATTCGATGAACTTAGACCGGAATTAGGGGAAGCGGTTAGGTTTTCTGTGATCCCGAGCGTAGCGAGGGAACCCTTTTGCCATCATGAACTGTGGGAAAAAAGAAGAAACTGTAGTGAGCTTCTGCCTTTCGCTAGGGTAGGGATCCCTCGCTCCGCTCGGGACTACGGAAAAATGGCAGAGCCGACGCGTAGCACCGTGCTCTCATCAAAGTGCCTGCCCAGTACCTGAAGCCCAATCGGCAGGCCGGATGCGGTCTGGCCGCAAGGGACGCTAATCCCGGGAATTCCCGCTAGGTCGGCCGTGACGGTGTAGATGTCGGCCAAGTACATGGAAAGAGGATCGTCGGATTTTTCACCCAGTTTGAAAGCAGCAGTCGGCGCCGTTGGCGTGACGATGGCGTCAACCTTCTGGAAGACCTGTTCGAAATCGCGAGTGATCAGAGTGCGCACGCGCTGGGCTTTCAAATAATAGGCATCGTAGTAGCCGGAGCTGAGCGCGTAGGTGCCTAGCATAATGCGGCGTTTTACTTCGGCACCGAAAGCCTCGTCGCGGCTTTTGCGGTACATCTCAGAAAGTGTGCGAGCGCGCTTTGCTCGATAGCCATAGCGTACGCCATCATAGCGGGCCAGATTGGCGGAAGCTTCCGCCGTGGCGATTACATAATAAGAAGGGATCGCATAAGCGGTGTGAGGCAAGGAAATGGGAGTGATTTCGCACCCGGCAGAGCGCAATTTGGCAATCCCGGCTTCGACGGCCGCGCGGACTTCTGGATCCAGTCCCTCGCTGAAATATTCTTTGGGTACGCCGATTTTGAGTCCTGTGACAGGCTTTGCCAGATCGGCCTCGTAGTCCGGGACAGGTACATCAGCGGAAGTCGAGTCCAGCGGGTCCTGGCCAGCAATGGTGCGCAACAGGATCGCCGCATCTTTCACTGTCTTTGTGAGCGGACCGATGTGATCGAGTGAAGACGCAAACGCGATAAGACCATAACGCGATACGCGTCCGTAGGTCGGCATGAGCCCGACCACGCCGCAGAACGAAGCGGGCTGGCGGATGGAACCGCCGGTGTCAGATCCGAGCGATGCGACCGCAGTTCCAGCAGCAACTGCCGCCGCAGACCCGCCGCTGGAGCCGCCGGGAACGCGAGATTTATCACGCGGGTTGCGGACTGAGCCGTAAGCTGAGTTTTCATTCGAGGAGCCCATGGCGAATTCATCACAATTCATCTTGCCCAGGATGGTTGCGCCGGCGGACTCCAACCGCGCGACCGCTGTGCAGTCATATGGCGGTATGAAATTGTCCAATATTTTTGAGCCTGCCGTGGTGCGGACGCCTTTGGTCATCATCACGTCTTTAATTCCGATGGGGACCCCAGCCAACGGCGGGAGAGCAGCGCCTTTACTTACCAGATCGTCGATATGTCTCGTCTGCTGTAAAGCGCGCTCTTCGCACAGAGTGAGATAGGCGTGAATTTCGGGGTCTTCAGCTTTGATTTTGCCGTAAAACTGCTCTATCAGCTCAGACGCGGTGATTTGCTTTGCCCCGATGGCGTTTCGGGTGGATTCGATGGTGAGGGAGTTCAGGTCCATTGTGTTTTTAACTTAGGCAAAACCAAAAATCTCACCACGGAGGCACGGAGACGCGGAGAAAACCAAACCTTTGGAGGTGAGTTTTATTTTTCTATGACTCTCGGCACTTTAAAGAAATCACCATCCGTCTCCGGAGCATTCTTCATCGCTTCAGAATGCGGCAACGACGGTCGCGGAACATCTTCGCGCCAAACCGGGCTAATGCCATCGCGTCGCGTCCCGTCCGATGGGCCAAATTTTGCCGAGATCTGCGCCATCGGCGGTATATCCGATGTGTCCAGCTCATTCAGTCGGTCGAAGTAGTCGAGAATTGAATTCAGGTCTTTGAGCATGCGCTGGCGTTCCTGGTCTGTGAGTTCCAGGTTCGCCAGATCGGCAACGTAGGCACCGTCTTTTTCAGTGACTTTCATTGTTCGCACTCAGCGGTCAGCAATCAGCATTCAGCCATGAAATATTTTCGTGCGACAACGAACACTTCGAAACGCGCAGGAAGCGGAGGAATTTA
>Ga0134126_10009735_pt1 | contig 12111 bp, 11 predicted proteins | sample KB31752_FD_96881 | JGI IMG/M metagenome (GOLD analysis project Ga0134126, IMG submission 96881) | Terrestrial soil microbial communities with excess Nitrogen fertilizer from Kellogg Biological Station, Michigan, USA - KB3-175-2 | ecosystem: Environmental > Terrestrial > Soil > Unclassified ...
ACACTCCCCTTACCAATGAAAGTGAAGGTCATGACGCATAGCTCCCTCGAAGCGGCATGGGTGAACGGCGGCGCCGCCCTTGGCGGATGGGTGTCCAGCCTGGAGTTCAGCCCCGGCCTGTACCGCCGGGCGGACTACGACTACATCGGCATCGACTGCCAGCACACCGTCCTTAGTGAGGCCCAGGTCGCCGCAGCCATCGTGAAGGCGGTACCCGGCGGCCCCGCGATTGTGGTGCGCGTATCCAAGAACGACCCTGCCCTTATCGGGAAGCTGTGCGACGCGGGAGCGGACGGGATCATCGTGCCGATGGTCAACAACGCAGAGGAAGCCGCCGCCGCGGTCGCCGCGACGCACTACCCGCCCAGAGGGGTGCGCAGCTTCGGGCCGCACGGACCTGGCCTGCGCGGCCGCAGCCTGACCGAGCTCGGCGAACGGGTCAGCGTCTTCGCCATGGTCGAGACCGCCGAGGGCCTGAAGAACGTGGAGGAGATCACCGCGGTCGCGGGCCTGGCCGGCATTTACGTCGGCCCGGCCGACCTCTCGATCGGACTGGGACTGGACCCGATGCAGGCGTTCAGCACCGATCAGCTGGTCGAGCCGGTGGGGCAGATCCGCCAGGCGTGCGAGAACAGCGGCATCATCCTCGGCATGCACCAGGCCAACGCCGCCACCAGCATCGCCTGGATCAAGCGGGGCGTCCGGTTCGCGACGATCGCCAACGACGCGGGCCTGTTCGCCACCGCCGCCGCCGCGGCGCTGGCCGAGGTCAAGCAGGGGGTGGCGTGAGGCTGACATGACCGGATTCAGGGAGCTCGGCACCAAGCTCAGGAACTGGCGGCGGTGGGGCCCGGACGACGAGCTCGGCACCGTCAACCTCATCACCCCGGCCAGCCGCAAGCGCGGGGCCGCGGCCGTCCGCTCGGGCGCGGCAGTCGACCTCGGGATGCCGTTCGACGCCCGCGGCCCGCAGTCGGGCGGCATGCGGTTCAACCCCATTCACAAGATGACGCGGCTGCTCAGTGACGGCGAGTTCGGCGGGCTCGCGGTAGCCGACGACATCGTCATCATGCCGCTGCAGTGCGCCACCCAGTGGGACAGCCTGGCCCACGTCGCCTACGACGGCAAGGCCTACAACGACATGCCGTACAGCGCGGTGACGGCAGCGGAAGGCGCGACCCGCAACTCCTTCGCCATGGTCGCGCCGCACCTGGTCGGGCGCGGGGTGCTGCTCGACATCCCGGCCCTCAAGGGGATCAGCTGCCTCGACCCGGCCGACGAGGTGACCGCCGACGACCTCAGCGCCGCGGCCGCCCGGGAGAACCTCCGGATCGAGCAGGGCGACATCGTCCTGGTGCGGACGGGCTGGTACCAGCACTTCCTGGCCGGCGACATCGGCCGCTACATGGGAGCGCCGCACCCTGGGCTAGGACTGTCGTGCTGCAACTGGCTCTACGACAACCAGGTGGCCGCGGTCGCGGGTGACAACTACGCGGTCGAGGTACGGCCCAGCCGCGACCCGGACGCCGCCCTGCCGTTCCACATGGTGGCGATCCGGGACATGGGCCTGACCCTCGGCGAGATGTTCAACCTGGAAGGCCTGGCGGCGGCCTGCGCCGAGCGGGGGGCCTGGGACTTCCTCTTCGCCGGGCCTGGCCTGAAGATCACCGGCTCGGTCGGCTCGCCGATCACGCCCGTCGCCGTGCTGTGAACCCTGGCCGCGAAGCACGCAAGACACAAGCAAGGCAAGGAAGGTCAGCCCAGTGACTGAGACACTCATACCGGGAACGCAGCCGGCGGGCACCAGCTCGAAGGTCGGCATCATCGACATGGACGTGCACCCGGCCCTGAACGCGTTCAAGCCCGAAGTGCTCCAGTACCTGCCGGCCAAGTGGCAGGACTACGTGAAGGAGGCTGGCCTCCTACGCGGCGGCAACCCCGGCGGCGAACGCCCCCGGCACCGCGAGTTCGCGCACCGCTGGGACGCCGTGACCCCGGACGGCCGCGAGCCCGGCAGCAACCAGGCGTTCGCGGCGGAGCAGTTGCTGGACCGCTACGGCATCAGCGCGGCCGTGCTCGACGACATCGGCGGATTCTCGGTGGCGGGGCGCGGCGGCCAGCCGGCCGAGCTGTCAATCGCGTTGTGCCGGGCCATGAACGAGGCCCGGCGTGACCAGTGGCTGGCGGCCGATCCTCGCTGGTACGCCGGGATGACCCTGCCGTACGAGCTGCCCGAGGCCGCGGCGGCCGAGATCCGCCGCTGCAAGACGCAGGACGGGGAGTACAGCGACCGCTGGAAGGTGGCCATGTTCGCGCCGAACAACATGCGCCCGCCGGGCCACCCGTCGTACTGGCCGATCTACGAGGCGTGCGAAGAGTTCGGCATCCCGGTCGGCTTCCACGTGCTGGCCGGAAACCGCATCACCCCGTCTGGCGCCCCCGACTTCTACTTCGAAGAGCACTGCACCTGGGCCCAGTTCAACTTCCCCATCGTCAGCAGCTACGTCTTCGAGGGCGTGTTCGAGCGGTTCCCCAACCTCAAGGTCGCGCTGCTAGAGCTCGGCTGGAGCTGGGCGGTCCCGCTCGCCTGGCGGATGGACCACGCTTACCGGGTGATGGGCCGCGAGGTCCCGCACCTGACCCGGATGCCGTCGGAGTACATCCGCGACCACTTCTATTACACGACGCAGCCGATCGAGGAGCCGGAGAAGGACGAGTACTCCGACGAGGTGCTCGAGGCCTTCACCGCCTCCGGGATGGGGGAGAAGCTGATGTTCTCCTCCGACTACCCGCACTGGGACTTCGACGAGCCCTTCCACTACCTGGATCTGCCCGACGAGCAGCTGAGCCGCAAGATCCTGGGCGGGAACGCCAGCGCCCTGCTCGGCATCGACCTCCTCCCGGACACCGGTCTCAAGCGGAGGGTCGGCTAGGGATGCCAACCAGGAAATTCGTCGTCGGCAAGACCGATGATCTCCAGGAAGGCCAGGGCATGCTGGTCACGGTGGCCAACCGGTCCATCGGCATCTTCAAGGTCGGCGGGGAATTCTACGGCCTGATGAACAAGTGCCCGCACCTGGGCGGCGAGCTCTGCAAGGGGCGGCTGACCGGCGCGCTCACCTCGGACGGGCCAGGGCATTATCAGTACGACCCCGAGACCGTGCTGATCATGTGCCCGTGGCACGGGTGGGAGTACGACGTGCGCACGGGGCAGTCCTACCTGAACCCGAAGACCCCGGGCGCCCGGCCCTACCAGGTGCAGGTCGAGACCGGCGGCGAGGTCACCATCGAGATCGACGAAGGGAAGGTGGGGGTCGCCGACGGGGACCGGATCCCGCTCCGTGAGATCGCGCCCCGCCCCAAGAAGATCGCCGACCGCACTCCCGGGCCGTACGTCGCCGAAACCGTTTCGGTGACCGTCGACGGCGACTACCTCGTGGTGAACCTGGACCCGCGCTCCCGGTCGGCTGCCAGCAAAGCTCAGACGGAGGAAAAAGCATGACCACCGCCCTTCCGCTGGCCACCGCCCGCCAGGACCTGTGGACCGGCCCGGTCATCGACGTGGACGTGCACGCCAACGTCCCGTCGATCGAGGTCCTGTACCCGTACCTGGACGGGATGTGGGTCGACTGGATGGTCGAGCGCGGCTACAAGGGACCGAGCGGGGCCGCGACCCACTACCCGCCTATGTCGCCGCGCTCCTGCCGGCCGGAGTGGCGAGTGGACGGCCGGGCCCCGGCTTCAAGCGTGGAGCTGCTCCAAGAGCAGCTCCTCGACCCCTGGGACGTGCAGTACGCCATTCTCAACTGCTACTACGGAGTGGACAGCCTGCGTCACCCAGACTGGGCGGCCGCGCTGGCGCGGGCGGTCAACGACTGGATCGCCAACGAGTGGCTGGCGCGCGACCCGCGGCTGCGGGCGTCGCTCATCGTCCCCGCCCGGGACCCGGCCGCGATGATCGCGGAGATCGACCGGATCGGGGACCATCCCGGCTTCGTGCAAGTGCTGCTCCCGGCCCGGAACGACTGGCTCTGGGGGATGCGCCCCTTCCACCCTGTCTTCAAGGCGATCGAGCGCCACGACCTGGTGGCGGGCCTGCACATGGGCGGGACGAGCGACGGCGCGCCCTCCTCGACCGGATACGCCTCCTGGTACATCGAGCAGTACTCGGCCGAATGGTCGTCCTTCGCCTCCCAGATCACCAACATCATCAGCGAGGGCGTCTTCAACGTCTGCCCCAACTTGCGCATGTCGGTGCTGGAGGGCGGCTTCCTGTGGGTCCCGGTCTGGGGCTGGCGGATGAACAAGGAATGGCGCGGACTGCACCGCGAGGTGCCCTGGGTCAACCAGCCGCCGCTCGACATCATCCGCCAGCACATGCGCTTCTCGACCGCGCCGACCGACGCCGGCCCACCGGAGCTGACGCGCAAGGCCATCGGCTGGCTCGGCTCCGACGACTTCCTCATGTTCGCCACCGACTACCCGCACGGGTACGACGACGACCTGCCCGGGCTGCTGTCGCTGTTGTCCGAGAACGCGCGCGGCAACATGATGGCGGAGACCGCCCGCCAGTGGTACCGGCTGTGCGCAGCGGACACTGAAACGGAGGGTAGGAGCAGTGATTCAAGTCCGAGCTAACGTGCGCCTGTGCGAGGGATTCGCGAACTGCCTCGTGGCCGCCCCCGATCTCTTTGACCTCGACGACGAGGACAAGGTCATCATCCTGCAGGACGAGCTGGACGAGACCGAGAGATCGCGAGTCGAGGAAGCGATCCGCAGCTGCCCGGTCTCGGCGCTGACCATCGCCGGCGCATGACCAAGCGAGTGGTGATCGTCGGTTCGGGCATCGGCGGGATCCGGACCGCGCAGGGCCTGCGGTCGGCCGGCTTTGCCGGGGAGGTGATCGTCGCCGGCGAGGAACCGGACCTGCCCTACGACCGGCCGCCGCTCTCGAAGGCGTACTTGGCTGGTCAGGACGGTACCGAAGCCGTCGCGCTGATCAGCCAGGCCGACGCCGCCGCGGTCGGGATAACGCTGCGCCTCGGTGCGTCGGCCGAGCGCATCCGGCCGGAGGAGAAGTCGCTCGTCTTCGATAACGGTGAGGTGCTGCCGTACGACGTGTGCGTCGTCGCCACCGGCGCGGCCGCCCGGCCGACGCCATGGAACAAGCTCGACGGCGTGCACGTCCTGCGTTCCCTGGCTGACAGCCAGGCGCTGCGCGACCAGCTCCGGGCGCGGCGCGAGGTAGCGGTGATCGGCGGCGGCTTCATCGGCAGCGAGGTCGCCGCGACCGCCCGCAAGCTCGGCCTGAAGGTCACGGTCATCGACCCGCTGCCGTTGCCGCTGGAACGCACGCTCGGCGCCACCGTCGCCCAGCTGATTACCGAGCTGCACCACCGCAACGGCGTGACCACGCTGTTCGGGGCGGGCGTGGACTCCATCGACCATAGCGGCACGCAGCTGAACCTGCGGCTGAGCACGGGAACGACGCTGACCACGGACGCCGTCGTGCTGGGCATCGGGGCGATACCGAACGACGGCTGGCTGGCCGGCTCCGGCCTGCCGGTCAGCAACGGCCTGCTCTGCGACGAATTCTGCCGCGTGCAGGGGAGGGACGACATCTTCGCGGTCGGCGACGTCGCCCGCTGGTACAACCCGCGCTACGACGGGCACGTCCGGGTCGAGCACTGGACCAACGCGGTCGAGCAGGCCCGCTGCGTCGCCCACAACATCACCCACTCCGACCAGCTGGTCCCCTACGCGGCCATCGAGTACGTCTGGACCGATCACTACGACTGGAAGGTCCAGGTCGCCGGCCGGCCGACGCACGACGCGGTGGCCACGGAAGCGGTCGTCGGCGACTTCACCGGCCCGCGCCCGCGCGGCGCGGTCCTTTACGGCGACAGCAGCGGCGCCCTGTGCGGCGCCGTCACCGTCAACTGGCCGCGCGCGATCGCAGCCTGCCGGCAGGCGCTAGCCGCGCACACGCCCTACGCGGAAGCCCTGCAAGGCGTTACCGGCACGCGCCGGTGACAGCCCGTTCCCGCCGGGGCCACCACGGCCCGTACCTGGCATCGGTGTCTCAGGCCGGCTTGCTCTCGACGACACCTGAGTCGATGGCACGGACAAGCTGGGCGTGGTCGCGCTCGTTCTGGTCGGCGTACTTGCCGGCGAACTGGCTGATCGCGGCGGTGAACTTGGCGCCCTTCCCGAGGTAGCCGGCGATGGCCACCGGGTCGCCGGTGCGGGCGTGCGCCCGGGCGAGCGTCTCGCCGCAGGCCGTTGCGAACTCAGCGAGCCGCGGGGCGATGAGTGCGGTCGTAGGGATGATCTTCATGTCGCGGAACTGCCGCACGTAATAGTCGTTGCCCGCTACTTCGCCCCAGCCGACGAAGATATCGGTGGCGCTCTGCAGCAGCCGCTTGCCGCTGATCACGCGGGCGCCGTGGGAATCATGCCGACTCGGGCCGGCATAAGGCTCGTATACCGACGGGCCGGCTTGCTTGGCCTGCAGGAAGAGCGGATCAACGCCCGTCCGCCCTTCCAGGAGCACCAGGTACACCCGCATGCCGACGCTGCCCACCCCCACCACCTGGCGGACTATGTCGGTCTCGGTAAAGCGGTCAAATAGGATCCGCCTGTCTTCCTGCAGGGTCGACCGGTACCCCGGCAGGAACTGACCGACGAGCTTGGCCTGCTCCGCGTCGCTGATCGCGACCCGGAGCGGGGGTTCTTCGGTTATCCGCGGCCGTCCGTTGGCCATCTTCGTGAGCTTGGCGAACGCGCCCTGGCTCGTCCGGCGCTCGCGCTTTTTCTCGATGTACACCGAAGCCCGCCCGCGGTCCGCCGACTCGAAATGATCGATGAAACTGTCGACGCGGGTGCTGTCGTACCAGATGTCAAGCTCGGGCATCGTGGCGTACCCGCGCATCCGACGGCAGTAGGCCTCCATGCCGGCCGTCACCGCGGCCGTGGCCACGTCGGCGCTGAGCCCGTTGTCCCGGGCCGCCACAACGATGCTGGCCGCGAACCGCTTGACGTCCCATTCGAAGGGGCCGGGCAGGGTCTCGTCAAAATCGCGCAGGTCGAACGACAAGTTGCGTTCCGGCGTAGCCCACAGGCCGAAGTTCAGGACGTGCGCGTCACCGCAGAGTTGCACGGTCAGCCCGCTGTGCGGTTGTGACGCCAGGTCGGCGGCCATGACGGCGGCCGCGCCCCGGAAGTAGTTCCACGCCGAAGCCGCCATCCGGGAATGCCGGATGGGGACCAGTTCAGGAACCCGGATCTTGTTCTGGGCGAGGATCGTCTCCAGCGCGTCGTGCCCGCGGTCGTCCTCGGCCCAGGATGCGAGCGTCTTGCGCGGCACCCGTGTCCTGGCGGTCCTCCCCGATGCCCGCCTTTCGTCCGTCGTCGCCCGCAGGTCGCGCAGCGTTGCGGACGAGCGAGGCGGTGCCGGCAAGCTGGTTTCCGTCATAGAACTTTCACCCCCGACGCGGTCCCCACGCTGACGAGCCCCGGAACCTATCCGGATCATAGAGAACGCTGAGTAAAGATTAAATCACGTAGAGTTGCGAAGCTCTGCGGGGCTGCGCCCAATGCCGTTAATTTAAGCGGGCCGCGGTGGCCTTTACGGCAGAGCGCGGATCGGCTCGCCGCGCAGGTAAGCCTCGATGTCTTCAACGGCGTCACCGTAGAAGACCCGGTAACCCCTGGCGCTGACGTAGCCCATGTGCGGCGAAAGGACCGTCCGCGGCGCCGTGCGCAGCCAGTGGTCGCGGGGCAGGGGCTCGATGTCGTAGACGTCAAGCCCGGCGCCGGCGATCCAGCCGCCGGTCAGTGCCCGGCGCAGCGCCGCCTGGTCCACCAGGTCCGCCCGCGCGGTGTTGACCAGGTAGGAGTCCGGTCCGAGCGCGCGCAGCTCGGGCTCGCCGACGATTCGCCTGGTCGCGTCGCTGAGCACAAGGTGGACGCTGGCAACGTCGGCGCGCTCGAATACTTCGTGCTTGGTGACGCACTCGGCCCCGTGCTCAGCCGCTCTCTCTTTGGTCAGGTGCGGGCTCCACGCGATCACGTTCATGTCGAAGGCATGCGCGACGCGTGCGACCCGGGCGCCCTGACGGCCAAGACCGACGAGGCCGAGCGTCCGGCCGCCCAGGTCGCCGCCGAGCTGCCGCTGCCAGCCGCCGTCGCGCATATGTGCGTCGTCGAGCTGCGCCGGCCGCAGCAGGGCCAGGATCAGCGCCCACGTCAGCTCCGAGGTCGTGGCGCCGTCCGCGCCTGTGCCGCACACGGTGACGCCCAGTTCCTTCGCTGCGGCGACGTCGATGGCGGCGTTCCGCATCCCGGTCGTGACTAGCAGGCGGAGCTGCGGCAACTGGCTGAGCAACTCGCGCGGGAACGCCGTGCGCTCCCGCATCGCCACCACGACCTCGAAGTCCCGCAACGCGACCGCGGCCTGCTCGGTGCCGCCGAGATGGTCACGGAAGTAGGTGATCTCAGCTTCGGGCAGGCGCTCCCGCCACGGTGCCATCGCTTTGGCTACCTGCAGGTAGTCATCCAGCACGGCGACCTTCATCAGGCCCGCCCGGCGGTGCCAGGGGCGACGAAGCCCTGCTCGGCCAGCCGCTGCCTGATGACGTTGGACAGCCCGCCTGCCTCGTAGACCTGCTCCACGCTGGACGGGAAGGCCGGCAGCACGGCGAGGGCGCGCCCATCCGCGCCGACGACCCGGCGGCCCGGGTAGTCGACCTCGATCTCGTCGCCGTCGTTGAACAGCGCGGTGATGCCGGGGACGGCGAACGTGGGCAGGCCAAGGGCGATGCTGTTGCGCCGGTGGATCCGCGCGACCGACTCGGCCAGCACCACGGCGACGCCGCACTCCTGCAGGGCCTCCACCGCGGTCTGCCTGCTCGACCCGCAGCCGAAGTTCAGCCCCGCCACGATGATGTCGCCGGGCTTGACGTCCGCGTTGAAGTCTGGGCGCAGGCCGCGGAGGCAGTGGTCGCGCATCGCCTGGCGCATGGCCTGCCCGGCTAGGCCGCCTGGGGCCATCTGGTTGGTGTCGACGGAGTCGCCGAACTTCCAAACCCGGCCGCGGTAAACCTGCTGCAAGCTAGACATCGAGGAACTCCAGGGGGTCGGTGATCTCGCCGGCGATGGCCGCGGCGGCGACCGTGGCTGGGCTGGCCAGGTAGATCTGGGCTTCCGAGCAGTCGACGCCGCCCATGCGGCCGCGGTAGTTGCGGGTGGTGGAGCTGATGCAGACCTCCTCGTTGAGCACGATGCCGGGGGTCTGGCAGATCGAGCAGCCGGGGTTCTCCACCTGGACGCCGGCGTCGAGCAGGTCGGCGATGAGGCCGTCGCGTACGCACTGCTGGTAGACCGGCAGCGACGCGGGCGAAACGTAGAACCGGACTCCCGGGGCGACCTTGCGGCCGCGCAGCATGCGGGCGGCGATCTCGATGTCTTCGTAGTGGCCGTTGGCGCAGGAGCCGAGCCGCGCCTGGTCGATCCTGGTGCCCGCGACCTCGTGCACCGGCACCACGTTGTCGAACCGGAAGGGCTTGGCGACCTGGAATCCGAAGGAGTCGCAGTCCAGGTCGATGACCTGCGCGTAACTGGCGTCGGGATCAGCGGCCACCGGGGTGAACGGCTTGTCCGTCCGGGCCCGGATGTAGTCCGCCGTCTTGTCGTCGGCGCCGAAGAGGCCGAACTTGGCGCCGACCTCGACGGCATGATCGGCGATGGTCAGGCGGGCCGCGACATCCATGTCCCGGGCAAGCTGCCCGTCGAACTCAAGCGAGTACCCCTGGCCGAAGGCGTCGCCGTAGCGCCCCGCGAGGTGCAGGATGATGTCCTTGCCGAAGGGATAGGGCCGCGCCCGGCCGGTCAAGTTGATCTTGATAGTTTCAGGGACGGTGAAGTACAGCTCGCCGAACGCCCAGACGTAGGCGGCCTCTTCGCTGCCGATCCCGGTGGCGACGGCGTTGATCCCGCCGTAGGAGATGGTGTGCGAGTCGTTGCCGACCACGAACTCTCCCGGCCGCACGTAGCCGTAGTCCACCATCATCTGATGGCACACGCCCATCTCCGACCGGTAGTTCGCCAGGCCGAGCCGCCCGGCGTCCTGCCTGGACTGGAGGTTCGTCTGGGCGAGGGCCACGGTCTTCGGCGGCTGGTTGTGCTCGTTCATCAGGAAGACCCGGTCGCGGTCGAAGACCGTCGGCGGCCCGTCGGGGAACCCCGCGCGGCGGTAGGCGGAGCGGATGTGCTGATAGGTGATGGCGAGCAGGCCATCCACGCGCGCGTCGATGAGATCGCCCGCCGCCACGTCCTCGCCGGCCAGGTTCTGCCGCGACATCACCTTCTCGGCGATCGTCTGCCCCATGCTGACTCCTTAGCGGTTGTAGCGGTTCCGTAGTAGACCCGCGCCCTGGACGTCAGTACAGTATCTCGTATATGAAGTACGTACAAGGGCGCGTCCGGCATCCGCGAACGGCCGCCTCGGGGCAGGTGCCGCCGCACGCCCGCGGCTCGCATAAGAGCGGTGCGCGCGCGGTTACGCAGCGCGAAAGCACAGGTGGACGCCCCGTGACGAACACTCTTGACGCACATGTAACGCTGCCGTAGTGTACGAGATACCAGATATGCAGCTTCAAAATGCACAGCTGTGTCACTAAGCATAAATATTTCTATATGCAGCAGTTACGTGTCTCCGTGTGGAACGTGGCCGTACTAATGCGCTGGAGCCCGCAGTGCTAGACCCCCCGATGCGCCGGAGTGGATCTTTCTTGGCCCGGAAGCGGCGGCGTCAGTGAATTCAAAGAGAGGAACCCGAGTGAGTCCGCAAAGCTCACCGACTGAGGTCGGAGCCGCTCACCCGGCGGCGGACGCCACCGTCGGCCCCGGAGCCATCCCGGCAGGTAACGAGGCCGGAGATCATGTCCGGATCAACGGCGTGTCCCTGCTGTACCGTGGCCGGGACGGCGGCCAGGTTCATGCCCTCGACAACGTTGACGTCCGCATCAAGAATCGTGAGTTCGTGGCGGTGCTCGGGCCCTCCGGCTGCGGGAAGAGCACCCTGCTCAAGATCCTCGGTGGCCTCATCGCCCCAACGAAGGGGGCGGTCAGCTTCGTCGGGGAGGACGGGAAGCCGGCTTCCGACCTCGTCGGGCTCGTCCCGCAGGCCGCCACGCTGATGCCGTGGATGCGGGTCATCGACAACGTCCTGCTCCCCGCCAAGATCCTCAAGCTGCCCCGCCAGGCCGCCAGGGACAAGGCGATGGAACTGCTCGACATGATGGGTCTGACGGGCTTTGAGCGGAGGTACCCCAGGGAACTCTCCGGCGGCATGCAGCAGCGCGTCGCGATCGCGCGGGCACTGCTGCACGACCCGAAGATCCTGCTGATGGACGAGCCCTTCGCGGCGCTCGACGCGCTCACCAGGGAGCGGCTCTCCGTTGAGCTGCAGTCGGTCTGGCTTTCGACCGGGAAGACGGCCTTCTTCGTCACGCACTCGATCAGCGAGGCGGTGTTCCTCGCGGACAGGATTCTCGTCATGTCGCGGCGCCCGGGGCGGATCATCGCCGAGTTCGCGGTGACCGACGCTCGCCCGCGCGGGATCGACCACGCGAGCAAGCAGTCAGAGGAACTCGCGGCGTCAATCCGCAACGTGCTTGAGCGCGACGCATCGGAGGAGTGGAAATGAGCTCGACCGCCACGCCGGTCCAGGAAGCCGCGTCGCCGGAGCGGGCGGTCCGCTCAACGCACAAGGACCGGGCGCTGCTGCGCAGGACACGCAAGCTGCTGATCTCCCTGGCCTACGTCATCGGGGCCCTGGCCCTGGGCGTCGTCGTCTGGGAACTGATCATCGTCGCGACCAACGCCCAGGCCTACATCCTGCCGACGCCGCTGTCCGTGTGGGACACGCTCGTCGACCTCCTCAAGACGAGCCCGGCCGCGTCCGGCGGCTTCTGGCAGCAGCTGTGGGCCACCCTGGAGGGGACTCTGCTCGGGTTCGTGGTCGGCTGCGCCGCCGGGGTGGCGCTCGGCATCCTGGCCGGCGAGTTCCGGGTCGTACGGCAGATCATCTACCCCTATCTGGTGGCCATC
>Ga0134126_10009736_pt1 | contig 12110 bp, 15 predicted proteins | sample KB31752_FD_96881 | JGI IMG/M metagenome (GOLD analysis project Ga0134126, IMG submission 96881) | Terrestrial soil microbial communities with excess Nitrogen fertilizer from Kellogg Biological Station, Michigan, USA - KB3-175-2 | ecosystem: Environmental > Terrestrial > Soil > Unclassified ...
ACTATGCCGGCGTTTTTCTTCCTGACCAATGGCATCCGGGTCCAGTTCCTGCTGGTCTACGAACTGGACGACGCCGAGCGCGAACGCGCGGTCTCCGCCATTAGCCGCGCGCTCGAGCAGGGCGAACTGATGAACCGGGTGGCGCAGCCGACCTATGCGCTGGCCGATATCGCCACCGCCCACGAGGCGGTGGAGCGCGGCACGATCGGCAATGTCGTGGTGACGATATAACTCTCAGGCAGGCGGCGCGGCTTCCGCGTCTCGGAAGCCAGCGGCATCGAGCGCGCGGCGCACCAACCCGGATTTTTTGGCGTCCTCCAGCAGGCTGCTCGCCAGCCTGTGGGCGCCCACTCGGCCCTTCGGCACTGCGACCGAGATGCCGGTCTGCTGGAAATGGCCGGACAGCACCCGCGCGCCCGGCAGCTTCGGCAACAAGCCGGCAAACGAGTCGTGCGACAGCGCGAAGGCGTCGCCCTGCCCCTTGCCCGCCATTTCGGTCATCAAATCGACGCTCGGCACTTCCGCAACGGACGCATTCGGCGCGGTGCGGCGCGCGCTGCGCGCCGTGGTCGTGTTGGAAATGGCGACGATGCGCACGCCCGGCCGGTTGACCTCGTCAATGGTTTGAATCCTGGAGCCGGCCGGCACCAGATAGGTGCTGGAAATGAAATAATAGGCCGGGCCGAAATCGACTTTGGCCTCGCGCGCTGGATCGCGCGGCATGAACGCGATATCGCACTCACCCGCGGCAACGGCGTCGGTCACTTGCCCCGAATTGTCAAAGACCTGCATGACGAATGGCAGCTTGAGCGATTGTGCGAAACCGCTGAGTAGGTCAACGGTGACGCCGCGCACCACGCCTCTGCCGTCCTTGATGGCGAAAAAGGCCGAGGCCGCCGGGGACACGACCACGCCGCCGCGCAGTTTGCCGGTGGGCGCGAGTTGCTTGAGATCGTCGGGATTTGTCATGCGCCCGCGTTTAGCACGCGGGTCTTGATGGTGCCAATTGCGCGCGGATCAAGCCAGCCGGTCGATTGCCGGTTGATTGGCGTCGGATGACGCGACGCCGTTCGCCGTCGCGGCCGTATTCGCCGCCGCGAGGTCCTTGAGCGCGCCGTCCAGAACGGTCGCCGGCTGGCCGTCCAAGCCCGAAATCTTGTCGGCCTTGTTATCGGTTTTGCCGGATTGCCCCGGAAGCGTGCCAGGCGGCGCGTTCGGATCCTTGCCGGCCCTGGCGCTCGCGGCGTCGCAGGACGAGGTACAGACATAGCCGTTAACGACGGAAATCATGACGCAACGCTCCCCACGCCAAGACACTAGGGCACCCCAGTAAACCCTTTATGAATCGGCCATTCACAGGCCCGTGAGGATGCCGCTGCAAGCGCGATAGGGCCACGCTGCGTATAGCGTGCTCAGGATGATGAGACGTTAATCAGAATTTCTCCACCCACGGCCGCAGCTCGATCTCGTGCGTCCAGGCACTGCGCGGCTGCTGCAAAATATTGAGATAAGTCGCCGCGATGGCGTCGGGGTCGAGCAGCGAGTCCGGCTTGTCGGCCGGCTCAGCGCGGCGAGCGCTGCGGATGCCGCCATCGATGACGAAATGCGCCACGTGAATGCCCTGCGGTGACAGTTCGCGCGCCATGCTCTGCGCCAGGCCGCGCAACGCGAACTTGCCCATGGCGAAGGGCGCCGACTGCGCATAACCCTTTACGCTGGCCGACGCGCCGGTGAACAAAATCGCGCCCTGCCCTTTTGGCAACATGCGTTTGACAGCCGCCTGCGCCACCAGGAAGCCGGCGAAGGCGGTGATCTCGATCGCCTTCGCGACTTCGACGGGATCGAGTTCGACCAACGGCCCGCGTGTGCGGTAGCTGGCGTTGTACACGACGACATCGGGCGTCACTTGCGCCGTATCGAGATCGGCGAACAGCCTCTCGACTTCGTCGCGTTTGGCGGCATCGCAGTTGAAGGCCTTGGCGCCGGTCGCCTTGACAAACTCGTCGAGTTTCGCGGCCGAGCGCGCCGCCAATGCGACCGCCATCCCGGCTTTGGCGAAGGCGCACGCCAGCGAAGCCGAAAGACCAGAGCCGGCGCCGACGATGAGGGCGGATGTGTAGCTCATTACTTGACCTGCACCGAGAGAACCGCAAACACCATGCCGAACAGGAAACTCAGCAGCGCAAACTCAAACAGAACAATCGCGGCCCAGCGCATCGTATCGATGGTCCGCGCGGGAAAACGCAGCCGTTGCGATTCTTCGGTGAGATAAGGATCTTTCGCATGCCCCCGCATCGTCGCCTCCTTACACCTTAAACGCTCCAAATCGCGCTTCTGTCCCCTACCATGATCGTCGCTGGCATCTGCTATCAGGGCGGATTGTAGTTTGTGCCACTCTACCGGTGCTCCGCTGTTGGCGCTGACGTTGGGCCAGATGCTATTTCTTGCACGAAGCCGCGACCCATACTGAATTGATCGTGCCTTCCGTGATGGCCTTTTGACCCTTCAAGATGACCAGGGACTTCATCGTCCCGTAATAATGCCGAGCGCTGATGAAATTGATGGTCATGTCGATCTCCATCCGCAGCTCTTTGGGATCGCCGCATTTCATCTCGACCGTCACGATGCTGCCGTTCTCCTTCACGTTGAGGGCGTCGCATTTCTGGCCATCCGCGTCCTTGGCAATGGTCTTGACCGGATCACGCGCCTCTTCCGGCGAGAGACAAGTCGTGTGGACCTCCGGCTTGGTCGGCTTGCCATTGTCCTGGCCGGTTTCTGTATCTTGCCATAGGCCGGGATCGAGCTGGATCGCGGCGCGGGCCGGCAGCGCGACCGTAACGCCGATAGCGACGATCAGCGCCAGCACGCGAAAAGACCAATTGATCATTGCTCGCCCCCTTTGTTCGAGATCGCCCTTACATCCTGAACACACCAAACTTCGTTTCGCGTATCGGTGCGTTGAGCGCGGCGGAAAACGCCAGCGCCAGAACGCGCCTCGTTTCGGACGGCGCGATGATGCCGTCGTCCCACAGCCGGGCGGTGGCGTAATAAGGATTGCCCTCGCGCTCGAACTGCTCGCGCAGCGACGCCTTGAAAGCCTCCTCCTCGTCCGCGCTCCAGCCTTTGCCCTCGCCTTCCATGTTGTCGCGCTTGACGGTCGCGAGCACCGAGGCCGCCTGCTCGCCTCCCATCACCGAGATGCGCGCGTTCGGCCATGTGAACAGAAAGCGCGGGCCGTAGGCGCGCCCGCACATACCGTAATTGCCGGCGCCGTAGCTGCCGCCGACGATGACCGTGATCTTCGGCACGTTGGCGCAGGCGACCGCGGTCACCATCTTGGCGCCGTCCTTGGCGATACCGCCGGCCTCGTAGTCGCGCCCGACCATGAAGCCGACGATGTTCTGCAAAAACAGCAGCGGAATGCGGCGCTGGCAGCATAGTTCAATGAAATGTGCGGCCTTGAGCGCGCTCTCCGAGAACAAAATGCCGTTGTTGCCGAGAATGCCGACCGGCATGCCGTGGATGTGCGCGAAGCCCGCCACCAACGTCGCGCCGTAGAGTCGCTTGAACTCGTCAAACTCGGAGCCGTCGACGATGCGAGCGATCACTTCGCGCACGTCGTATTGCTTCTTGAGGTCGACCGGTATGATGCCATCGAGTTCGTTCGCAGCGACAGCCGGCTCTCGCGGCGGCGCCAGCGCGATATCGACGTTCTTCTTGGTGTTAAGATTAGCGACAATGCGGCGCGCCAGCGACAGCGCGTGATGATCGTCCTGCGCCAGATGATCGGCTACGCCGGATTTGCGCGCGTGCAAATCGCCGCCGCCCAGATTCTCGGCGCTCACCACTTCCCCCGTCGCCGCTTTCACCAGCGGCGGCCCGCCGAGGAAGATCGTGCCCTGGTTCTTGACGATGATGGTCTCGTCCGACATCGCCGGCACGTAAGCGCCGCCGGCGGTGCACGAGCCCATCACCACGGCGATCTGCGGAATGCGCAACGACGACAGCGTCGCCTGGTTGTAAAAGATCCGGCCAAAGTGTTCGCGGTCGGGGAATACCTCGGTCTGGTTTGGCAAATTGGCGCCACCGCTATCGACGAGATAAATGCAAGGCAGCCGGTTCTCGCGTGCAATCTCCTGGGCGCGCAAGTGCTTCTTCACCGTCATGGGGAAATACGTGCCGCCTTTGATGGTGGCGTCGTTGCACACCACCAGGCATTCGCGGCCCTCGATGCGTCCGATGCCGGTGATTAAGCCGGCGCCGTGAATGGCGTTGTCATACATGCCGTGGGCCGCGAGCGGCGACAGTTCCAGGAAGGGCGAGCCGGGATCGATCAGGCCGATCACGCGTTCGCGCGGAAGAAGCTTGCCGCGCCCGACGTGACGCTCGCGCGACTTGTCTGAGCCGCCGAGCGCGGCCTGGGCGCGGCGGGCCTGTAATTCGGCGGTGAGCGCGCCCATGTTTTCCGCATTGGCACGAAATTCGGCGCTGCCGGTATCGATGGCGGATGACAGAATCGCCAATCTTGCCTCCCCGATTCCGACTTTAAGCGTGCCCCGGCCGCAAGGGGAAGGCAATGGCGGCGAAAATCGGGCGTGCCAAGAAACAAACCGGAACGTAGGCGGCCTAAATGCGTTTCCCATCGTGTGCGGGCAATCGGGGGGTATCCAGAGGAGGATACCCATGAGGAAGTTGACATTGTTATCGACGGCAGCTGCCGTCATGCTGATTGGTACAGCCGCGGCTTCTGCGCAAGGCATGAAGCAGGAAGAAGGGCCGGCCGCGCAGGCGCCGGCCGCCCAGCAAAAAGCTCCGGCCGAGAAAATGGCGCCGAGTATCAAGAGCGGCCAGCGCAAAACCCCGGAAACGACCGGCCAGGCATCGCCCGACGTGAAGTCCGGCGAGCGTGGCAAGACGCCCCAAACCACCGGACAGGCGCCATCGAAAGCGTCGGATTCCGAGAAGGGCGAGATGAAAGGCCGAATGGACAAGGGTGCCGAGCCACACGCCCAGGGCGACAACAAGACGAACGGCGGCGCGGCGTCCAAGTCGAGCGAAACCACGAAACAGCGCTCGACGACGACGGGTCAGGGCGCGGCGGCCGGCAACGCCAAGCTATCGACCGAACAGCGCACCAAGATCACCACCGTCTTCAAGCAACATAGAGTGGAACCTGCGCACCTGAACGTCTCGGTGTCAGTGGGCACCCGGATTCCGGCTAACGTCCACTTTTACCCGATACCGCAGGAAGTGTTCGTGATCTACCCGGAATGGCGCGGTTATGACTACATCATGGTCGGCGACCAGATTGTGATCGTCGATCCGCGCACGCACGAAATCGTCGCGATCCTGGAAGCGTAGGAAGATCGCGCAAAGTCAGCGGCAGACGGCCGGGAACTTCCCGGCCGTTTTGTCGTGATGTTGCCCCGATCGAAAACTTTTTCCCGAAATGATCCGAGTTCCTGGAACAGGCCTCCTGTGCGCCGGTTGTCCGGTCGTGCCGCCACCGCGGCATGACCAGACACAGGAGACGCTTAATGAAGACGCTAACGACTTTAACGGCGGTTGCGGCGCTAATCGCCGGCGTGTCGATTGCCAGCGCGCAAATGTCGCCCTCGACGAAGACGCCGGGCGCCAGCAGCGGGATGTCAGGATCCTCCCAACAAGCTACCGGCACCGGCAAATATTGCATCGAAACATCGGGCGGCGCGATGAACTGCAAATACGCCAGCCTCGCGGCCTGCCAGAAGGACGCCAAGGCACAAAATCAGTCCTGCTCGCCAAATCCGAAGAGCAGCACGACCGGTTCGAAGCAATAACCGGCGCAACGTAACTCTGAGCCCCGTGCCGGAGCGATCTGGTGCGGGGTTGGCGGTTGCGCGGGCTAAAATTTCGTTACGAAGACGAGTCACCGGAACGTTTGCAGGCATTCGTTCGTTGTCGTCGCGATCATTAGACACATAATGGAAGGAAAACAAATGAACAAGGATCGTATCGAAGGCTCGGCCTAGCAGGTCAAAGGCAAGATCAAGGAAGTCGCCGGCAAGGTCACGGGCGACAGCAAACTCGAAACCGAAGGTAAGGCAGACCAGGTGGCCGGCAAGGTGCGGAACGCCGTCGGCGGCTTGAAAGATGCGGTGAAGGAAGCCGTCGACGATTGAAGAAGCCAGCAACTCAAACAGGGGAAGCCCCGGCGCATGCGCCGGGCTTTTCGTTTGAACGCTATTTCGTTCTACATTGGCTCCCGCCTTGAACCTGGCGGGAGCCACCGATGATAAAGCCTTTTTCCGGACCTCGCTCCGACCCGCAGCCGCGCCACCGTTCACAATGGACTGATGTTCACAGTCGCGGTGTCGCCGGACCCGACCTCTGCTCTTCCGATAACAAGACCGCGCCCGCTACGCGCGCACCTCCTGCCGCTGGAACGCGACATAGCCGCCGACGAACAGCAGAATGCTCGCCGCCACCAGGCCGACGATCTGCGGCCAAGCCACCATCACGCTGTCCCACAGCGGCAGCGGCGTACCCATCACCGCGCCTTGCAACTGGCTCAGATAGACCGGCCCGAGCGTGCGGGTGGTGGGGTCGAGCAGCGCCAGCACGCATTCGCCGAACAGCGTCGAAGGCGACAACCGCGCCAGCATCTGCGCGGTAATGATCAGCGTCGCCTGATGCTCGGGCGACACAAAAGCCTGGGCCATGGCAGGCGCCAGCGCGGGCCAGATCACCGAGAGAAACAGCCACAGGCCGAGCGTTCCCAGCGCGGCGGTGGCGGCCGAACGAAACACCACCGAGAACAGCATGGCCAATGCCAGCCAGACGCCGGCATAAGCGATCGTCACCAACAGGAAGATCAACGCGCGCGCCATCTCCTCGGCGCCCGGCGGCACGCCAAGCATGATCAAACCGAGCCCGATCACCAGCAGCCAGAGACAGACCAAGCTGATCGCTATGATGCCGAGGCCGGCAAGGAATTTTCCGAACAGCAATGCGTCACGATAGATCGGCTGCGATAAAATACGCGACAATGTGCGCCGATTATGCTCGCCGTTGACCGCGTCGAAGCCGAGCCCGATCGCCATCAACGGCACCAGGAAACCGAGAAACGCCACGAACGACGGCAGCGGTTCGCGCGCGGTGGTGAACAAGCGCAAGAACAGGAACGGATCCTCGGCGGTAACGTCGCGGATCTGCTGGATGGCACCGTAAACAGCGGCGAGCGCGGTCAGCACCACCAGCCATTCCAGTACCCGCATGCGCGCACTGACCAAATGGTCCGACAATTCCTTCAATGTCACCACGCCCAGCCCCTGCCAGGGTGAACCTTCACGCCGCATGGGGAATCTCCCGCGTATTCTGGAAGTAGCGTGTGTAGATCGTCTCCAAGCTCGGATGATCGAGCGAGAGCTGCTTGAGCCGTCCGCCGGCGGCCACCACCGCTGCCGCCGCCTCGCCGCGCAGATCGCTGCCGCAGGTCATGCGGAAGCGGCCCGGGCCGGGCTGCTCGACGCCACGCACGCCCGGCAGCGCCAAAAGCCGCTGGGCGATACCGTTGCCGCCGTCGGCTTCGACCTCGACGGCATAGCCGCCGCCCAGGACCTGACGTCCGAGTTCGCTCACTGTACCCATGAGGACGATGCGCCCGGCATTGAATAGCGCGAGGCGGTCGCACACGCTCTGCACGCGGTCGAGCAGATGCGACGACAGCAGGATGCTGACGCCCTGCTCTTTCAGCGAGCGGATCAGGTCGAGCAGTTCGGCGCTGGCCTGTGGGTCGAGGCCGTTGGTCGGCTCGTCGAGGATCGCGACGCGCGCCTGCTTCATCACGATTTCGGCGAGGCCCAGCCGCTGGCGCATGCCGCGCGAGAAGGTGCCGACCTTTTTGTCGGCGACCGCGGACAAGCCGACGCGGGCGAGCGCATCGGCGATGCGCTTAGCCCGCTCGGTGGCGTCGAGACCCATCAGCCGCCCGGTATAATGCAGATTATCGACCGCGCTGATGTTGTCGTAGAAGCCGACCGAATCCGGCAGATAGCCGACCAGGCGCTTGACCGCCAACGGGTTCCTCATCGGGTCGTATCCAAACACGCGCGCCTGCCCGGCGCTGATATCGCTTAAGCCGAGCAACATCAGGATGGTGGTGGTCTTGCCGGCGCCATTGGGGCCGAGCAGACCGAAGATTTCGCCGGCGGAGACGTCGAACGTCACGCCGCTCACGGCGTAGCCCGCGCCGTAGCGCTTGGTAAGGCCTTTAGCCTCGATGACCATGTCGCTCATCGCCGGCCAAACCGCGAAACGGCCCCCACCATTATCAGCAACGCCGCACCGATGATGCCGATGCCGGCGATACCCCAAACGGTCGAGGTCGTGACGGTAACGCGGAAATTTGCCGTACCGGTCTCGCCACGGGCGGAGGCAGTCAGCGCGGCGGCGTAATCGCCGGCGATCGCCTTGTTCGGAGGGGTGATTAGCGCCTGCACCTCTTTGTGTTCATTAGGCGCGATACGATCGATGGTTTTCGGAACGAACGCGACTTTCCAGCCGTTTGGCGCGGTGCCCGACAGCTCAATGTTGTCGGCCGGCGCGGTGCCGGTATTGGTCACCGTCACTGGGACCGAGGCTTCCTTGCCGGCGGTCGCGCGCGCGCTGAGCAGGCCTTCGCGGCCGGCCAGCGTGAGCTTAGGCTGGCCGGTGATATCGAGCGCTACCTTGGCGCTGGCGCGCGCATCCTCGGCAGCGATACGCACCGTCACCGGATAATGACCGGCATCAACGGTGTCGGGCGGGCTGACCTTCAGCTTGACGTCCTTGGTCTTGCCGGCATCGACCGGAATCGCCGTGAGCTGCTGCGAGCCATAGGCTTCGGTGAACGAGGTGTCGAAATTGCGCGGCGCGTCGGCGGCGAGACTGACCAGAAGCTTCTTGCCGCTGTCGTTTTTGACCGTAAGCGTGTATTCGAACGTCGAGCGGGCCGCGCCGCGCAGCTCTGGCAATTGCGACTGCAAGGCGAGTTTGGCGGGCAAGTCCTTGGCGAGTGTGACCGCCACCGGCAGCGTGATATGCGCGTTGCCGCCGTCGGCGCTCACCGTCAGCGTATGGGTGCCGATTTGCGCGTTCTTCGGCACGTCGAGCCGCAGATCAAGCGACACACTGTCATCGGTCGCCGGCATGGCCGCCGCGATCGGCTGACCGCCGCCGAGCAATGTCGCGGTCCAGCCCTGCGGCACCCCCGTGACCGAGAGCGACAACCGCTCTGGCGCAACGTCGTAGTCTCGAAGCTTTAAGTTTAGCGTCGAGGTGGTGCCGGGCTGCACCGTGACCGCCGGATAGTCAGTCAGCAGATAAAGACCCTTGATGTCGCGACTGGCATCGGCAGCAATAGCAGGCGCGGCAAGCGCGAGCAGTGCGGCAATGATGGCTGGACAATATTTAAGCATGGCGAGCGCCTCCGTGCGGGCCCTCCCCACGAGAGGTCCCACCGCTTCGCCGCCCCCGAAATGGAAACACAGCCTAGGCTGTGCAAGTGACGCGGGGCTTGTTGCTCACAATCTTGACAAATTTTGGACAGCGGCGACCGACGGCTGCCGCGAGCTTCGAAGAACCGCTTCAGACCTTGCGTACGGTCGGCCAATCCACTTCGTCCTCGGCCAGCACCCAGGGCTCTTTAATGCCGGCCTCGTACCATTCGCGCCAAGCCGGCAGCGCCATTACCGCGTCCATATAGGCGTGCGTGCCCGCGCCGACCTCGACGCCGTAAGTATGCAGGCGCGACACCACCGGCGCATACATGGCGTCGGCGGCGCCAAAGCGGCCAAACAGGAAAGGTCCGCCCTGACCGAAGCGGGCGCGGCAACCGCTCCAGATTTCTTCGATGCGGCGCAGATTGGCCGTGGCCTCGTCCGTCAGTTCGCGCTTGATCACCGGACGCCACATGTTCATCGGCAATAAGCGGCGCAGCGGCAAAAACCCCGCATGCATCTCACTGGCGATGGCGCGCGCGTGCGCCCGCGCCGCGGCGTCGGCCGGCCAAAATCCGGCGTCCTGGAACTTCTCCGCCAGATATTCGAGGATCGCCAGCGATTCCCAGACTTGCACACTGCCGTCGATGAGTACCGGCACCTTGCCGGTACCCGACACAGCGCCGACGCGCGCCTTGAAGTCCGTCGCGTCGAGCGAAATCACGATTTCCTCAAACGCGATGCCCGCCGCTTTCATGGCGATCCATGGCCGCATCGACCAGGAGGAATAGTTCTTGTTGCCGATGATTAGTTTCAGCGCCATGACCTGCGTTCCATTTTAAACACGATGGTCATGGTCGGAAGAGCCGCCCCCTGCGACAAGCAAATAATTGTCATGGCCATGAGCAAGCCGGTGAATGAATCCTATGCTGTCTTGACTTCGCCCGGCTTACCTTCTGGCGCCTCGACCGGGCCGCCCAGCTTCTTCCAGGCGCTAAAACCGCCTTCGATATGAGCCACGGGTTTGAGCCCCATGCTCTGCGCGGTCTGCGCGGCCAGCGCCGAGCGCAAGCCGCCAGCGCAAAAAAACACGAAGCGCTTGTCCTGCGCGAAGGCCGGTTTGTGATAGGGGCTGGCCGGGTCGATCCAGAATTCCAGCAGGCCGCGCGGGCAATGCAAGGCGCCGGGCACTTTGCCCTCGCGCTGCAATTCGCGGATATCGCGGATGTCGACCAACACCACGTCGTCGCGGCCGATGAGCTTGATCGCCTCCTCGGCCGGCACGGTCTCGACCGCGCTATTGGCGGCGTCGACCAAGGCTTTGTATCCGGTGGTGATGGTCTGCGGCATGGATATCTCCTTGTGTTTCGATGGTGGCAGACCACGGGCGGACGCTCAAGCTGACGGTTGAAGCGGCAGCTCGGCTGGGTTCTCGGGCCGCTGGAACTGGCGCTCACCATGATTGTGATATGGCGGCGTCAGTTTATCTCCGACGCGCGCCAAGCCTTCGACGCCGAGATTATGGATGCGGTGAGCGCGAAGCCGAAACGGCGGGCGGCTACCCCGTCCCCAACAAAACGGCGATAGTCGCCACGATCAACACCGCGATGCAGGCGGCGACCACGGTCACGATGCGCTCGCCCCAATTGAGATGCAGACCGGTAGCGGCCTCGCCGACGATCCGCTTTGCTGACACAACTGTAGAATGCGTGCCGAATGCCATGGGCCGCCCCCTCAAAGGTGGCATCGCGTAACCGCGATGGTGCACGAGTACGCAAACGCGGACTCGGGCGCACGAATCGCCCTGAACCGGTTCATAATATCACAGTTTTATGGCCGACCTTTTCATGAAAGGCCGGCGGCAATCAGCGCTTTTTCTTCCATTCTTCGTAGCGCTTTTTGTTCTCGTCGTTGGGCGGGTAGAGGCCAGGCAGCTTGGCACCCTTCTCGACTTCCTGCACCAGCCAGGTTTCCATGAGTTCGTGCTCGGCGCCCTCGCTGGCGACGAAATCGGCGAGCGCGGCCGGAATCACCACCGCGCCGTCGTCATCGGCAACGATGATGTCGTCCGGAAAAATCGCGCAGCCGCCGCAGCCGATCGGCTCGTTCCAGCCGACGAAAGTGAGCTGGTTGACCGAGGCCGGCGCCGCCACGCCCGCGCACCAGACCGGCAGGCCGGTGCCGATGACGCCGTGCTTGTCGCGCATCACGCCATCCGTGATCAGCGCGGTGACTCCGCGTTTGACCATGCGCATGCACAAGATGTCGCCGAAAATGCCGGCACCGGTGACGCCCATGGCATCGGCGACAACCACACAGTTTTCCGGCATGGCTTCGATCGCGCCACGGGTGGAGATCGGTTTCGACCAGCTTTCCGGCGTCGCCAGATCCTCGCGCACCGGCACGAACCGCAAAGTGAAGGCGGGCCCGACCACGCGCCTGCCGGAAAAACCGAACGGCATGGCGCCCGCCATCCAGGAATGGCGAATACCTTTCTTCAGCAGCATGGTGGTGATTGTGCCGGTGGTTACGTTACGCAGCGTTTCGAGCGTGGAAGTCATGATTCCTCACGCGGGTTCCAAACCGAGCCGCTCGTCGCGGCGGCGCAGATAGGCGACGAACGGGGTTGCCATCAGAACCATCCAGAGCTTG
>Ga0134126_10009737_pt1 | contig 12110 bp, 7 predicted proteins | sample KB31752_FD_96881 | JGI IMG/M metagenome (GOLD analysis project Ga0134126, IMG submission 96881) | Terrestrial soil microbial communities with excess Nitrogen fertilizer from Kellogg Biological Station, Michigan, USA - KB3-175-2 | ecosystem: Environmental > Terrestrial > Soil > Unclassified ...
CATTCCAGCCGGTGTCGAACTCATCGCGTATGCCGATAGTGAGCGTCACGTTGGAGCGAAAGTGTATGGCATCCTGTACAAACCACGCGCCGTAGAGGGATCGCCAGGTGAGAGGCGTCGGAGAGGGATCGAAGAGCAGACTGCCGATCGTGCCCTGAAGAAATGTTTGCAGACTGGTGAAGGTCGCCTGTCCATACTGGCTGAGCGCCAGTTCCTCGTTCGATTGGAGCGGCTGCAGCCAGACTCCGCCGGTGATCCGATGACGGCCGTGTATCCAGAAAATATTGTCTGAGTAGTGCAGAAGGTTGCGTGTCAGGTGCAGATTACTGCCGTTGTTGCTGCCGGCCAGACCGAGCTGTGCGGTAGGGTTCGACGCCGCGCTCCCGCCGACAACGATGGCGCCCAGGGGATGTCCCTGAAGAAATCCCGTCTCTCCGGCCGCGGGGGTGCCGGGCGTCGGTTCGCCGGTAAAGAAATAGCCGGCGCGCGAATACCCGAGACGAATCGTGTTAACAAGCGCGGGCGTGTACGTGTGTGTCTCCTCGATGCTCGCCACCTGCTCGCGAAGAGTGTCGAAATCCGCGCTGTACATATTGGTGCTCGTGGGTGTGAAGGCTCGGCTGTCGTCGACGGTGTAGACCGCATTGAGCGAATCGGCGTTCGAAAACACCTGATCGAAACGAATTGTGCCAAAGGTATCCCGAATCGTCTGGAGCGGATTGTTCAGAGCTTCGCCGATTCCGCCGAAATCGGGAGCGCCGGGTGTCGGCGTAGGCCACGAATCGATCAATGGCGATACGCCAATGAATGACAGCCCGTTGGCGCAGTTCGCTGGCGTGGGTGTCACCAGACCGCAGGGCAGGTAACCGGCGCGGGCATTATTGTCCGGCACCAGATCGACGCCGGTTTGATGCAGATGCTGAAGAAGCTGTTCGAAGTTGCCGAAGGCGAAAGTTTTGTTCTTGCGGATGGGGCCGCCGATCGAAGCCCCGAACTGATTACGCGCAAACCCCGGAACCGAGGCGCCATCGAAGAAGTTCCGTGAGTCGAGATCGTTGTTGCGGAGAAATTCGTAGAGCGAACCATGGAGCTGATTCGTGCCGGCACGAGTGACAATCACGACCTGCGCGCCGGGATGTTTGCCGTATTCCGCGCTATAGGAGTCGGTCAGAAGATTGAATTCGCGGACCGCGTCAACGCCGAGCAACTGCTGGCTGACGCCGCCGGGCTGCATGTTGTTCTCAGCCGCGCCCGTGAATTCGATGCCATTCAAGAGGTAGAGATTCTGCTGCGGACGATTCCCCGCAACAACAAAATTGTTTCCGGACGTGGAGTTCGAAACGCCGACACCGCCAGTCTTCATCGATGTAAAATTCACGACGCCCGGGTTGAGCAGCATGAGTTCGTCGAAGCTGCGCCCGTTCAGCGGAAGCTCGCCGATTTCGCGTTCGCCCACAAGGCCTGAACTCGCCGTATTGTCGAGGCTGACCATGGCGGCATCGGCGTTTACCGTTATGGCGAGCGAGGCCTTGCCGATTTCCAGCCTGATGTCTGCCGCGGCGCTTTCGTTCACCGCCAATTCGATGCCGGTGCGCACGCCGTCGCGGAAACCGGACTTCACCGCGTGAACCTCATAGCGGCCGATGGGCAGAGCCGGGAACCGATAGAGGCCCGCGTTGTCCGTGACTGCTTTCCGGATAGCGCCGGTGTCTGCGCTGACGAGCGCGATCGCCGCGCCCGTAACGGCGCTGCCGGAAGGATCTGTGACGGAACCCGAAAGAGCCGCCGACGGTTGAGCCACAATCGGTATTGCGGCGAGAAGAGAAAGTACAATGAATCTGAAGAAAGACATACCTGTATACACGTCAGTGTATCGTAAACATTACAATGCCTGACACGACTCAACCGGAAACCCTGAATTGTCTGGCGGAATTACGTCGCAGCCGTGGTCTGTCCGCCGCGGCGCTGGCCACGGCCGTTGGCGTCAGCCGCCAGACAATCTACGCAATGGAAGCGGGCACTTACGTGCCGAACACAACGGTGGCGCTGCGCCTCGCGCGCACGTTGGAATCCAGCGTAGAGGATTTGTTTTCACTTTCTTCCGTTCCTGCTCGTGAATCCCCCCAGCGGGCCGTGACCGTTCTGCCGGATGCGGAGGCTTTGGAGTTCGGGCAGCCGCTGCAGTTATGCCGCGTCGATAATCGCCTGATGGCTTCGCCGCCATCCCCCATCCCGTGGTCTCTGCCCCCGGCTGACGCGATCTCCGCGGAAAAAAACACCGCGCGCGTCTTTCACCCGGAGATGGACTTTCGTAACCGCATACTCATCGCGGGATGCGACCCGGCGATTTCCGTGCTGGCCCGCGATATGCGGAAATCCGGCATCGAGCTGATTCTTGCGCACCGCAACAGTACGAAGGCTCTGCAATTGCTGAAGACGGGTGCGGTACACGTCGCAGGCACTCATCTGCGCGATGAAGAGACGGGCCAGTCGAATATTCCGGCCATCCGCCAGACCTTTCGCGGAAAGAATGCCGAAAATGAAGTTGCTGTGATCGCCTTTGCGGAATGGGAAGAAGGAATTCTCACGGCAAGCGGAAATCCGAAGAACATCCGGGGCGTCGCGGATCTGGCGCGTGCCGGCCGAGGCGCCATGTCTGTTTCCTTCGTGAATCGGGAGCCGGGTTCGGGCAGTCGGCGATTGCTTGACGCGCAGATCGCGAAGCTGCGGATTGAGCCGAAACGGATTCGCGGATACAACAGCATCGCAGCGGGACACCTTGCGGCGGCCTGGGAAGTCCACAGAGGTGCGGTGGACTGCTGCCTCGCGACGCGCGCGGCAGCGCGGCTTTTCGGTCTCGGATTCGTGCCGTTGATGAGCGAGCGTTACGACCTTGCAATCCGCCGCCGTCATCTCGAGCTACCGGCGATACAGATGCTGATCGATACGCTCAACCGGTCGGCATTCCGGCGCGAACTGGAGAGCGTTGGCGGCTGCGATACGCGCGTTTCGGGCACGCGAATATTGTGATTTCATTGTGCGGAATTGGTTGGCGGTTGGATGTGCCGGGAAGTCGCCCGTGACCACAGGAGACGTCACCTTTGTGAGCAAAAGATATCTGGCTGAACGGCGAGCCTCTCCCTGCTTTCCCACAAACCTTTTGCGGACGCTCAAGTCGGAATTCGTGCACAACAGCCTGGGTCGCCGTACCATGGTTCTTTCCCCCTGAATGCCTGAACTGAAATCCCTTTCACCTGAAATTCTTCTTCACATCGCTCAAACTCTGCAGGTCCCGTTAAAAGGGCTCGTCGCAACTATCGAGCTTCTCGACGAAGGCGGCACCGTGCCCTTCATCGCCCGCTATCGGAAAGAAGCGACCGGCAATCTGGATGAAGTCCAGATACGCGCCATCGAAGAGAAGCTTGCCTGGTTCCGCGAACTCGAAGATCGACGCGAAACTGTTCTCCGAACCATTGAAGAGCAGGGCAAGCTGACCGACGAACTGCGCGCCCGCATCCTGGCCACACTCGACAAGAGCGAACTCGAAGACCTCTACCTGCCCTATAAACCGAAGCGGCGTACCAAGGCAACCATCGCCCGCGAGAAAGGCCTGGAGCCGCTCGCTCTGTATCTGTGGAGGCAGGAAGCCGCTGCCCAGTCGCTCCTCGAATTCGCCGCGACTTTCGTCTCCGCTGAAAAGGGTGTCGCCAACATAGACGAGGCGCTCGAAGGAGCCCGCCACATTGTTGCCGAAATGATCTCGGAGGAAGCTGGCCTCCGCAAGGCGCTCCGTCAAATGATGTTCGAAGAAGGCGTAATCGTAGCGGGGAAATCGGAAGGTGCGGTCGATGAGCAGGAGAAGTTCAAAATGTATTACGAGTACCGCGAACCGGTGGCGAAAATTCCATCGCATCGCATGCTCGCAATCCGCCGCGGTGAGACCGAAAGCATCCTCTATTTCACGATCGACCTGAATGCCGAGCGTCCGCTCCTCTATCTGAAAAGCCAGATCCTGAAGCAGCCTGGCGACTGGACACCTCAGCTCGAACTGGCGATTCAGGATTCCTGGAAGCGTCTGCTCAATCTGTCTATCCAGTCCGAAACCCGTCTCGAGTTAAAGACCAGAGCCGATGCCGAAGCCATACGGGTGTTCCGCGAGAATATGGAAAATCTGCTGCTCGCGCCTCCCGCGGGCCAGATTGCGGTGCTGGGGCTCGACCCTGGAATTCGAACCGGCTGCAAGATTGCCGTTGTCGATGAAACCGGCAAATTTCTCGATCACAGCGTGATCTATCCTCACCAGCCGAAGAATGATGTCGCCGGATCTTCGCGCATCCTCAAAGAATTGATGGCGAAGTACAACGTGAAAGCGATCGCGATCGGCAACGGCACTGCGTCGCGCGAAACTGATGCCTTGGTTCGCGATTTCTTCCGTCAGGAAGGGCTGACCGACGCGTTCAGCGTGACCGTAAATGAATCGGGCGCTTCCATTTACTCCGCCTCGGACATCGCGCGTCAGGAATTTCCCGATCTCGATCTTACGGTTCGCGGCGCCATCTCGATTGCGCGCCGGCTGCAGGACCCTCTCGCAGAGCTGGTAAAAATAGATCCCAAATCCATCGGAGTGGGCCAGTATCAGCACGATGTCGATCAGACTCTGCTGCAGAAATCTCTTGAGGCCGTGATCGAAAGTTGTGTGAACCGCGTGGGAGTCGATCTGAACACCGCATCGTGGGCTCTGCTTCGCTACGTGGCCGGTATCAGCGAACGCACCGCGCAGAAGATCGTGGAATACCGGAACGATCACGGAAAATTTCGCTCGCGCGTGGAAATCTCAGCGGTCTCCGGAATCGGCCCGAGAACGTTCGAGCAGGCAGCAGGATTTCTCCGCATTCGCGGCGGCGACAATCCGCTCGACTCCACCGCCGTGCATCCGGAGTCGTACCCGCTAGTGGAGCAGATCGCGAAGACGCTGAACATTTCCGTGCCTGAAGTGATTGGCAAACCTGAGCTTCTCAGCAGCGTGAAGAAAGCAGATCTGGCCGCGGGTGTCTACACCCTGAATGACATTCTGGAAGAACTGAAGAAGCCCGGTCGCGATCCGCGCGACAAATTCGTCGCACCGAAGTTCGATGACGACGTGAAAGAACTGGCCGATCTGAAGCCGGGGATGCCTCTCGAAGGTGTGGTGACCAACGTGACCAAGTTCGGCGCGTTCGTCGACATCGGAGTGCATCAGGACGGCCTGGTCCACATCAGCGAGCTTTCCAACCGCTACATCAAAGAGCCCTCGGAAGCGGTCAAAGTGGGGCAAATTGTGAAAGTTCAGGTGCTGACTGTGGATGTGAAAAACAAACGCATCGCACTTTCGATCAAGGCTCTGCTGCCTCCGGGGCAGAGACCGGCTCACCGGTCGGCCGCGCCTCCCGCGCCCAAACCCGAGGTTCGTCTTGACGAAAAGATCTCAGCTCTGGCGGACAAGTGGAAACGCCGCTGAAAAACCTGGTTGTTCCCCGGGGTCCGTTCCCCGGGGTCCGTTCCCTGGCGTTCCTTCCGCGTGCTCGATCGTCAGCTACTGCAAACGAGGCGATCGTGTTCAGCTCCCCGCCCGCTTCCTCAGCGCGACACGCGGGACGGTTGGAGCAACGATTCTCATTCATTACAGGGCGATACGATTGAAGGGTTGCTCTCTGCAGTAATCACCATCGTTACGGGTTACACGCTTGCTGTTCGATGAACTAAAGGACATTCAGCGCGAATTCGGCTATCTCCCTGCGGCGAAGCTAAATGATCTCGCTGCCCGGAAGCAGATACCGCTGCATCGGGTCCATGAAGTCGCCAGCTATTATCCATTTTTTTATCTCCAACCGCAGCCAAAGGTCACCGTCGGCGTGTGCGGAGATCTGAGCTGCCACCTGCGTGGGGCCGACAGGCTTTTTCAGCATCTGAAACAGCGATTCGCGGCAGGAGGAGCGAGCATCGCGGTGCGCGAAATCTCCTGCCCGGGCCGATGCGACAGTGCTCCCGCAATCTCGATTAACCATGTGATCGTCACCGGCGCCGGGATGCAGGATGCCGAGAATCTGATCGCGCTCGCTCTCACCGGGGTGAATTCGCCGCACCTGCCAAAGGAAATGCCGGCTGTCCGGCTTGCCTCTGATCCCTATGCCGGCAATGAGCCGTACGGCGTGCTTCGCGAAATCGTCTCATCCGGAAATGCGGGCGCCATTACGCGTGAGCTCAGAGCCGCTGGACTCTGCGGCATGGGCGGTGCCGGCTTTCCCGCGTACATCAAATGGGAAATCGTGCGGGATGCGCCAGGCACCCCGAAATACGTGGTCTGCAACGCCGATGAAAGTGAACCGGGCACAATCAAGGATCGCTATATACTGGACCACCTGCCACACCTCGTGATCGAGGGGATGATTCTCGCGGCTCTCGCAACTCGTGCGAGTCACGGGTACATTTACATCCGGCACGAGTACGAGGAGCAGGCAAAGGTGCTGCAGGCCGAACTCGAGCGATGCCGGCGCAACAACCTCCTAGGGGATTCCATCCTGAACAGCGGCCTCGCCTTCGATATTGAGATTTTTGTCAGTCCGGGTGGTTATATTTGCGGAGAAGGCAGCGCGCTTCTGGAGGCGCTCGAAGGCAAGCGCGCCGAACCCCGCAATCGCCCCCCGAATTCCGCAACACACGGGCTTTGGCAAAAGCCAACGGTCCTGAATAACGTCGAGACGTTTGCTATCGTCCCGCAGATCCTCGCAATGGGAGCGGAGCGTTACAAATCACAGGGCAGAAACGGAGCCTCCGGGCTGAAATTCGTCGCCGTCACAGGCGACGTTCGCCAGCCCGGTGTTTTCGAAATTCCCATGGGCACGCCAGCTTCAGAACTCATCATGAATCTGGCGGGAGGCCCCTTGCCGGATAGCTCCGTCAAGGCGTTCGCTCCCTCCGGAGCCGCATCCGGATTTTTGCCCGCTTCCATGATGGATGTAGCGCTCGATTTTCGGTCCATGGCCGCGGCCGGATCGATGCTGGGGTCGGGCGCAATCGTCGTGCTGAGTGAAAAACGCTGTATGCTCGATATGGCGCTGAACGCGGTGAAATTTTTCCGTAATGAATCCTGCGGCAAGTGCGTTCCCTGCCGGATCGGGTCCCAGAAGCTGGTGGATCTCCTGACCGGGTGGACAAAGGGCGTCACCGCCGCGTCCGATCGCGATCTCATCCGGGAACTTTCTGAAGGGCTGAAGCTCACGTCGATCTGCGGACTGGGGCAATTTATTCCTTACCCCATTGAAACCGTACTGCGATATTTTTCCGATGAAGTGAATGCCCACATTGTGGAGAAACGGTGTCCTGCCGGTGTATGCCCCATGCACAGATCTTCTGCGAGGGCGCGGGAAATCTGATGAATCCCGACGGAACCATTACACTCACGATCGATGGTCAGGCGGTCACGGTGGACCCGGGCACTACTGTTTTCGACGCGGCTCGTATGGCCGGGATTGCGATACCCGTCCTCTGCCACCAGCAGAACGAAAGGCCGGTGGGCGTCTGCCGCGTCTGCTGTGTCGATACAGGCGAGCGAACTCTGACAGCGGCCTGTACGCGCGCGGCGCAGGACGGAATGAACGTGATCACAAACTCGGATCGGGTTCGCTCCGCGCGGCATACATTGATCGAGCTGCTGATGGCCGATCATCCCTCGCCTTGCGCCCGCCAGAGCCAATCGCACGATTGCGAACTGGAGGGGTTAGCCGCCGCCGAAAAAATTACCGGGGTTCGCTATCCGAAAAAGAAGACGTCTCGCGGAAAAGACAATTCGTCGTTCGTAATTCAGGTGGATCATGATGCCTGTATTCTTTGTGATCGCTGTGTGCGCGGTTGCAATGAAATCCGCCATAACGACGTTCTCGGACGCATGGGGAAGGGCTACACTTCGGCCATCGCGTTTGACCTGAATCTGCCCATGGGCAACTCATCCTGCGTCTCCTGCGGTGAGTGCATGGTTTCATGCCCCACCGGCGCCCTGACGAATAAGGGCGTCGTGGATACGGTTCTTCCAGGCGATGCAGTCGATACTGAGGTCCTGCTGCGCCTTCCGTATTTTCAGGAGATCTCCGGCACATTCCTGAATCTCAACCGCAATGCGGTCAGATTCCGGAATTTCAAAGCCGGCGATGTGATCTGCAGGGAAGGGGAATACGGTTCCACCGCTTTTTACATCGTGAAGGGCAAGGCCTCTGTTCATATCAATACGCCGATGGCGCATGTCAGCACGAAAGGCGGTGCTACCGGATTCTTCAGCAAACTCACCAGCTATCTGACAAGCGATTCCGATTCGCCGCGCAACGCGGATGAATCGCGATCTGTTCCAAAGCCGCTCGCCATGCTCGAAGCCGGCGATCTTTTCGGCGAAATGACGTGCATGAGCCTCTATCCGCGCTCGGCCACGATTGTGGCGGCGGACGATTGCGTGATGATTGAGATGCTGCGCAACGTGCTCGATATCATGCTGCGGAACAAGACGCTTCGCAGTCGGCTCGATTCCAGCTATCGCAAGCGGGCGCTCGAAGATCACCTGCGCAGCGTTCCGCTCTTCTCCTCACTCAGCGGCGAATTCATCGATCGTCTTCGCGACCGCGTCGAGCTGCTGCGCTTCAACCGGAATGAAGTCATCTGCAGACAGGGCGATCCGGTCGACCGGTTCTATCTGGTCCGCATTGGTTTTGTGAAGATCACCGAATCGCATCCCGGCGGCGATCTCGTCCTCGCCTATCTCGGCAAGGGCGATTACTTCGGCGAAATCGGGCTGCTTCAGGGTGGCCTCCGGACCGCGACCGTAACGGCTCTCGATCACGTGGAGCTCGTCTCCATCGATGTCGGAGACTTCCACGCGATGCTGGAGCTGTTTCCCGATATCCGGCACGGTTTGCAGGCGATCGGCGACAGCCGTTTGCGGCAGAACCGCGGTCATCGGACAGCTGCAGAGAGCGTGCCGCTGAACGAATTCCTCGATCAGGGCCTGATGGAAGCCAATAGTCTTCTGCTGCTGGATCTCGAAAAATGCACGCGCTGCGATGCCTGTGTCCGTGCATGTTCGGATGCTCATGATGGCGTCACGCGATTAATTCGGGAAGGTCTGCGCTACCAGAATTATCTTGTCGCCACCTCCTGCCGCCAATGTCGCGATCCCCTTTGCATGGTGGGCTGCCCCGTAGGCTCCATCCGCCGCCGGGAAACTCTTGAGGTTGTCATTGAAGACTGGTGCATTGGCTGTGGACTCTGCGCGGAAAACTGCCCCTACGGGAACATCAGCATGCATCCATTCCCGTCCCCGGCGAGCGTGGTGGAGCAGGGAAGCATTACCAAAGCGGTGATGCAGTACAAAGCAACCTCCTGCGATCTCTGCATGGATCACGCCGAACCCAGCTGCGTCTATGCGTGTCCGCATGACGCGGCCCATCGGGTCGATCCCAACGAGTTCTTCCGGTTGTCTGAACTGCGTTGACCGATGCGCATCGATTCCACACATCGTCCCTGGTTTTGGGCGACGCTCACCGCGCTTGCGGCGCTGACGGGTTCGTACATTCTTTACGGCGCAATGTCCGGTGGCGAGCGAAGCGGCGGCAGTGTTCCCGGCCTTCTCTACGGAATCGCGGGATATGGGCTGATGATCTATGCCGCTCTCCTCGGGGTTCGTAAAAAAGTGCCGGTGTGGCGGGTAGGCCGGGCGCAAACCTGGATGCGCGGGCATCTCTGGCTCGGCTTCCTCACGCTCCCTCTGATTCTGTTTCACTGCGGCTTCGTCTGGAAAGGCCCGTTGGCTTCCGTGCTGATGATCCTTCTGTTTGCCACCGTGGGGAGTGGCGTCCTTGGAGCCGCTCTGCAGCATTTCATTCCGTCGATGATGACGCGCGCCGTTCCTCTCGAAACGATTTACGAAGAGATTCCGCATATCCGCCGCCAACTCTGTGAGGAGGCCGATGCGCTGGCCGGATCCATTGCAGGCACGGAAAACGAGGACAGCTTTCTGGTAGAACTCGAGCCTGACGCCCGCGCCGGCTTTCTTGCTGTCTACAGAAATTCGATTCGATCCGCGCTGGCGCCGGAAATCGGGAGGAAAGAGAAACGCACGGTCGAAAATTTCGAAAATGTGTTCGACTCGCTGCGAAAAATGCTGCCTGTCACGGCGCATCCGATGCTCGCCGAACTGGAGAGCATCTGTGAGGAAGAACGGCAGCTTCGTCTTCAGAAGCGCGTCTATCTGTGGCTGCACGGATGGCTTCTGGTTCATGTTCCGCTTTCCCTGGCGCTGATTGTTCTGGGCGCGATCCATGCGGTGATGGCGCTGCGGTACTGACCCATGCCTGGATTTCCCCGAAAGCCGCGCACCACGAAAGCCCGCGCGCAGCGGATTGACCGCCAGTATTTCCTCCGCACGTTTGCCCTGCAGCGATGGCGGTGGATCCTGACCGCCGCCGTCATCGCGCCGGGGCTCATCTGGCTCGGCTTCCACACCGCCGTACGGGACAACTCGGTCTATACCGCTGGAGCATTGACGCCTGGCCACGCTCTCCTGAATCGCAAATGCGGCGTGTGTCATACCGGAAGCGGCTTCACCGCCAGAGTCGCGGATAGCTCCTGCACTGCATGCCACAACAATGGGATTCACCAGGTCAACCAGACTTTCACGCCGCGTTGCATCGATTGCCATCGGCAACACACGGGAGGAACTCTGGCGGAGATTGGCGACCGCCAGTGCACCACTTGTCACGGCAGCCTTCAGACAAAAACCGGCGACCTGAAAGGTGCCGTTCATGTCCATTCCTTCGCGACGGACCATCCTGAGTTCTCAACCCGTACCGGCGCCGTGAAAGATCCAGGCACCATCCCTTTCAGTCACGCGGTCCATATGAAGAAAGATCTTCGAAGCATCGCCGGCGACGTGACGCTTGCCTGCTCCGATTGCCATCAGGCGGGGGACGCGGCGCCGGACAAGCTCCGGATGAAACCGGTCAATTATTACGATCATTGCTCGAAGTGCCATCCCCTCACTTTCGATCCGGAATTCAGCGAACAGGTCCCCCACAAAGATCCCGCGGTGGTTCACGAATTCCTGACCCGCAAATTCAGCGAGTGGATCGCTGTTCATCCCGAAGAATTACGAACCGCTTCTTCCCCGTCCCGTATTCCGGCCGCGGCTCCCGCCGCTTCACCGCGCACGCCTGCGGCCTGGGTTTCGCAACGGGTGGATCAGGCGGAAAAACTTCTGCGCGTGAAGACTTGCAAAGAGTGCCATGATCTTCCGCCAGCCGATCGGGAAATTCCGGTCCTCGCTAAAGCGCAGATCAGGACGCGCTGGCTTCAGCACAGTGAGTTCGATCATTCAGCGCACCAGATGCTGGTCTGCGAAAGCTGTCACAAAAATGCGCGCAAAAGCGAAAAGACTTCAGACGTGCTGATTCCCGGCATCGCCGTTTGCCGCAATTGCCACATTCCGGGCAGGCAGGATGCCGCCCGCGCCAACTGCGCCGAGTGCCATCTTTATCACGATCCCGCCCAACGCAAAACTCCACAGGGGCGCTTTACTTTAGATCAGGTCTCGGCAATCCACTAAAGCAGGCCTTCCGCTCAATGTCACTTAGTTTTCGTCGGATACAAGGTGGGGCAGGCAATCTCGCCTGCGGACCGGCTTTCCAGCCGGTCCAGCCGCCCGAAAAGCGGCCTTTTCTGTTTTTTCGATAGCCACAACCGAGGCGGCGATGAGTGTCAGACCGGCGAAAAACAAGTGGCGTTAGGCCTTCGGCGCGCTTTCGTCTTACTTCAGACCGTCAGCGACACTATAAAACTTCCCCGTCGCCGGATGAATATAAAGCTCACGTGCCTCCGCAAAATTAAACGGCCGCGCTCCTCTTCGATTGAACACGGATAACTGATTCCCGCTCTCGTCTGCGGCCCGATCGCGATCGATGCCGCGCGAAACCATCAGAGCCGGACCCGCCGTCGGGTACGTCGCAATGAGCTTCGGTGTCGGGCGCGGACTGAACCCGGCGAAATCCGGATTGTCGCCGGGGCTGAAAATCTGCACAACCCGCATCCCGTTC
>Ga0134126_10009739_pt1 | contig 12109 bp, 13 predicted proteins | sample KB31752_FD_96881 | JGI IMG/M metagenome (GOLD analysis project Ga0134126, IMG submission 96881) | Terrestrial soil microbial communities with excess Nitrogen fertilizer from Kellogg Biological Station, Michigan, USA - KB3-175-2 | ecosystem: Environmental > Terrestrial > Soil > Unclassified ...
GCCGACTTTGGCCATCGCGTCATCGAGCTGGGTATCGCCCGCTTCGAAAACGGGAAGCTCGTCGCCCAATACGAGCAACTGATCGATCCCCAGCGGCGCATCAGCGCCGGCGTCACCGCGCTCACCGGCATCTCCAACGCGATGGTGACAGGCCAGCCAACCTTCTCCGATCAACTCCCGGCTGCAATGAAGCTGCTCGAAGGCGCGGCAATCATCGGGCACAACATCCGCTTCGATCTATCGTTTTTGCGCAAGGAATTCCGTCGATGCAAGCTGGATATTGTGTCGGCTCTGTCCAGCGCGCCGGTTCTGGATACGGTGCGGATCGCGCGCCGGCGGTTTGGTCGCGGCGGAAATGCGTTGCAACGCCTCGCGCCGCGATTAGGCATCACTCCCACCGCCGCCCATCGCGCGCTGGCCGATGCGCTAACTACCGCCTACGTCTTTGAAAAGATGATGGAGGCGGCCAAGGGTTGGAACACCTGCCTATGCGATGCTTATATGGAGCAAGGCGGGCCAATGGGCCTGCTGCCGGCGAATCCGCGCGAAAGCCTTCTTCCGCTGGAGTTGGAAGAGGCTCTCGAACAGCGCTGCCCGGTCATTATGGAATACTTGGATAGCCGGCAGAATCGCACGCAGCGAAAGATCGACCCGTTGCATATTCTTCGTCGCAAGGGGGAGCTGATTCTGGTGGCGCATTGTCACTTGCGCAATGATCGGAGGACGTTTAGACTGGAGCGCATTGTGAGGATGATTAGGTTCGAAGAGTCCTCTGGAATGCGCGAAGCCGCAAGCGGCGAGACCGTGGCTTTGGAAGCACAGTTGGAAATATCGAACAACGTCCCGGTTCAGACTGCGCCGTCTGAAGTTCCGGAATCAACGGTCGTGCAGCCAATGCTCTTTCCGGCAACCGAGCAATCCTGAATTTCTTTGACAAATTCGCCTATAATCACCCTCTCATGGCAACACGCCCGCGCCTGACACAGTTAGGATCAAAATCGATTCTGTCGCCAAAGCAGATCGATGAGCCGCGCTCGATTCTGGAAGCATTTGAGAATCCGCGCGTCGATCGGGATTATCAGATTGAATTCGTCTTCCCCGAATTCACCAGCGTCTGCCCGGTGACCGGCCAGCCCGATTTCGCGACCATCATTGTTCGTTATGTGCCGGATCGACTCTGCGTCGAGATGAAGAGCCTGAAGCTCTATTACTTTTCGTATCGCAACAAGGGGATTTTTTACGAAGCGGTCACCAATACGATTCTGGATGATCTGGTCGCAGTTTTGAAACCAAGGCGAATGACGGTCATCGGGCAATTTGCCGTGCGGGGCGGCACGGCCGGTACCATCACTGCCGAATATGAGGCACCGACGCGTCGGTCTAACGGCAGAATCCGCTGAGCCGATTAACCCCGACGCTGAGATTGTCCAACCCTTCACTGCTATACTTGGCGACTCATGTCAGTGGCTCAACTGGAACGCACTTTGCGCGACCTGAAGCGTGTTGGAACGCTGATCAAGGATCGCGGCTATCGCCAAATCTGGCGCTTCGAGCAGGATGGCAAGGCCTATTACCTTAAATTCTATCACCGTCACGGCTTTCGCGACCGCTTCCGCCGATTCTTTCGCGGAAGCCCCGCCATGGCCGAGTTCACCAAGCTCCAATGGCTGCAGCGCGCCCAGATTCCCGCGCCCCGCGCAATCGCGACATTGATGGGCTATCGACTGGGGCGCGATCAAGGCGACGCGGTCCTTCTTGAAGCGATCGAACCCGCCATTCAGCTCGACCAGCGTTTCAATCAGCTCGAACTTCAGGGCGAGCCGATTCCCAATCACGCTAAGATCCGCCAGCAGATTATTGAACTGGTACGGAAGCTCGCGCAAGCAGGTTACGGCCACGAAGACCTGCATTTGGGCAATTTCCTCCTCAAGGGAGAGACTCTTTATCTACTGGATGGCTATGCCGTCCGACCCGGCGGGCTCAAACTTCGCCATCTGCTGCACCTGGGCAACAGCGTTCGCCGTTATGCGACGCGAAGCGATCTCATTCGCGGCTGGAATGACCTGGGTCCGTTGAAGCGGATGCCGATGTACAATCCGGTTTCGGCAGAGCTGGTGAAGACATTCATCCGTCGACGGCTCACGAGCGAAAACCGCTACTTCGGGCGAATTTCGATTCAGGGTTGGAAAGGCTCATTCTTCAAACACGACAAATACCCCCGCCGATGGTCGCGCGCCAGCCGGCTTGAGATCAGCAAAGAAGACTGGCTGGCCGCTCTAGCTGATCTGCTTCCCAAAATGGATTCTGATGGACTGCAGGTGATCAAGCGCAGTCGAAGTGGCGATGTTCTGGCAACAACCATTCATATCGGTGGAGAAGATCTGCCGGTCATCATCAAGCGCCCCCGGCGGCGCTACTGGTATCGCTACGTCAATGAAATTGGCCGAGGCTCGCGCGCGAGGCGCGCCTGGTTCAAAGCCTGGCGGATGATCCTGCGCAATTTTCCCACCGCCTGGCCGCTACTGTTTCTCGAGCGCCGCGCGGCAGATTACGTCACCGATAGCCTGATCATCTTTGAGCGCGTGCCCGGCACGACATTCCCGCGCACCGATCTGGAATCATTCACGCCCTCCCAGCGCGACACGCTTTTTCGACGAACCGGAAAGATCCTCCGCGAAATCGAGCGTGAAGGGTTTGCTCATTTCGATGCGAAAGCCAGTAACTGGATTGTCCGGCCGGATGAGAAGCTGGGGCCGGGGCCGGTGTTGATCGACGTGGATGGCATCCGACGGCGGAGATGGATTGCGCTGGGCATTCAACGGCTGCTTCGCAGCATGCACGAAAACAAGCACTATTCGCCGGCCGATTCGTACAGCTTGTGCAGGGGATATGCCCCGACGGCAGCGCTGCGCATGGAGAAGCCGAGCGATGGAGAGGCTTCCCTTGCATCCGACCAGGGCGGCCGCGAAGATCAAAGTTCGCAGCCCACCTCCGGCACGGATGCCGATGCAAACGTGGCGTTGCCTCACGACGACAGGCAGCAGACCGGATGAAGCCCCTTTCGTTTCCCAACCCGCCGCGACGAATCTTGATCATCAAGCCGAGCGCCATCGGCGACATCGTTCATGCGCTCCCGGTGCTCAACCTGCTTCGCAAGCGCTGGCCCGAGGCGCATATCAGTTGGCTGGTTTCCACCGCATGTCAGAGCCTATTAGAAGGACATCCGCAGATTGACGAATTGATTCCCTTCGAGCGTCGCCGATTCGGCAAAGGCTGGCGCAAGCCAACCGCCGCCGCGGGGTTGGTTCGCTTTATGTCGGACCTGCGCAGCCGAAAGTTCGATCTGGTCATCGATCTTCAAGGACTATTTCGCAGCGGCTACATCGCCTGGCGATCCGGCGCGCCGATCCGCGTCGGTCCATCGGAAGCGCGGGAGCTGGGCTGGATTTTCTATACGAATCATGTTGCCACCGGCTTTCCAAATGGCCATGCGGTGGATCGATATCTAAAGATCGCGGATGCACTTGGCCTCGGAAGCGATCCGATTGAGTTTCATTTTGCGATTACCGAAGCCGATCGCGCAGCCGCGGCAGCTTTATTGCCAAATGATGCGCGGTATGCGGTGCTGCTGCCCGGCGCAAATTGGGATACGAAGCGCTGGCCGCCGCGCAAGTTTGCGGAATTAACGGGACCATTGAAGGATCAACTGGGCTTGCAATCGGTCGTTGCGGGGTCGGCGGGTGATCAGAAACTCGCGAGTCAAATTCCTGGCGCAATCGATCTGACCGGCAGAACGAATCTCCGCCAGCTCGTCGCGCTGCTCGACAAGGCTGACCTTGTGATCGGCAACGACACCGGTCCCCTTCACATCGCCGCTGCCCTCAATCGGCCGATCGTCGCGATGTTCGGTCCCACCAATCCGGAATTCACCGGCCCATTCGGCCGGCTCGATTCGGTCGTTCGCCACCCCATCGAGTGCAGCCCCTGCTTCTCGCGCCACTGCTCCCATCGAAGCTGCCTGGAAAAGCTGGATGCAAGCGTGGTACTGAATGCGGTGATGAAGAAATTCGCTGGAGGTACGGGCGTGGCCGAGCCACCGCGATCACTTCCGGTCCTGAACGGGGCTATTTGAAGGTATGAGAGGGCGGAACGATTTCACCTGACGACACCCCCAAAGAGCCACGCACGCAGTAAGTGGTCACTTTGCGCTCCCCGTTTCGCGCCCTCCAAATGCAACAATGCAACATTTTTGGCGCGCTGCATTCGTCGTATTTCCACGGCAAATACGACTTAAGTGATCGATATACACAATCTTGTAAATTGAACGATATGGTTGAGCTCGATGCAACAACTGTTGCATTTGTTGCATTTAGATATGTCTATGTGTTGCGTCGGCCACCCAGCGTCGAGTGGGTCGCTAGTCAAAATCGTCATCCACGACGGACTGCCGCCCTCCCGGTCCCGGCTCAGGCTCATTCGCTGCGCCACCATTGTCCCCATTTTTCGGGCCAATGATGTAATGCCCTTCAAGAATGGCCCCCGCCCCCACCGCCAGCGTCGGCGCGGTCACATCGCCACGGATCTCCGCTTCGGGTCCGACCAGCACGGGGCCATGGCTGATGATCGTGCCTTTGACCTTCCCACGAGCGACTAAGCCGCCGCAGACAATCTTATCGGAGACGACCACGTTGCCTTTTTTCTCGACTGTGACGACACCGCAGGTCTCGATGACCCGCCGGGCGTTATAGGTTTTGATGGGAATGTCTTCGAGCTTCAGCGACTTGTGGCAGAACTTGCAGGTGATGGACATCGCCCGCCGGCCTACCTCCTGCGGCTTGCCGCAATGCAGGCAGACCACCGTCGCGCGATCATCGCCGGTCGGAAGATTGGATTCTGCACCCGCCATGTAAGACAGTCGCCTGTCCCGAGCTATGTCGAGGGGCCTTGCCGATGAGTATTACTCAATCGGCTCTCGCGCGCAAGCACACACGGCTCGCTCCAGGCGAGAGTAACCCTGGCTGCTCATTCTAGGCGGCTACTTGTTGGCGCCCTGCGGCTGCGGCTGAGGGGCATTGTGCGGCCGAGGCGGCTGGGCCGGCTGGTGCATGGCCGGGCGCGGTGCACCGGCTCCGCCCTTGCCGTTCTCCGGGCCGACGCTCACATGTCCGTTGAAAATCGCACCTTCGTCCACCACCAGCTTCGTGGAGCGCAAATCGCCTTCGTAGCGCGCCGTCTGCTTGAGCTCGATGCGATCGCTGGCCGACAGGTTCCCCTGAACGTCACCTTCGACGACGATGGCGCCGGCCTCGACATCCGCCTGCATCTTGGCTTCCTTGGCCACGTGCAGCCGGCCGGGCGTGTTCATTTTGCCTTCGAAGCGGCCCATGAGCCGCATGCCTTTTTCGAAGTTCAACTCGCCCTTGAAGTTGGCATCGGGACCCAGAACCGTGGGAAATTCCTGCTGATTGCCGTCGGCCATTATCGCCTCCGCGAAGACCATCCATAGACTTGCGGGCCGAACGCCTAGCCCACAGGCAGTTTCCGACCCGGCATAAAAACGGCATGCCGATACCCGCCAGAAACGCGGTCGCGATTATACGACGCCCCCGCCTCAGGGCAACCAGTCCCGTCAACTCCTCCACATTTAATATTTTGCAGCGCTGTGCGGGGCGAAATCGATCAAATATCGAGCAATTTGCATGAAAACCCACCCCTTGACGATTGGAATCCGCAACTCAAATTGGATATGCTCACGCATCATGCTTCACCCCTGCCGGAAATTCGCCAAGCGTTAGCTGAACACGCCGAGTCTGCGCTCTGCACCGGTTTTCATCTGATTTAACCTAACATTTCAGTGCTTGTGGTTCGGCTCCAGATTCAGCCGCCCCGAAGGAGAATTTTCATGGCAGAGGTGTCCACCGCCGCCCCATCGGCATTGCTTCGCAAGCTGGACGAGTTGCTGAGCCGGCATACTGAACTGGAGAAACAGCTCAGTGATCCGGAGGTCCTGGGCGCGCCGCAGAAGCTGATTGCCGTCAGCAAGGAAAAGGGGCAGCTCGATCCGATTGCTGATCGTTATACGCAATACAAGAAGGCCCTCGCATCGGTCGATGAGCTTCGCACACTGAGCGCGAACAAGGCCGACGCCGACATGGCGGAGCTTGCCGCCGCCGAGCTTCCCGAAGCGGAGGCCCAATCGAATCAGCTTCTGGAGGCCTTGAAGGACCAGTTTGTGGCGGCTGAGGACAACGCCGTCGATTCATTTTTCTTGGAAATCCGCGCTGGCACCGGCGGCGAAGAAGCTGCCCTCTTTGCCCGAGATCTGTTTGAAATGTATCGCCGGTACAGCGAGCAGAAGCGTTATCGCTTCGAGGTCAGCGACTTCTCCCCCAGCGAACGTGGCGGCTTTAAAGAAGCGATCATCAATATCAAAGGCGACGGCGCTTATCGCCATCTTCGGTTTGAAGGCGGTGGCCATCGCGTACAGCGCGTCCCGGAAACCGAAGCCCAGGGGCGCATCCACACCAGTCTCGCGACCGTCGCGGTCATGCCGGAACTTCCGGATGTGAAGATTCATATCGATCCGAAAGATGTCGAGGAATTTGGCTGCCGGGGCGGCGGACCGGGTGGTCAGAACGTCAACAAGGTCGAAACCGGCTGGATGATCAAGCACAAGCCCAGCGGGCTGCTCTTCAAGATGACCGAGCACAAAAGCCAGACGCAAAATAAAGAACGCGCCTGGGCCCTGCTTCGCGCCACGCTCTACGAAGCCGAGCGGGCCAAGCAGCACGCCCAGTTCACCAGCGCCCGCAAAGCCATGATGGGCTCCGGCGACCGCTCCCAGCGCATCCGCACGTACAATTTCCCCCAGAACCGCTGCACCGACCACCGCCTCGGCGGCGAAGGCGGTGGCGAGAAGAATTTCAACCTCGATTCCATCCTGCAGGGAAACATGGATCCCCTTATTTCCGCCCTGCTCGATCTGGATAAGCAGCAGAGGTTGGAAGAGCTGTAAACCCACGGGAGAGCAATGCGGCGAAGGAGGTTCCCAGTTGCAATTCGCCGACTGCTGACCTGGTGTGTATGCATCACGTCCGCCGCATTGGCCGCGTTATCCCTCGGCTGCGCGATCTTCTCTTTCAGCGGCGGTGCGGGATGTATGCATATCGGAGCCGAGAATGTGTTCGCGTTTGGGGTGGTCGTATGGAACCGCTCGATCTACTTCGAGTGGAACGCATTCGATCGTGACCCAGATTTCGAAGCGTCGCCATCAAAAGAGGGATGGATTTGTGAATACTCATTTGCGAAAGTTCATTATTGGAACCCACCAGACGCTCTCTACCGTCCGTCGTGGGAGCCATGGTGGTGCTATGACAGCCGTCTTCTGGGCTATTCAATTGCAGGCCCGGTGACGGGATGTACTCGGCAGGATTGCGCAGTTGATGTCTATCTGAATGCATGGTTAACGGCACTCATTTTTGCGACGACTCCCTTGATTGGTGCGTATCGCTTAGTTGCACGGCGCCGTTCGAGCGGGGCCGGATTATGCCCCCAATGCGGCTATGATTTACGCGCAACGCCTGATCGATGCCCTGAATGCGGAGCGAGGGTTGTAGTAAATGATCCAATTGTAGCGGCGCGATATGAGTCGTAGGCAGATGCTCTGGACCATCACTCACGGCGATATTCTCGATCTTCCTGCGGACGTATTGGTCTGCTCGGCGAATGTCTTCCTCTACCTCTCCGGCGGTGTAGGTGGCGCGATCCTTCTGCGCATTGGTACTGCGATGCAGCAGGAACTACATCAGCACCTGGCCAATCGTCAGAAGAAATTCGTTGAACGTGGCGACGTGGTGGCGACCGCGCCGCATGGATTGCCGTTCAAGACGGTTCTTCATGCGGTGGCGGTCGATGGGTTTTATCGAACATCGCCGGAAGTCGTGCGGGAAGTGGTCGAAAAGTGTCTAGCCCGCGCCGCGGCTCTGGGTGCAAAATCGGTTTCACTTACGGCGCTGGCGACCGGGTACGGCCGCCTCTCGATGGCCGGATTTGCTCAAGCGATCGCACCGCTTCAAAAAGCGGAATATCCCCCGCTGGAAGAGATCCGCATCTGCGTCAGGAATCCGAGCGATGAAGCGGATTTGAAAGCCGCGATGGCAGAACATTCTTCGTGAGAGCCACGGGTTAGCCGCGACGCGCAGCGGAGCGCTTCTTCGAACGCGCTGAACCCTCACCCATCTTATATGGGCTCATATCCATCTTCGGATACCGCGCCGCAACCGTTTTCAGCATCTCCTCATTCCAATACGGATCGCCCGGCGGCGGAAAGCCGAGCACTTCACGCTGTCGGGGCGTGGCCCGTTCGACGAACTGTTGCAATTCCGGCTTCTCTCCAAATTGCGACCATTGGTGAAAACCCTGGAATGCGTGCTCGGCACCTCGCCAGATGAAATGATGCGAGAACCGCGCGCCGGTTTCGGCAGTCATTTCCGAGGCGCGATGGAAGGTTCGCATTGAAAAGATTAGCAGCGAACCAGCCTTGACGAGAATCGGAATTTCCTTGGCATAAAGAGCCGCATGTTTCTTACGCGGGCGGAAGGTCGGCCAGAGCGGTTCGTCCTTCGTCAACTCCGCCGGCACCACGCAGGTCGGCCCCATCTCTTCGGTGACGTCCGTGTAGTACAGGATCATGTTGACCTGTCGATACGCTCCATCATCCCGCGGAGCCACCAGCGTGTTGCCCTGATAGTCCAGATGCAGCGCCTGCTCAAAATCGCCGGTGCCGGCATATTTCGCCCACATTGCCGCCTGCGAGAGGAGGACTTTCTTTGTCCCGAGTGCCCGTTCGACGAAGTCAATCAAATCTGGATGTGTGCTGACGTGATTGAGAGCATCGCCAACAAACGGAAACTCGGTCTGCAGCCGATCGGCTTCCTCAAAAATCCACGGATATCGCTCCGGCGTCGCCCAGAGTTCCTGCGGCGTGGGGACGTAGCGCTGCAGGTTTTTGATCGCAGCCGTCAACTCGTCCGCGCCAAGAAATTTCTCGACGACGGTGTAACCGCGATCGATTAAATCTTTGAGATGCTGGTCGGATATTCGCAAGCTGTCCTCGGCGACGATTCTCGCAACAAATGTCTGGCTGCGGAGTTATAATGCACCGGCCGCCTTTGACACGGCGGCTAGATGCGGTTTTACACGCACGGACGATTATTAAAAAGGTTTCTCATAAATCCGGTTTTTGTGGTTCCCACGTTTAACAACTCACGTCAGACTCATTGACATGCTGTACGAAGCGACCACCACCGAACCCGGATTTCGCGAACTGTTTCGCGGCTCGGAACATCGCCAGGCACTTTGCGTGCTGACGATTGTGGCATGGGTCGCATGCTGCGATGGCAAAGTCAGCCCGCGCGAGCAGGAGCTGCTGCGAAACACAGCCGAGGGATATGAAGGCACCGATCGCGAAATGGCCGCCGCCCTTGAAGTGGCAAAGAGCGGACAGCCAGAACAGTTGGAGGTGGCCTGCCGGTATCTGCGCAGCCATGCCAGCCGCAGCTCCAAGAAACTGCTGGCGCAGTTAGCGATCACGATGGCGGTGCTCGATGGTCGGCTGAGCGTCAGCGAAAATTTCGTCCTGCAATTCCTGGCCGATCTGCTCGATATTTCGCCGCGGGCGTTCAATCGGCTGTTTGAGAAGACGGCTGGACGTCCTTTCCCGCAGGCTGGAGATCCCAGTTCAATCGAATGGTGGAAGGCGCGCGAGCAGGGCCGACAAGCGACTCCGCCAGCCGATCAGTGGCGCATCGGCAGCCCGACAAGAGGTTCACCGGACGCAAAGCCAGCCGAAATGGATAGAGCCGAAGCGCTGGAAGTGCTCGGACTCGAAGAAGGCGCGACGCTTGAAATGATTCGCTCCAGCTATCGTCGCTTGGCCCGGAAGCGCCATCCCGATCGCTTCGCGAAACTCGGTCGCGCAGCAATTGTGACGGCCACTGCCGCGTTTGAGCGCCTGCGCCAGGCGCACGATCTGCTCATTTCGACGCCATCAACTGCTCAAGCGCCGGCGAGCCCGCCGCCTCCGGTGGCTCGCTGGCGCTGGCGCGGATCGGCCGCGCGCCAAGAGGCGGGCGAGAAGGTCGGCGCGTAAGCCCATTGCACGTTGTTAAACGGCTATGTCTGAAATGTCGGAGGACTGATGCGCGATTTCTACCGGCTGCTGGAAGTCGAACCGACCGCTTCGCGAAAAGAGCTTCGCGCCGCCTTGATGGGCGTAAAGGATGTTCCGTTTCGCAATCGCGGTGCCTCGGTCCTTCTGGATGAGCGCCGCCGCGCCGTTTACGATCGCGATCGTCAGGTGCTGGCCACGATTGGCCGCATGCGCTCGAACCTGGGTTTGTATCTGGCCCCCTTCTGGGCTCGAGGCGACATGACCGATTTCACGTATACCGAAACGCCCGCCGTCGGCTCACCGCGCTTCGACGACATCATCGTTAAACAAGCCTTTGCGCCCGCCAAATCTCGCCGCCGGCGGCATCGCCATCGGCTTAGCAGGAATCCGGAAATCAAAGCGGCAATCATCGGGGGAATAATCGCCCTTGCGCTGATTCTGCTGCTGATCTTTCTCAGCTCGCACAATCTGCTGTCGCTGCCAGCACCACAGCAGTAATCGATCGATTTTTCAGGAATTGACGCGACGTCGGCGAAGCAGCAGGCCAAGCGAGGCGATTGCTGCGAGACCCATCGTCGATGGCTCGGGTGTCGGCGCCGCGGTGATAGCGACGTTGTCGAAGCCGGTGGCAAGGTTGCTCGAGCGGACGCTGAAGCTGGAGATGGCTTTGCCGGCGGTGGGCACGGCAAGCGTCGTCTCAAGATAACCTGCTCCCGTCGTTCGGGTAGGCGTGATGGTGCTGGTTGAAACCTGCTTGCCGGTGGAATCAAAGCTGGTCAGAGTGATGGTTCCGGCGCTGGTGTTAACGTTCAGATAGATCAAATCGAGCTGCACGTTGCTGGCGGCGGATGACAGCGCTGCATCAAATCCAAAATTCTGCCCAAGGCCGAACTGGTTTCCCAAGGCGACGCCATTTCCTGTAAGGATATGGCCCGGAAGGTCCGGCACATTCGTCGTCGCCGCGCCAAAGTCGATTCCGAAATAACCCGCGCTGTTCTGCGGATTGGAAAAGGTGACGGAAGTGGTTGGCTCGACAAAAGGGGCCTTCATCGCACTCGTCTCAGGGAAATTCTCAAACGTCGCGATCGACGCGGCGCTATATTGCACGAATGCAGCAGACACAATCAATATCGTCGATACAGCCATGCCGAACTTCATTGGCGGCTCCGTTACAGTCAAGGAATCTGGCCTTGCGGAATACAATGACCGGCCCATCGAAACGCCATCGATCGGCGGCCTTTACCATCCCTATCGGCTATGAGACCGGTGCGGTTTATCTGTTTGGCGTCACAGATCGTCCGTTGCGTTTGCAGAAGCTTGTGGAATAAGATTTTGCGTGTGCCGGCGGGCGCGGGGATGCGCCGGGTCCTAAAAGATCCACACCGACTTACGGAGGAAACATCATGACGCGTCGAATTTTCACCTTCGCCGCCGCGGGTTTATTGGCCGCGGGCCTGAGCGTATGCACGTTTTCAGCGGTCAGGTCGTATGCTGCTCCTGCGCTGCGAACGCTGGCCGATGCGCCGGTCGCCCATGCGATAATCCAGGGTGCTGGTAACGACAAAGCCAAAATCCACGGCACCGTCACCTTCACGCAGGAAGGCGATGGCGTTCACGTGACGGCCCACATCATGGGCCTGAGCCCCGGAAAGCACGGTTTTCATATTCATGAAAAGCCGGACCTGAGCGCCCCTGATCTGGCCAGCGCGGGCGGCCACTGGAATCCCGATCATCACAAGCATGGCGCTCCCAAGGAAGGCGAGCATCACGCCGGTGACCTTGGCAACATCGAAGCCAATGACGAAGGCCACGCGATGTATGAAGAAACCATCAAGGGCATTAGCGTTAATGGACACAACCCGGTGGTGGGCCATTCAGTGGTCATTCACGAGAAGGCCGACGATCTGAAGAGCCAGCCGGCTGGAGATGCGGGCAAGC
>Ga0134126_10009740_pt1 | contig 12108 bp, 12 predicted proteins | sample KB31752_FD_96881 | JGI IMG/M metagenome (GOLD analysis project Ga0134126, IMG submission 96881) | Terrestrial soil microbial communities with excess Nitrogen fertilizer from Kellogg Biological Station, Michigan, USA - KB3-175-2 | ecosystem: Environmental > Terrestrial > Soil > Unclassified ...
ATCGCCGGCCTCTCGACACTATGGAGGCCGCTATGACGAACGACTCAGTCGCCATCGCTCGGTTGAGCTACGAGGCCTACGTCAGGAAGGACCGCGCGGCGCTCGAGGCGCTGGTGGCCGCGGAGTTCCACTTCACGAGTCCGCTCGACAACCGCATCGACCGAGCGACGTACTTTGCACGGTGCTGGCCCAACAGCGCATCGATTGCCGGCTTCGAGTTCATCCGTTTGGTGCCCAATGGCGATGACGTATTCGTTACCCACGAGTGTCGCACCACGAACGGCGCCCGATTTTGCAATCGCGCGCGGTGTGTGAGCAGCCACGGATTCGTTCAGCCGACTTGCAGTATGCCGGCCGGGAAGTTGCACGGCAGCGATCTAACTGCCGTTGTAGGTCGTTATCAGGCCGTATTTGGCGGTCGCCGAAGCGCCTGAGACCGCCCAGCTCAGCTGCAGCGGTGAGGCGCTGGCGTTCAGCGTGGCAAGGCCGGTGAACTGCACCCCATTCAGCACCGCGTAGGTACCGGTGCAGTTGCCGTAGCTGAAGGCGACCTCGTAGAGGTCGTGCGTGGAATCGCTGGTCGAGATCGACCCGTTCAGCACGCAGCCGTTGTTGGCGTTCTGGCTGGTCATGACACCGCTGTTGTTGATGGATAGTACGGTGCCCGTGACGTTGTCGGTGTAGTTGCCGCTCACCGCAGCGCTCGAGGAGGCAGTGTTCGACTGTGCCTCGAAGTTCAGCTGCCAGGTGCCGGTGATCATCGTCCCGCCGTCGGTGGTGAAGGTGAGCGTGGCCCTCAGGCTGTCGCCGGTGGTGACCGTACCGTTGAGCGTGCCGATGCCGGTATTGGAGCCGTCGTTGAAGTTGGAGCTGAAGTCGGTGTAGCCGGTGACGGTCGCGGCCAGGGTGCTGCCCGAGATCTGCACCGAGCCGTCGAACTGCACGCCGTCGGAGCGGAAGAAGGTCGCCTGTCCCGCCGAGTTGATGTAGGCGGTGATGCCCAGGCTGGTGACCGAGTCGATGCCGACCCAGACGCCAACCGGGGAGGCACGGATCACGGTGCCGCCGCCGCCGTTGTCAATGGTCGAATTGCAGCTCACTAGAGTGAGCGCGGCGCAGGTCGCAGCGGCACAGCGCAGTGCCGCCCCTGGAGTCACCCGAAGTGCCCGCATGCTGCTTCCCTCGGCGGCTGTTCCGGGCGGATTATCACCGGCACCGGCCCCGGGTGTGTGATTTCGCGTAAGCGACTCTTAAAGGGCCGCCGGGGCGTCCGCCCCGTCGCGCGCCATGTCACATCGGGGGTACAGTGCGCTCTTTCGGCGGGGCGGGGAGGGGCATATGCAACAGGCGGTACGCAAATATCTCGCGGCTCTCGAGGCGGGCGACCCGGACAGGGCGGCCGCACTGTTCGTGCCGCGGGGCTGGGTCCGCTCGCCCTTTCTCGGCCAGCTGCCGGTCCGCGAGTACGTCGCCAAGGTGGCAGCCGCCTCGAGCAACGCCCATCTCACGGTGTACGACGTGCTGGTCAGTGCCGAGGGGCACCTGCGCGCCGTGGCCTACTACCAGTACGACTGGTCGCTCAAGGACGGTACCCGCGTGTCGTTCGACTGCGCCGACGTGTTCAACTTCGACGCGGAGTCCGGGCACATCGAGTCGATCGTGCTGGTCTACGACACGCAGCCGGTCCGCCACGCCGTGGCCGACAAGTATCCTTAGAAGGCCTCAGGCCTTCGCGTCCCAGTACTGCTCCATGCGCTGGCGCGACGCCGCATCGGGCAGGCGGCCGCGCCCCGCCGCCTGGTTGTCCTCGAGATGCTTGAGCTGCGTCGAGCCGGGGATGGCGCAGGTGACTGCCTCGTGCGAGATCACGTATTTCAGGAAGTACTGCGCCCAGGTAGTGATGTCGAGGTCCGCCGCCCACGGCGGCAGCTTGCGGTCGGCCGCCTGGCGGAACAGCGACGAGCGCCCGAACGGCAGGTTGATCAGCACCGCCATGCGGCGCTCGAGCGCCAGCGGCAGGATGGCCGCGGCGGCGTCGCGCTTCTCGATCGAGTAGTCGACCTGGATGAAGTCCAGCCGCTGGCGGCGCATCACCTCCAGCAGCTCGGCGTGCTGGGCGACGCGCGAGGTCGTGACCCCGAAGTAGCGGATGCGGCCGGCCTGCTTCCACTCCTGCAACAGCGGCACGAGCTTGTCGACCCCGTTCAGGTTATGGACCTGCAGCAGGTCGATGCGTCGGGTGCGCAGCCGCTCGAGCGAGCGCTGGAACACCTCGGCGCCGGCTCCGCCGGAGAGCTTGGTGGCGAGAAACAGCCGCTCGCGCGTGCCGAGGGCGGCGAGCGCCTCGCCGATCAGGGCCTCGCTGTCACCGTAGTCGTCGGAGGTGTCAACCAGCGTGCCCCCGAGATCGGGCATGCGCTGCAGCTCGGCGCGGATGTCGGCCCGGGCCCCTGCGTTGAAGGCGTCGGTGCCGAGCCCGATGGCGGGGATCTTCTCGCCGCTGACGGGGATGGCCTTGGTGATGAGTGGCGGCGCGGCGGCGCCGAGGACTGGCAGCGGCCGGGCGAGCCAGGCGCCGGTGAGCGTGGCCCCGGACACGAACTCACGTCGCGTGAGGTCCCGGGAATTCATCGCAGCGCCCGCCGTCGGATGCGGGTGATCTGGCCGGTGTCGGCCATGGGGTTGCGCCGGGTGGTGAGGCGCCGGCCGCCGAAGGCGGCGGCCTGCCACACCCCGTGGAACAGCAGCCAGATGGCCACGGCAAACGCCAGCGCGAACACCACTCCCTCGGTGGACAGGGCGAAGGTCGGTACCCAGTCGCCCAGCGTGGCGCGCGCCAGACCCGCGTCGGCGTGCACGGCCAGGTACGAGAGCTGATGGAACAGGTCGCCGTGCAGGGCGTCGACCGCGTTCTGCAGCTGCTGCACGCTGTCGACCAGGTGGCGGATCACGGCGCCTTCGGCATGAAAGCGCGCATCCGGGCTGTCGAGGTGGTACTGGATGAGCTTGCCGAGATCACCCTGGTAGAACTGATCGGCGAGCTTCTGCCACGGTGCGAGATCGAGGCGCGCCTGATCGAGGCGGCCGCCAAGGCGCTGGCGGTACTGGGCGACGAAGCCGGGCACCAGTCCGCCGGCCACCACGGCGCAGACGAGAAAAATGCGATCGAGCAGACCCCGCACCAATGACATTGCCTGCACCCGCCACCCAAGCTGGCCGCAGCTTGCGCTCGGGGCCGCGCAAAAGCCAAGCGTCGCCGCCCGGGGGCAGCCGCTGGCGGCCCCCCCGGTCGAGCCCTTAGACTTGAACGCACTACGCAATTCCCGGAGGCCGCCGAGAACTGCGTCACGGCGGGGGATTCTACGGCTGGCCCGGTGGGCCATTTGGCCTCAAATTCGACGTGTTATGCCCGCGCCCGGGGGCGCCGGCTCAACCGGCTTGGTCCGTCTACCGATAACGCTGACGTGGATACAACAGAGATAGCCGCACAACGGTCCGCCACCACGCCACGCTGGGTCGATGCCCTGCTGATCGCCCTGGTGACCTACTGTTTCACCGGCACGGTATGGATGCTCACCGGCCTGGGCGGCCCGGACGTTACCCACTACGTGGGCCTGATGTCGGACGCGCCGGCGGCGCTCATGGCCGTCATCATCGCCGCCGCCACCGCGCGCGCGACCGCGCGCGGCCCGCTGCGCACGGCCTGGATCGCGCTCGCCAGTGCCCTCGGCCTGTACCTCGTCGGGGTGGCGATCGGCACCGCCTCCTGGCTCGTCGGCCACGACCCCTTCCCGGGTCCCGCTGACCTCTTCTATTGCGCCTTCTATGCGGTGCTGTCGCTCGCCTCGCTGTTCATGATCCGCGCCGCCGCGGTGCGCGTGCCGTGGATCCAGCTGTCGCTCGATGCCACGATCTTCACCGTCGGCTTCGGTGCGTTCTTCTGGTTCCTGGTGATCCGGCCGGCCGCCTCGCACGCCGACGTGGACATCCTCAAGGAAGTCCTCAGCCAGGCGTACGTCGCCCTCGACTGCATCCTGCTGCTGATGTTCGGCGTGCTGCTGCTCACCGGTTCCGGCAATGCCGGCGGCTGGCGCGTGCCGCTGCTGCTGCTGGTCGGCTTCGCCATGATGTTCCTCGGTGACATCCTCTGGTCGCTCGCCAAGGTGCGCGGCTACTACCTGCCCGGGCAGTTCCAGGATGTGCTGTACCTGTGCTGCTACGCGCCGGTCGCGGCCGCCGGCCGCGAGCAACTGCGCAGCAGCGCGGTCCCGGCACGCGCCATGTCCAACACCTCGGATGCGCTGGCGCGTTCGCTGCCCTACGCGGCCATGCTGGCGGCCTTCCTGGTGCTCGCCTACTTCACCCGCGGCGACATCAGCGGCCCGGCGACGCTCATGACCATGATCGTGTTCACCCTGACGCTGCTGGTGATGGTGCGCCAGGCGGTGGTGCTGCGCGGCGATGCGCTGGTGCGCGAGCAGCGCGCGGCGCGCCTGGTGGAGGCGCGCTATGCCTCGCTGATCGCCAACGCCTCCGACGTCATCATGATCGTGGCCGCCGACGGCGTGCTGCGCTTCGCCTCGCCGGCCTCGGAGCGCACCCTCGGCCTCAGGCCCGAGGACATCACCGGCAAGAACCTGCCCGAGCTGTGGGCCGGCGAGGACGCCGAGCGCCTGCGGATGTTCCTCGCCGAGCTCGCCGCCACCCCGTCCGGCACGGTCGGCCCGGTGGAGCTGCGCATCGAGCGCGGCAGCAAGCGCTACGTCATCGAGAGCGTCGGCAGCAACCTCAGCGAAGACCCGGCGGTGCAGGGCCTGGCGCTCAACTTCCGCGACATTTCCGAGCGCAAGGCGCTCGAGGAGCAGCTGCGCCAGCTGGCCTTCCACGATCCGCTGACGCTGCTCGCCAACCGCAACCTGTTCCGCGACCGCGTGCAGCACGCGCTCACGCTCGCGCAGCGCGGCCAGAGCTCGGTCGCGGTGATGTTCCTCGATCTGGACAACTTCAAGAACATCAACGACTCGCTCGGCCACGACGCCGGCGATGACCTGCTGCAGGCGGTGGCGCAGCGCATCGTCAAGACCACGCGCTCCTCGGACACCGTGGCGCGCCTCGGCGGCGATGAGTTCGCGGTGCTGCTCGAGGGTATCGCCACCATCAGCGAGGTCGAGCGCCTGGCGAGCGCCCTGGTCGAGACCCTCGACCGGCCGTTCCAGCTCGACGGCACCGAGGTGCGCGTCGGCGCCAGCATCGGCGTCGCCTTCTCCACCCCGGACGCGGGCGCCGAGACGCTGCTCAGTAACGCCGACATCGCCATGTACCACGCCAAGGCGGCCGGCAAGGGCCGCTACATCACCTTCCAGCCGCAGATGCAGGACATGCTGCACGAGCGGCTGCGGCTCGAGGCCGACATCGGCCGCGCGCTGGCGCACGAGGAGTTCTTCCTCGAGTATCAGCCGATCGTCGATCTCGGCACCCGCAGTCTCCTCGGCGTCGAGGCGCTGGTGCGCTGGCGCCATCCGGACGCCGGCGTGCTGATGCCGGCGCGCTTCATCCAGGTGGTCGAGGAGTGCGGCCAGATCGACAAGCTCGGACGCTGGGTGCTGCGCCAGGCGTGCCGTGACCTGTGCGGCTGGCGACGCTCGGTGGCCGGCGGCAGCGGGCTGCGCCTGGCGGTGAATATCTCGGCGCGGCACCTTCAGCACGGCGATCTGGTGCAGGACGTAGCCCAGGCGCTGCAGGAGTCGGGGCTCGAGGCCGGCAACCTCGTGATCGAGCTCACCGAGAGTACGATCATGTACAACACCGACGCCAACCTCGAGCGCTTCCACCGCCTCAAGGCGCTCGGCGTGCGCCTCGCGATCGACGATTTCGGCACCGGTTACTCGTCGCTGTCCTACCTGCACCGCTTCCCCATCGACATCCTCAAGATCGACCGCTCGTTCGTCTCGAGCCTCACCAACTCCGAGAACGGCCCGGAGCTGGCGCGTGCGGTCGTGACGCTGGGCGAGACTCTCGGGCTGGATACCGTCGCCGAGGGCATCGAGCTCGAGCCGCAGGTGGCGGCGTTGCTGGCGCTCGGCTGCGTCGCCGGCCAGGGGTTCCTGTTCGCCAAGGCCGGCTCGCTCGAGGAGCTGTCGAACAGCCTGTTCGTCGCCCGGCGCAACGCGCTGTGGACCGCGCAGTCGGGCCGCGAGGAGCTGTCGGCCACCGGGCGCTTCCGCGCCCTCAAGGCCATCATCGGCCGGCGCAGCGCCGGCGCGGCCTGAAGCGCTCCCCGCCGACGCCCAGTACACTGCGCCCGTACGCCGGGCCGGCGTCGCGGAGCGGCATTCCTGGAAGCCTTCCTCGTGTCCCTCTCGACCGTTGCGGTCGCCGAAATGGGCGACCGCACGCAGCTGCTCGCGCTCATGCTGGCGGCGCGCTACCGCAGGCCGCTGCCGATCCTGGCCGGCGTGCTATGCGCGACGCTCGCCAATCATCTGGTCGCCGGCCTGATCGGCGTACGGCTCGGGCGCTTCCTGACGCCGGCGGTACTCGATGGCGTGATCGGCGCGAGCATGATCGTCATGGCACTGTGGGCGCTGAAGCCGGACTCCCTCGATGAGCCGGTGGAGGGCCGCGAGCAGGCCGGCGCGTTCGCCGCCACCCTGGTGGCGTTCTTCATCGCCGAGATCGGCGACAAGACGCAGGTGGCGACCGTCGCGCTGGCGGCGGCGTACGCCAATCTCCTGGTCGTGGTCGCCGGTACCACGGTCGGCATGCTGATCGCGAATGTCCCGGCGGTGCTGCTCGGCAAGGCCTTCGCCGACCGCCTGCCGGTGCGCACGCTGCACTACGCGGCCGCCGCACTGTTCGTGATCCTGGGGGCGCTGTTCATCTATCGGGCACTGCAACACTAGCGTGCGGACCGGAACTTGACCTCGGCGGCTGCGCCTCGTGCGCAGGCGTCTCCGGCGGGCTACAGCACCGGACAATTTCGCGTGCAGCACTCGGCGCGGCAGCGCAAACTCCGTGCTGCCGGCGCGCGATGATCGCGCGCCCCGCCAGGAGGGGCATGACACAAGCTGAACACGGCGAGCTGGCGCGGCTCGCGGCCTATCTCAGACAGGAGCGTGGCGCACTGCTCAGCGCCTGGCGGGAGGCAGTGAACGCCGATCCCGAGATCAGCGCGGCGGAGACCCTGGCGCGCGCGCAGTTCATCGATCACATTCCGCGCATCCTCGACGCCTTCGAGCAGCAGCTGTCCGCGCGCGGCGCGACCCAGCAGGCCGCGGCTGCCGACGAAGGACGCCAGGGGGCGCTCGATCACGGACGCCACCGCTGGCTGCACGGCTACCATTACCGCGAGACCATGCGCGAGTGGGGACACTTGCAGCTGTGTCTGGCGCGCACGGTCGAGGAGTTCACCCTGGCGCACCCCGAGCTCGATCCGCAGGTGATGAGCGTGGCGCGGCAGATGCTGGTGCAGCTGTTCGTGGACTGCATGGTCGAGAGCGCGGCCTCGCAGGTGCAGCTGCAGGAGACCGAGGCCGCCAGCCGCCTGCGCGACCTGGAGCACGCGCTCGGGGAGCTGCGGGTGCTCGAGCGCGAGCGCGCCGACCTGTGGCGCGAGGCGGCGCACGATCTGCGCGGCAACGTCAGCGCCGTACGGCTGGCGGCGACTGCGCTGGCGCGGCAGAGCGCGCCCGTCGCCGCGGCCGGCGCGGTCGAACGCACCACGCATACCCTGACCGTGCTGCTGGATGACCTGACGGCACTCGCGCGGCTCGAGGCCGGACGTGAGCAACGCAACGTCTGCAGCTTCGACGCGGGCGAGGTGCTCGGCGAGCTGTGCGCGACCCTGCAGCCCATGGCGGCCGCGCGGGGTCTGACGCTCACCGTGCAGTCGGGGGCGCTGCCGGTTTCGGGCGATCCGGTCAAGGTGGGCCGCATCGCTCAGAACCTCATCCTGAACGGCCTCAACGCCACCGAGCGCGGCGGCGTGCACGTCGAAGTGTCCGCCGCTCAAGTCGGCACCGTGCGCAGCTGGCAGCTGTGCGTGCAGGACACCGGCATCGGCATCAGCGGGCGCTCCAGCTCGGCGATGGTGCGCGTGCTGCGCGACACCACGCGCGAGGAGGAGGCGGGCGCGGAGCAGGGCGGTACGCCATTCGAGCACGTGCCGACGCTGCCGTCGGAGTCGGTGCGCCTGCCGCGTGGCGCCGGCGCCGGCGGCGAGGGCATCGGGCTCACCATCGTCAAGCGACTGTGCGAGCTGCTCGATGCCAGCATCCACATCGACAGCGAGCCCGGCTCCGGCACCACCTTCCGCATCATGTTTCCGCAGAGCTACCCGGAGGCGCCGCGCGGCTCCTGAGCGGCGGGATTTGACCGCCGACACACTTGCCGGGCGGCGGCCTCTGCTAAGCTCCCGGCCGCGATGGAAACCAACGACCTCGAGGTACTGCTGCGCTCGCGCGTGCCGATCATCGCGGTCGACTCGCGCGACGAGGCCCTGGTCATCAAGACCCTGGCGCGCGCCTGTGCGCAGCAGAGCACGCCGGCGAGCCTGCCGCGCACTGCGGCGGGCGGCGGCATGACCACCCTCAGCGGCGCACCGGTGGTGCCCGTGCACCCCGGCCTGCCGCTGTTCCAGTGGACGGTGACCGATGGCCTCAAGCGCCTGGACGTGGACATGGGTCCGCCGCAGCGCACGCTCGCCGAGCCGGCCGACGTCCTCAAGCACATCCGCGCCACCACGCTCGCCAGCGCCTACGCGCTGCTCGACTTCCATCCCTACCTGAGCGAGCCGACCATCGTGCGGCTGCTGAAGGACATCGCGCAGGACTACGAGCGCTGCGTGCGCACCGTCGTGCTCATCGCCTACGCCACCGAGATCCCGCACGAGCTCGAGCAGCTGAGCGCGCGCGTCGCGCTGGCGCTGCCGGACCGCGACGAGCGTCGCCGGCTGGTCGAGGACGTCGCGCGGCAGTGGATGCGTGCCAACCCGCGCCAGGCCGTCAAGGTCGACCCGCGCGCCCTCGAGCTGCTGGTCGAGAACATGAGCGGCCTGTCGGCCACCGACACGCAGCGCCTGGCGCGCAAGGCGATCTTCGACCACGGCGCCATCGAGGCCTCCGACGTGCCCATGGTGATGCGCGCCAAGTACGAAATGCTGAACCACGGCGGCGTGCTGCGCTACGAGCCCGACAGCGCCCGGCTGGCGGACGTCGGCGGGCTGGCCAATCTCAAGGCGTGGCTGCAGAAGCGCTGTCCCGCCTTCGACGGTTCGGCGCCCGAGCTCGATGCCCCCAAGGGGGTGCTGCTGCTCGGCGTGCAGGGCTGCGGCAAGAGTCTGGCGGCGCGCGCCTGCGCCGGCATTTTCAACATCCCGCTGCTGCGGCTCGACTGCGCGGCGCTGTACGACAAGTACATCGGTGAGTCGGAGCGCAATCTGCGTGAGTCGCTGGCGGCCGCCGACGTGCTGGCCCCGTGCGTGCTGTGGATCGATGAGATCGAGAAGGGCTTCGCCGCGGGCGACTCCGACGGCGGCGCGACCCGCCGCGTGCTCGGGGCGTTCCTCACCTGGCTGGCGGAGAAGAGCAGCCGCGTGTTCGTGGTCGCCACGGCCAACGACATCACCGCGCTGCCGCCGGAGCTGATCCGCAAGGGGCGCTTTGACGAGATCTTCTTCGTCGACCTGCCCGACCTCGATACCCGCGCCGAGATCCTGCGCATCCACGCGGCCAAGCGCGGCATCGCGCTCGATGCGGCGACGCTTGCCAGCCTGGCGCGCGCCTGCGAGGGGTTCTCCGGGGCCGAGATCGAGCAGGCCATCGTGGCGGCGCTGTACAGCGCCCATGCCAAGCGCACCAACGCCGACGCGGCGCTGCTGGCCGCGGAGATCGCGGCTACGCGCCCGCTGGCGGTGGTCATGGCCGAGAGCGTGGCGGAGCTGCGCGAATGGGCTAAAGACCGCACCGTCCCCGCGGATTAGAATGGCGCCATGCCCGGCGCCGTCACCATCTATCACAACCCCGGCTGCGGCAACTCGCGCGGGGCACTGCAGCTGATCCGCGCCGCTGGCATCGAGCCGGTCATCATCGAGTACCTGAAGACCCCGCCCGAGCGCGCCACGCTGGTCGCGCTGCTGAAGAGCATGGGGCTCACCCCGCGGCAGCTCATGCGCGACAAGGAGCCGGTGTATGCCGAGCTTGGGCTCGGCGCGCCACACTGGTCAGACGACCAGCTGATCGATCAGATGCTGGCGCGCCCGATCCTCATCAACCGTCCCGTGGTGGTCACCGAGCGCGGCGTGCGGCTCTGCCGCCCGCCCGAGACGGTGCGCGAGATCCTGCCGGGCTAGTCGCGCCCCGCACATACCTCGCTGTGTTTGATGGCATTGAGCAGGGTCCGCGCTGGTCCAGCGCTCCCGGCTTGCATCACTTTCCTTCCCCTGCGGCAACACCACTTGATGCCCGCGACGGTCTATCATTTGCGCATGTCCCATTTGTGACGCTAAGGATCCAGACATGCGGCACTTCAGGTTTCTCGCGCTGCTCGTTGCCGGCGCGACGCTCGGCGGCTGTGGTGTCGCCGGCAACGGTGACGTCACCGCGACCGAACACGGGGCCAATACCATCAACGGCTCGATCCACGTGCCCGCCGGGCTGCACACCGGCGCGGTCGGAACCGTCAACGGCTCGATCGACATCGATGACAATGCCACGGTCGGCTCGGCCAGCACCGTCAACGGCTCGATCGAGGTGGGCGCGCACGCCACCGCCAGCTCGCTGAGCACGGTCAATGGCGGCGTGACCGTCGGGAGCGACGCGCACGTCGCCCGTTCGGTCACGACCGTGAACGGCACCATGAACATGCACGCCGGGGCCGACGTCGGCGGCAAGCTCGAGAACGTCAATGGCCACATCGTGCTCAACGCCGCGCACGTCGCCGGTGGGCTGCGCACCGTGGGCGGCGACATCGACATCGGCGGCGCCTCGCACGTCGAGGGCGGCATCCACGTCGAGAAGTCCAACAGCTGGTTCAGCATCGAGACGCGCAAGCCGCGCATCGTCATCGGCCCGGGGGCAGTGGTGCAGGGTGAGCTGCGCTTCGATCGCGAGGTCCAGCTCTACGTCAGCGACCAGGCGACGGTCGGACCGATCAGCGGTGCAACTGCCGTGAAGTTTTCCGGCGCACACCCGCCTGGTTGAAGCGGCAGCGCCGCGCCAGCGGGCACAGCGGGCACTGCGGACGAGTGCGCCTGCACAGCTCGCGGCCGTGCCGCAGCAGCAGCAGGTAGGCGCGCTGGCGCCGCGCGCCGGCAGGCGGGATGGCGCCCTCGATGAGGCGTTGCGCCTGCACGTAGCTGGCGCGGTAGTCGGCCGGGACGCGGCCGCGGACGATGCGCGCCAGCACGTACGGGCAGCTCGAGGGAACTGCCGCGAGCGGCGCGAGCCCGGCGAACAGCAGTATGCGATCGGCGCCCGGCGGCCCGATGCCGGGAAATTTGCGCAGCGCCGCGTGCGCCTGCGCCGTCGGCACACGGGCGAGCCCGGCTGCCAGATCGCCGGCGAAATCCTCCACCACCCGGGTTGCGACCTCGCGCACACGCTCGGCGCGCAGCTGCGGGAGGAGCCCGCCGGTGCTGAGCGCGCGCGCCAGGCGTGCCGGGCGCGCCGCGCGCAGCACTTCAGGGTCCACGCCGATTTCCTGCCTGAGGGCCTGCCAGCCCTGTTCGCAGCGCGCCTCACTGGGTGGATAGCCACACTGCCACCACACCAGGAACTGGTACGGGTCGGTGGGGGCGAGTGGCAGCTGGGGCCCGTAGTGGGCCTCGAGGGTGTCCAGGATCGGCTCGAGGGACGGTGTCATGCGCGGCGCTCACCGCAACGGTTGGCCCGGCTATGATAGCCGCCAGCACCCAACACCGCCTGCGGCGTGGAGGCCGGCATGAGCAATTCGGCGCCGTTCTCATCCGAGTGTCCGCGCTGCGGCCAGGAGCGCGTGCAGCCCGGCTACGCGCGCGACGAGCTGCAGCAGCTGCTCGACAGCGGGGCGGACATCGAGGCCTACTGCTCGAGCTGCGACCAGTCTTGGGCCATTTCGGTCGAGGAGCGCGCC
>Ga0134126_10009742_pt1 | contig 12106 bp, 11 predicted proteins | sample KB31752_FD_96881 | JGI IMG/M metagenome (GOLD analysis project Ga0134126, IMG submission 96881) | Terrestrial soil microbial communities with excess Nitrogen fertilizer from Kellogg Biological Station, Michigan, USA - KB3-175-2 | ecosystem: Environmental > Terrestrial > Soil > Unclassified ...
GGCCGCTCACGCAGGCTAGTTTTGGGCACGGCGCATGCTCGCGCAGAATCCCACAGCAGGCCACGAGGGTGCAGAGATGTCTACCGTCAAGGAAGTGGCTGAGGTCGGCGTGAACGCCGACACGCTATGGCACGAGGTGGGGGACTTTGGTTCCCTTGCCCAGTGGCATCCTCACCTCAGCAGCCTGACCGTCAGCGAAGAGCCCTCCGGAAAGCTGCGCATGTGGCTGCTGAAGACCGGCGGGGAGCAGCGCGAGCGGTTACACGCCACTGATACGTCACGGCACCTCTATCGTTACGGGGTGGAACGCACCGACCTGCCCGTCCACGACTGCACCGCGGAATTCCGGATCGACACCATCGATGCGCACACCAGCCGTCTGGTGTGGGAGGCACACTTCTCTCTGGACAACGAGGATGACAAGCGCAGCGCCGAGGCGATCCGCTATTTCCTCCACGAGGGAGCTACCAGTATCCAGGCCAGGTACCCACCTTACTCAGAGCACGAGCCCGATGGTGTGGAGACCGGAATCGCGGATGCGGACAAACAAGTGCGTGCCGGCACCGTGAACGAGCCCGTTCGCAATACCCCACCCGCGGGTGCCTGGAACGAAACCACCTCCGACTAGAGGGTCCAGGGTCTCCGCGGACAAGCGCGTGTGGTGTCGGGCCGCCGTGGCGGCTGCGGACCGAGGCAGCGGCTACGCTACCTCCTGGCCATGCCGCACGTAGAGCTCCTCCACCAGCACCATGGCACAAACCATCAAAGGATGGGCCAGGATGATGCCCAGCGGCCCAAACAGAAGACCGAACACGACGACGGCCGTCAACGCCAGCGCCGGCGGGAGCGCCACGGCCCACTTCTGGATCGCCGGCACCAGGATGTAGCCCTCCAGGACATGGACGGCCAGAAACAGCCCGATGACTTCCAGAACGTGCCAGGGCCCTACAGTGAAGGCCACGAGAATCGCGGGGATCGAGGACACGATCGGCCCGACGTAAGGGACGAACTCCAGTGCGCCGGCGAGAATCCCCAGCGACAGCGCCAGCGGGATGCCGATCACCCACAACCCGAGCGTCGTGGCCACACCGATGCAGAGCATCGCGATGACGACGCCCCGGAGCCATCGGCTGAGGGCGGTACCCAGCGCCTCGAGTACGAGCCGCGTCCGTCCGCGTGCCGCGCCGGGGACCAACCTCAGCACACCGCGCATGTACCAGTCTGGATCGGCCGCCATGAATACACCGACAAACACGATCAGGATCGCCCCCGTGACCGCACCGGCGAACCCCGTAGCCGCTTCAGTCAGGAAATGCGAGACGGACTGCACAGGCATTGATTGCGAGCTGGATTGCAGCAAGGCACCCAGCTTCGTCTCCCGAAGCTGGGTCCATTCGGTTTCGAGCGTGTGGCCGAGCTGGCCGAACTGAGCGGCCAGGCGCGCGCCCATGAGCGCGCCCAGGCCGAGAATGGCGACCGTCACGAGGCAGATCACAACACCGAGCGCCCAACGCGGGCCCAGATGGATGTATCGCATCACCCGTCGCGAGAGCGCAACGAGCGCCACGGCCAGGATGATTCCGGCAAATAACAGCAGCACGACCTCGATGAGGCGCCACAGCAGAATCGCGACGGCCGCGATCGCTCCGACGATCACTACGCGACGCGCAAACTCGCCGGAGGAAAGGCTCAAACCACTCTAGACCGGGTCAAGGTGACAGCGGCGCGGCACCGCTCGGGTGGCTGGTGGCTCCGCGCGCGAACAGGGCCATGAGGATCAAAACCCAACCGCCGAAGATCAGGTTGATCCCCACCAGCAGCCCCAGTGCCCATAGCGCCGCCCCCGGCAGACTGATGATGAGTATGACGGCCAGGATGACATCCACGATTCCGCTGGCGAACAGCCATCCCCAGCGACCGAAGAGGCCCCGGCGGTGCTCGAGCGCATAGAGGATCGTCGCGATTCCCTCGATCAGCAGGAAGGCGATCAGCACCGCCGTCAGCGACAGAGTTCCCTGAAACGGCCAGCCCAGCAGCAGAAGACCCACGATCACACCGAGAATTCCGGAGATCAACGACCAGGTAAACCCCGGGGCTCCGGTGGCCCGGAAGGTGGTGATCAGGCCGATCACACCGCTGATGAGCAGGATCCATCCGAGCACGAGAGTCACGGCCAGCGTGGCAACCACAGGGATCAACACCGCGGCGACTCCGAGCGCGACCAGCACGATCCCCTCGACCAGGTACCAACCCCAATGCCGCCGCAGTGACTCGTTCACTGTGGCGGCCAACGTTGGAGGCTGTGCTGGGCTGTTCACGAAAACAGGTGAAATGATGGCTTAAGTGGGATGTAGCAACTTTTTGTCCCATCGAGGGGTATCCCTTGCTGTCCCGCTCAGGCGAGCGCTTCGTCATTCGAACCAGTAGCTCAACGTGCCGGCGGAGTTGTGGACGGTGATAGTTACCGGGCCGGTTCGCGCTTCTGCGGTGGCGTTGCCGCCTGGGGTCCCTGCCTCGAGAGAGCGTTGCCGCGGCGCTCCATCTCCGCCGGCTCGAGGTCCTCCTTCCAGGTCAGCAGCACCCAGACGTGGCCGAAGGGGTCACGCAGACTGGCTGAGCTCGCGCCATAGAACATCTCGGTCGGCGGTTGAATCTCCTGCGCACCCCTCTCGACCGCGCGGCGCAGCAGGCCGGCGTTGTCATCCACGAAGAGGTGCAGCCCTGCGGTGCAGCGCCCCAGTTTGCGCGGCTCGCCATAGAGGGTCTCGTCCGGATCGCCGATCATCACCACCGAGCCGCAGATGGACAGCTCGGCGTGCAGGATGCGCCCGTCGGGGCGAGCAACCCGGAACAGCTCCGCCGCTCCGAACGCCCGCTCATAGAAGTCGATAGCGGCGGCGGCCCCGTCAATGTAGATGTGCGGGACGACGGCATTGCGGTAACGGTCAGGTCGCAGGGCCATGGGAGCGAACGAGCAAGCGGGAGTCCTGCGTACCGAAGGCTCCCGCAACCAACACTCCGGAATCGGGGCGTTGCCCGCGCAGCGCGATCCAAACACTGCGACCGGAACACTGTTTGCTTCGTCACTGCCGGACCCTCAGGAGCTTCGCGATGAGCGTAGAGTTTGAACCGGGACCGGTGCGTGCCACCGCGCCGCGCGAGCCGCAATCGATCGCGACCCTGGTCCGCCGGCTCGCGCATCAGCTCGCCACCCTGCTCCGCAATGAGTTGGCGCTGGCCAGCGCAGAGCTCGTGGAGGCCGCGCGCACCCTTTTGACTGGAGCGATGGCGACGCTGGCCGGCAGCGCCGTCCTGTTCGCGGGGCTCCTGGTCCTGCTGAGCTCCGCGGTCCTCGGACTGAGCCTCGTTGTGGCGCCCTGGCTCGCAGCCCTCATCGTTGGCGCAGCAGTGAGCGTCATCGGTGTCGTCGCCGTGCTCATCGGCGTGCGGCGCCTGAGCGCGCAGTCTCTCAAACCGGCACGCACCACCCGTTCTCTGATGAAGGACAAAGACGCGCTGATGAGGAGAGTGCAATGAGTACCCCCGCGGATCTCTCCGAGCCCGAGGATCTGGAGCATCAGGCCGATGTGGCGCGTGCCCGGGTCGATGAGACGCTCGACGAGCTCGCTGGACGCGTTTCCCTGAAGCGGCGGGCGCGGGAGGCCGCCGCCGCGGTGAGCTCCGCGGCCTCCCGAACCTATCGGCGCGCAAGCCCTGAAATTACTACACTGATTCGCCTCGATCACAGCCACGTTCTGTCGGCATTCCGGCGATACCACAGCGACACAGCGGCCGCCCGCAAGCGGGCGATCGCCGCGCATGTGTGCCTCGCCCTGCAAATTCATGCACAGCTGGAAGAGGAGATCTTCTACCGCGCGCTGTTCGAAGCAGGGGTCAGCACCGAAGTGCTCGATAAGAGCGTGAACGATCACGAGGAGATGCGTTCGCTCATCACAGAGCTCCGAGGCACTCCCGCGACAGATGCCGCTCACGATGAGATTTTCGCCAGACTGATACGGGCGGTCATCCACCACGTCGCCGAGGAGGAAACGGTTCTCCTCCCCCTCGCCGAAACAAAGTTGCAGGAACAACTTCGCGATCTGGGTTGGAGAATGACGGTGCGACGCATGGAGCTGGTGAGGCCGCACGCGGCGGAGGTGGCCAGCACCGCTGCGTTGACTTTTCCCATAGCAACGGCGGCGGCGGCCGTGAGCGTGTGCGCGGGGGTTTGGCTGCTGCTCAGACGATTGGTCGCGCCGGAGCGGTGAGCGACTCGGGGGCTTCCCGGAAGCAGCTCAGTCTGCCCTCGCGCCGCTGGGCAATCTGCAGGGCAGCGGGACTCCTCGGGACATGTTGGTTCGCTCCACCGGCGCACGCGCTGCCCTTTGCGTACGGGGGCGCGCCCACGCTCCAGGTGCACCCCGCAGATTCCTGCGGGCTGCGGTTCGAGATCCCCCAGGGGACCGACCTCAATGCGTTTCTCAGATGCGGCCCGGTGGCCGCTCACTTGAATCTGCAATCACTGGAAGCGCCGCGAATTCTGGTGGCATTCCCCGCCGGAGACAGTGGCGTCGCCGCGTGGCTCAGACCCTCCGCCAGCGCAGCCCAGTGGACTGTCTTGCGCGGCCCGAGCCCCATTGAGGCGACCGACTCGCACGGCGACCGGCTGTATGGGATCGAGGTCGATCTCGCCCTGAGCGCCGAGTCGTTGGCCATAGAGCATGCGTTGCTGGGCTCCATCCGGACGATCCGCGACTTTCAGGGAACCGGCCACGTCCCGCCCTCGGTCATCCCCCGCCCTCGCCTGTCCGAGGGCCGCATCCGCTGGGCTCGGCGTCGCCTGGATGGCCAGCCCGGTTATGAGTTGTCCATCGATGCACTGAATGGAGGCCGCATCAGCGATCTCGAGATCGTTGGCTCGAGAGCGAGCACGCCGACTCGCGTGGAACTGAGGGTACGCGCACTTACAGGAGAGCGACCGCTTACACCGCTGCCTCAGCAATCGCTGCTCAGGCCGGATGCGCGCGGCACGGCCCGTGGCCGGCAAGTCCTGGAATTCCTCAGCTACCGCGAGAAGTACCTGGCGGGGTCGTGGCGCTTCGATACGTACTTCGGCCGAGACACCCTGATGGCGCTTGCCATGCTCGCGCCGGTGCTGACGCCGGAGGCCCTCGTCGTCGGAATGGCATCGGTGCTCGAACGCTGCTCGGCTTCCGGAGAAGTCGCTCACGAAGAAGGGATCGGCGAATTCGCAGTGCTGCGCAACAGGCCGCTCGGGATCTATCCCGCCGACGCGCCGGTGTATGACTATTCGATGATCGACGAGAGCTTCATGCTTGCGCCCGTGTTCGAAGAGTTGCTGCGCACGGGCTCGCTGTCGACACTGCAAGCCGCCCGACTGCTGCAACAGCGCACGATGGATGGCAAGACCCTCATGGGCGAAAGCCTGGTGCGCAATCTGCTGCGGGTCGTGCACCGAACCGCGGCCTTTGCTGCGAACCCCCTCGTGGAGAACCTGATAGGGCTCAAGCCAGGCACCTCCGCCGGGCAATGGCGCGACAGCCCGGACGGATTGGGGGGCGGCCACTATCCTTATGATGTGAACGCCGTTTTCGTCCCCGCGGCACTCGGGGCTACCGCGAGCCTGACTCGCTCGGGGCTGCTCGCACCGTATCTCGAGGGCTCGCAATCCCGCACCCTCGCTCGTGCGCACGCCCAATGGCGCGCTTGGGAATCCGCCGCGCCCGCGCATTTTTCAGTCGCAATCGACTCAGGGACTGCACACCAGGCGGTGAGAACCTATGCCGCGCTTGTGGGCGTCGATCCGCACCCTGCGCTGCGCTCACTCGGAAATTCAGGCGTGGAGCTCAACGCGCTGGCGCTCAGGGCCGACGGTCAGCCGGTGCCGGTACTGCACTCTGATACCAGCTTCCTGCTGATGTTCGGCGAACCCGCGCCCCGGCTGTTGGAAACACTCGTGAGTGCCACGCTGCGCCCGTTCCCCGCCGGTCTTTGGACTCCGGTAGGCCTTCTCATCGCCAATCCTGCGTTCGCGGACCCCAGCCTGCGAACGCGCTTTGGCAAGCATTCTTACCACGGTACGGTGATCTGGTCCTGGCAGCAAGCGTTGCTGGCGATCGGCATCCGCAGGCAGCTCGCCCGCGCCGACCTGCCCGCAGGGACGCGGCGGCTTCTGGTGTCTGCCCAAGCAACCCTGTGGAGCGCGATCAATCGCTCGCGCAACCTGCAGACGGCGGAGGTTTGGTCGTGGGCCATCGATAACCGTGGCTATCACACCGTACCGTTCACCCCGCCCGGCCATAGCAGGACTGACGAGGCGAACGCGGCGCAACTGTGGAGCACTGCATTCGTAGCTCTCTGACGCCCTCGTCAGCGCAGGCCCTCTCGTCAGCGCATCAAGCTACGACGCTCCGTTCCAACTCGCGGCATCGTCCTACGCGCTTCGCAGAACATTTCTCACAGAGCGTCGACCTCAGCTCATCGATCCTGCTCGGGTGTCGAACCCTGCGGCGATCCAATCGTTACAGCGTCAACCCCTGCATCAGTGAGTGTCGAAATGAAAATCGCGCAGATCGCCCCGCTTTGCGAATCAGTCCCTCCCAAGCTCTACGGAGGAACCGAGAGAGTGGTGGCCAACCTGTGCGATGCGCTGTGCGACCTGGGTCACGAGGTGGTCCTGTTCGCCGCCGGCGACGCGCGCACCAAGGCCAAGCTGTTGGCCGCCCGCAAACAGGCGCTGCGCCTGGATCCCAGCACTCTCAAATCCGATTACGCGGCCCACCTGCGCATGCTGCACGAGGTGCGCCTGCTGGCCGGCAGCTTCGACGTACTGCATTTTCACACGGAGCTGCTTCACCTGCCGCTGTTCGAGTCGCTGGCGCAGCGTACCGTGACGACGCTGCATGGGCGGCTGGACATCGAGGATCTGCATGCCGCGCTGGATTGCTGGCCGAAGTTCGGCCTGGTATCGATCTCCGATTCACAGCGCTCGCCCATTCCCTCGGCCCATTGGCTGGCAACGGTCAAACATGGCCTCGCGCCCGATCTCTACCGCCCGCCCCGGCGGCCATCGGGCTCCTATCTCGCCTTCCTGGGCCGTATCTCACCTGAGAAAGGCGCCGACAAGGCGATCCGCCTGGCTCGCCAAGCAGGCATTCCGCTGAAGATCGCGGCAAAGGTCGATAACGCGGACCGCGCGTATTTCGAGGCCGTCGTGAAGCCGCTGCTGGATGATCCGTTGGTGGAGTTCATCGGCGAGATCGGCGATGCGGAAAAGTCCGAGTTCCTGGGCAATGCCCTCGCGCTGCTCTTTCCGATTCAATGGCCGGAGCCCTTCGGCCTGGTCATGATCGAGTCGCTCGCGTGCGCGACGCCGGTGGTGGCGTGGAACTGCGGGTCGGTTCCTGAGATCATTGATCATGGAGTCACGGGCTTCATCGTCGAGTCGCAGGAGCAGGCGCTGCGCGCGATCGACCAGGCCCGTCGGCTGGATCGCACCCGAATCCGCGGCGTCTTCGAAAAGAGGTTCACCGCGCGCGCGATGGCGGAAGCCTACATAAAGGTGTACGAACACATGGTCAGACCCCAGCGAGAGTACGTGCGGCTCGTCTCATGACCCAGGCCCAGGATTCCGGCCCGCGGCGGGGGCTGCTACCGCGGTACACACTCAAGGACGGGGACACTTTCCTGCTCGCGGATGCTCTCGGGGACATCCATGACCGCGAAGACGGCCTGTTCACCAACGACACCCGGATGCTGTCCCGGTTCGAGCTGTCGATTGCACATCGGCCGGTATCGCTGCTCGGCGCAGCGGTTTCCGAGGACAACACCACGTTCTCCGCCCACCTCACCAATCGACCTCTGCCGGCGCTCGGCGAGCGCGTCATCCCGCAAGGCGTCATCCACATCGAGCGTTGCCGGCTGTTGCTGAACGGCCGGATGTATGAACGGCTGCAACTGACCAACTTCAGCAGCCAGGCCGCCGAGGTGCCGGTGCGAATGATGTTCGCCGCGGACTTCGTCGATATCTTCGAGATTCAGGGGCACGTGCGCGCCGCCCGCGGCGAGATGTTGAAACCGGTGGTCGGGGACCGCACCGTTCGACTCGCGTATCGCGGGTTGGACGAGCTGGTGCGGACGACGCAGATCGAATTCTCGCGCAAGCCCGTCTCGCTCGCCGAAGATAGCGCTGAGTTCCTCATCGAGCTGCCCGAGCTCGCCGTCGCCTATCTGTACACGGAGATCGGAACGACCCATGAGGCGATGCCTTCCAAGGAGCGCTTCGAACGAGCCGCTCACACCAGCACACAAAGCGCCAGGCACCGCCGCGAAGCGGGCGGCTACCTGGAAACACCCGGCCGGCTGTTCAATCAGTGGCTCACCAAGTCCCGCTCCGATCTGGCACTGCTGACCACGCCGCTATCGACAGGCCCTTATCCGTATGCGGGCATCCCCTGGTTCTCGACACAGTTCGGCCGCGATGCCGTGATCACGGCATTGCAGACGCTCTGGCTCGATCCCCGGCTCGCCGGCGGCGTGCTGCGGTTTCTGGCATCGACGCAGGCGACCGAGACATCCGCTTTCCGCGACTCGGAGCCAGGCAAGATCATGCATGAGATGCGCCGGGGCGAAATGGCACGGTTGCGCGAGATTCCCTTCGGCTGCTACTACGGTGCGGTCGACACGACCCCTCTGTTCCTGATGCTGGCCGGAGCGTACGAGGCTCGCACCGGAGATCGCAGTCTGATTGATGAGATCTGGCCGCACCTGCAAGCCGCGGCCGAGTGGATCGAGAGGCGGCTCGAGCAGAGCCGCACGGGTTTCCTGGACTACGTGCGCGGCGAGAAAACCGGCTTGGCCAACCAGGCGTGGAAAGACAGCCAGGATTCGATTTTTCACGCGGATGGACGCATTCCCCAAGGACCCATTGCGGTGGTCGAAGTGCAGGGCTACGCCTGCGCGGCGCTCGAGGCGATGGCTCAGCTCGGCTCCTCCAGAGAGGAGCCCAAGCGCAGCAGCCAGTGGCGGGCGCGCGCGCAGCGTCTGCGAGAGGCGATCGAAGAGCGATTCTGGCTCCCGAGCCTGAGCTTCTACGCGATCGCGCTCGATGGCGAAGGAGAGCCCTGCTACGTCCAGGGTTCCAACGCTGGGCACCTGTTGTTCTGCGGTGTTCCCTCCCCTCAGCATGCGAAGGCGGTCGCCACACGGCTTCTGTCGGAGGAGTTCTGCACGGGCTGGGGTATCCGCACCCTGCAGCGCGGCGAGCACCGCTACAATCCGATGTCCTATCACAACGGTTCGGTGTGGCCCCATGACACCTCGATCTGCGCATCGGGCATCGCCCGCTATGGTCAGCGCGAGTGCGTGGTGAAGATCTTGGCGGACGTGTTTGAAGCGGCCAACCACTTTTCCATGCGGCTGCCCGAGCTGTACTGCGGATTTCCTCGCGCCGCCGGCCAGGGTCCCGTGCCGTACCCGGTGGCCTGCCTGCCCCAAGCCTGGGCCAGCGGTTCGCTGTTCATGCTGCTGCAGGCCGCCCTGGGCATCCGCATCGAGGGTGCCAGGAAGGAGGTCCATATCGAGCGACCTTTGTTGCCGGAAGGCATCGAATCGCTGCGAGTGCGTCAGATCCCCGTGGGCGAGGCACGCATCGATATCGAGTTTCATCGCCTCGGCAACGAGGTGGGGGCATTTCCAGTGGGTCATGCTCAGGGCGGTGTGAACGTACTGCTGCATTTGTAGGCGCGTGGCGCGGCATCGGTCTTGCTGCCAGGCTTCATGCGGGACCGAGGCAAAAGGAGAGTGCCGTGTCTCTGTTGGACAAGCTCATTGGGGAGGTCATCTCGCCGGAGAGCGAGGAAGCACGCCGCCGGGCCCGGCAAAGGGCCCAGGCCTTCGCGGAGCCGCACGACTGGCTCGCCCTCGTTCTGGAGCAACACCTGAAAATCGACGCGGCATTCTCCGCAGTCCTGCGGGCTCCAGGACCCGCGTCCCGGCGGGCGGCCCTGAAATCCCTCACCATCCTCCTGACCGCGCACGCCAGTGCTGAGGAGACCGTCCTCTACCCAGCCCTGCTGCGCGGCGGGCGCCGGGCGCAAGCCATGGCGGGCTACCGGGAGCAGGCGCAGGCGAAGATCAGAATCGCCAACCTCGAATATCTGGACCCGGTAGCGCCGCAGTTTCTGCGCGAGCTGCATCATATTCGCGACTCGGTCGCTCATCATGCGTATGAGGAAGAGAACGGACGGTTGCTGGAGCTCAAGCAACGGGCGGCGCCGGAGCAGGCAAGGCTCACCCAGCGCTTCCAACAGGAGTTCGAGCGTTACATCAGGAGGGCGCCCGCCGGAGAACCCGCTGCGGGAGGGTGGGTTGCAGGCTCTCCACCCGCGCCCTAGCCGGCCGCCTGGGGTGCTATTTTCTACCCTGTGCCGCACCCAACAGCATTTCCAGGGCGCGGGACACCGTCTCCTTGCGGATGAGGTCCGGATCTACCTTCCCGAAGTCATGCCGCACCGTGAGAGTAGGCTTACCCGCCTCGGCAAGGCCGAGATACACCAGCCCGGGAGCGTTGCCATCTTCGTCGGGATTCGGGCCCAGCACACCGGTAACTGACACGGCGACGGTGGCCGGTGAACGACGCAACGCGCCTTCCGCCATCTGCCTTGCAACCTCGCCGTTCACCGCGCCGTGCAGTTGCATCAAGCCCGCTTCGACTCCGAGCGCAGCATGCTTCTGCGCCTTGGTGTAGACGACAAATCCTCCATGAAGACACTCAGAGGCCGACTCGGCGTGCGACAGCACTGCGGCAACCAGGCCCCCTGTGCATGATTCTGCGGTCACGACGGAGCGTCCTGAGCTTCGCAGCGCATCCACGATCGGCTGAGCCCTGCTGGAGAGGTCGGTCTCGATGCACCCGTTTACGCCCAAGAGCACTCCCGGAAACCGAGCTGGAGCTCGCCAGCATCCCAACAGCAACCGGCGCGCCTGATGGCTCATGCAGCTGGGCCTCCGCGCGGGCCGACAGGCCGCGATTCAGCTACCGGAAGTCCAGGGCGCGATCTTGCTGAACGAGAGACTGCGGCAGGCGCACAGATCGCGTGAAATTCAACACGTGATGAGTGACATCGGGCTCTGCTGAATAACACGCCGCGCGCTACCAGAGACTGAAGTACGCCCGGCCCCGGCCCAGGAACAGGATCGCGGGCGCGGAGTTAATCGAACGTGCCCGCTTCAAGGATCACGCGTTCACTCCTCAGGCTCATCCTGGGCCGCAGACTGGCGAACGAGGAGCACGTCGAACGCAAGATCGGCGCGTTCGAGGCTGTGCCGGCCATGGGGCTGGACGGGCTTGGCTCCTCATCGTACGGGCCCGAAGCCGCGCTGACGGTGTTGATGCCGCTGGGTGCCGCCGGCCTCGCCCGCATCAACTGGGTGATGCTGCCTATCCTGCTCCTGCTGGTCATCCTGTACGCCTCGTATCGCCAGACCATCCGCGCTTATCCCAACAACGGCGGTGCCTACACGGTTTCCAAGTTGAATCTCGGCACCGGTGCCAGCCTCATCGCGGCCTCCGCGCTCATGATCGACTACGTGCTGAACGTCGCTGTCGGCATCTCGGCCGGTGTCGGCGCTCTCACTTCGGCAGTGCCGTCGTTGCACGCCTATACGCTGGCCCTTTGCCTTGGCACGCTGGTACTGGTCGCAGTGATGAATCTTCGCGGCACCATCGATGCCGGCCGTGCGTGGGCTCTGCCTACCTACCTGTTTGCCGCGAGCTTCATCGTCATCCTCGGCATTGGGGTCTACCGGATCCTGGCCTCAGGAGGACACCCGGCCGCAGTCGTGTCCCCTCCACGACCCTCTCATGCCACAGAGGCAGTGAGCATGTGGATTCTCTTCAGGTCCTTTGCCGCCGGCTGCACGGCAATGACGGGCGTGGAGGCCGTGAGCAATGGGGTAAGCGCCTTTCGAGAGCCGGTGGTAGCGCGCGCTCATCGGACACTCGGAGCCATCTGCGCGATTTTGGGAGTGCTGCTCGCCGGCATCACCTACGTGGTGCGCAGCTATGGCATCGCAGCCATGGACC